>Ga0073925_1000151_pt1 | contig 15331 bp, 16 predicted proteins | sample GWRWT4_21May14_FD_70952 | JGI IMG/M metagenome (GOLD analysis project Ga0073925, IMG submission 70952) | Sand microcosm microbial communities from a hyporheic zone in Columbia River, Washington, USA - GW-RW T4_21-May-14 | ecosystem: Engineered > Artificial ecosystem > Sand microcosm >...
ACGTGGCAGAACTTATCAACCATATACGTGGCCGTATTTATGAAAGTGCCTACTTAGGCGCGTGTGGGACAGCTGGCCCGATGGTCGGGCCGGCCGGCGGCTGCGGAGGCGATGACTTTCGAGGGAAAGTCATCGCGCACCGGTCAGCCCTTCAGCTTGCGCATCTCCTCGGCCAGCATCCAAAGCGCACGGTTAAGGCTCACGCCGCGGTCGATGCTGCCCACCGGCCGGGTCTGCAGCCGGCGCCCCTGGGCGCTGCGGCCGGGCTGTCCACCACGAATCACGTTCTCCTGCACTTGTGTGCGCGTCGTGTTTATGTGGAGCGCAAAGACCACTGCCCTGGAACGCGCTCGCATCGTCGCCTCGACCACGCCACATTACCGGGTCTACAGCCGCCGCAGCCACTGCCTCAAGCCGCCCGGGTCGAACAGTACGTGCGCCTTCGCGTTCGGGGCCAAGATGTCGGGAAACACCTGCGACAGCGCTTGGCGCTTCAGGTCGAGATCCGAACGCGCGTAGCGCATGGTTGTGTTCAGGCTTGCGTGGCCGAGCCACTGGCTGATCGTCGCGAAGTCCACGCCGGCCTTCAGCAGATGAACCGCCGTCGTGTGCCTGAGCGTGTGAGGATGCGGCAGCGCTTGCGAAGCTGCCGTCGTGACGCCCGAGCGCTGCGCGTACTTGCGCAGCACGTAGCGAACGCCGAACCTCGACAGTGGCTCACCACGCTGGTTCACGAAGAGCGGAGCATCGGCCAGGTCCGTGCGTTCATTCGCCCGGCGCTGAACGAGATCGCCCAGCAGTTGCGCTGTTCTCGGCCAGATCGGGCACACGCGCAGCTTGTTGCCCTTGCCCTTGAGCCGCACCTGCTGCGGCGCTTCGAGTCGAACATCCCGCAACCGCAGGTCCAGCACCTCTTGCACCCGCGCGCCGGTGTTGAACATCAGCGCCAGCAGCGCGTAGTCGCGCTCACCGGTGGCTGTGCTGCGATCGATGGCGCCGAGCAGGGCCTTCACGCCTTCTGCAGCCAGATGGTCGGGAGGCTGCTGCTGTGCGCCGCGCTTGAAGGGCACAGCGATGATGGCCTGCCAAGTGCCCAATCGATCGGCGTACCGTCCGGCAAGGAAGCGCGCCAAGGTGTGGATTGCCGCCAGGCGCACGTTGCGCGTCGCAATGCCGTTGCTTCGCTCAACCTCCAGATGGAGCAGGAAGGCTTCGACCACGGCGGCGTCGACATCGTCCAAGTCGAGCGCTTCGAGGCCGCAGCCACGCTGCCTGGCAATGAACTGCAACAGCAGCACGATGGAATCGCGGTAGCTGCGGATCGTGTGCCGGCTCATCCCACGCTGCGCCGGCAGGTGAGTCTCGAAGAACTGCACCACCGATGCGCCAAGATCGGTCACGCGCTGGCGGCTCATGGCTGGCCTCCGATCGTGCCCGCAAAGTGCTGCGCGAACCGCGCGCTGGCCAACGCGGCGATCTCGTCGGTCCAGCGCAGGTAGTACGCCGTGGACTCGATCGACACGTGGCCCATGTACATCGCCAGCTTGGGCAACTGCGCCTGCACATCGCCACCCTGCCGGTACCAGCGCGCCAGTGCCTGGATCGCGAAGCTGTGGCGAAGATCGTGGACGCGGGGTCGCGGCGCCGCCCCGTCGGACATGGCGGCGCCGCGCAGCAGTGCGTTCAACCCCTGCTGCAAGCCACTCATCGAGTACGGCTTCATCCGTCCGCGGGCACGCGTGCACAGCAGCGGCGCAGCCGGTGCTGCCGCGAAGCCGGCGTCGGCTCGCCGGATCAGGTAGGCGAGCAGCTCGGCGCGGGTACTGGCCGACAGCGGCAGCAGACGCGACTTGTGGAACTTCGACTCGAGCACGCGAACAATGCCGCCGTCTTCCTCCACATCGCTGAGGGTGAGCCGCAGCAACTCGCCCAGCCTCAGGCCCGTCGTGTACAGCAACACCACCGCCAAGCGCATCGTCGCTGGCCGCAATGGTGAGCGCGGGCACGCCTCCAAGGTGTTGGCCGCAATGAGCATGCGAGCGACATGCTCGTCCCCGAGGATGACCGGGGTGACGTAGGGCTGGCCACGGCAGATCAGCTCGGCGCCGGGGACGAAGCAGGCCGGGTCGAGCCGACGGCGCCAGACACAGAAGTGACGCAGCAACTGCGCCCACTTGCGTCGGCTGTTCGGGTGGTGGTTCTTGCGGCCTTCGAACCAGGACCTGAAGCTGTCGGCGGTGAGGTCAGCATGGCCCAGAAGCGGCAAGTCGCGCTGCAGGGTCCGAAGCAGCCACTCCTCTTGGCGGTAACGGCGGCCCAGGGCGCGCCAGTGGGTCAGGTAGGCTGCGGCGTGCTCGACAAACGCCGGGTTGACGCCGCCGTTCATGCCGCACCTCCCACGGACACGTCCAGCGCTACTTCGCGCAGCATGTCGGTCTGGATGCGCAGGTAGGCACTCGTGCTGGCCAGGCTGCGATGGCCCAGGAGATCACCGATCAACTTCATGCCGACGCCGGAGCGCAGCAACCCCATGGCGAAGCTGTGGCGCAGGCAGTACGCCGACGCGTCGGTCATTGGCAGGCCGCTGCGACGCGCGTGAACCTTGAAGCGCACCGAGACAGCGGGCGCGCTGATCGGGCCGCACGGTGCCCAAGCCGTGCCGAACAGCTCGTCCCCACTGGGCGTGCTGGCGCCATCGATGTACTGGCGCAGCAGCTCGAGACTGCCGAGCGCCAGTGGCAGGATCAGGACAGAGCGCGTCTTGGATTGGTCGACGCGCAGCGTGCCAGCTTGCCAGTCGATAGAGGAGCGCTTCAGTGCAGCAACCTCGCCGGGTCTCAGCCCGTAGCCCGCCATCAGGTGCAGCATCGCGTGATCGCGACGGCCGATGCGGGTATTGCAGTCGATCGAGGCCAGCAGATGCCGCACGTGCTGGGCCGAGAGCGCGCGTGGCGGCTGCTCGAAGCTGAACGCCTTGGGCAGCTCGAATTCGTGCAGGGGTCTGCTCAACGCTCCCGTGTCGAATGCGTAACGCAAGAACTTGCGCACGGTGTGAACCGCATGGCGGAACGTGCGCCGGGCCAGTTGTGGTCCGCGCTGGCGGAAGAACTCGTCGATCCGCTCCCGCGTCAGCGACGACGGGGTCTCGTGCGGTTGCAGCACGCGGCCCAAGAAGTCGGTCAAGGCCCAGTTGTCGTAGGTGATCGTGGCGGGCGCCAGGCCACGCAGTTCGACCAGACGCCGAAAGTACTGCTCCTTGAGCGCAAAGCGCGGCTCACAGGGCGCGGATGGACCCAAGCGCCCGCAGTCGCGCAGGTAGCGTTCGAACAAGCGCCGAGTGCCGACGTAGCACTTGCGTGGCCAGGGCGCGAAGGCCGCCCGCAACGCGTCGACGCCGATCATGAAGCCGGTAGGCAGCGCGGCGTCGGCCAGCACGAACTGCAGGCGCCTGACGTGCTTCTCGACGAGCCGACCCCTGTAGCCAAACGCAGCCACCGCCGTGGCGAATGCATCGAGGTCGGCCGCGTGCGGCGAGGAGGTGTAGCGCGACAAGGTGCGCGAGAAGAGCTTCTCCAGCATGACGGTCTCCGGTGGTTGCGGGGACCGTCAAGTTACGAGGGCTGGCTTCGGTAATGTGCAGCGATGGTCGCCTTCAGCCGCGCCAGCGAACCGGCGCGACCGCGCTCACAACATTACGAGGCGCTGCACACAAGTGCAGTAACGGTGAGCTCACCGTTACTGCACGCGCTGGAAAGTGGTCCACAGGCTGTGCCCGATGTCCTCGGACCGGCGCGCTTCGATCAGCTGCTCGGCCGTAACCGGCGCGGGCTTGTGGCCTCCGGTCTCCTCCACGCCGCGCTCACCGAAGCGCAGCGCCAGGGCGGCCGTCGCAAAGGCGATCTCTTCGGGCGGCTGAAGCTGAAGCGCCTTCATCGCCTCGGTGTGCTCGCCCACCGCCTCGAACTCGTCGAGCACGCGGAACGCGCCTTCGATCACCTCGCCCTGGATGTTGCCCTTGTGCGGGATGCGGATGTCCTCCACCACCTCGCCCACCACCAGGCCGTTGCAGCAGACGAAGCGGAACATGCCGGCCAGCATTTGGTACGAGCTGGCGCCGTCGTGGCTGTTGATCAGGATGATCTCGTTCGCCTCGGGCCGGGTCTGCACCTGCCCGGCGTGGCGCATGCGGATCATGTGCTTGGTGAACTCCGCCTTGCCTTCGACGCGGCTGGCGCCCTGGGCGACCATGAAGGGCTCGAAACCCTCCTTGCGCAGGCCGCGCAGGACATCAATGGTGGGGATGTAGGTGTAGCGCTCGGAGCGGCTCGCGTGCTTGCCCTCGGCGAAGATGGACGGCGCCGCGGCGCGCATCTGGTCTTCGCTCAGGGGCTGGTCGCCGCGCATCACGCGGGTGTTGCGGGCAAAGCGGGTCGCCAGGGTCGGGGTCGAGTACATGATGATTTCCTTCGATCGTTGAATGAGGGTCGAAGGGCGGGCGCGGCTCGATGGCATCACGCCCACCCGATGAGGGTTCAGGCGTCGGCGTGCGCCGGCTGGCGCGCGTTGCGGGGTTTGCGGCTGGCGGCCGGGGTGCTGGGGCGTTCGGCGCTGGTGGTGCCGCCTTCGGCAACGGGGCCACCATTGCGGCGCGCTTCGGACTCGGCGCGGCTGTCGAGGTAGTCGATCTCCTCGGCCGTGAACGCCATGCCGTAGACGGTCTCGCCGTCCTTCTCGTAGTTGTTGTTGCGCAAGCGCCCGACGATGTTGACGTGCGAACCCTTGCCCAGGTACTCGGCCGCGTTCTCGGCCTGCTTGCCCCACAGCGTCCACTGGATCGCGGTGGATTCCTCTTCGCGGGCTTCACCCGAACCGCGCCGCGTGTTGCTGATCGCTGTCAGCACGGCCTTGGCGATCTTGCCTTCGCGGCCGTTGACGTATTCGAGCTTGACGGCCCCGGCCAGGTGCGCGTGACGCTGGATGACAGAAACGTTTGCCATGGTGAACTCCAATCGAGAGCAACCAGCCGGGCCCCGGTCCGGGTTCCCTGAAAACTGATCCTCTCGCTCGGACTCCCTTGCTCCCGCCCACGGGCGGGCGGGGGGTGGGCATGGCCCCTTCCCTCACGGGAAGGGGTTGGGGATGGGTGGGGTTCTTCAGCAGCCGAAGCAGTGAGCCGGTTTCCCGGCCCACCGCTAGAAGATCCCCCCACAAGTCCCCCTCGCAATTCGACGGGGGCGCGTGGGGGGAGCGCGGTGGGACGACTGGCGCACGGGCTGCCCCTTCCTCGCGGGCGGCGCAGCGTCGCGGCCGATGTGCCAGCTTGCCTGGCGCAGCGGTTGCAGCGCAGCCGACCGAACGCTCACGAGCAGCGGCGGCTCTGCGGCCGACGTGCCACCAAGAGAGCCACAGGCGAACGACTGGCGCGGCGGTCGAGCCGCTGCGAGCACTTCACTGCACCGGGACTTCAGCGGCCCGGCTACGGGTTTGGCGGGTGACCGGGGTGGCGATCTGGCCGGCGCCGCACCGAGCGAAGCGCAGCGCAGCGACCTGCAAGCCGGTCAGTTCGCCAAGCGGGCCTCGCTCACGCGCAGCGTGAGGGAAACAGGGCCCGCGATCCCCGGACACGGGAAAGGGCCGCCCCGTGTTTCAGCCGGCACCGCCGGCCTGACCATATTGCGTCAGGGATGGAAGCCCGTCAGGGGCGAGACGCCGGTACCCCGGTGGCTCGACGCGCAGCGCGACAGCCCGGCCCCGCGCAGCGGGGAGGCGCCCGGGCGCACTCGGAGCTGGCAGCGTAATACCTTGTCGCTGCAGACGGCGTCCCCGGAACAACCAGACCTACGCCACTGCGACCAGCGTGGGGCCTGACCTGTCTCGAGCTGGGGGGCTGTCTCCGCTCGAACAGGCCGTCGCGTGTCACCCGGTCAATCAATCAACCGTGGACGACCGCGCGAATATCGTCGGCCTAACCTCCGCACGAACGATGGCCCCATCGACTCTCTTGGGAAAGTCTTTCAGGACACTGCGAAAACCTTCGTCCACCCATACCAATAGTTCACGGCGTCCGCTCTGGCCGGTGCACACCACCGTCAGCGCCGATACCGGCAGCTGTACGCGATCGCACAGGTGCTGAACTGCACGAGTCGAAGGCATCGCGCTCATACGTTGAGCCCGCCGACCAAAGTCACGTTAAACCGACTGAGCACTGACGCGATGGGCACGATGAACGTGAAGTCGCGTCCTTGCTGTCCCTTCATGCCGCCAATGAGCAAGCCCACCGCAACCCGCTTGCCATCGACAACAGAAGTTATCAGCGAACCCGAGTCTCCGTTGTCGGAGAAGGCGCCGCCCTTGCCTTCGACGATCCAGACCGGATCGAAATACACCTGGCCCACGAAGCTGTAGCCGACACCTTGGGTGCTGTAGTGGATACCGACTGGTTCGTGAGCAATCCCGACAACTTTTCCCGTGGTGTGGCCGGTCGTGCGACCAACCTTCTCGACGGCCATGTCATCAGTTAACGCCCGGACTTCAGTGGGTGTGTCGTAGACGTCGCCCTGCATCGATGAGACCGCCGCTTCGTCTCGAATCTTGAAGAGCGCCGCATCGAGGTTGTCGGCCACATTGGCAGTACCAGGAAGTCCGGCAACCAGCGGTAAGCTGATCTCGTGGTAACCCAACGTCCGCGGGTCGAAGCCCAGGGGAGTGACGTCAAGCACGCCGGGCGCCATGACCGGCATCTGGCTCGCCGCGTAGTTGCAGCCGCCGGTAACGTGGTTGTTCGACAGACCGAAGAGAGCTCCATCGACGTTCCGCACAAGCGCGCCCATGGTTCCGGCGTCCAGAGCATTGCCAAGCGAGACGGAACTGCCACAGGCGTACCGGTCGACGTCCGAGACCCGGACCACGTAGAAGGGCTTGCCTCGCGCAGTGGGCGGAGTACCTCCAACCTCGCCCGAGGCACCCTGCAGATACTCGACCGCGCTATCGCCAACTTCCTTTGGGAGCAGTGCCAACTGCTTCTTGCTCGGCCTAGCTCGCTTGGTCAGGACGTAGATGCGTTGCTGGGCCTCGTTGATCACGATCTGGTGGATGCCCTTCGCCCTCAGGACTGCCCGGCCCAACTCGCTGACTTCAGGCATCCGCTGCGCGATGTCGCCGTCCTGTACTGCAGGAGCCAGCACACTCGTTGGGAAGAGCCCCTGGGAAACCGCCCAGGCGTGGAGCACGTTGGCATCGTCCTTGGTCGACATGATCACCCTTCGCTTCTGATGTGGTAGGTCGTCTTTCCGGATAATAACTTAACCCAATTAAGGTTGACAAGTTGTCGACACGCCGCTACTCTCCCGAACTATGGACATGATCCCGGAGCCCCGGGATTCGGCAGAGACCGCGGGCCGCCGCCCGCATCAGACAAGGAGATCAATGTGACACCGTTCGGACTCTTCATGCGCAAGCTTCGCCTCGAGAAGGGCCTCCTGCTGAAGGACATCGCCGAGCAGATGAGTGTCTCCTCAGCCTATCTGTCGGCTCTTGAACACGGCAAGAAGGGGCCTGCTACCGGCGAATTCGTCTCGAAGCTGGAGACCAAGCTCAAGCTCGACACAGCCCAGCGCGAAGAACTGCGGCGAGCCATCCGAGACTCCGCCACCAACCTGGCCATTCCGTCCAAGGTCACGCCGCTGGGCTTTCAGGCTGCACACGCGTTCGCACGCAAGCTGCCCAACCTGTCCGAACAGCAACTGCGCCAAGTTCTCGCAGTCGTCGAGAAGAAGGGAAAACATGAGTGATTGGCTGCATGGTGTGCGAGTGCCACCACTGAACATTCGGGATCTGCGCGACCTCGCGGTCACGATCCGAAGCGGTTCGCAGCTTGACGAGCGTGCCCCCTTTCCAGTGCTGCACTTCCTCGAATGGACGATGCACGAACTGCGCGACGGGTTCGACTGGGAGATCGTCGAATCGCTCTCAGATGGCGACGAAGCGCGTGCGTACCCAGACGGCGCACCGCACTATCCAGACGGCCCGCTAATCCAGATGCTGCCCCAGGTGTATGACGCAGCTAGTCAGAACAAGGGCCGCCCCCGGCTGACCATCCTGCACGAGTGCGGCCATGTACTGCTGCACCAGCATGTGTCGGTTCACCACCGAGGCCTAGTCGGCGCAGCACTGGCAACTTGGGAGAACTCGGAGTGGCAGGCGAGTCAGTTTGCCGCCGAGTTGCTGATGCCAGTGCAAAGCCTGCAGACGCAGATCGACCTCGAGACCTACGTTGAGCAGATGGGTGTTAGTCGCGAAGCCGCCTGCAATCGTGCACTGCAACTCGAACGAACGCTGCGAATGTCACTACCGCCTTGGCCGGTCACGGTCTATGCCAGCAGCCACAAACGCAAAGGAGGTGCCGCGATGAAGTACGGCTAGAAAGAAAAAGGCAAGCACGAATGCTTGCCTTGGGGTCGACATGTTGCCACGTCGGTGTGAGAGCCAAAAGTTTGCAGCACAGGGCCCCGAGCGTCAAGCGAAATCCTTGGCACCCGCGAGGGTGCCGGTATGACCTCGTTCCATAGGAACCGATATGCACACTGCAATTCATGTGGCGGGCACCCGCCATGACATTTCGCGCGGCCTCGTCGCTGGCGCCGCGATCTACAACCTCGCTGACATCAATCCGGCACAGCAGCACTTGCTGCTGGAACTCGCGGACGATCGCGACATTCCGTTGCGGCACGACGACTACATCGTCATCAACGGACGCGAGCGCTTCTCGGTCGCCGACGGGCCGCAGCCTGCCGACGACAACCCGTGCCTGCGCAAGCCGCTCTCGCCCACGATCAACGAGCAGGAACTGCCCGCCGATCGTGCGTTGCACCAGTCGAAGCTGTCGTTCGAACAGCTGGCCGCCCTCGATCCCGACTTCGAGTCCGGGGACGGCGTGTTCGTGGAACTGAAGGATGTCCCTGACGCGCAGGTCATGCCGGGCATGCGCGTCCTCGTGCAGGACGACGATCGGTTCTACACGAGCCCATGTGGCAACGTTGGCTTCGAGACGAAGCTCGACGCCGACCTCGGGCTCTTGCGAGAGCGACACGGCGACATCGAGTGCATCGATGAAGGTACCCGTCGCCTCGTCATCGCCCGCGGCCAGGAGCTTCCCGCGCACTGGAACCGGCGCAGCACTGACATCCTGCTGCAGGTGCCTCAGGGCTACCCGCTGGCGGCGTTGGACATGTTCTGGGTGACGCCCGGGCTTGCCCTCGCGGATGGTCGCCAGCCGCAGAACGCGGATCAGCTAGAGACCTATGCGGGTCGCACATGGCAGCGCTTCTCCTGGCACTACCCGCCGGGGCATCGCTGGAACCCTGCCACCGACGGTCTCTTGAGCCATCTGCGCTTTGCCCGGGTGCGCCTGGGCCAGGCCCACTGAGCGGAGGCGTCGATGAACTACGTGCTTCGAATGCGCGTCGGTCACCATCGCCGCCTCGCAGCTCTGCTGCGGGCGGCAATGCCGGCCGAAAGCGTGGCGTTCCTCCTCTGTCGGCGAGCACCGTCGGCGGATGGGGTCGTGTTCCTGGTGGACTCGGTGATCGAAGTCGAACCTGGAGCCTACGCGGCCCAGGCTCACGACATCGCGTCGGTGGCACCCCTGACGATGGCGCGCATCGCGCAGCAGGCGCGCGCCGACGACAGGGTGATCGTCATGGCTCACCTTCACCCGATGACTGCCGACGGGGTCGAGTTTTCCCAGGCAGATCATCTGGGCAACCGAAGGTCCTTCGGCTTCTTCCACCGGCGTGTCGATCAGCCCGAGCACATCGCACTGGTCTGGAACGCAACCGTGGACGAGTGCGCTGGACTGGTCTACCTGAAGGACGGCCGTGCCGAAGTGCTGAACTCTGCGGTGGTCGTCGACAACGACCACTGGCGAGAGTTCATCCCCGGGCGTCAGGCGCCCAAGGAACGGTTTGCACGTCAGGCCATGCTGCTCGGCGCCGCGGGTCAGCGCCGGGTGGGCGCCACGAAGTTCGCGGTGATCGGACTGGGCGGTACCGGCAGCCTGGCGTCCCTGGCGCTCGTGCACCACGGCGCGCGCAAGCTCGTCCTTGTCGATGACGAAGTCCTCGACGAGTCCAATCTGCCGAGGATTCCGGCCAGCGCACCCAACGATGTGAAGGTGCGGAGCAAGGTGGACATCGCGCGCGACTATGCGCTGGAGCATGCGCCCGATATCGAAGTCAAAGCGCTCATGCGGCACGTCGAGCACGAGTCTGTGCTTCCATTCCTGGTCGGCTGTGACGTGATCGCGGTCTGCACCGACAACACCACGTCTCGCGCGTACCTGAATCAGCTGTCCCAGCAGTACCTGATTCCGCTGCTGGATCTCGGCGTGCAGTTTTCGGTCGGGGATGCCGGCGCAGTCGCAAACGAGATCGGGCGAATCAACCTCGTCCGCCCAGGAACGCCATGCCTCTGGTGCACCGGACACATCAGCTCCGAACGGCTCGCTGCGGAGTCCGTACCGAAAGCCGAGCGCGCTCGCGAGGGCAGCTACCTTCGCGGCATCGACGATCCGCAACCCTCGATGCTGGCCTTCAACATGGAGGTTGTCGGCCGCGGCATGCAGATCTTGCTGGGGTTCGTGACCGGGCTGTTCGCCCAAGTCCCCGACGCCTATGAGCAGCGCAGCTTTCTGCGGCCGCGGGCTGGCGCGATGGTGCGCCAGATCTCGAAGGTCTATCGACCAGGCTGCCCGATCTGTTCGGCGGCAGGCTGTGGCGCGGACCGCGAGATGACTGTCCGGCGGCGCGCCGCCTGAAACGGGACACCACACCTCGTCAATGCAACGTCTGGCCCCGGAGCCTCCTCCGGGGTCACAAACACACAGGAGTTCCCCATGTACGAAATGTTGATCGAGTTCTTCGTTGCCCGCCCCGGCCGCCTAAGTGCAATAGGGCGCGCAGCGTTCCAGCTGAGCGGAATCATCTTGCTGGTCGGCCTTTGCGGTCGTATCGCCACCGTCGGCGTGTCAGCCATTCAGGGCATGGGTGGAGCCAAGCCGTACGAAACCTCGCTCGCCTTGCTCTACCCCTCGCTGCCGACCTGGTGGGTGCCCGAGAGCTTCCTCGGCTACGGCGCGTGCGTCCTGGTCGCCGTGCTTGGTCTCTTGCTGGTTCAGATGGGCAAGGCCATCGACAGGGCGATCGGGTAGCGACCGATGGGATGCCGGTCGAACGGCCTTCACCCGAGTCGAACGCCGGTGGATCCGGCCCGTGGTGGTTCACGTCGGTGCCGATACCGGCACCGACATGCGCCTGCTCGCTAGATCAGGCCGCGTTCGGCGAACGATGTGACCTCTGTGCCAGCCACCACCAGGTGATCGAGTACCCGCACGTCGACCAGCGCCAGCGCGGTCTTCAGCGTCTGCGTCAGGAACTCGTCGGCACGGCTCGGTTCGGCTGCGCCCGAGGGATGGTTATGGGCCAGGATCACCGCCGCGGCATTGACCCCAAGCGCCTCCTTGACCACCTCGCGCGGGTACACCGAGGTCTGCGTCACTGTGCCGCGGAACATCTGCTTCAGCTCGATGATCCGGTGCTGCGCATCGAGGAACAGCACGCAGAACACCTCGTGCTCCAGCACACCGATCTCCAGGCGCAGATGGTCCTTCACTGCCTGCGGCGACGACATCGTGGCACCACGCCGCACCCGCTGCGACAAAACGCGCCGCGCCTGCGACAGCACCTCCTCGGCACATGCGGGACGGTACTGCCCATCGACATCGCGCACCAGCAGCGCATCGACAGCAACAACGGAAGAAGTGGAAGACAGCGACATGGCGAACTCCGGTCTGTGTCGGGCGGGACTGCCCGAGACCGGAGCACCACGGCGCAGCGCAGCAGTCAGGGTTCGCAGACGGCCGCAGGCCGCAAGCGCTCGCCCCGCGAGCGCGCAGACCTTGACGGCGAGAGCGACGTGGTAGCGTGGGTCGACACGGCAAGCCCATCTCCACACGCCACCATCGACGTTCTGGAAACCTGACCAACACGGTGACGCAGCCGATCTGCGCCGCCGCCGAATGTCGGATCCAAACAGTCGACAGCGCTCCTACCGCGCCCGGCTGAAGATTGCTTCGGCTTTCGCCTTCGCCACCTCGTGTGAAGAAGGGTCCAGGTCGGGAAGCACCAGCCCCTCGTCGCCACCGGCATAAAGGGGTCCGCCGAAGTCGCTGTCATAGAACTGGCCGTCGCGTTCACCGCCGTCGTGGTACGCGGCCATCGTCGAGCGGGTGAGGTCGACCCCATGCTCCAGCGCCAGGTACTGCCAGGTCCAGGCGCGGACGACATTGCCCGCGTCGAGTGCCCGTTCCGCGGCAGATCGCAGCCAATGGTCATCGGCCCACTCCGCTACCCGGTCTTCGGCCCATGCGTCACCTTCGGACGCGAGTGCTTCCATGGCCGTCCGCGACCCCTGCTCCGCCGCCGCGCGAAGCCACCGCGCGCGCGCTTCGTCACTGGAAGCATGCCGGGCCATCTTCAGGGCATCGACCTCGCCGGTGAGCCGTTCGGCCAAAGCAATGAACTCCGGGTTCTCGAACGTCGTGCCGTACTCCAGCGCCGCCGCCCGGACGCCACCGAGCGCCGCCGCCTTCAAGTGGGCCTCGTACTTCCGGTACTGCGGTTCGAGCCGCAGGTAGTCGTCAACCCAACCGCGCTCGATGGCGGTCAGCACGCGCCCCTTGAGCGACTCCTCGTAAAGGTAGGGATTCGGACGGCCGCAGCGGTAGAGAGCTGCCAGCAGGAAGTGCCCCTGCGGATTCGCCGGACCGGCCGCCTGCTCGAGACTGCTCAGCAGCATCGGCGAGCCCAAGAGCTGCTCGCGGGCGGGACCGGAGGCAGGCAGCGCAACCCTGGGCGGTTCGTCGCCCCAGCCCTCGTCGTCATCATCGATGCCGTCATCGTCATCGTCGAGATCGTCACGGTCGGCGACCTGCGCCGTCGGCAACAGTGCGGCTCGCAGGTCGGCCAACGAGACCGCCGAAAGCCCGTGTTCGGCGATGAAGGCCTGGAGGGTGGTCGCTACCGACGCGGCGGCATGCTGTTCGTAGCCAAGCTGAACGGCGCGACCGATCAGGTCGGGCAAGCCGCCTGTCGGCGCCGCCCCGACGCCCGAATCGGCCAGCACCAAGTTGCTGAGGAACGCAGCCCAGGAACGATGCCCGAACGCGGCGGCGAGGAGTTCGTGCACATGGCTGCGCCTGACGGGACAGCCGGCACGCGCATGGAGGGTCTGCTGCGCAAGGTGCGCGAGTTCTTTCAAGGTCATGAGTCTTCCTTCGGTGTACCTCGCCGAATCGGGTCAGACGCACGCGTTTAAGTCCCCGACGACGAGGCCTTGAAGGGAGATCGATGACGATGAATGGGAGTGCCTGTTTCTACTCGCGTGCAAGTACGGCGGGCGCCTTGCCCGGGATTCTAGGCATCCTGCCCGGACCGTCCAAGCACCCTGCTCCACGCTCCGTGCCACCAGCCCTTGAAAGTTGTCAGAAATTGAATAATACTTCTGACATCCAAGGAATCACCGTGTCCAACCTCGCCCAGCAAGTCCTCGCGCACGCCGCCTCGATGCCGGAAGGCGCCAGCCTGTCCGCCAAGGCCCTGCTGCACCTGGGCAGCCGGGCTGCGGTGGATCAGGCGCTGTCGCGCCTGGCGCGCAACGGCGAACTGCTGCGCGCCGGGCGGGGCGTCTACGTCCTGCCGGTGAAGGGCAAGTTCGGCGCGCGCGCACCGGAGGTCGCCAAGGTGGTCCAGGAGTGGGCCAGCCAGCGCGGCGAAACCGTCGTCGGCAACGGCGCGGCTGCAGCGAATGCGCTGGGTCTGACGACCCAGGTGCCGGTGCGCCAGGTCTTCCTGACCTCGGGCCGCAGCCGCATGCTCAAGCTCGGCGCGCAGACGGTCGAGTTGAAGCATGCCCCGCCGTGGCAACTGCTCTACCCAGGGCAGGCCGCGGGCGAAGTTATCCGCTCGCTGGCCTGGGTAGGGCCATCGGGATCCGAAGCGGCGCTCGGTCAGCTCAGGCAAAGGCTGCCGGCATCGGAACTGCTGGCCGTCGCCAACGCACGCGCGCGCCTGCCCACCTGGCTTGCGAGCCAGGTCAGCAGCCTGGTGACTCGTGCCTGAATACTTCGCCCTGCCGCGCGAGGATCAGCGCGAGGCGCTGCTTGTAGCGGCAGAGCGTTCGGGCCGTCCCCTGCACTTGCTCGAGAAGGACGTGTGGGTCGTCTGGGCCCTGCGCCACCTGTTCACCGGACCGCACGCGCCGCACCTGGTCTTCAAGGGCGGTACATCGCTCTCCAAGGCCTACGGCGTGATCAAGCGCTTCTCGGAAGATGTGGACCTCACCTACGACATTCGTGCCATCGCTCCGGACCTGATCGAGAAGGCCGACTCCCCCTGGCCCACGTCACGCAGCCAGGAGAAGAAGTGGACCAAGGCGATCCGGCAGCGCCTTGCCGAGCTTGTCAGCGGCAAGCTGGCGCCTGATCTTGCCAAGGCACTCGCCGAGCAGGGGCTACCGGCGAAGGCTCGCGCAGAAGGCGAGCAGATCTTCATCGACTACGAGGCCTTCGGCGAAGGCACGGGCTATGTCCGGCCCTCGGTCCTGCTCGAGTTCGGCGCGCGATCGACGGGCGAGCCCAACGAGCTGCGACCGGTCGCGTGCGACGCCGCGCCGCACTTGCCGGACGTGAGCTTTCCGTCGGCCACATCCCATGTCATGCGCCCCGAGCGCACGTTCTGGGAGAAGGCCACGGCCATCCATGTCTTCTGCGCCCAAGGCAGCTTTCGAGGCGGTGATCGCTACGCGCGCCACTGGCACGACGTGACGCGGCTCGACGCTGCCGGCTTCGCCGACAGCGCCGCGAGGGACCGCGCGCTGGCGCTCGCAGTGGCAGAGCACAAGAGCATCTTCTTCGCCGAATCGATGCCAGACGGTGCGCCCATCGACTACCGCGCAGCGGTCACCGGCGCACTGGATCTGGCACCGAGCGGCGACGCGCGGAAGACGCTGGCCGAGGACTACCAGCGCATGGTCGAGGACGGCCTGCTCTTGGACGACGCCGAACCCTTCGACGTCCTGCTGCAGCGTTGCCAGGCGCTTGCGCTCAAGGTGAACGCGGCGGCACTGGGGGCCGCATGACGCTCTGCCCGCACATCCAAGAACGCGTGCTGACGACCGCTTGTAGGATGGCGACAACAGATTGCCGCCCAGCGCCATCGCCTGGGTTCGCAGCGGAAAAGTGTGGGGGTATGCGCGGGGGTACCGACCAGACTGCAAG
>Ga0073925_1000153_pt1 | contig 15202 bp, 15 predicted proteins | sample GWRWT4_21May14_FD_70952 | JGI IMG/M metagenome (GOLD analysis project Ga0073925, IMG submission 70952) | Sand microcosm microbial communities from a hyporheic zone in Columbia River, Washington, USA - GW-RW T4_21-May-14 | ecosystem: Engineered > Artificial ecosystem > Sand microcosm >...
CCGAAGTGATCGGGATGGAAGGCGACGTGATCGTGACCCAGTCGCTGTTCAAGTTCGAATACCTCGACGAAAGCGACGACGGCAAGATCATCGGCGAGTTCCGCTCGAGCGGCCTGCGCCCCTACACGCTTGAAAAAGCGCGGCAATTCGGGTTCGACCAGGCCTATCTTGAGGCTTGCCTCTAAGTGCTCAACCAGGCCTGTAGCGCCGCGATCAGAATCATTACCGCGGCAAAGCTGGACCAGAACGAGATATCGCGCCAGGGTAGCCACGGTACCGCATCGGGGTTGCTGCGGTGCTTGCGGCGGCGCTCCTGGTACCAGCCGAACACGCTGACCGCGATTGCACCCATGGCAATGCACAAAAAGCGCACCCAGTCTTCGTCGAGCCAAAGGGCCAAGGTCGCTTGCCAGTCCATCGCCGGGCGTTAGAGCTTGCACATGGCTGCTGTCCACCCTGCCCCGCCGATCCAGCGCCCGTTCTATGCGCTGGGCCTGCGGCTGCTGGCGACGATGGTGCTGTCCACGCTGGTCATGCTGGTCAAGTACACCGCCGACTCCGGGGTCCGCTTTGTCGAGATCCTGTTCTGGCGGCAGGTGCCCACCATATTCCTGATCGGCGGCTGGCTGTTGCTGCGCGGCGAACTGTCGCGGCTCAGGACCCAGCGCCTGCCCGCCCATGGCCGCCGGGCCTTGCTGGGGCTGACCGGCATGTTCTTCACATTTGGCGCGCCAGTGCTGCTGCCTTTGGCAGTTTCGACCACCTTGGGCTTCACCACCCCGATCTTCGCAGTGATCCTCTCCGCCTTGCTGCTCAAGGAAGCGGTCGGGCCGGTGCGCTGGCTGGCCGTGGCGCTGGGCTTTGCCGGAGTTGTGATCATCGCCCAGCCCGGGCAAACCGTGATCCCCGCTTTCGGGGCCTTTGTTGGCCTGGGCGCGGGCTTCATGGTCGCGCTGATCTCCATCCAGGTGCGCGATTTGGGGCGGACCGATGAGCCGCTGTCGATCGTGTTCTGGTTTGCCACGCTGTCCGCGCCGCTGCTGCTGGTGACCTTGCCGTTCGTCTATACCAGCCACACCCCGTGGCAGTGGTTCCTGCTGATCCTGGGCGGGGTGCTGGGCTGCCTGGGGCAGATCCTGCTGACCGCTTCGCTGCGCTATGGCCAGGTCGCAAGCGTGATCGTGATGGACTACACCGCGCTGGTCTGGGCCACGCTGTGGGGCTGGCTGGTATGGAGCGAGCTGCCGCCCGCCGCGACCTGGCTGGGCGCCCCGGCAATCATCGGCGCGGGCGCGGTGATCGCCTGGCGCGAGCATATGCACCACCGCCGCACCCCGCCTGCTGCGGCCAGCAGTGGCGAATGAGCGGTGGATGCAATGCCCCGCACTGCCCCCGTTCATCGAGAGACCCTAGTCTGGCGATTGTAAGAACCGCCTTCGAAGGAGACAAACGATGATCCGCAAGATTGCTATGGTCCTGGCCGCAAGCGGCCTGGTACTGACCGCCGCCGCCTGCAACACGGTCAAGGGCCTGGGCCGTGATATTGAATCCGTCGGCGAAGCGGGCGACCGCGCGACAAAGTGACGTTGGGCGGAATAATTCCGGCAGTTCGTCGATTGGCCATACAAGTATTCGGCCAATAACGATAATCAGGGACTCAATTCCCATGGGAGACCCCTTGATGCCTTCGTTTGGCCGCCTGCTGCTTGCCACTGCCGCCCTGCTTGTCGCCCAGCCGGTGCTGGCGCAGGACATTGTCGTCACCGGCAAGCCGCTCAAGGATACTGCGGCTGACCTGGCCGAGTGCATCAAGCGCGGCTGCCCGCCGAACGAGGATATGGCGGCGACCATCGTCCATGCCGAAAACCAGTTCGTTTCGGGCGACTATGAAGGCGCGCGCAAGACGCTGCATTCCTCACTGGGCCGCAACCGCAAGCATGCCAAGGAATACCCGGTAGAACTATCCAATGTGCTGCGCGCCAATGGCCGCGTGGCCGAGCATCTGGGCGAGGCGAAGGACTTCCAGCTTTCGACGCTCGACATGCGCGACACGCTGAAGGACGGCTTCGGCGAGAGCGACTTCCGCACGCTTGTCGCCCAGGTCGAGGTTGGCGACAGTCGCGCCAAGCTGGGCTATCCCGACGAGGCCGAGCGGATCTACCGCGATGTCGAAAGGCGCGCGCTGGAGGCCAAGCAATTCCGTATTGCCAGCTTTGCCCGGCTGCGGCTGGCCTTGATGGTGCAGGCCCGGTTTGAGGACGATCCCAATCCCCGCAACGCCGCCTTGCTCGATTCGCGCCTGGCCGGATTGATCGACAACCCGCTGGCCGACAGCGGCGATTTTGTGATGGCCGCCAAAGTGCTGCGCGCCCGCAAGGACCGCCGGATGGGGTCAAACGCCAGCACCGACGAACTGGTCAAGACTTTCGCCAGCTCGGGCGGCGTAACCCGTCCAGTCCTGCTGTTTGCCGAACCGCTTTCGGACATTGACCCGTTCGAAGGACAGCAGGCAGGCCCGGCCTGGACCCGCTGGTCGAACGACCGCTATGGCCAATGGGTCGATGTCGGCTTCTGGATCGGCCAGGACGGCAAGGTCAGCGATGTCGAAGTGCTGCGCCAGAAGGGCTCGACCCATTGGGCCAAGCCGGTGATGAAAAGCATCCGCCGGCGGGTCTATGCCCCGCTCAAGCAGAACGGGGATTCAACCCCCGGGTTCTATATGGTCGAACGCTATACGCTGGTCGCGCGGGTCACTCAGGGCGAGGAAACCGGCACGCGCCTGCGCATTCGCGAGAGCCGTCCGCGGATCGAGATGCTCGAACTGACCCCCGACGCCGGCGAAGAAAAGCTGCCGAAAGAGGAAAAGGTGGCGAAGGCCGACTAGGGCCTGTGGAGATTCATCGGGAATTGATGATTGCGGAGCAGAGGTAGATCAAGGCCTCGAAGCTCTGTTCGGTTTTGCAGGCGCGCATGGCGATGCGCTTGAACTCTTTGAGTTTGCAGAAGAAGTTTTCGATGAGATGCCGCCATTTATACATCTCCAGATCGATTTCGAGAGGGCTGATCCGCTGCGGTCGCTGTGAGATCACGACCTTGGCTCCGCGCTGGTCGAGCTCTCCGATGATCCAGTTGGCGTCGAAGGCCTTGTCGCCGAGCAGGGCGTCGAACTCGATCCCGTCGATGAGCGGTGCCACTCCGATCGTGTCGTAGCGGTTTCCCGGCAGCAGCACGAACCGCACGAGATTGCCCAAGGCATCGCAAAGCGCGAGGATCTTGGTCGTCCAGCCGCCCTTGGACTTGCCTATGGCCTGATTTTGAGTCCCCCTTTTGCGCCGTGGCCGTGACGGTGAACCTTGACGATTGTGGCATCGACACAAGCGTATTCCATGTCGGGATCACCCGACAAAGCCCCGAAAATCCGCGCGAAAACATCGGCTTTGACCCAGTCGCGATAGCGCCGGAAGGCCGTGTTCCACTTGCCGAACTCGGGCGGCAGGTCGCGCCAGGGACTGCCGGTTCGGGCGATCCACAGCACCCCCTCGATGAACATGCGGTTGTCGGTCCCGCTGCGCCCCGGATCGCTCGGCTTCCCGAGGCAAAGCGGTTCAATCAACGACCATTGGCGATCCGTCAGGCATAAGCGTGTCATTCAGCGCTCCCTTCACGGAGCTTGAATCACAATCTACCCTCTCTGTGAATCCTGAATCTCAACAGGCCCTAGAGCAAAGATGGCTCTTCCAGGCAAACTTCCCCCTTGACACATCAGAACAGATGGGGAACACCACCCACATTGGAACGGAACAGGAACTTTTCCTAACCGCTCCACAGGTTTTCCACAAGCCCTTCCACAGGGCGCGGGTGAAAGGTTTGGGCGATGATAGGCGCGGAGTTTTCGGTTCTTTTGGCGGTTTCGCTGGTCATTTCGCTGGGCGCGCTGGTGCAGATGGTGCGTGCGGCGGTTCCGGCGTTCAGGGCGGTTCGGGAGGAGCTGGCCTCCACTCCGCTTACGCGGGAGCTGCGCTTTACCATTACCGAGACGGTGGTTTCGTGGAATGACGGGACAGTAGTGGCGCTGCCGGTCCGCACGGCCCGGCTGGCGCGGCCTTCGTTGGGGGCGGTGCGGTTGAGCGAGGCGGCTTAGGAGCGCTGCACCTTTATCCCCCTCCCCGCCGGGGAGGGGTTGGGGTGGGGGAGCGAGGCCGACAGGCCTCGCGTCCATGCTGGCGTCGAGCCCCCATCCCCGACCCTTCCCCGCCGGGGAAGGGGGAAGTGAGTCAGCAACATCGCTGATTAAGGGCTATTCCGAACTCCGCAGCCTCGCCCGGGTCCGCGAATAGGCCACCATCCCCATCGGCAGCAGTGTCAGATAGACCGCGCTGATCCCGATCAGGGTCCACCAGGGTTCGGCGATCAGTCCGGCCGCGACCAGTCCAAAGACGAACAGCACTTCGATCCGCATGGATCTGCGCGGTTTGAGCTTGCCCCAGCTCATCGTGGCGACGTTGGAAATCATCAGCAGGCCCATGGCCAGCAGCCAGGCCGAAACCAGCCGCGGATCGCGCACCAGAGCTTGCAGCGCGGGATCGTCGGCGACCATCCACAGATAGATCGGCAGCAGGACCAGCCCGGCTCCGGCAGGCGCGGGCACCCCGGTGAAGAACCCGGCGGTCTTGCGCGGCTCATCCGGCAGGTCGATCCCGGCGTTGAACCGGGCGAGCCGCAACGCGCAGGCGATCGCATAGGCCAAGGCCGCGAACCAGCCGAGCCGGGGCAATTGCTCCAGCGACCACAGGAACAGGATCAGCGCCGGAGCAACCCCGAACGAGACATTGTCGGCCAAGCTGTCAAGCTCGGCCCCGAAGCGCGACTGCGCTTTCAGCAGCCGCGCGATCCGCCCGTCGATCCCGTCGAGCATGCCCGCCAGCACAATCGCCAGCACCGATTTCTCAAAATCGCCGGTGATCGCAAAGCGAATGCCGGTCAGCCCCGCACAGAGCGCCGCGGCGGTGATCGCATTGGGCACCATGGCCCGCAGCGTCAGCCCGCCGCGCCGGGGCTCGGCCTCGTTCACAGCCGCACGCCGTCGATCAGGGCGGCGCTGCCAATCTCTGCCAGCACGGTTTCGCCCGCGATCACGCGCTGGCCGATCAGCACTTTGGAATCGGTCCCGGCAGGCAAGTACACATCAACCCGGCTGCCGAAGCGGATCAGCCCGACCCGCTGTCCGGCCGCGACCATATCGCCCGGCTTGACGAAGGGCACGATTCGCCGCGCGATCAGTCCGGCGATCTGGGTAAAGCCGATCGCGCGGCCATCGCCGCGTTCGACCAGGATATGCTGGCGCTCATTCTCTTCGCTGGCCTTGTCGAGATCGGCGTTGAGGAACTTGCCGGGGATATAGACCACGCGCCGCACCGTGCCGCCAATCGGCGTGCGGTTGATGTGGACATCGAACACCGACATGAAGATCGAGATCCGCGTCACCGGCCCAGCCGGCAGGCCTGGCGCGCCGCTGCCATCATCCATCACCAGCTCGCGTGGCGGCTCCATCTGCTTGATCAGCGTGACCAGCCCGTCGGCGGGCGAGACCACCAGGTTGTCACCCTGCGGCGTCACCCGCTTGGGATCGCGGAAGAAAGCGGCGATGCATGGCACCAGCGCGGCGAAGGGCCAGGCAATCGTTTCCCAGGCCGCAAAGGCAAAGCCCAGGCTGATTACTGCCGCGATCAGCGCGAACTTGCGCCCTTCGGGGTGAATACTCGGCCAGGACCAGCTCGCCTCGCCCCTGCCCCGGTTATCGACCAGATCGCTACCCATTATGCTGCCTTTCGGACAAAAACTGTGCCGGCCGAATAGCCCGCGCCGAACGAGCAGATCACCCCGACATCGCCGGGCTTCAGGTCCTCGCTATGAAGATGAAACGCGATGATCGAACCCGCGCTGGAGGTGTTGCCGTAAGTATCGAGCACGGTCGGGCTCTCATCCTCGCTTGCCTCGTGACCCAGCACGCGCTGGGCGATCAAGCGGTTCATCCCCTGGTTGGCCTGGTGCAGCCACAGGCGGCGCAAGGCAGCCGGATCATAGCCGAGGTCGCCCGCGTGCTCGGAAATCATCGTTCCGACCATCGGCACAACTTCCTTGAACACCCTGCGGCCTTCCTGGACGAACAGCTTGTCGGGCGCGCCAATGCTTTCGGGATTGGCGCAGTTGAGGAAGCCGAAATTGTTGCGGATGTTGTTGGAGAACACGGTCTTGAGCCGGGTGCCGACGATATCCCAGTGATTGGCGGGGGCCATGTCCTTGGCCTCAACCAGCACCGCGGTGGCGACATCGCCGAAGATGAAGTGGCTGTCGCGGTTCTTCATGTTGTTGTGGCCGGTGCAAATCTCAGGCGAAACCACCAGCACCGAGCGGGCATTGCCGGCGCGAATGAAATCGGCCGCGGTCTGGATCCCGAAGGTGGCCGAGGAGCAGGCGACGTTCATGTCGAACGCAAAGCCCTCGATCCCCAGCGCCTGCTGGATCTCGATCGCCATGGCAGGGTACGGCCGCTGCATGTTCGACGCCGCGCAGAGCACCGCATCGACGTCTTTGGCATCGCGTCCGGCCCGCTTGAGTGCGTCCTCGCAGGCCCTGACGCCCATCTCGGCCATCACCGAGATCTCGTCATTGCTGCGCTCTTCCCAGCGCGGAACCATCACGTCGGGGTCGAGCAGCGATGCCTTGCTCATTACATAGCGCGACTTGATCCCGCTCGCTTTCTCGATGAATTCGACCGAGCTTGGGGCCAGTTCGGTGACTGTCCCGGCGGCGATTTCGGCGGCATGCTGGGCGTTGAAGCGCGCGACGTAGGCGTTGAAACTTTCGACCAGCTCTTCGTTGGAGATCGATTCGCTGGGGGTGAACAGCCCGGTGGCCGCAATAACGGGGATGATTTCGCTCATGGCGCGCCGTCCTACCGGTGCTGCGCGCCTGCCGCAAGCGGTTCGCCATTGACAGCACGCCTTTGCTTCGCCAAATGCGCGCTTCCTCGGCCGGAGGCTCCCTTGGGAGCAACGAAATTCGGGGCAACCCGAACGCCGGCAAGCTGGTGTGGACAGGTGGCCGAGTGGTTAATGGCAGCAGACTGTAAATCTGCCCGCGAGAGCGTACGCTGGTTCGAATCCAGCCCTGTCCACCACCCAGCTTCTTCCTTAATAGCCCGTTCGTCCCGAGCGAAGTCGAGCACGCAACCCCTCGACTTCGCTCGGGGCGAACGGTGATGGGGTGGCCCATATCTTACTCTTTCGATATTGGCAGCCGATGCACAAAGGATTCTCAAGATGACCCGCCGCCCCGAAGACAAACCTACCCGTGCGCTGCGCGGCCGTGCGGGCCGGATGAAGGGCGGACGCGGATCAGGCCGGGCCAGCACCGGCGCGGTCCGGCTGTGGGGCCGCCACGCGGTCGAGGCCGCGCTGCTCAACCCCGAACGCCGCCACCGCAAGCTGTGGGCGACCCGCGAGGGCGTCGCCGCGCTGAATGGCGAACTGCCCGAGAATTTTCCGGTCGAATGGGCAAGCCCCGCCGATCTTGGCCGTCTAGTGACGCGCGATGCGCCGCACCAGGGGCTGGTGCTCGATTGCGACGCGCTGGAGGACGTCTACCTCGAGGATGTGCTGGACGGCGATCCGGCGCGGCCCCTGGTGGTGCTCGATCAGGTCACCGATCCGCACAATGTCGGCGCGATCCTGCGTTCGGCGGCGGCTTTCAATGCCTGCGCCATCGTCACGCAAGACCGCCACGCCCCGCCCGAATCGGGTACGCTCGCCAAGAGCGCATCGGGCGCGCTGGAAGTGGTGCCGTGGGTGCGGGTGGTGAACCTGGCCCGCGCGCTCGACGAGATTGCCGAGGCCGGATACTGGCGGATCGGGCTCGATGGCGCCGACAAGTCCACCCTCGCCGAGGCACTCCCCGCCGGGCCGGTCGCGCTGGTATTGGGTGCCGAAGGCGACGGAATGCGCCACAACATTGTGCAGCACTGCGATGCATTGGCTCGACTGCCCATCTCCAGCGCGATAGAAAGCCTCAACGTTTCCAACGCCGCCGCGATCGCGCTTTACGCCATCGCCGCGCGAAGCTGACAGGGGATAGCCTGATGAAGAACCTGCCCAACCTGCGCCGGATGGCCGCCGCGGGACTTGCCGTGATGCTCTCGCTGGCTGTCGCCGCCTGCTTCGTGATGCCGGGCAAGTTCGCCGCCACGCTCGATCTGCGCAAGGACGGGACCTTCACTTACACCTACAAGGGCGAAATGCTGGTGCTTGGCCTGACCAAGTTCGCCGAGATCGTCATGGCCCCCAAGAAGGCTCCGCCGTTCATGGCCGAGCCTTGCTACAAAGACGATGATGAAACCGAGCGCGACTGCACCAAGGCTGAGATCGCCCAGCAGAAGACGGACTACGACGCGGAGCAGAAGAAGAAGGCCGCGAAGGAAGCCGAAGACCTTGAAATGTTCAAGAAGGCCTTTGGCGGGATCGACCCCAACGATCCCAAGGCAGCCGAAGAAATTGCGGTGCGGATGCGCGGGCAGCACGGCTGGAAGAGTGTGATCTACAAGGGCAACGGCACTTACGAAGTCGATATCGCGATCAGCGGAAAAATGGACCACGATTTCACTTTCCCGACGATCGAGCGGATGCCCGGCGTCACCGCCTTCCTGGTCGCCAACCGCCGCGCCAATGGCGAAGTGCGGATCGATTCACCGCTGATGCAGGCCGCCGCGCTAACCACCCCGATGGGCAACGCCGCGCAGACCGTGATGCAGTCGAAGATGCCCGCCGGTGACATTCCAGACTTCCCGATGGCAAACGGCACTTTCACGCTGACCACCGACGGGGTGATCCTGGCCAACAACACCGAAAAGGGTGCCAAGACAGTGGCAAACGGCAAGCAGCTCACCTGGGTCGTCTCGGGCCACAACCCGATTGCACCCTATGCGCTGATCGGGTTGGGGAACTGATCCGGGCCAGCAAGGCCCTTGCCCGCGGGACCAGCGAATCCTAAGGGCCAAGCCCATGGCCCACCCCGCATCCCCCCTCGCCCGCCCCTTCCCCGCGATGCCCGCTATCGGCGGCGTGACGCTGCGTGTGGCGCGGGCTGGCTACAAGGACTGGGGGCGGTGCGATCTGACCTATGCCGAGCTGGCCGAGGGTACTGCTGTGGCCGGCGTGTTCACGCGCAACGTCTGCTGTTCGAGCGAGGTTGAGCTGGGCCGCGCCAATGTGGCGCAAGGCCGCGCCCGGGCGCTGGTGGTCAATGCCGGGAATTCCAACGCCTTTACCGGCTATCGCGGGCGCGAGGCGGTTGCGGGAATCATGGCGCAGGTCGCCACGCACCTGGGCTGCGGGCAGGAGCAGGTGTTTGTTTCCTCGACCGGGGTGATCGGCGTGCCCTTGCCCAAGGACAAGGCCGAGGCCGGGGTCCGCGCTGCGCTGGTCGCCGCACCGTGCAGCTGGGAAGACGCAGCCAACACCATCGGCACCACCGACACTTTCGCCAAAGGCGCCACCGCCCAGGCCGTGGTCGGCGGCAAGACCGTGACGCTGAACGCGATCATCAAGGGCAGCGGTATGATCGCGCCCGATATGGCGACCATGCTGGGCTACATTTTCACCGATTGCGCGATTGACCCGGCGTTCCTGCAAGAACTGCTGAGCGCAGCCAACCAGCGCACCTTCAGCTGCATCACCGTGGACAGCGACACTTCGACCAGCGACACCGTGCTGGCCTTTGCCACTGGCGCGGCGGGCAACGATCCGCTGACCGGTTTCGACAGCCCCGGCGCCGATGCTTTTGCCGCCGCGCTGGAGGACATTTGCCGCCAGCTCGCCCACCTGGTGGTGCGCGACGGCGAAGGCGCGCAGAAATTCATCGCGGTCAGCGTGACCGGCGCGGTCAGCGATGACAGCGCGCGCAAGGTCGGCCTGGCGATTGCCAACTCGCCTTTGGTCAAGACCGCAATTGCTGGCGAGGACGCCAATTGGGGCCGCGTGGTCATGGCGGTGGGCAAGGCCGGCGAACCGGCCGACCGTGACAAGCTCTCGATCGGCTTCGGCGGCACCTGGTGCGCGCGCGAGGGCCTGCCTTTGGCAGATTACGACGAGGCCCCGGTGGCGGCGCACCTCAAGGGGCAGGACATTTCAATCGAGGTCGATCTGGGCCTTGGCGAAGGCCGCGCGACGGTGTGGACTTGCGATCTGACCCACGGCTATATCTCGATCAACGCGGATTACCGGAGTTGAGACCCAAACGCGCAGCTATCCTTCCCCCCTCCCGCTTGCGGGAGGGGTTGGGGGTGGGTCAGTGCGCCACACAAATGCGGGTTGCTGACCTGACTCACCCACCCCTAACCCCTCCCGCAAGCGGGAGGGGGACTTGACCCAGGCCCTGAACGCCGGCGTCACGGCCGTGCTGCACGAGGCGGCGCAGCGCGCAGTCCTGCCGCATTACCAGCGCCTCGAAAGTCACCAGATCGACGCCAAGGCGGCCGACGATGTGGTCACGGTGGCCGACAAGGAAGCCGAGCTAATTTTGGCCGAGGGCCTCTCGCGCCTGCTCCCCGAAGCCACCATCGTCGGCGAGGAAGCCGCGCATGCCGATCCTGCGCTGCTGGACCGGCTGGGTGATGCGCTGTGCTGGATCATCGACCCGATCGACGGCACCAACAACTTTGCCGCCGGGCGTCCGCCCTTCGGGCTGATGGTCGCGCTGGCCGAAGCGGGCGAGACGATTGCCGGGTGGATCTATGACCCGCTGACCGGGCGGCTGTGCCATGCCCATCGCGGCGCGGGGGCGTGGATTGGCGATGAACGGATTACCGCGCGCACCACTGGCGCCGAGCCGCCGATCGCGGCGATCAGCCTGGTCTTCATGGACCAGGCCAAGCGCGCCGCGATGAAGGACCACATCGCCCCGCACTACACCCTGGTCGATATCCCGCGCTGCGCCGCCGAACAGTACCCGCGGCTGGTGCTGGGGGTGAACGACTGCTCGATTTTCGAGCGGACACTCGCCTGGGATCACGCGCCGGGGGTGCTGTTCGTCAATGAGGCTGGCGGCAAGGTGGCGCGGCCCAATGGGCGGCCTTACCGGGTGGACGAGGCGTATTTGCCGGGGCTGCTGGCGGCGGCGAATCCGGGGCTTTGGGATCAGCTTGCGGAGCGGTTGGCGCAGCTGTAATTCCTCCCCTTCAGGGGAGGGGGACCATGCGAAGCATGGTGGAGGGGCACGCTGAAGATCACCTGACTTGTCCGGCACAATCGGGAAAACCCGCCTGTGCCCCTCAACCACCTTCGGTGGCCCCCCCTCCCCGTTTCGGGGAGGAATTAGAGAACCGACTCCAACCACGCCTTCAACTGCCCCTTGGGCGCTGCGCCCAGCTTCTGCGCAACCGCCTCGCCGTTCTTGAACAGCACCATCAGCGGGATCGACTGGACGCCGATTTTCGAGGGCACCTCGGTGCTTTCCATGATGTCCATCTTGGCGATAGTCACCTGGCCGGCCAATTCCTCGCTGATTTCCTCAAGCGCGGGGGCGATCATCTTGCAGGGGCCGCACCAGTCGGCCCAGAAATCGACCAGCACAGGCTTGTCGGACTTGAGCACATCGGCGTCGAAGCTGGCGTCGGTAACGGCGATAGAAGCCATCGGGAATCTCCTTGGGAACGTGTTGCCACCAATCTAGGCGCACATGCGACGAAGGCAACGCCCGGCTGTGGAAAGCTTTACTCCGCCAGGTCCAACGCCTGCTTGTGCGCGGCCAGCAGCGCAGAGGGAAGTTCGAGCAACATCGGCACTTCGGTGTAGAGCAAAGCCGCCTCGATCACGCGCCCCGGATAGGTCACCTCCAGTGCGGCAGCATAGGCCGCCATCTGGCGCAGGATCGCGACCGGCACTTCGTCCAGGCTGGCAGGCGGACGCCGCGCGGTCTTGAAATCGACCAGACGGATGCGGTCAGGCAGCACCAGCAGCCGGTCAATGGTGCCAGCCACCACTTGCCCACCAACCGTCGCCGCAATCGGCACTTCGGCCAGCGCGCCGGGCGCGAACAGGTCGGCCCAGCCTTTGTGATCGAGCACCTTCAGCGCCGCATCGGCGAGCTCGGCGCGTGCCGGGGCGGCCAGCTCCGCCGCAGCCCGCGCAAGCCAGGCCTGCGCCGCGCCCTTGCGCTCCGCGGGCGGCACATCGGGCAAGCGTTCGAGCAGCCGGTGCAGCAAGACCCCGCGCCGCGCCGCCGCGCCGCCCGAGCCGGGCGGATAGGGCGGATCGTCCGCGCGGTCCTCCCCCAGCGCCGATGGCGACAGCGGGCGCGGCGGCCGCGGCTCAGCGGCGACCGGGCGTTCCAGCCACGGCGGCAGCAAGTCGAGCTCGCCCGCAACCGCTTGTTTGGGCGGGACCGACACTTGCGGCGGGCCGCCGTGGCGCTTTACCGCTACCCAAAGGTCGTCTTCCAGCCAGTCGCCATCAAAAAGCGGCTCGATCCGGGCGTACCAGCTATCGGGATTGGGAGCCTTTTCGCGGCCGTTCAGCGCGCCGCCGATGAACAAAGCTTCCTCGGCACGGGTCATCGCCACATAGAGCAGCCGCCAATGCTCCTGCAATTCCTCGATCTCGGCCTCGGCCTTGGCCTCCGCCAGAACACCAACGGTTTCGGACTTGCGCAGCGCGGGCATCGGGATGGTCTTGCCGCTCAGCACGTCCGGCACATCCAGTGAAGAACCGCGCGCAGCATGGGGATTGTCGGCGGCGTCGGCCAAAATCACAATTGGGGCCTGCAGCCCCTTCGAGCCGTGGACCGTCATCACTTGCACTTCATCGCGGGTTCTGCCGGTCTCGCGCTTGAGCTCGCCCTCGCCAGCATCGAACCAGCGGATGAACATATGCAGGCTGGACACTGCGCTGGCCGAAAAGGCGCTGGCGGCATTGAGCAGTTCGTCGATCGGATCGTTCGCCTCGCTGCCCAACCGCGCGACCAATCTGGCCCGGCCCTGCCACGGGCCCGTCAGCAGCCAGTGCAGCAGTGCTTGCGGAGTGTCATAGTCGGCCCTGCCGAGCAGCGCCAACAGCTGCTCCATCGCCGCATCGAGCACCCCGCCGCGCGGGCGGCGCAAGTGTTCCCACAGGCGCTGGCCCTCGGGCCGATGACCCAACTCAAGCAATTGGTCCTGGCTCCAGCCGATCAGCGGAGAGACCAGCAGGCAAGCAAGGTTGAGGTCATCGAGCGGCTGCGCGGCAAAGCGCAGCGCCGCCATCAGATCGCGCACTGCCAGCGGGTCGCCAAGCCGCAGCCGGTCAACCCCGGCGACCGCAACTTTGGCGGCGTGAAGCCGCGCGACGATCAGGCCCGCCAGCTCCTTGCGCTTGCGCACCAGCACCATGACATCGCCCGGCGTGGCCCGGCGCAAGGTCTTGCCGTCTTTTGCCTTGACCAAGGGATAGCCCTCGACCTCCCAGGTTCTGATCTGCTGGGCGATCCGTTCGGCCAGTTGCCGGTCGCTGCGCGAAAGCCAGGCTTCCTCGCCTTCATCCTCGGTGCTTTCGGCCGGTTCGCCTTCATCGTCCGGAACCGCGCCCAGCACTCGCCACAAGACCACGCTGCCCGGCCGGTCCTGCCCGGCATGGCGCGGCGGGGGCTGGGCGAGTCCGAAGTTTTCGTAGCCGATATCGGTGATCGCGTGATCGACGAATTCGAGCAGCTGCCCCGCGCTGCGATAACTCTGCCCCAAGTCGAGGTCCTGCAATTCGCGCGCCGCGCGATTGGCCCCGAGGCCGATCTCGTTCGCCGCCAATCCGCGCATTGCCGTGCGGACCCGCTCCTTCGCCGCAGCGAAGTTTTCCGGGCTGGTTCCCTGAAAGCGGAAAATCGCCTGCTTGTAATCGCCGACCACGAACAGCGTGCGCAGCTTGTCGGCCTGCGCACCTTCGCCTGCGAAGAATTCCCCGGTCAGCGCATCGATGATCGCCCATTGCGATGCGTTGGTATCCTGCGCCTCGTCAACCAGCACGTGATCGAACTGGCGATCAAGCTTGTAGCGGATCCAGTCGGCCAATTCGTTCGAAGACAACAATCGCGCCGCTTCGCGGATCTGGTCATCGAAGTCGATGTAACCGGCAGCTGCCTTGGCCTCATCCCAGGCCAGCGAAAACTTGCGGCCCAGTTCGAGCGCCGGGGTCAGGAAATCGGCCAGCGCGAGCAAGGCTCGATGGTCTCGCACCGCCAGACTGCTGTTCAGCACCGCAAGTGCGGCCTGTTCGAAATGCTCTTCGAATTTAACGATATAGCGAAGGTTCTTGGGATTGTTTTCAAGTGTGAAAAGCAGCCGGTGCAACTCGTCGAGCCGCTCCAGTCGCTCGGCCGGATCGGCTTCGAGCCAGGCCGCAATAGCCGCGCTGGCGGCCTGGCCGGTCGCCGTGTTCCATTGCCGGTAAGCCGACAAGCAGCATTCGAGCGCATCCACTTCGAACGCCTCATCGCCGCACAGGTCCTCAAGATCAGTGGCGCAGGCGCTGCTTTTCAGCCCGAGCAGGCGCAGCACGCCGCTACGCATCGGCGGTTGCCAGCCGGCCGGGCCTTCCCAGGCCTCACGTGCCTTGGCGCAGCGCAGCAGCCAGGCCGGAACCCGCTCGGGCCCCATCCGGATCGACAGCAGTTCAAGCGCGGAAAGCGTCGCCACGTCGTTGCTCCGCTCAGCTTCGATCAACAAAGTGCCCAGCACTTCGCGCAGCAGCAGATCCCGGTCGCGATCCTCCATCGCCTTGAAGCCGGGGGTCAGCCCGGCCTCGCCCGGAAAGGCCGCCAGCAGCCACTGCGCAAAGGCGTGGATCGTGTCGATCCGCAGGCCCCCGCCAGGGCAATCGAGCACTTCGGCGAACAGCCGCCGGGCGCGCTGTTGCGCCTCGGGCCCATGGTCGGCGCCGATCGCCATCAAGTCCTTGGCCAACTGCGTGGCTTCGAGCCGCACCCAGCGCGCCAGCACTTCGTTGATCCGAGTCGCCATTTCGGTCGCCCCGGCCTTGGTGAAAGTCAGGCACAGCAATTGCTCGGGCCGGACATCGTCCTGCAGCAACAACCGCAACACCCGCGCCGAAAGCACCTGGGTCTTGCCCGTACCCGCCGAGGCCGAAAGCCAAACCACCTCGCCCGGATCGACCGCCGGGCGCTG
>Ga0073925_1000154_pt1 | contig 15138 bp, 11 predicted proteins | sample GWRWT4_21May14_FD_70952 | JGI IMG/M metagenome (GOLD analysis project Ga0073925, IMG submission 70952) | Sand microcosm microbial communities from a hyporheic zone in Columbia River, Washington, USA - GW-RW T4_21-May-14 | ecosystem: Engineered > Artificial ecosystem > Sand microcosm >...
GCGTTATCACTGTTGAAGACGGTACCGGTCTTGAAAATGAACTGGAAGTGGTTGAAGGCATGCAGTTTGATCGTGGCTACTTGTCTCCTTACTTTATCAATAACCAGGAAATGATGAGCGTTGAGCTTGAATCACCTTACATCCTGTTGATTGACAAAAAAATATCCAACATCCGTGAAATGCTGCCAGTTCTGGAGGCTGTGGCCAAATCAGGCCGTCCTTTGTTGGTCATTGCTGAAGACGTTGAAGGCGAAGCCTTGGCCACTCTGGTGGTTAACAATATGCGTGGTGTAATGAAAGTAGCCGCCGTTAAAGCGCCTGGTTTTGGTGATCGTCGTAAAGCAATGCTGCAGGATATCGCCATTCTGAGCGGTGCTACGGTTATTTCAGAAGAAATTGGTTTGACGCTGGAAGGCGCCACTTTGAGTGACCTTGGTTCTGCAAAACGCGTGAGTATAACCAAAGAAAACAGCACCATTATTGATGGTGCTGGCAACAGCGCTGAAATTGAAGGCCGTGTTACGCAAATTCGTGCCCAGATCGAAGAAAGCTCTTCTGATTACGATAAAGAAAAACTGCAAGAGCGAGTGGCTAAACTTGCTGGCGGTGTGGCTGTTATTAAAGTAGGCGCTACCACTGAAATCGAAATGAAAGAAAAGAAAGCGCGCGTGGAAGATGCTCTGCACTCGACCCGTGCGGCCGTTGAAGAAGGCGTGGTGCCTGGCGGTGGTGTTGCGCTGGTGCGCGTAGAGTCGTCTTTGGCAACGTTGAAAGGTGCCAATCATGATCAGGACGTGGGCATTTCAATCTTGCGTCGAGCCATGTCTGAGCCCTTGCGTCAAATCGTGGCCAATGCGGGTGGCGAACCCTCTGTTGTACTCAATAGAGTGATGGAAGGCAAAGGTGCTTTCGGTTTTGATGCTTCTGATGACAGCTACGGCGACATGATCGAAAAAGGTATTCTTGATCCGACTAAAGTAACCCGTTCTGCGCTGCAAAACGCGGCTTCAATTGCCGGTTTGATGATTACAACCGAAGCCATGGTTACCGATCTGCCGGTAGAACGCGGCTCTTCTGCGCCTGATATGGGTGGCATGGGCGGTATGGGCGGCATGGGCGGTATGATGTAATGACTCAAGGACGTTCCCGGCGAGATTACTCTGCCGGGACATTCCGGGTGTAATGTTTTAGTCAGAAAGTTTCTCGTCTGTTTTTGTGGGTTATATCTTGCAGAAGCAGGCGAAAATGTTTGGAAACAAGTCGCTTATCTGGATGTGACGGTGTTTGATCCAGATAATGGATAATCTCGTTTTATTCTTCTTCTATAGCAAGCAGCGCTGATAGCGCAATGTCCCGCTCCCTGGCCATCATGGCCACTTTCTGGTGTCTTTTTTGTTGTTTCTTGCTTGAAAAATATCCCGGCATTAGACAGCGTTTATGTTTTATTTATGCCGCTTATTCGTAGCTGAATCCGCCTTTGAAAGACAGAAGGTCTGTGATAGTGTGCGTGTTATCCAAAATGGAATTTACATCACTATTCGGAGAAAAACACCATGACCATCACTATCGCTTCGCCACTGACCTTGCCTTGCGGACTCACCTTGCCAAATCGTTTGGCCAAAGCTGCGTTAACTGAAGGCTTGTCTGATGGCTACAATCGAGCGACTGAGGCTCATCAGCGGCTTTACCGCCGATGGTCTGAAGGTGGTGCGGGACTCGTCATTACTGGTAACGTTCAGGTTGACCGGCGCTACCTGGAACGTCCCGGTAATATTGCTATCGACGGTAATGGTGGGGAAAAAGAACTGGCCGATATGGCTCGGGCAGGTACGGTGGCGGGTAACCAATTATGGATGCAGCTCAGTCATGCCGGTCGACAAACCATGCGTTACCTCAATGCCGAACCGGTGGGCCCTTCGGCCGTGCCGGTCAAATTACCCGGAGGCGCTTTCGGCAAACCACGAGCGTTGACACAGTCTGATATCGACGACGTGATTACGCGATTTGTTAACGCCGCTGGTGTGGCACAGGATACAGGTTTTACCGGCATCCAATTACACTCGGCACATGGTTATCTCCTCAGTGAATTCCTTTCCCCCCTAACCAATTTACGCACAGATCAGTGGGGCGGCAGCCTGGAAAACAGGGCGCGATTGCTGCTGACTCTGGTGAAATTGATTCGTGCCCGAGTGGGACAAGCTTTCCCGATTTGCGTCAAACTCAATTCAGCCGATTTTCAGAAGGGCGGCTTTTCCTATGAAGACTCCATACAAATTGCGCAATGGCTGGATGAAGCCGGCGTTGATCTTCTGGAAATTTCAGGCGGTACTTATGAGCAACTGTCCTTTTTTGGCACAGGAGCCGAAGGCGATCGTGTTTCCAAGGCTCAAAGTACGCTGGAGCGAGAGGCCTACTTTCTCGATTATGCAGAGCGTTTGCGTCAGACGTGCCGGATTCCGCTTATGGTCACGGGTGGATTCCGTAGTCTGGCAGGCATGAACCGGGCATTGGCAGACGATGCATTGGATGTCATCGGGTTGGGACGACCGATGTGTGTGGATGCCTCTCTACCGGGAAAATTACAGTCTGGACAGAGCATCTCAGCCTTGCGTTATGAAGATCGTTTGCGCATTGGACCGGGTATTTTGAGTCCGGCCAGTCGAATTAATCGGATACGCAATTTTAATCATATGTATGCTCAAGGTTGGTATTGCTTACAACTGTTGCGTATGGGACGGGGGCTGGAAACAGATGAACAAATTGGACCATTTCGGGGCATGCTCGGGTATCTCGCCAATGAGTGGCGAGGGCTCCGTGCTTTGAGAGGACGTTAATTTACTTAAAAACCAAAGTTTCTTAAGGCGTTTATTCAGACCCTCTATTTAATGGTGAGCGCTTGGTTGAGCTGCATCAGTTTCGTTATGTGGTGGCAGCTCAATTTCACTTTCTGCGTTGACGGTTTTGTCTAGAAGTTTTTCTATACGGGTGAGCGCCTTTTCAACATTCTCCGATCGCATGTGTTTGTTGGCTGAAAAATCAAACTGGATGCCATAACTGTAATCTTCATCTAATTCTTTTATATGGCAGATAAAACCTACAACATGTTCAACATGTTCGTTCTGTTTGCTGAAATTAAATAACAGCTCATCACCCATACGATATTTTTCGTTATGCACAATTCCGACACCGAAACGACTGTAGTCGACTACTTTGACTGATTTGTAGCTACTAAAGGATAAAAAGCCTTTACGCTTGAATAAGGTTTGAATGGAGCTTCCGCTCAGTCGTTGATATTTTCTGCGTTCGTTCTCATGCATAAAGACGAAAACCCTAGATGACTACCATTGTTTGACATTAAAAAGCATTTTTTCTACGACCAAGCGTACTTTTAAGTATAGTCAGATTTGTTAGACCGCCATGTATTTTCCGGCATGGGTGCTGACTTCGTGTGCTAAAACGCAAAGTCAATAAAGAAACCGCATCTGTGAGCACTGATATAAAAAATAAAAAGAGCTATTTGTACGTAGGTTTTCCAAGGTCCCTTCCAAAATCACCGAGGCGAGTATATTGTTGCGCATGGATTGAAATACCCATAGGAAGGCAACGCATTGGCTTGAATGGAATAAGGCTATAACTTTTTGATATTTAAGCAAGAAAAATCACTCATGAGGTGATTAAAGCTTCTGATTAGGGGTGCCTGATTTGATAAAGGTATTGGTTGTTGATGATCATGATTTAGTGCGCACAGGTATAGCTCGAATGCTGAGTGACGTAGAAGGAATAGTGGTAGTCGGTGAAGCAAGTAACGGCGAAGATGCAATAAAGTATGCGCGCGAATTATTGCCTGATGTGGTGTTGATGGATGTGAAAATGCCAGGTATGGGGGGGCTGGAGGCAACACGTAAATTGTTACGTAGTAATGCCGACGTCAAAATTATCGCGGTTACTGCGTGTGCAGAAGAGCCTTTCCCCTCGCGTGTATTGCAGGCAGGTGCGAGTGGTTATCTCACTAAGGGCGCCGATTTGGATGAAATGGTGGTGGCGATTCGCCAGGTGCACCATGGACGTCATTATTTAAGTCCTGATATTGCCCAGGCCTTGGCGCTTAAACAGTTGTCTCTGGATGGAAAATCCACGCCTTTTGACTGTTTGTCTGAAAGAGAAATGCAAATTGCGTTGATGATTGTCACGTGTCACAAGGTGCAGGATATTTCTGATAAATTGTGCGTCAGCCCCAAAACGGTGAATACCTATCGCTACCGTATTTTTGAAAAACTGGCTATTTCCAGTGATGTTGAGTTGACCCACCTGGCAATGCGTCATGGCCTGCTTGATACAGAATAAATACTGTTAAAGCGAACTCTCACTGTTGTGTTTGAAAAATGGTTTTTGACTCCCACACATTTCTGTCGACGCTGACCAGTCACCCTGGTGTGTACAACATGTACGACAAAGCGGGCCGTATACTCTATGTGGGAAAAGCAAAAAACCTTAAAAAACGCCTGTCGAGTTACTTTGCGGGTGCAAATCACAGCAGCAAAACCCAACTGCTTATTACGCGTATTGCAGCCATCGAAACAACGGTTACACGCAGTGAAACTGAAGCCCTGCTTCTGGAACAAACCCAAATCAAGGAATTACGTCCACCCTTTAATATTTTGATGCGGGATGACAAATCCTATCCCTACATTTTTGTTTCCGAGCACAGCGAGTACCCGCGTTTAGGTTTTTATCGTGGCAGTCAAAAAACCAAAGGTCACTACTTTGGCCCTTACCCCAGTAGCGGTGCGGTGCGTGAGGGTCTCGATCTTCTGCAAAAAATATTCAAGGTGCGGCAGTGTGAAGACAGTTTTTTTTCCAACCGTACCCGTCCTTGTCTGCAAGCCCAGATAGGACGATGTACCGCGCCCTGTGTTGGAGCTATTTCTCCAGAAGAGTACCAGCGCGATGTCGCCATGGCGATAAAGTTTCTGGAGGGAAAAAACACCGAAATCATTGCCTCCCTTGTTGAACGTATGGCTGCCGCAAGCAATCAACAGCAGTATGAACAGGCGGCCGTGTTGCGTGATCAAATCGTTGCTTTGCGCCGAGTGAATGAACAGCAGTGCGTGATGGGTGATCAGGGCGATGCGGACATATTTGGTGTCATGTGTGCGCAAGGCGGCGTGTGCGTGCATCGTCTGATGGTACGAGGGGGCCGGGTCTTGGGAGGTAAAAACTACTTTCCAAAAGTGCAGTGTGATGTTGAATTAAATGAAGTATTAGAAGAATTTGTCCCGCAATTCTATTTAACACGGCTCAGCGGGCAAGATGTTCCCAAAGAGGTCATTTTACCGACAGGCCTGGAAGATACAGAGACACTTCAAGACGCACTGATGCAGAAGTTTAACAAGAAAGTACAATTTCTCAGCAGCGTGCGTGGACACCGTGCCCGATGGCTTAAAATAGCCGCGCTCAATGCCGAGCAGAGTCTGCAAGGCGTCATGGCGAACAAAGAAAATAGCCATCAACGATTTGCTTCTTTGAAAGAAGTCTTGTCACTGGAGCTTATGCCACGCCGTTTGGAGTGTTTCGATATCAGTCATACCCTGGGTGAAGAAATCGTGGCGTCCTGTGTGGTCTTTGATCATAATGGACCGCTGCGAGCGGAGTATCGCCATTTTAATATTCGTGATATTACGCCGGGTGATGATTATGCCGCCATGGAACAGGTTTTAATGCGACGATATGCCAGGGTTATTGAACAAGGAGGCGTGCTGCCGGATCTCATCGTTATTGATGGTGGCAAAGGACAGCTGACGCAGGCGTTTAAGGTCATGGAGGCCTTACAGGTGAGTGGAGTCAATTTACTGGGCGTTGCAAAAGGACCTTCACGAAAACCGGGCCTGGAGCAGCTCTTCTTAAACCACAACAAGGTACCTATACCTGTTCGTTCCGATGCCCCCGCATTACACTTGATTCAGCATATTCGCGATGAAGCACACCGTTTTGCACTGGCGGGCCACCGTAGTCGCCGCGCAAAAAAAAGAAACGTCTCTCCTTTGGAAAATATTGCCGGGGTAGGGGCGAAAAAACGCCGTGATTTGATTAATCATTTCGGCGGACTGCAAGAGCTTATGAGCGCCAGCGAGGAAGAGTTAAGCAAAATACCGGGAGTCGGTTCCAAGTTGGCAGCAAGCATTTATAATGCCCTGCATGATTAAGTGCTGTTTACCTGACATGAAGCCACTGTTTGTTAACGTTAGAGTGATCGAGTAATCAAATGTACACTTTGCCTAATCTTCTGACTCTGTCACGCATAGCCGCTATTCCAGTGTGTATATTTGTTTTTTATTTGCCTTTTGGCTGGAATCATTTTGTAGCGTCTGTGGTTTTTATTCTGGCGGGTGTGACCGACTGGTTTGATGGCTATTTGGCGCGACGCTTGAATCAAACCTCTAAACTGGGCGCTTTTCTTGATCCTGTGGCAGATAAACTTATGGTGTCGGCTGCCTTGGTGTTGCTGGTGCAAATTTATGCCTCTGCGTGGATGGCTATTCCTGCCATTGTTATCATCGGGCGGGAAATTACCATTTCCGCACTGCGTGAGTGGATGGCCGAGTGTGGTCAACGGGCGCAAGTAGCGGTCAGTCATATTGGCAAGGTTAAAACAGTGATTCAGATGTTTGCTATTGCCATGACGCTGATGGTGCATCCTGATTTATTGCACGCCGATGGAAACTGGTTCTGGAAAGGTATCTGGGGCATCGGTGTGATATTGCTTTATGTGTCTCTTGTGCTGACCTTGCTTTCAGCGCAGATTTATCTCAAGGCAGCCTGGCCAAATTTAATCGAAGTAGAAAAACCTCAATAGTCAAATACCTTCAATACGCTTGATGAGCTAAGTGTTTGTATGCCTCAAAGTATTCTTGACAGTCTATTTTGAGGGAGTAGAATACGCCGCTCCAGTATTGCGGGAATAGCTCAGTGGTAGAGCACGACCTTGCCAAGGTCGGGGTCGCGAGTTCGAGCCTCGTTTCCCGCTCCAAAATAATAACGCGCAGCACAGTAAAGTGAGCTCTTGTTTTGTTGATTGTTTTTTGATGGTTTCAGCCTGACTCGCGTATTAAAAAGCAATCTGGCGGAGTAGCAAAGTGGTTATGCAGCGGATTGCAAATCCGTAGACGCCGGTTCGATCCCGACCTCCGCCTCCATTTTTTATAGAAAAACCATCATTTAGTGCTGGTTTTATCTTCTTTGCCCGGGTGGTGAAATAGGTAGACACAAGGGACTTAAAATCCCTCGACTGGAAACGGTCGTGCCGGTTCGACCCCGGCCCCGGGCACCAAATATAACGACTTGTTTTAGTAGCCTGATTTATAAAAATCATCCAGAAATACTATCATATACGTATATTCAGCGTCCCTTGTTCAGGCTGCGTTTTCTCCCGTGGCATTTGATGAAAGCTATTAAATTTTCACTACCCGCGAGAGATTTTTTTTTTGGGTGGGGAATTTTCAAGAGCAGAATTAAAGGCTCGGCATATCAACTATGCGCTCCGCCTAAGCGAGTTAAAACTTGCTACAACCATCAATCCCAGACAATAACTCGTTTAGTTTAGATCTTGACAGTATCAATATTCGGTGACGTATGCGCACGCCATCAGAGGGTTAAAAAGTTTTAACACTAAATTAACGCAAACCCTGCACTTGCGATTATACTGTACGCATGAACAGGTACTCAGCCATGAAACCCATCCAACCACTTCAATACTACCCTCTTGGCTTGCCGCTTTTTAGCCACAGTGTGCGTGCCGGTTTCCCCAGCCCTGCTGATGATTACATAGAACAAGCGCTTGATCTCAACGAACATGTTATCCAGCACCCGGCGGCGACTTATTATGTTCGTGCACAAGGCGAGTCCATGATGCGATTAGGCATTCATGATGGCGACTTACTTGTGGTTGATCGAGCACTTGAAGCGGTGGATGGCGATATAGTGATTGCCGCGCTTAATGGCGAGCTTACCTGCAAAATTTTAGATTTACGGATGCGGCGCTTGTTGTCAGGCAATGACTTATTCCCACCCATTGAACTTGGTGAAGATGCAGAACTCATTATAGAGGGAGTCATAACCCATTCAATTAGGTATCACAGATGTTCGCCCTAATTGATTGTAATTCTTTCTATGCAAGCTGCGAGCAAGTATTTCGGCCAGATTTACGCGGGAAGCCAGTTGTCGTGCTTTCTAATAATGATGGTTTTATAGTCGCCCGCTCCAAAGAAGCTAAAGCATTGGGCATTCCCGATTTAGAGCCTTATTTCAAAGTGCAGGATTTACTGCGCAAACATAACGTTGCCGTTTTCAGCAGCAATTACCCCCTGTATGGCGACTTATCCAATCGCATGGTGCAAACACTCAAGCATTATGCGGCTGAAATAGAGGTGTACAGCATTGATGAAGTCTTTGTGCGACCGGTAAAAGTCTTCGGCGATTTAAAATCTTACGGACGACAAATGCGTGATGCCGTGTGGAAGCAAGTGAGAATTCCCGTTAGTGTGGGCATGGCCTCTACCAAAACCTTGGCGAAGCTTGCAAATAAAGCCGCGAAGAAAATACCTGCGCTTGAGTGTGTGTGCATATTAGAACGAGAGGACCAGCGTGAGTGGTTGTTGCGCAGAATCCTGGTGCGAGATATTTGGGGCATAGGCTCGCGCTTTTCAGCGAGATTAAATCTCATGGGCATTTATACGGGGTGGGATTTGGCTAATACCAATACCAAAAATTTGCGCCGCCACGTCAATGTAAATTTAGAGCGCACTGTAGAAGAGTTAAATGGCGTGAGTTGTTTGGAATTGGAGGAAGTGCCGCCCGCCAAAAAACAAATTTATTGCTCTCGTTCCTTTGGTGAAAAAGCCACGGAGCTGGAGCCTATACTGCAAGCGACCGCACTTTACGCCAGCCGAGCTGCTGAAAAATTACGCAGACAAAATCATTTTGTAAAAACACTGCATGTGTTTTTACAAACATCCCCCTTTGATAAAAACAACTACAACAAAAGTGCCACCATTCAGCTGCCGTACCCCACGGATGACACCCGCGTAATAAGCAGTTACGCACGACATGCGGTAGCAACACTTTATCGTGAAGGTTATGCATTTTTGAAATCTGGCGTAGGTTTAATTGATATAGCCGATAAACGGTTTTTTCAAACAGATTTATTCTGCCAGCACCAAAGCACACATACAGATTTGGTGATGCAAACCTTGGACAAGGTAAATAGCCGTTTTGGCAAGGGTACTTTCTATACCGCCGCAGAGGGCGTTCAGAAAAAATGGTCTATACAGCAGAAATTTAGGTCGGGTAGTTACACAACATCATGGGGGGAAATACCGACCGTTATTTGTAATTGATTTCAGTGCAAACAGGCACATATTAAATCTGATTTTTTTGAGTCTTAGCTAGCATACGATCTTTAGCGTGGAACTTGTGCGTAAATAATGGTTAGGTCTAAATTGATCTTTCTGAATGCCATGATGGATGCAGTCATGCCTCCCACGATAGAAGCGCCAGTGGGGTCTGTAGGCTTTCCCTTGATTTCGTAAATATTAGTAGTGTTTCTTCGGATCGTAATCATGCTACCGTAGAAAACACGTAGCGCATTCTGGGCAATGGGGGCCGCTCTGTAAGAGCAAGCGAAGAGCGGGTCATATTCTGCTCAGCAATGTGAGTTCCGCGTGGTTGATACGACGGCTGTGACGGGTGAACAGGAGACTGCATGAATACGATTCAACCGCTTCACGATATTGGCCAAAGCCTCTGGCTCGACAACATCACACGTACACTGCTGACAAGCGGCATCCTTAATCGTTATATTCGGGAATTCCGATGTCAAGGCTGACATTACCCCCCCCATGGTCGATCAGGCTAGTAGCAATTCCTGTTGCTACGACGGGACGATTTGCCAGAAGGCGCGAGAGGGGAAATCCGGAGAAACGCTGTTTTTCGAACTCACGGTGGAGGATTTGATACAAACCCCCGATCTGCTCCATTTGCTGCATGAAGCTAACGAGGGTGTGGACGGTTGGGTTTCGCTGGAAGTATTGCTGTCGCTTGCCGACGACACGGTTGGCACCGTCGCTGAATTCGCCAGCAGCAATGCTCTCAAGCTCAAGCACCATGGATCAGCCAGCACGCTAACCCAGGACTATCACCCGCATTGGGATGTACCGGCATGAGTGCCGTAATCAGTTCGCTCGCGGGTAAGCCGGCGCCAGCGGATCTACTGGTCGACGTGTCGAAACTGATTGCCGCTTATGTCGATCTGCGCCCGGATCATAGGGTGCCGGCGCAGTGCGTGACATTCGGCACTTCCGGGCATCGCGGTTGCGCGTTTGAGCGCAGCTTCAACGAGTGGCACGTGTTGGCAATCAGCCAGGCTATCTGCGACTACCGCAGCAGTCAGAGCATTGACGGTCCGTTGTATCTGGGCATTGATACCCACGCACTGTCGCAACCGGCTTTCGAGAGTGCATTGGAAGTGTTGGTTGCCAATGGTGTCGAAACGATGGTCGCCAAGCCAGGCGAGTTTACGCCGACGCCGGCGATCTCTCATGCGATTCTTGCTTATAACCGTGGACGTTTGGTGGGGTTGGCTGACGGTATCGTCATCACGCCGTCACACAATCCGCCGGACAATGGCGGCTTCAAATACAATCCACCGAACGGTGGTCCGGCCAATACTGATATTACTGGCTGGATACAGAATCGTGCCAATACGCTGCTCAAAAACAGTCTCAAAGGGGTGCGCCGCCTATCCTTCGCACACGCGTGTCGCGCCATGAATATGCATGAACACGATTTTCTAGACGCTTATGTCAGAGATCTTGGCCAAATGATCGACTTCGATGTAATCCGCAGTGCTGACGTTGACATGGGGGTTGATCCCCTTGGCGGTGCCGGGGTGCATTACTGGGCGCCGATCGCAGAGCGCTACCAACTCAATCTTAAGGTTATCAGCGAAGAAGTCGATCCAACCTTCCGCTTCATGACGGTGGACTGGGACGGCAAAATCCGCATGGACCCCTCTTCGTGCTATGCGATGCAGCGGCTGATTGGTTTGAGCGATCGCTACGATGTGGCCTTCGCCTGCGACACCGACCATGACCGCCACGGCATCGTTGCCCGTAGTAGCGGTTTGTTGGCACCCAATCATTACCTGTCAGTACTGATCGATTATTTATTCAATCACCGACCGCAGTGGGGCGACAGTGCCGTTGGCAAGACCGTGGTCAGTACTGCGTTGATTGATCGAGTGACGCAGCGGCTTGGACGCAAGCTCTATGAGGTGCCGGTCGGCTTCAAATGGTTCGTTGAAGGCCTGTTTGACGGCTCACTCGGTTTTGCTGGAGAAGAGAGCGCTGGTGCATCGTTTCTGCGCCGTGACGGCGCTGTATGGACCACTGACAAGGATGGCATAGTGCCGGCCTTGCTGGCGGCAGAAATGACTGCACGCACGGGCCGTGATCCCGGCGAATTGTATCGCAACCTTGTCCGCGAGCTAGGTGAACCGGTTGCTGATCGCGTCGAAGCGCCGGCAACGGCCGAGCAAAAAAAACGATTGGCAACACTTTCACCGAAGCAAGTGCTGAGTACTACGCTGGCAGGTGAGAAAATCGAAAGTGTGCTCAATCATGCTCCGGGCAACCATGCGCCGATCGACGGAATAAAAGTGATTGCAGCCAGCGGCTGGTTCGCCGCTCGCCCGTCCGGTACAGAGGATATTTACAAAATCTATGCGGAAAGTTTCAAGGATCAGGTGCATCTGCAATCGATACTGCTGGAGGCGCAGCACATTGTCGACACAGTGCTTGCGATGCCATGAGGATGGACGCGCTTGGTGCAGGGCATTCTATTGGAGTTAAAAAACGATCATGGACAAACAAATACGCACCAGTCACCCGCAATACAGTCTTTTGCCCACCGATATCGAGGGCTTTGATTCGCTGGCTGAGCTTGCCCTGGATATGCGCTGGTCGTGGAATCATGCAACCGACAAGGTCTGGCGTCAGTTAGATCCTGATCTATGGGAAATTACGCACAACCCTTGGGTCGTCTTGCAGACGGTGTCGCGTGAACGGATAGAGTGTATGTTGGCCGACCCTGAATTTCGTGCCAGTGTTAATGCAATGGCACAGATACAGCGACAAGTCACAGCCGCACCTGCGTGGTTTCAACAGCAGCATGCGCAAAGCGCTTTGACATGCGTTGCTTACTTCAGTCTGGAATTTATGTTGAGCGAAGCGCTGCCCATTTATTCAGGTGGGCTGGGTAATGTCGCTGGTGATCAGCTCAAAGCTGCTAGCGATCTGGGTGTGCCGGTGGTTGGCGTGGGACTATTGTACCAACAAGGCTATTTTCGTCAGGTAATCGACAAGGACGGCGCGCAGCAGGCTCTATTTCCCTACAACGACCCCGGGCAGTTGCCGATCACACCTTTGCGCAAGGCGAACGGCGACTGGTTGCGGCTGAAGATTGACCTGCCGGGTTATTCAGTCTGGTTGCGAGCCTGGCAGGTTCAGGTCGGCAGAGCGAAACTGTATCTGCTGGACAGCAATGACGTTGCGAATTTTCCCGCGCATCGTGGCATAACCAGCGAGTTGTACGGTGGAGGCCCAGAGCTGCGCCTTAAGCAGGAATTGTTGCTCGGCATAGGTGGGTGGCGACTGCTGAGTGCGCTGGGTATATACCCCGAAGTCTGCCACCTTAACGAAGGCCATGCGGCCTTTGCCGTACTGGAGCGCGCCAGGAGTTTCATGGAGGCAACCGGTCAGCCTTTCGATGTCGCGCTGGCCGTCACCCGAGCGGGAAATCTGTTTACCACTCACACGGCCGTGACAGCTGGCTTCGATTATTTCACTCCGGCTCTTATTGAGCAGTACCTCGGCGGTTATGCCGAGCACGAGCTTGGCATCCCCTTCCACGACTTACTTGCCTTGGGTCGTCAGAACCCGAACAATGCGTCGGAACATTTCAATATGGCCTATCTGGCGATTCGAGGCAGCGGTGCGGTTAATGGTGTGAGCCAATTGCATGGACGTGTCAGTCGGCAACTGTTTGAACCGCTGTTTCCGCGCTGGCCCGAGGGCGAAATTCCAGTCGGGCACGTGACCAATGGAGTCCATATGCCGACGTGGGATTCCGCCGCAGCCGATGATCTGTGGACGTGCGCCTGCGGGAAAAGTCGCTGGTTGGGACCGACCGAACCGCTGGAAGAGGATATTCGGCGTGTCTCTGACGCTGACCTCTGGCAATTTCGCTCGGTTGTCCGCCGATCACTGGTTGAGTTTGCCCGCGAGCGACTGGTCGGCCAACTGAGCGTTGCGGGCGCTGCGCCCACGGCGATTTCGGCTGCGAAACTGCTGTTTGACCCTAATGCGCTAACCTTGGGTTTTGCACGTCGCTTCGCGACCTATAAACGCCCTAATCTGCTACTGCATGATCCGGAGCGATTGCTGCGTTTACTGACCAACCCACGGCGCCCCGTGCAACTGATGCTGGCCGGCAAGGCGCATCCAGAGGATGAGGCGGGAAAGGCGCTAATCCAGCAATGGATGCATTTCCTGCGTCGACCCGACGCCCGCCCTCATGTGATTTTCCTGAGCGACTACGACATGTTGTTAACAGAACAATTGGTGCAAGGCGTGGATGTCTGGATAAATACACCGCGACGACCTTGGGAAGCGTGCGGAACGAGCGGCATGAAGGTGCTCGTTAACGGCGGCATTAATCTCTCGGTGCTGGATGGCTGGTGGGCAGAAGCCTACACGCCAGACCTAGGGTGGGCCTTGGGGAATGGCCGAGAGCATGGTGACGATTCCGCTTGGGATGCGTCCGAAGCTAACGCACTTTACGACTTGCTTGAACACGAGGTGATTCCGGAATTTTATACCCGTGAACAGAGCGACATTCCCACCGCATGGGTACATCGGATGCGCGAAAGTATGGCACGCTTGACGCCGCGTTTTTCCAGCAATCGCGCGGTGCGCGAATACACCGAGCAACACTATTTGCCGGCAGCCTCAGCCTATCGCGAGCGCGCCGCCGACAAAGGCGCTATCGGCACGGCACTGGTTATTTGGCATCGCGCACTCGAACAAAAATGGGCTTCGCTGCGCTTTGGTGAAATAAGGCTTGAAACCAATAGCGGGCAACATGTGTTTGAAGTGCAGGTGTATCTTGATGATCTTAACCCGGAGGCTGTGCAAGTCGAGCTTTATGCCGACGGCATTGATGCCGGTCCACCAGAGCGCGTGCCGATGCGGCGCGTGAGGCAACTGGTGGGCGCAACAAACGGCCATGCTTATCGCGCCGAGCTGCCTGCGACCCGTTCGGCAATGGATTATACGGCGCGGCTCATTCCGTATCGCGTTGGCGTAGCGGTTCCGCTCGAAGCTACTCAAATTCTGTGGCAGCGATGATTCAATATGAACATGAATACGCCTGAACGCCTGCTCGATGTTTATGTGGCAGATGTCTGTGAACATACCGAAGTTCGAAGAGGCGTTCCATTGCCGTTGGGGACCTCCGAATCTGCGGGAGGCGTAAACTTTTCCTTGTTCAGCCGTCACGCCAATCGAGTTCGGCTGGAGTTGTTTGATCATCCCGCCGACGCAGCGCCGGCCAGAGTTATCGATTTTGATCCGGTACGCAACCGCACGGGTGATGTCTGGCATGTGTGGGTTGTAGGAATTCGTCCCGGCCAGCTTTATGCTTACCGTGTGGATGGCCCGTACCAACCCGAGGAAGGACATCGTTTCAATTTCAACAAGCTGCTGCTGGATCCTTTTGCGACAGCGATCTCGCCGTTGCCTGATTGGGATTTTGGTACGATGCGGTAATCTACCGTCTGAGCCCGCAATCCAGCGCGATTTTGCAGGCGAGAAACATGATGTAGTCGGACTTACACCGTCATAATTTTTTGTTGTGTATTATCAAGGAGAAAGCACTATGTCTGATAGCAAATGCCCGTTTGTACACAAAGCCGGGAGCGGCACGTCGAACCACACGTGGTGGCCGAAGCACTTGCACCTCGAAATCCTGCACCAGCACACCCCCGAGTCCAGCCCGATGGGCGAGGACTTCAACTACGCCGAGGCA
>Ga0073925_1000158_pt1 | contig 15021 bp, 13 predicted proteins | sample GWRWT4_21May14_FD_70952 | JGI IMG/M metagenome (GOLD analysis project Ga0073925, IMG submission 70952) | Sand microcosm microbial communities from a hyporheic zone in Columbia River, Washington, USA - GW-RW T4_21-May-14 | ecosystem: Engineered > Artificial ecosystem > Sand microcosm >...
CAGCTTGTAGCGCGCCTGCAGCCGCTCGGCGTAACGCGGGCGCACGCTTGCCAGCAGCGCCAGGGCCACCTCTTCCTCGTCATAGGCATTGCGTCCGATGCCGCCGCTCGCGGCCAGGTGGTAGCCGCTCTGTTCGACGGCGATGCGCGGCCACAGCATGCCGGGCGTGTCGAACAGATGGAAGTCGCTGGCGAGCACGATCTTCTGCTCGGTCTTGGTGATGCCGGGTTCGTCGCCGGTCTTGGCCGTGCGCTCGCCGGCCAGCGTGTTGATGAGCGTCGACTTGCCCACGTTCGGAATGCCGCAGATCAAGACCCGCACCGGCTTGACCATGCCGCCGCGCAGCGGTGCCAGTTCGCGGCAGGCAGCGACCAGCAGGCGTGCCGGCGCGGCACTGCTCGCGTCGAGCGCGAGCGCGCGGGTGCCGGGGCGGGCCTGGTAGTGGGCGAGCCACTGCGCGGTGAGTTCGAGGTCGGCCAGGTCCTGCTTGTTGAGCAGTTTCAGCGCGGGCTTGGCGGCCGTGAGCGTGGCGAGCAGCGGGTTCGCGCTCGAGCCGGGCAGCCGCGCGTCGAGCAACTCGATCACGACGTCGATGTCGGGCAGCCGCTCGACGATGGCCTTCTTCGTCGAGTGCATGTGGCCCGGGAACCAGTGGATCGGCATGGGCGCGGCCTTACAGATCGAGTTCGGGGTAACGGCGGAAGATGCCTTGTTCGTTGAACGGCGGGCGCCGCTCGCTGCGCAGGTACGCCGCCACCTTCGGCAAGGCGCCCACGCGCGCGTGCAGCTGCAAGACCGTGGGTGTGCGCGCCAGCGCCTGTTCCGCGGCTTTGGGGAACGCGTAACGCAGCCCTTCGACGAGCTGGAACAAGGACAGGTCGGCGTAACTCAGTTTGCCGGCCACCAGATGCCGCGAGCCGGCCGGGTTGTTCACCAGGATGCGCTCGAACCACTGCAGGTACTTGGGTAGGCGCGCGCGGCAGAACTCGCTGGCGCGGCGCAACGACTCCGGTTTCTGGTCTTCGTAGTACAGGTCGTGGCCGACGGGGTGATGGGTGTCGTGGGCTTCGCTCACCATGTCGGCGATCGTCAGCTGGATCTGCTGCGTCCAGACACGCGACTGCTCGCTGCGCGCCACCAGCTTCAGCGCCGGCGCCAGGTAATGCAGGATGGCGGCGGTCTGGCCGACGACGAGGTTCCCGTCTTTCAGGAACGGCGGGGCGAACGGCGGGTGCACGAGCGCCGGGTCTGCCAGCTCGTGCAGCATGGCCGGCAGGCCGCGGCCGGCACTCTCGGCGCCGCGCGCCACGTCGACGTAGGGCGCGCCGGCCGCTTCGAGCGCGAGCCGCACGAATTCGCCGCGGCCCTGGATGCCGGGCCAGTAGTGGAGTTCATATGCCATCGGAGGAATGTAGCCTGCGAAAGAAAATTCACCCCGTTCGGCAGGCTGTGCCGTTCAACCGGATGTCTCAACCCCCATCCGGAGCCCCCATGCCCCACCGTCGCCACTTCATCACGCTGGCCGCTGCCGCTGCAGCGCTGGCCGCCACCCCCGCTTTCGCCCTCGGCAGCCTTGTCGATGTCGACATCGTCGACCGCAGCCAGAACGAGCTGCTGCCGGTCTACCAGCAGCGCGGCACGGCCTGGGTCGCCGGCCGGCCCGGCAGCCGCTACGCCGTGCGTTTGAGCAACCGCTCCGGCGCGCGCGTGATGGTGGTGCTCTCGGTCGACGGCATCAACGCCGTGACCGGCGAAACCGCCGGGCTCGGCCAGGTGGGCTACGTGCTCATGCCGGGTCAGTCGACCGAAATCACCGGTTGGCGCAAGAGCCTGACCGAAGCGGCGGCCTTCTACTTCACCGCCTTGCCCGATTCCTACGCCGCGCGCACCGACCGGCCCGACAACGTGGGCGTGATCGGCGTCGCGGTGTTCCGCGAGCGCCAGCGTGAGCCTGAAATGTCGCGGCGCCCCTACGACAGCGCCGAGCCGGGCGTGGCGCAGAACGCCGACCGGGCGCGCGGCGCGGCGGAGTCGTCGGCGCCGTCGCCGGCTGCCAAGTCCTCGGGCAGCCTGCGCGAAGAGCGCCTGGGCACCGGCCACGGCGAGCGTGAATACATGCCGACCTCGCAGACCCACTTCGAGCGTGCCAGCGAGCGGCCGAACGAGATCGTGCGCCTGCGTTACGACAGCCGCGAGCGGCTGGTCGCCAGCGGCGTGATCCAGCCGCGCCGCGCGCCGTGGGCGCCCGAGCCGTTCCCCGCATTCGTGCCCGACCCGAAAGGTTGATGCGCGCGCCTCGCCACGCCGTCCAGGCAGTGGCGCCGCTGGGCCCCGCGGTGCGTACACTTCCGCAAACGACCCGCGGGACTGCAGCATGACCACCCAACTCAAAGAGCTTCTCGACAGCAACCGCCTCTGGGCCGCCAAGACCGAGGCGCGCACGCCCGGCTTCTTCACCGGGCTCTTGCAGCAGCAGGCACCGCAGTACATGTGGATCGGCTGTGCCGACAGCCGCGTGCCGGCCAACGAGCTGGTCGACCTGCTGCCGGGCGAACTCTTCGTGCACCGCAACGTCGCCAACGTGGTGGTGCACTCCGACCTGAACTGCCTGTCGGTGATCCAGTTCGCGACCGACCTGCTGAAGGTCAAGCACATCATCATCGTCGGCCATTCCGGCTGCGGCGGTGTGCGCGCGGCGCTGATGGACACCCGCGTCGGCCTGGCCGACAACTGGATCCGCCACGTGCAGGACGTGCGCAACCGCCACCAGCCCTTTCTCGACACGGTGGCCGAAGACCGGCGTGTCGACGCGCTGTGCGAGCTCAACGTGATCGAGCAGGCGCGCAACGCCTGCCAGACCACGATCGTGCAGGACGCCTGGGCGCGCGGCCAGGAACTGGTGGTGCACGGCTGGTACTACGGCCTGTACGACGGGCTGCTGCAGGACCTGCAGATCACGGTGGCCGACCCTGCACAGATGGGCGAGGCCTTCGAACGCGCGGTGGCCGGCGTGCACAAGCGCTACGCCAACACCGGGCCATGAACCAGGCGGCGTTCCCGAGCGCGCTGACCGACCCGCGCGCCTTCGAGATCGCGCAGGCCATGCTCGACGGCTTCAACCGCCACTACACCCTGTTCCGCCAGGCCAGCGCCGAAGCCCAACAACGTTTCGAAGCGGCCGACTGGCACGGCCAGCAACGCGCGCAGCGCGAGCGCATCGAGTTTTACGATCTGCGCGTCGAAGAAGCCTCGGCCACCCTGCAGCGCACCTACCAGGCCGCCGAGCTGCCGAAAGACGTGTGGCAGCAGGTCAAGCTGCACTACATCGGCCTGCTCACCGACCACCACCAGCCCGAACTGGCCGAGACCTTCTTCAACTCGGTGACGACGAAGATCCTGCACCGCAGCTACTTCCACAACGACTTCATCTTCGTGCGGCCGGCGGTCTCGACCGAGTACATCGAGAACGACGAACCGGCTTCGCTGCCGACCTACCGCGCCTACTACCCGACCAAGGCGACGATGCGCGACACCTGGCTGCGCATCGTCAGCAACTTCCAGCTTCAGCGTGAATTCGAGGACCTGGAGCGTGATGTGGAGTGCGTGCTCGCGGCCGTGGCCGGGCAGCTCGGCGAGTACCGCGTGCGTGCCAACTTCCAGGTTCAGGTGCTGAGCTCGCTGTTCTTCCGCAACAAGGGCGCCTACGTGGTCGGCAAGATCATCAACGGCTTCAACGAAACGCCGTTCGCGCTGCCGATACTGCACGGCGACAACGAAAAACTGGTCATCGACACCGCGCTCTTCGGCGAAGACGACCTGCTGCTGCTGTTCAGCTTCGCCCGCGCCTACTTCATGGTGGCGATGGAAGTGCCCTCGGCCTACGTGCAGTTCCTGCGCTCGATGATGCCGCGCAAGCCGCGCAGCGAGATCTACAACGCACTCGGCCTCGCCAAGCAGGGCAAGAACGCGTTCTACCGCGACTTCCTGTACCACCTCAAACATTCGAGCGACCACTTTCGCATCGCGCCCGGCATCAAGGGCATGGTGATGCTGGTGTTCGACCTGCCGAGCTACCCCTACGTGTTCAAGGTCATCAAGGACTTCTACCCGCTGCAGAAGGAAACCACGCGCGAGACGATCAAGAGCAAGTACCTGCTCGTGAAGCAGCACGACCGCGTGGGCCGCATGGCCGATACGCTGGAGTACAGCAACGTGGCCTTCCCGCGTGCGCGCTTCGACGACGAACTGGTGGCCGAGCTGAAGCACTATTGCCCGAGCCTGCTCGAAGAAGACGGCGAGGCGCTGGTGATCCGCCACCTCTACATCGAGCGCCGCATGATCCCGCTCAACATCTACCTGCAGGAAGCGTCGCTGTCGCAGATCGAAGGCGTGGTGATCGAGTACGGCAACGCGATCAAGGACCTGGTGCGCGCCAACATCTTCCCCGGCGACATGCTGTGGAAGAACTTCGGCGTCACGCGCCACGGCAAGGTCGTGTTCTACGACTACGACGAGATCGAATACCTGACAGACTGCAACTTCCGCCAGGTGCCCGCGCCACGCAACGAAGAAGAAGAGATGTCGGGCGAGGTCTGGTACCGGGTCGGCCCGAAAGACGTGTTCCCCGAAACCTTCGGCCCCTTCCTGCTCGGCAACCCGGGCGTGCGCAGCGTGTTCATGAAGCACCATGCCGACTTGCTGGAAGCGGCGTTCTGGCAAGGGCACAAGGAGCGCATCCTCGCAGGCTACGTGCATGATGTTTTCCCGTACGACGCGCACAAGCGTTTCAGACACCAGCGCCCCGAACCGGCGCCGACCCTTTCAAGGAGCCCCCCATGAGCGACCCCATCGTCATCGTTTCTGCCGCCCGCACGCCGATCGGCGGCTTGCTGGGTGACTTCAGTTCACTCGCCGCGCACCAGCTTGGCGCCATCGCGATCAAGGCCGCGGTCGAGCGCGCCGGCATCACCGGCGATGCGGTCGACGAAGCGCTGATGGGCAACTGCCTGATGGCCGGCCAGGGCCAGGCACCTGCCCGCCAGGCGGTGCTCGGCGCCGGCCTGCCGCAATCGGTGGGCGCGGTCACGCTGTCGAAGATGTGCGGTTCGGGCATGCGCGCATGCATGTTCGCGCACGACATGTTGCAGAGCGAGAGCGCCGAAGTCATCGTGGCCGGCGGCATGGAAAGCATGACCAACGCGCCGCACCTGACCGCCATGCGCAAGGGCGTGAAGTACGGCGCCGCAGCGCTCTACGACCACATGGCCATCGACGGGCTGGAAGACGCCTACGAAAAGCTGCCGAACGGCGGCGGCAAGGCGATGGGCGTGTTCGCCGAAGAGTGCGTGGCCAGGTACAAGTTCACGCGCGAGCAGATGGACGGCTTCGCGGTCTCGTCGACGCAGCGCTCCAAGCTCGCCAACGAAGATGGCAGCTTCGACTGGGAAATGGCGCCGGTCACGCTGCCCGGCAAAGGCGGCGCCAGCACCGTCGTCAAGTTCGACGAACAACCCTTCAAGGCCAAGCTCGACAAGATCCCGGGCCTGAAGGCGGCGTTCATCAAGGACGGCACGATCACCGCCGCCACCTCGTCGAGCATTTCCGACGGCGCTGCCGCGCTGGTGCTGATGCGTGCGAGCACGGCCGCGCGGCTCGGCTGCAAGCCGATCGCCCGCATCCACGCCCACGCCGTGCACGCGCAGGCACCGAACCTGTTCGCGACCGCGCCGGTCGGCGCGATCGAGAAGGTGCTGAAGAAGTCGGGCTGGGCCGCGAAGGACGTGGACCTGTGGGAGGTGAACGAAGCCTTCGCGGCGGTCACGCTGGCCGCGATGACCGAGTTCAAGCTGCCGCACGAGATCGTCAACGTGCACGGCGGCGCGGTCGCGCTCGGCCACCCGATCGGCGCGAGCGGCGCGCGCATCGTCGTCACCTTGCTCGGCGCCTTGCGCAAGCGCGGGCTGAAGAAGGGCGTGGCCGCCCTGTGCATCGGCGGCGGCGAAGCTACCGCGATGGCCGTCGAGCTGCTCTGAGCCGCGCCCCATGCTGCTGAGCGAAGACCACCGCGCGGTGCAGGACGCCGTGCGCGCCTATGTGCAAGACCACATCGCGCCGCAGGCGGCCGCGTGGGACAAGAGCCACCATTTCCCGAAAGCCGAACTGCGCGGGCTGGCCGAACTCGGCTGTTACGGCGTGGCGGTGCCGACCGAGTGGGACGGCGCGGGGCTCGACTACCTGGCGCTCGCGATCATCCTGGAAGAGATCGCCGCCGGCGACGGCGCGACCTCGACGGTCGTGAGCGTCAACAACTGCCCGGTGTGTTCAATCCTGATGGCCTGGGCCGACGACGCGCAGAAGGCGCAGTGGCTGAAGCCGCTGGCGCGTGGCGAGATGCTCGGTGCGTTCTGCCTGACCGAGCCGCACGTCGGCTCGCAGGCCGACGGGCTGAAGACGACGGCCGTGAGAGACGGCGACCACTACGTGCTGAACGGCGTCAAGCAGTTCATCACCAGCGGCAGATCAGGCGACGTGGCGATCGTGATGGCGGTGACCGACAAGGCGGCCGGCAAGAAGGGCATCAGCGCCTTCATCGTGCCGACGAAAACACCCGGCTACACGGTCGCCCGCATCGAAGACAAGATGGGCCAGCACGCCAGCGACACCGCGCAGATCCTGTTCGAGGACTGCCGCGTGCCGGTGGCAAATCTTCTCGGTGAAGAAGGGCAGGGCTTGAAGATCGCGCTCTCGGGGCTGGAAGGCGGGCGCATCGGCATCGCGTCGCAGAGTGTCGGCATGGCGCGTGCGGCGTTCGAGGCGGCGCTGCACTATTCGAAGGAACGCGTGGCCTTCGGCAAGCCGATCTTCGAGCACCAGGCGCTGCAGTTCCGCCTCGGCGAGATGGCGACGCAGATCGAAGCGGCACGCCAGCTGATCCACCACGCCGCGAGCCTGAAAGACGCCGGCGTGCCCTGCCTCAAAGAAGCCGCCATGGCCAAACTCTTCGCCAGCGAGATGGCCGAAAAAGTGTGCAGCGCGGCGATCCAGGTGTTCGGCGGCTACGGCTACGTGAGCGACTTCCCCGTCGAGCGCATCTACCGCGACGTGCGGGTGTGCCAGATCTACGAAGGCACGAGCGACGTGCAGAAAATCCTGATCGGGCGGGCCCTGGCATGAGTGAAGAAAACTTCGACGCGGGCGAGATCAAGGCGCTGGTCTTCGACATCTTCGGCACGGTCGTCGACTGGCGATCGTCGGTGATCCGCGAAGGGCAGAAACTCTCAGCCGCAACCGGCCTGCAGGCCGACTGGCCAGCCTTCGCCGACGCCTGGCGCGCCGGTTACCAGCCGGCCATGCAGCGCGCCCGCAGCGGCGAGATCGCGTGGACCCACATCGACGGCCTGCACCGCGTGATCCTCGAAGAGCTGTTGCCGCGCTTCGGCCTGACCGAGATGACCGAAGCGCAGCGCGACCACCTGAACCGCGCCTGGCACCGGCTCGACCCGTGGCCCGATTCGGTGGCCGGGCTGCGGCGCCTGAAGAAGCGCTTCGTGATCTCGACGCTGTCGAACGGCAACGTCGCGCTGCTCGTCAACATGGCCAAACACGGCCGGCTGCCGTGGGACTGCGTGCTCTCGGCCGAGATCATCCAGAAGTACAAACCCGATCCCGAGGTCTACCAGATGGCCGCGAGCCTGCTCGGCTTCGCGCGCGAGCAGGTGCTGATGGTCGCGGCGCACCCGAGCGACCTGCGCGGCGCGCAGCGTGCCGGCCTGCGCACGGCCTACGTGCCGCGACCGCTCGAACATGGCGAAGGCGGCTGGGTCGAGCCCGTCGGCGACACGGTGTTCGACGTGGTGGCGCCCGACTTCAATGCGCTCGCGCAAGCCCTCGATGCTTGACCCCCGATGAACGAAGCCGCAGCACGCGAAGTGCTCCTGCTGCAGGCCTTCGAGAGCGTGAACCCCGCGAGCCCGAGCTGGACTGAAGAAGACCGCGGCTGGGCCACCCAGCTCGCGCTGACGGGTGCGGCCGCGAAGGCCAGGGCGGGGCCTTTCATCGAGGCCCGCGCCCACCACGCGATGCAGCGCCTCGCGGCGCGCGAGCCCGCTGCCGCGCGCTGGCTCGGGCTGCGCTTGTGGCACAGCCGCTGGCCGCTCTGGGCCGCGCTGGTCGCGGCGCTTGTCGGCGTGCTGGCCGACAGCATCGGCAGCAGCCAGCGCATCAACCTGCTCGCGCCGCCGCTGTGGGGCGTGCTGCTGTGGAACCTGGCCGTCTACGCGCTGCTGCTCGTGAGCGCGGTGCTCGGCATGACACGGCCGAACGGCCCGCGGCCCCCCGGCCCGATCCTGCGGCTGGTGCAGCGTGGCTTGCGCTGGGGCCGCGAGCTGCCGGCCAGCGTGGCGTCGAGCGGCAGCGAAAAGGCCTTGCAGTCGTTCGCGAGCCAGTGGCTGCGTGTCAGTGCGCCGCTCAACGCGGTGCGCGCTTCGGCCTTGCTGCACACCGCGTCGGCCGCCCTGGCGATCGGCCTGATCGCCGGCCTGTACCTGCGTGGGCTGGTGCTCGACTACCGCGCGACATGGGAGAGCACCTTCGTCACGGCGCAGAGTGCGCATGCCGCGCTGGCCTTCCTGTTCGCACCGGCGCAAGCGCTGTCGGGCATTGCGCTGCCCGACGTGGCGGGCTTCGAGGCGCTGCGTTCGGTGAGCGGCGACACGTCGGCCGGCGCCACCGCGGCACCGTGGATTCACCTGTGGGCGCTGACGCTGCTGCTCTTCGTCGTGCTGCCCCGCAGCCTGCTCGCCGTGTGGAGCACGCTGCGGGCGCAGTGGCTCGCGCAGCGTGTCGCGCTGCCGCTGGCCGAGCCCTACTTTCAACGGCTGACCCAGCTGCAGCGCGGCGACGTGGCGCGTGTGCAGGTGCTGCCGTATGCGAACACGCCGACGCCGCAGGCGGTGCTCGGCCTGCGCGCGCTGCTGGCCGATGCCTTCGGCGAGCGCGCGGCCTTGCAGATCGCACCGACGCTCGCCTTCGGTGCCGAAGACGACGCCACCGCGCAGCACCCGCTGCCGCCCGGCACCACGCTCGCGGTCGCGTTGTTCGACCTCGCCGCCACGCCCGAGGCCGAGAACCAGGGCCGATTCGTGCGCCTGCTCTGCGCACGCGCGCCAGCCGGCGCAGCGACGATCGTGCTCGTCGACGACAGCGGCTTCGTGCGCCGCTTCGGCAGCGACACCACGCGCCTGGCGCAGCGCCGCGAGGCCTGGCGGCGCTTTGCGGAAACGCTCGCCAGCGTGCCGGTGTTCGCCGCACTCGACGCGCCCGATCTGGCCGCGACGAGGCGCGCCCTGCAGGCGGCGATGGGCGCGCCGGTGCGATGAGCGGCGCGCCCACGTCGATCGCGCTGAGCCTGGTCTCGCACACCAACGCCGGCAAGACCACGCTGGCGCGCACGCTGCTCGGCCGCGACATCGGCGAGGTGCGCGACGCGCCGCACGTGACCGAGTTCGCCGACGTGTTCACGATGCTGGAAACACCGCAGGGCGAAACGCTGCGCTTGTGGGACACGCCCGGCTTCGGCGACAGCGTGCGGCTGGTCAAACGCCTGCGCGAATCGGGCGGCGCGATCGGCTGGTTCCTCAGCGAAGTCTGGGACCGCTGGCGTGACCGGCCGTTCTGGGCCAGCCAGCAGGCGCTGCGCAACGTGCGCGACGAAGCCGATGTGATGCTCTACCTCGTCAACGCGTCCGAAGCGCCCGAGGCTGCGGGTTACGTGCAGCCCGAGATGGAGCTGCTGGCCTGGGTCGGCAAGCCGGTGATCGTGCTGCTGAACCAGCTCGGCGCGCCGCGCGCGGCGGCGCTCGAAGGGGCGGACGTCGAACAATGGCGGCGTCATCTGGCGGCGTTTGCGCACGTGAAAGCGGTGCTGCCGCTCGACGCCTTCGCACGCTGCTGGGTGCAGGAGGGCGGCTTGTTGCAGGCGATCGAAGTGGCACTGGCCGGCGAACGCCGTGCACTGATGGGGCGCTTGCGTTCGGCGTGGGAAAACCAGCGCCTGACGACCTTCGAGGCGTCGGTGGCGTCGATCGCCGCCAGCCTGGCGCGGCTCGCCGCGGCGTTCGAAGTGGTGCCCGACGCCGGCAGCCTGCGCTCGAAGTTGCGCAGCGTCGGCGCGGCCCTGGGTGTCGGCGCTTCCGAAGAATCGCCTGCTGCGGCCGCGCAGAAACGGCTCGCCGAGCGCATGACCGAGGAGGTGCGTGGCAACACGCTGGCGTTGATCCGCCTGCACGGGCTGGATGGCCAGGTGCAGGCCGAGATCCTGTCGCGCCTGGCGACGCATTTCGAAACCCGGCTGCGGCTCGACGAAGGCAAGGCGGCGGTGTGGGGCGGCCTCGTCACCGGCGCGCTCGCGGGCCTGAAGGCCGATGTGCTCAGCGGCGGCCTCACGCTCGGCGGTGGCCTGATCGCCGGGGGTTTGCTCGGTGCGCTCGGCGCCGCCGGCCTGGCGCGCTGCGTGAACCTGGTGCGTGGCACCGATCGATCGTGGCTGGCCTGGAACGCCGAGTCGCTCGATGCGATGGTCGAGGCCGCGCTGCTGCGTTACCTGACCGTTGCGCACTTCGGGCGCGGCCGCGGCGAGTGGGTCGAGGGCGAGTCGCCGCCGCACTGGAAGGACATCACCCTCGCGGCGCTGGCGCCGCACCGCGAGACGCTGGCCGCGCTGTGGGTCGGCCGCGATGCGCGCAGCGACGACGCGGGCGAGTCGGCGCGCCTGTCGGCCGCGCTGACGGTCGTTGCGCGCGACGCGACCGCCACGGCATTGGGCTTGCTGTATCCCGGTGCGAGCGCGCTGACCGACCGCGCTGCGCTTGGGGAAAGTGCGCAGGGCGCGCCCGGTACTTCGCAGTAGCCTTCGCGAATGACCTCGCAGCCCCGCACGATCGACTTCTACTTCGACTTCTCGTCGCCGTATTCCTACATCGCTTCCGAGTGGGTCGAAGCGCTGGCGGCGCGCCACGGTCGCACGGTGTCGTGGCGCGCGATCCTGCTCGGCGCCACCTTCCAGGCGGCCGAGTTGAAGAGCCCGGTCTCCTACCCGCTCAAGCGCGAATACTCCTACCTCGACTTCGAGCGTTCGGCGCGTTTTGCCGGCGTGCCGCTGAAGATGCCCGTGCAGTTCCCGATCGCCACGCAGCACGCGGCACGCATCTTCTGGTCGCTGAACAGCACCGACGAACACCGCGCCAGCGCCTGGGCGCGGCACTGTCTGCGCGCCTACTTCGCGCGCGGTGTCGACCTGAGCGACGCGCCCGCGCTGCGGGCCTTGAGCGAAGAGTTCGGCCTCGACGCTGCGCAGGCGATGGACATCTGCGGCGACGCTTCGTGGAAAGCCGCACTCAAGGCCGCCAACGACGCGGCCATCAACCTCGGCGTGTTCGGCGCGCCATTTTTCATCATCGACGGCGAGCCGTTCTGGGGCAACGACCGGCGCGCACAGATCGAGCGTTGGCTGGAAAGAGGGCCGTTCTGACGGCCGCCCGGCCGCGGGCTCGCCGCCGACCCTACAATTGACGTATACGTCAACTTGACCCACCACCGAGCGTGGCGCGGTCCTGCCAACGAAAGCCCGCATGCCCGCACTCGCCTCCAAGCTCAGCCCGCGTTCTGAAGACTTCAAGGCCAATGCGGCAGCGATGCGCGCGCTGGTCACCGACCTGAACGCCAAGCTCGCGCAGGTCGTGCAGGGCGGAGGCGAGGGCCCGCGCGCCAAGCACCTGGCGCGTGGCAAGCTGCTGCCGCGCGACCGCGTCGAGATGCTGCTCGATCCCGACACGCCTTTCCTCGAAGTGGCGCCGCTCGCCGCACAGGGCATGTACAAGGGCGATGCACCCGGCGCCGGCCTGATCGCCGGCATCGGCCGCGTCAGTGGCGTCGACTGCATGATCGTCTGCAACGACGCCACCGTGAAAGGCGGCACCTACTACCCGATGACGGTCAAGAAGCACCTGCGCGCGCAGGAGATCGCGGCGCAGAACCGGCTGCCGTGCATCTACCTCGTCGACAGCGGCGGCGCCAACCTGCCGAACCAGGACGACGTGTTCCCCGACCGCGAGCACTTCGGCCGCATCTTCTTCAACCAGGCCAACATGAGCGCGCAGGGCATTCCGCAGATCGCGGTCGTGATGGGCTCGTGCACGGCCGGCGGCGCCTACATGCCGGCGATGAGCGACGAGTCGATCATCGTGAAGAACCAGGGCACGATCTTCCTGGCCGGCCCGCCGCTCGTGAAGGCTGCCATCGGCGAGATCGTCAGCGCCGAGGAACTCGGCGGCGGCGACGTGCACACGCGCCTGTCGGGCGTGGCCGACCACCTGGCGCAGAACGACACGCACGCGCTGGCGATCGCGCGCGCTTCGGTCGCGAATCTGAACTGGCGCAAGAGCCACGAACAACGGCTCGTGCCGCCGCGCGCGCCGCTGTTCGATGCGAACGAACTGCACGGCGTGATCCCGGTCGACACCAAGAAGCCCTACGACGTGCACGAGATCATCGCGCGCCTCGTCGACGGCAGCGAGTTCGACGAGTTCAAGGCGCGTTACGGCACCACGCTCGTCACCGGCTTCGCGCACATCGAAGGCATGCCGGTGGGCATCATCGCCAACAACGGCGTGCTGTTCAGCGAATCGGCACTGAAGTGCGCGCACTTCATCGAGCTCTGCTGCCAGCGCAAGATCCCGCTCGTGTTCCTGCAGAACATCACCGGCTACATGGTGGGCAAGAAGTACGAGGCCGAGGGCATCGCCAAGCACGGCGCGAAGATGGTCACCGCGGTCGCGACGGCGACGGTGCCCAAGTTCACGGTGATCATCGGCGGCAGTTTCGGCGCCGGCAACTACGGCATGTGCGGGCGCGCGTACTCGCCGCGTTTCCTGTGGATGTGGCCGAACGCGCGCATCAGCGTGATGGGCGGCGAGCAGGCCGCGGCCGTGCTCGCCACCGTGAAGCGCGACGGCATCGAAGCCAAGGGCGGCGCCTGGAGCAAGGACGAAGAAGCCGCGTTCAAGCAGCCCATCCTCGACCAGTTCGGCGTGCAGGCGCACCCGTATTTTTCGTCGGCCCGCCTCTGGGACGACGGCGTGATCGACCCGGCCGACACGCGGCGTGTGCTCGCGCTGGCGCTCTCGGCGAGCCTGAACGCGCCGATTCCCGAGCCGAAGTTCGGCGTGTTCCGGATGTAGTTGTGTACACTGTGTGTTCTGTTGACGTTTCATACACATCATGCGAACCAACATCGACATCGACGACGCTCTGATGAGTCAGGCCATGAAGGCGGGGCCGTACCAAACCAAGAAAGATGCCGTCGAGGCGGGCTTGAAGTTGCTCGCGCGGCAGGTCGCTTACCGCGAAGTTCTCAAATGGCGGGGCAAGCTCAAATGGGAGGGCGACGAGTCGATCGACTGGACCCGGCCTGAACCGGTTGCGCCTGCGCCGATGGTGTCGGAGGCGCTGGCCTCCGCGTGGCCCAAACCGAAGCGCGCCGGGCGCAAGCCAGCTGCACCTGTTCAATCAACTCCGCCGGGCAAGCGCCATGCTGGTCGTTGACTCGTCGGTGTGGATCGACTTCTTCAACGATGCGGACACGCCCGCGTCCGCGGTGCTCGACCATCTGCTCGACAACGGTGAGGTCCGCCTCGTCGTTCCCGACCTCGTGCTGTTCGAAGTCCTGCGCGGCTTTCGCCTGGAGCGGGATCATCGGCAGGCCAGGCAGTTGATGGAGTCCTTGTCGGTGGAAGAAACGGCCGGACATGCACTCGCGCTCTCGGCAGCGGCGCACTATCGCAGCCTGCGTGCGCAAGGCATCACGGTTCGCGGCCCCATCGACGTGCTGGTGGCTTCGTTCTGCATCGAGCGCGACTATGCCTTGCTGCACCGGGACAAGGACTTCGAGGCCTTCGAGTCGCTGCGCGGTCTGCGTGGTTGGCAACACTGACCGCGAAACAACCGAACCAGGCCGGCCATGGACAACATCTACCTCACCCCCGAACACGAACTGCTGCGCGAGCAGATCGCGCGCTTCATCGCCCGCGAGGTGGAGCCCCACGCGCTCGCCTGGGAAGAAGCCGGCATGACGCCGCGCGAGGTGCTGCGCAGACTAGGCGACGCCGGCCTGTTCGGGCTGATGTACTCCAGCGAACACGGCGGCGCCGAAGCCGACGCGCTGACCAACCTGGTGTTCGCCGAAGCGCTGTCGCAATCGACCTTCGGCGGTTTCATCATCACCGTGCTCGTGCACACCGACATGGCCAGCCCGCACCTGCACCATGCAGGCACAGCGGCGCAACACGCGAAGTACATGCCCGGCGTGATCTCGGGCCGCACCATCACGGCGGTGGGCATCACCGAGCCGGGCGCGGGCTCCGACGTGGCCGGCATCAAGACCACGGCGAAGCGTGACGGCGACCACTGGGTGCTCAACGGCAGCAAGCTCTTCATCACCAACGGCGTGCACGCCGACCTGTATTTCATCGCGGCCAAGACCACGAGCGCGCGCCACGGCATGTCGATGTTCATCGTCGAGAAGGGCACGCCGGGCTTCACGGTCGGGCGCTCGCTGAAGAAGTCGGGCTGGCTGTCGTCCGACACCGCCGAGCTGGTGTTCGACAACTGCCGCATCCCGGCCGGCAACCTGCTCGGCGAAGAGAACAAGGGCTTCTACTCGGTGATGAAGAACTTCCAGACCGAGCGCATCGCGCTGGGCGCCATGGCGATCGGCCACTGCACGCAGGCGCTGAAGATGACGCTCGACTTCGTGCGCCAGCGCCAGGCCTTCGGCAGCACGCTGTTCGACAAGCAGGTGGTGCGCCAGCGCATCGCGATGCTCGATGCCAAGGTGCGTGCGGCGCGCGCCTTCATGTACCACTGCGCCTGGCGCGTGACCCAGAAGCACGATGTGGTGCAGGAAGTGTCGATGCTCAAGGCGCTGACCGGCGAGCTCGTGAATGAAGTGCTGCAGACCTGCCAGCA
>Ga0073925_1000161_pt1 | contig 14727 bp, 12 predicted proteins | sample GWRWT4_21May14_FD_70952 | JGI IMG/M metagenome (GOLD analysis project Ga0073925, IMG submission 70952) | Sand microcosm microbial communities from a hyporheic zone in Columbia River, Washington, USA - GW-RW T4_21-May-14 | ecosystem: Engineered > Artificial ecosystem > Sand microcosm >...
ACCCTGAAAGACCAGATCACCGAAGACATGAAAGTCGCGATGCGCGCCAAGGACTCGGCCCGGCTGCTGACGATCCGTGGCCTGCTGGCCGCCTGCAAGCAGCGTGAAGTCGACGAGCGCATCGTGCTCGACGACGTGGCGGTGATCGCCATCGTCGACAAGCTGGTCAAGCAGCGCAAGGACTCCATCACCCAGTTCACGGCCGGCAACCGGCAAGACCTGGTCGACAAGGAAGCCGCCGAGCTGCAGGTGCTCGAAGCCTACCTGCCGCAGCGCCTGGGGGCCGACGAGGTCGCTGCCGAGGTGGCGAAGGTCGTGGCCGAGCTGGGCGCCTCCGGCCCCGGTGACATGGGCAAGGTGATGGGCGCCGTGAAGACCCGGCTGGCCGGCAAGGCCGACATGGGCCTGGTCTCGGCCGCGGTCAAGAAGGCACTCGCACCATGAGCGCACCGCAGGTGCAGCAGCTGAGCGCCGACGTGTGCGTGGCCGGTCAACTCGACCCCGCGGCGATGGCATGGGCGGCGCAGGCCGGCTTCAAGAGCGTGATCAACAACCGGCCTGATTTCGAAGGCGGCCCCGATCAGCCGACCCATGTGCAGATGCAAGACGCCGCGGCGGCCGCCGGTCTGGCCTACGCCTACCTGCCGGTCGCGCCTGCTGTTCAGACCCCGGCCGAGATCGCGCGCTTCGCCGAGCTGCTGCAGACATTGCCCAAACCGGTGCTGGCCTTCTGTCGCAGCGGAGCCCGCTCGACGCGCTTGTACCGAGCCACGCTCTGACGTCGCGGGCTGCCGCGCCGCGCGGCAGCTCGAACCCGGAGTTTCCCTAGCCGGGCCAGAAAGCCTGCTCACGGGGAGCCGGAGTCCTTACAGTCCGGGCTGGCGCTGGCCCAGCATCCGTGTCGCCTGCCTCAGCCACCTCGAAACCCTCCTCTCGGTCACACGGAGATCGCCCATGGGCCCCCTGCTCAAACTCTCGCAAGGCATCGACTGGTTCAGCGACCATGTCGGCCGCACCATCCGCTGGCTGGTCCTCGCCTCGGTGCTCATCAGCGCCGGCAACGCGATCATCCGCAAGGTGTTCAACATCAGCTCGAACTCCTTCCTCGAGATCCAGTGGTACCTGTTCGCAGGCGTGTTCCTGCTCGGCGCAGGGTTCGCCTTCCTGCGCAACGTGCATGTGCGCATCGACTTCGTCTCGTCGAAGTTGAGCAAGCGCACCAACACGCTGATCGACATCGCCGGGATCATCGTCTTCCTGACGCCGCTGTGCGTGATCATGGTCTGGCTGAGCTGGCCGCTGTTCTACAGCGCATGGGTCTCGGGCGAGATGTCGCAGAACGCCGGTGGGCTGATCCGCTGGCCCGCCTACCTGCTGATGCCGCTGGGCTTCGGCCTGCTGCTGCTGCAGGCGCTTTCCGAACTGATCAAGCGCGTGGCCTTTCTGCGCGGGCTGCGTGACGAGCCGATGAGCGTCGAAGGTGGCAAGAGCGACGAAGAGTTGCTCGCCGAAGAACTGGCCGCTGCGGCCGAATTGAAGCTCTCGGGAGCGAAGTAGATGGAAGCCTCGTTTCTCGCCCAGAACTTCGTCCCGCTGATGTTCGCGGGGCTCTTCGTTTTCCTGCTGTCAGGCATCCCGGTCGCCTTCGGTCTGGCCGCCACCGGCCTGTTCTTCGGCTTCATCGGCATGGAGGCCGGCCTGTTCGGCAGCAACTTGTTCCAGGCGCTGCCGCTGCGGGTGTTCGGCATCATGCAGAACGACACGCTGCTGGCGATTCCGTTCTTCACGCTGATGGGCATCATCCTGGAACGCTCGGGCATGGCCGAGGCCCTGCTCGAGACCGTGGGCCAGGTGTTCGGCCCGGTGCGCGGCGGCCTGGCCATCGCGGTGATCCTGGTCGGTGCGCTGCTCGCAGCCACCACGGGCGTCGTCGCCGCCGCAGTGATCTCGATGGGCCTGATCTCGCTGCCCATCATGCTGCGCTACGGCTACAACCGCACCATCGCCACCGGCACCATCACCGCGTCGGGCACGCTCGCGCAGGCGATCCCACCGTCGTTGGTGTTGATCGTGCTGGCCGACCAACTCGGCCGTTCTGTCGGCGACATGTACGCCGGCGCGCTGCTGCCGGGGCTGTTGCTCGTGGGCCTGTACCTCGTCTTCATCGTCGTGGTGGCGATGGTCAAGCCGAAGTGGGTGCCGGCGCTGCCGGCCGAAGCGCGCATCTACCGCGAAGGCAACGGCGACAGCGGCCACCGCTCGCTGCTGGCGCTGTTCGCGCTGTGCGGCGTGGCCGGTTATGCATGGTCGAAAGTGCACCAGAGCGTGATCAACCCGCTCGTCGGGCGCGAACTGCCGGCGCCGGGCGACGAGATCTTCATCATGTCGATGACGGTGGCCTCGCTCCTGGCGCTGGGGCTGGCGCTGATCAACAAGACCTTCAAGATCGGCCTTCTCTCGCGGCTGACCGAGCAGGTCACGTTCGTGCTGATCCCGCCGCTCGTGCTGATCTTCCTGGTGCTGGGCACCATCTTCCTGGGCATCGCCACGCCCACCGAAGGCGGCGCCATGGGCGCCCTGGGTGCGCTGCTGATGGCCGCCGGTCGCGGCAAGCTGAGCAAGTCGCTGCTCGTCCAGGCGCTCGACAACACGGCCAAGTTGTCGTGCTTCGTGCTCTTCATTCTGGTCGGCTCGACGGTGTTCAGCTTCACCTTCAACGCCGCCGACGGCCACATCTGGGTCGAGCACCTGTTCAAGGACATGCCGGGCGGGGCGATGGGCTTTCTCATCGTCGTCAACATCCTGATCTTCATCCTCGGCTGCTTCATCGACTTCTTCGAGATCGCCTTCATCGTGGTGCCGATCCTGGCGCCGGTGGCCGAGAAGATCCTGCCGGAATTGCTGCCACCGGGCACGCCGCCGGAAATGACGCTGATCTGGTTCGGCGTCATCGTCGCGATGAACCTGCAGACGTCTTTCCTGACCCCGCCGTTCGGATTTGCGCTGTTCTACCTGCGCAGCGTGGCCGCGAAGAAGGACTACACCGACTATGTGACGAAGGAACGGATACCGGCGGTGGAAACCAGCCAGATCTACAAGGGCTCGATCGCCTTCATCTGCCTGCAACTGGTGATGGTGGCGGCCGTGATCGCCTTTCCAACCATGGTGACCGGCGGCATCGAGAAGGGCGTGACCATCGATGCCGACAAGGCGCTGCAGATGATGCAGGACGGGTCGACATCGGGCCGGGCGACTCCTGCAGTTCCTGGCAGCGCGGCGGCCTCGGCGGCAGCGGAGGCAGGTGCTGCCGAACCGGACGACCCGATGAAGGGGCTGCTCGAATCGATGAAAAAGGACGGCGAAAAGAAACCCTGAGTTCGAGCGCCGGCACCGCCAGGCGCCGGCCGATGCAGCCAAAGAAAAACCCCGCCTTGGCGGGGTTTTTCATGGGAAGAAGGCGCGCACTGCGCGCCGCCCCGTTCAGAGCTTCTGGGCTTGCATGAAGTCGTCGAAGCGCGACTCGGTGAAACGGAACCACAGGTTCTGGTCACGCCGGAAGTTCGAGTAGTCCTCGTAGATCTTCTTCCACGCCGGGTTGGTGGCATTGAGGTCGGCGTAGACCTCCATCGCCGCCTTGAACGACGCGTCCATCACGTCCTTCGGGAAGGCGTGCAGCTTCGTGCCGGCCGCCACCAGCTGCTTCAGCGCGCCCGGGTTGCGCCCGTCGTACTTGGCCTGCATGTCGATGTGCGCGGTGGCCGCGGCGTTCTCGACGATCGCTTTGTACTCCGGCGTCAGTGCGTCGTAGGCCTTCTGGTTCACATACAGCGACAGCTGCGGGCCACCTTCCCACCAGCCCGGGTAGTGGTAGTGCGGGGCCACCTTGAACAGGCCCAGCTTGAAGTCGTCGTAAGGGCCGACCCATTCGGCCGCATCGATGGTGCCCTTTTCCAGCGCCTGGTAGATCTCACCGCCGGGAATGTTCTGCGGGATCGCACCGATCTTTTCGAGCACCTTGCCGCCGAAGCCGCCGATGCGCATCTTCAGGCCCTTCATGTCGGCGATGCCCTTGATCTCCTTGCGGAAGAAGCCGCCCATCTGCGCGCCGGTGTTGCCCATCGGGAAGTTGACGATGTTCGACTTGGCGTAGAACTCGCGCGTCAGCTTGAGGCCGTTGCCTTCGTACATCCAGGCCGTCATCTGGCGGCTGTTCAGGCCGAACGGGATCGCGCAGTCGAGCGCGTAGGTCGGGTCCTTGCCGAAGAAGTAGTAGGGCGCGGTGTGGCCGGCTTCGACCGTGCCGTTACCCACGCCATCGAGCACGCCGAAGGCAGGCATCAGTTCGCCGCCGGCGTGGGTGGTGATCTGGAACTTGCCACCGGTCATGGCGCCGACCTGCTTGGCGAACTCGTCGGCCGCGCCGAAGATCGTGTCGAGCGCCTTGGGGAAGCTCGAAGCGAGGCGCCAGCGGATGTTGGCTTGCGCGTGCACGATCGCAGGTGCGACCCCCGCGGCAAGCACGCCGGCAATACCGGCTCCGTGGACGAAGGAACGACGCTGCATGGTTGATCTCCTGTAGAAAGGCTGAGCCGATGAGTGGCGTCGCATTCTAGGAGTGGCCACAGCGCGAACCCAACGGGACTTACCCGTGCGCAAAACACCTGTCAACGGCAGGCGCGCGGCGATCAATGAAGCCTCAGGAGCCGGCGATCTTCATCCGGTCGAGCAGCACCGAGCCGATCGTCTTGCTGCCCATCGTGTACGCGTCGGCGCCGACCGCCTGGATGCCCTTGAGCATGTCGCGCAAGTTGCCGGCGATCGTGATTTCGTGCACCGGAAACTGGATGCGCCCGTTCTCGACCCAGAAGCCGGCCGCGCCGCGCGAGTAGTCGCCGGTCACGTAGTTCACGCCCTGCCCCATCAGCTCGATCACGAACAGGCCGCGGTGCAGCTTCTCGAGCATCGCAGCGAGGTTGTCGCCCGCGGCGGTGAGGCGGCTGGTCAGCGCCAGGTTCTGCGAGCCACCGGCGTGGCCGGTGGTACGCAGCCCGAGCTTGCGCGCCGAATAGGTCGACAGAAAATAGCCCTGCACGACACCGGCCGTCACCACGTCGCGCGCCCTGGTGCGCACGCCTTCGTCGTCGAACGGCGAGCTGCCCTTGCCACGCGGGACGTGCGGGTCTTCCTTGATGTCGATGTGCCCGGGCAGCACGGGCTGGCCGATGCTGTCGAGCAGGAAGGTCGACTTGCGGTACAGCGCCCCGCCGCTGGTGGCCTGCACGTAGGCACCGAGCAAGCCCGCGGCGATGGTCGACTCGAACAGGACCGGCACCTCGCAGGTCTTGATCTTGCGCGACTTCAGGCGCGACAGCGCCCGTTCTGCCGCGTAGCGCCCCACCGCTTCGGGCGCGGCCAGATCCGCGGCCGAGCGCATTGAGGTGTACCAGGCGTCGCGCTGCATGTCATCGCCGCGCTTGCCCGCCAGCGAGGCGATCGGCGCCACCGACAGCGAGTGGCGCGAGCTCGCATAACCGCCGCCGAAGCCGCGGCTGTTGCCGGCGTAGAAGTGCGATTGCTGGGCCGACACACCGGCGCCTTCGGAGTTGGTGATGCGCCGGTCGACCGCGAGCGCGGCCGACTCGCAGCGCAGCGCGAGCTGCATCGCGGCCTCGGCGTCGATGGCCCAGGGGTGGAACAGGTCGAGGTCGGGTTGTGACGCGGCCCCCAGCGCCATGTCTTCGGTCTCGGGCAGGCCGGCGGCCGGGTCAACGGCCGTGAAACGGGCGATGTCGTGCGCGGCACGCACCGTCTGCTCCAGCGCGGCGCGCGAAAAGTCGGAGGTGCTGGCGTTGCCCCGGCGCTGGCCCACGTAGACCGTGATGCCCATCGACTTGTCGCGGTTGCGTTCGACGTTTTCCACCTCGCCCTTGCGCACCGAGACCGACAGGCCGACGCCTTCGGAGACTTCAGCCGCCGCGTCGCTCGCGCCGAGCGTGCGCGCAAAGGCCAGCGCGTCCTCCACGTACTGCTGGAAGCGCTCGCGCGAATACGCAAACCCGGAGGGCGAAGACAGACCGGACGAAGCGGGAGTGGGCATGGGGCTGGGGGGTGAACCGTGGTGGTCGCGCAATGCGCAGGGAAGGTGCCCGACTATGATACCGACCGCCCTCCCTGCGCTGACCGGACATGCCCTCACCCTTTCCCACCGACGACGACAACGCCCCCGGCGCCGAGCCCTTGGCCGCGCCGGTGCACGAGCGCCCGAGCAAGACCCGCCGCAAGGCCGACTCGCACGGGCTGCAGGATCTGGGCGAAGCCGTCGTCGCGCTGCCCGACGAGCGCCTGGCCGGCCTGGGCATGTCGGAATCGCTGCTCGACGCGATCCGCGCCTACAAGAAGACCCGCACCTGGGAAGGCAAACGCCGCCAGATGCAGTACATCGGCAAGCTGATGCGCCGCGACGACCCCGAGCCGATCCGCCAGGCCGTGACCGACATGCAGCTCGGCCGCGCGCAGGATTCGCTCTCGCTGCACCAGGCCGAACGCTGGCGTGCCGAGCTGATCAATGAAGACGACGCCGCCACACGCTGGGCCGCCGAGCACCCGCAGACCGACCTGCAGCAATTGCGCAGCCTGATCCGCGCGGCCCGCAAGGATGCTTCTCTGGTGCCTGAAAAACGCAGCGGGCGCGCTTACCGCGAGCTGTTCCAGTTCATCAAACAACACCAGGGCGCCGAGCCCGCATCGGCACCATGAGCGGTTTCGACACCATTCGCATCGGCCTCGTGTCCGTCAGCGACCGCGCTTCGACCGGTGTGTACGACGACCTCGGGATTCCCGCGCTGCAGACCTGGCTGTCTTCGGCACTGCGCAACCCGATCGTCTGGGAAACGCGCCTGATTCCCGATGAGCAGGCCGTCATCAGCGCGGCCCTGATCGAACTCGTCGACAACGTCGCCTGCGATCTGGTGCTGACCACCGGCGGCACCGGCCCGGCCTTGCGCGACGTGACGCCAGAAGCCACGCTCGCCGTCGCGCACAAGCTGATGCCCGGCTTCGGCGAGCAGATGCGCCAGATCAGCCTGAACTTCGTGGCGACGGCGATCCTGTCGCGGCAGGTCGCCGTGACGCGTGGCAAGGCCTTGATCATCAACCTGCCCGGCCAGCCGAAATCGATCGCCGAAACGCTGGCCGGCCTGCCGGCGCGCGACCCACCGGTGCACGGCATCTTCGCCGCCGTGCCCTACTGCATCGACCTGATGGGCGGGCCCTACATCGAAACCGATGCAGCGGTCTGCAAGGCCTTTCGACCCAAGGCGGCCCTGCGGCCGCTGCCGCCCGCGTGACGCACAAGCACCTGCGCACCGGGTTGCGCACGCTTGCGCTGTGGGTCGGGGCGACGCTGCTGCAGACCGCGCACGCGCAGGAGGCGATGGTCGAGCTCACCATCACACGATCCGACACGATGATCGGGCTGTCGCGCCAGATGCTGGTCACGCCGCAAGCGTGGCGTGAAGTGGCCACGCTGAACAAACTGCGCAACCCGAACCGCATCAACCCGGGCCAGGTGCTGCGCGTTCCGCAACGCCTGATGCGCTCGGCACCGGCACCCGCCAAGCTCGTCAGCGTGGTCGGCGATGTGCGCATCGACGGCGTGGCCGGCGTGGTGGGCGCCGACGTCGCCGAAGGCCAGAAGCTGCAGACGGCCGATGGCGCTTCGGCGGTGCTCGCGATGGCCGACGGCTCGCGTTTGCGCCTGCCCCCGTCGAGCCTGGCCGAATTGGCCGCGAGCCGCACCTATGGCGGCCGAAGCAACGAACCGGGTGCAAACGACGGCTGGTTCGCCGGTGCGCTGCGTGTGCTGCGCGGCTCGGTCGAAGTCTTCGCCACCAAGGTGCTGCGCGCAAAGCCTCTGGAGGTGATCACACCGACTGCCGTGGTCGGCGTTCGCGGCACGCAGTTTCGGGTGAGCTTCGACGAGGCGGCGAACGCGAGCACGCGGTCCGAAGTGGTCGAAGGCGTGGTCCGGCTCGATGTGGGAACGCAGGCGCCTGGCGTCGATCTGCGCGCCGGCTTCGGCGCGGTGAACGACGCGGCAGGCGCGACGCCGCGTGTCGCCAAGCTGCTGGACGCACCTGACCTCACGGTGGTGCCCGAGTTGTTCGAGCGCCCGCTGGTGCGCTTCAAGCCCGCCGCAGCCACCGATGTGCTGCGCGTGCAGATCGCCGAAGACGGCGCCTTCGACCGCATCGTCAGCGACCAGCGTGTGCCGGCCGGCACCGACGTGCGCATCGCCGGTCTCGCTGATGCCCGCTGGCACCTGCGTGCGCGCCGCGTCGACGAACAAGGCATCGAAGGTTTCGACGCCACGCGCGTCTTCGTGCTCGCGGCCCGGCCCGAACCGCCGGCCTACCGCTCGCCGCGGGCCGACGCCAAGCAGTCGATCGGCGCGGTCGAGTTCACGTGGGCTTCCAACGTGGCGGCACCGCGGGCGCGTTTGCAGGTCGCGAGCGATGCGTCGTTCAACAAGCTGCTGCTGGAGCGTGACGCTCTGGCAGACGCCAGCCTGAGCGCGCCGTTCGACACGGCCGGCGTGTATCACTGGCGCCTGGCCAGCGTGAAACCCGACGGCGAGCGTGGGCCTTACGGCGACGCGCAGCGCTTCGAACTGCGCCCGCTGCCCGTGCCGCCGAAGGGTGGCCCGGCTGCCGACGGCAAGTCGCTTGTCTTCAACTGGAGCGGGCGGCCCGAAGACCGCCAGCAGGTTCAGCTCGCGCGCGATCAGGCGTTCACCGAGATCGTGGCGCAGGACGAGCTGAAATCGCCCGAGTGGGTATTGCCCACACCCAGTCGTGGTGGCACCTACTTCTTCCGCTACCGCAGCGTCGAGCCCGACGGTTTCACGAGCCCGTACAGCAGCACACTCAGCATCGACGTGCCGCGCGACTGGTCACCGCTCTGGCTCTTCCTGCCGCTCTTGTTCGCGCTGTAGCGCGAGCCGGCCTCAGCGTTACTTGACGAGGCGGCTCAGCCGTTCGGCGTCGAAGTTCTCGGTGGTCTGCGCGTCTTGCGGCACACAGTCGGCGGTCGGCAGTTCACGCGAGCGGGCCGACAGCTTCTCGATCGCCTGCCACAACAACGCGATCTGGTGCTCGTGCCCCGATGCGTTGTCGATCAGGCCTTTCATCGCATGCGACACCGGGTCGTCGCCCTGCGTGATGCCGTAGGCCGAGAAGCCCATCTTCGCGGCCGCCTGTTCGCGCACCGCATCCACATCCTTCTGCAGAATGCGCGCCGGGTTGCCGACCGCCGTGGCACCGGGCGGCACTTCCTTGACGACGACCGCGCTCGAACCGATGCGCGCGCCGTCGCCGACCGTGAAGCCGCCCAGCACCTGCGAATTGGCGCCGACGATCACGCCGCGCCCGAGCGTCGGGTGGCGCTTGGTGCCGCGGCCGAGCGAGGTGCCGCCGAGCGTCACGCCCTGGTAGATCGTGCACTCGTCGCCGATCACGGCGGTCTCGCCCACGACCACGCCCATGCCGTGGTCGATGAAGACGCGCCGGCCGATGGTGGCGCCCGGATGAAGCTCGATGCCGGTCAGGAAGCGGCCGACGTGCGAGGTGAAACGCGCCAGCCAGTGCAGGCCGTGCGCCCGGAACCACGCAGCGCGCCGGTGCAACACGAGTGCGTGCAGGCCCGGGTAACACGTCAGCACCTCCCAGGTGCTGCGGGCAGCCGGGTCACGCTCGAGGATGCAGGCGATGTCTTCGCGAAGGCGCTGGAACATGGGGATCACGGAAGTGATGTGGGTTTCAGTTTAGCTGCTGTGCCCGGATCGCGCTGGCGGGCGTCAGCGCCGCGCCTTCGCCATCGCGCGCGCCACGCCGCGCAGGATGTGCACTTCTTCCTCGGTGAGCTGGGCACGGTTGAGCAGTTGCTGCAGGCGCGGCACCAGCTTGCGCGGCACCTCGGGGTCGAGGAACTCGATGTCGATGAGCGTCTGCTGCCAGTGGTCGAGCAGGCCTTGCACTGCGACGCCGTCGGCACGTTCGGCATCCACCGTGCGGGCCTGTACCGGAAAGCCGCCGAGCGCCTGGCGCCAGTCGTAGGCCAGCAATTGCACGGCCTGGGCGAGGTTCAGCGAGCCGTACTCGGCCACGGTCGGGATGCTCAGGCAGACGTGGCAGCGGTACACGTCGTCGTTGCTCATGCCGAAGCGTTCGGAGCCGAACACGAAGGCGACGCGCTGCGTGCCGGTCGCGAGCTCGGCGAAGAGTTCACGCGGCGCGCGCGTGGGCGGGCCGAAGTCGCGCGGTGTCATCGCGGTGGCGCAGGCGAAGCTGATGCCGTCGAGTGCCTCGGTCAGCGTCGACACGATGCGCGCGCCCTCGAGCACGTTGGTGGCACCACTCGCCATCGCCAGTGCGTCGGGCTGGTGCAGCACGTCGGCAAAACGCGGCGCCACCAGCACCAGGTCGCTGAAGCCCATGACCTTCATCGCCCGCGCCGCGGCGCCCACGTTGCCGGGGTGGCTGGTGCCGATCAGGACGAAGCGGGTGGTGTCGGCGGCAGGCATGGGGCAGCAGGTAAAATGCCGATTATCCGCACCGGGCCCTTGTGCCCACCTTCAAGGTGCAACGCTCTTTCTTCCTGCCAGCCCCCTTGCCCTCGCCTCGATCGGTCGCACCATGTCCCAAGCGCTTCACCCCATGCTCAACACCGCCATCAAGGCGGCCCGCAGCGCCGGGGGCATCATCAACCGGGCTTCTCTCGACCTCGACCTGTTGAAGGTCAACACCAAGTCGCCGAACGACTTCGTCACCGAGGTCGACCACAAGGCCGAGGCCATCATCATCGAGACGCTGCTCGGCGCCTACCCGGGCCACGGCATCCTGGCCGAAGAGTCGGGGCGCACGCACGGGGCGAAAGACAGCGAGTTCGTGTGGATCATCGACCCGCTCGACGGCACCACCAACTTCATCCACGGTTTCCCGGTCTACTCGGTCTCGATCGCCTTGGCGTTCCGCGGCCAGGTGCAGCAGGCGGTCGTGTACGACCCGACGCGCAACGACCTGTACTACGCGTCGAAGGGCCGCGGCGCGTTCCTGAACGACAAGCGCCTGCGTGTCTCCAAGCGCATTCGGCTGGCCGACTGCCTGATCGGCACCGGCTTCCCGTTCCGCAAGGGTGACAACTTCAAGCGTTACATGCAGATGTTCGAGGTGGTGATGCAGAGCTGTGCCGGCCTGCGCCGCCCGGGCTCGGCCGCGCTCGACCTTTGTTATGTGGCGGCGGGTTACACCGACGGCTTCTTCGAGACCGGCCTGAGCCCGTGGGACATCGCCGCCGGCTCGCTGATGGTCACCGAAGCCGGGGGCCTGATCGGCAACTTCACCGGCGAGGCCGACTACCTGTACCAACGCGAAGTGATGGCCGGCAACCCGAAGGTGTACGCGCAGTTGGTGCCCTTGCTCGCGCCACACAGCCATGTGATCACCGACGGCCCGGCGGAAGCGGCGAGCGCCGCGCCGGCGGCCGCCACGGCCGACGCGACCGACACGTTCGTGGCCGCCGAAGCCGCAGCGCCGGCGGCCGCACCGCGCAAGGCCGCGGTGCGCATCCGAAAGCAGGACATCGCACGCTGAAACTCCCGAGCTGCGCATGACCGAGCTCGCCGCCCACACACCCATGATGCAGCAGTACCTGCGCATCAAGGCCGACTTTCCCGACACGCTCGTGCTCTACCGCATGGGCGATTTCTACGAGTTGTTCTTCGACGACGCGCGCAAGGCCAACCGCCTGCTCGACATCACGCTGACGCGGCGCGGCCAGAGCGCCGGCGAACCGGTCGTGATGGCCGGCGTGCCGGTGCACTCGATCGAGAGTTACCTCGCCAAGCTGATCAAGATGGGCGAAGCGGTTGCCCTGTGCGAACAGGTCGGCGACGTGGCCACGGCCAAGGGCCCGGTCGAACGCAAGGTGGTGCGCGTGGTCACGCCGGGCACGGTGACCGACACGGAATTGCTGGCCGACAAGAGCGACGCGCTGCTGCTCGCGGTCAGCAAACAGGGCAAACACTTCGGGCTGGCTTGGCTGGCGTTGACCAGCGGCGAGTTGGGCCTGACCGAATGCAGCGAAGCGGAGCTCGATGCGTGGCTGGCCCGCCTCGCGCCGGCCGAGGTGCTGGTCGACCGCGAGCACGTTCCATCGGCGCTGCAACGCGCTGCGGCCACGCTGACCAACCGCCCGGCCTGGCAGTTCGATGCGGCGCTCGGCCTGCGCAAACTCTGCGAGCAACTGAAGGTCGCGAGCCTGGCCGGTTTCAACGCGCAGGACCTGCGCGCCGCGCAGGCGGCTGCGGCCGCCCTGCTCGCGTATGCAGAACACACCCAAGGCCAGGCCCTCGCTCATGTCCGCACACTGCTCGTGCAACGCGCGAGCGACCTGCTCGACCTGCCGCCCACGACGCACCGCAACCTGGAGCTGACGCAGACGCTGCGTGGCGAAGACGCGCCCACCCTGCTTTCGCTGATCGACACCTGCCGCACCGGCATGGGCAGCCGCGCATTGCGTCACTGGCTCACGCACCCGTGGCGCGAGCGGCGTGTGGCCACGCAGCGCCACGATGCGATCGACGCGCTGCAGGCCGCGGGCATCGACGCGCTGCGCGACAACTTGCGCGGCATCAGCGATGTCGAACGCATCACCGCGCGCCTGGCCTTGCGCCAGGTCCGCCCCCGCGAGCTGACGGGCCTGCGGGCCACGCTGCAGTCGCTGCCGGACCTTCGCCAGCACGTGCCGGTCGGCGAGGCCACCTTGCTCGACATGCTGGGCGAAGCGCTCACGCCGCCGAGCGAGATCCACGCCCTGCTCGCCGCCGCCATCGCCGAAGAACCCGCCGTGCTGTTGCGCGACGGTGGCGTGATCGCCCCCGGCTTCGACGCCGCGCTCGACGAGCTGCGCGGCATCAGCGACAACTGCGACGCCTTCCTGCTCGCCCTCGAAGCGCGCGAGCGCGAGCGCACCGCCATCCCGAACCTGCGCGTGCAGTACAACAAGGTGCACGGCTTCTACATCGAGGTCACCCAAGGGCAGGCCAGCAAGGTGCCAGCCGACTATCAGCGCCGCCAGACGCTGAAGAACGCCGAGCGTTTCATCACGCCCGAGTTGAAAGCCTTCGAAGACAAGGCGCTGTCGGCGCAGGACCGTGCGCTGGCGCGCGAGAAGCTGCTGTTCGAACAGTTGCTGGACCGGCTGCAGGCTTTCATCGAACCCCTCTCGGCGCTGGCGCGGGCCCTCGCCAGCCTCGACGCGCTCGCCGCGCTGGCCGAGCGCGCGAACACGCTGAACTGGTGCCGCCCCGAGTTCGTGCGCGAGCCCTGCATCCGGATCGATGCCGGCCGCCACCCGGTCGTCGAAGCGCGGCTGCTGGAGCTGGGGGCCGGCAGTTTCATGGCCAACGACTGCCGGCTCGACGCAGCGCAGAAGATGCTCGTGATCACCGGCCCGAACATGGGCGGCAAGAGCACCTTCATGCGCCAGGTCGCGCTGATCGCGCTGCTCGCGGCGATGGGCTCGTTCGTGCCCGCGCGGGCGTGTCGCCTGGGGCCGATGGACGCGATCCACACCCGCATCGGCGCGGCCGACGACCTGGCCAACGCGCAGTCGACCTTCATGCTCGAGATGACCGAAGCGGCGGCGATCCTGCACAGCGCCACCGACCAGTCGCTGGTGCTGATGGACGAGATCGGGCGTGGCACATCGACCTTCGACGGCCTGGCCCTGGCCGGCGCGATCGCCAGCCACCTGGTCGAGCGCACGCGCGCTTTCACGCTCTTCGCCACGCACTACTTCGAGCTGACCGAGCTGCCGGTGAAACACGAGCGTGCGGCGAACCTGCACGTGTCGGCCGTCGAGAGCGGTGAAGACATCGTGTTCCTGCACGAGCTTCAGCCCGGCCCGGCGAGCCGGAGCTACGGCGTGCAGGTCGCGCGCCTGGCCGGCATGCCGGCGAGCCTGCTGCGCCATGCGCGCGCCTCGCTCGAAGCGCTGGAAGCGCAGAAGCACCTCGCCGACGCGCAGATCGATCTGTTCGCCGCGCCGCCGCCGGCACCGGTGGCCGAACCCTCCGCGCTCGACACGGCCGTGGCCCGGCTCGACCCCGATATGCTTTCGCCCAAAGAGGCACTCGCCGCGCTCTACGAACTCAAAGCCCTTCAAGGAAAACCGTCATGACGTATTGCGTAGGCATCAAGCTCGACGCCGGCCTGGTGTTCATGTCCGACTCGCGCACCAACGCCGGGCTCGACCAGATCAGCACCTACCGCAAGATGATCGTCTACGAAAAGCCGGGCGACCGTTTCATGGTGATGCTCTCGGCCGGCAACCTGTCGATCAGCCAGTCGGTGCGCGAAATACTGCAGGTCGAAAAACTCGACAACGGCGACCAAGCACCGATCACGATCTGGAACGCGAAGAGCATGTTCGACGCCGTGCGCGTGCTCGGCGCTGCGGTGCGCCGCGTGCACGAGCAGGACGGCGCGGCGCTCGCGGCGTCCGGCATCGACTTCAACGCGACGATGATCTTCGGCGGCCAGATCGGCAACGAGGCCATGCGTCTGTTCCTCGTCTACTCGGCCGGCAACTTCATCGAGGCCACGCGCGAGACCTGCTACTTCCAGGTCGGCGAGTCGAAGTACGGCAAGCCGGTGCTCGACCGCATGA
>Ga0073925_1000162_pt1 | contig 14670 bp, 13 predicted proteins | sample GWRWT4_21May14_FD_70952 | JGI IMG/M metagenome (GOLD analysis project Ga0073925, IMG submission 70952) | Sand microcosm microbial communities from a hyporheic zone in Columbia River, Washington, USA - GW-RW T4_21-May-14 | ecosystem: Engineered > Artificial ecosystem > Sand microcosm >...
CCTTCGGCGCGCCGCTGGAAGCCCGCATCGAGGCCGGCGGCGAACTGCTGCTGCGCGGCGGCACCGGCTTCCTGGGCTATTGGAACAAGCCCGACAAGACGGCAGCACTCGACCGCGACGGCTGGTTCGCCAGCGGCGACGCGGTGCGCCGCACCGAGCGCGGCGAGATCGTGTTCCTCGACCGCGTCGAGCACCTGGTCAAGCTGGCCAGCGGCCACCCCTACCCGCCGCAGTTCATCGAGACGCGGCTGCGCTTCTCGCCCTTCATCAAGGACGTGATGGTGCTCGGCGACGCCACCCGGCCCTGGGTCGGCGCGCTGATCAACATCGACATGGGTGTGGCCGCCCGTTGGGCCGAGGAGCGCCGCATCGCGTTCTCCACCTTCACCGACCTGTCGCAAAGGCCGGAGATCCGCGCCCTGGTGCGCGACGAGATCGCGCGCATCAACACCCTGCTGCCCGAGGGCTCGCGCGTCGTGCGCTTCGCCAACTTCCCGAAGGAACTGGACGCCGACGAGGGCGAACTCACCCGCACCCGCAAGCTGCGCCGCGAGTTCCTGGAGCAGCGCTACCAGGCGCTGATCGCGGGCCTGTACGCGGGTGCAAACGACATCGATTGCGCGATCGCGATCACCTACCAGGACGGTCGCCAGGGCGAGCTGCGCGCCACCGTGACCGCCACCGACATCAGCAAGGCCGGCCCGCGATGATCATCGAGTTCTTCAACTACGCGCTCAACGGCGCCCTGCTCGGCCTGCTGTACTCGCTGGTGGCGATGGGCTTCGTCGTCATCTACCGCGCCAGCAAGGTCTTCAACATGGCTGTCGGCGAGATGCTGGTCGTCGGTGCCTTCCTGGTCTGGTGGGCCGTGCAGTCGCGCGGCATGCACCCGGCCCTGGGCATCGGGGTGGCGCTGGCGATTTCGGTGCTGATCGGGCTGGCGATCGAACGCCTGCTGTTCCGCCGCCTGATCGGCGAGTCAGTATTCTCGATGATCATGGTCACCATCGGCCTGCTGATCCTGATGCGCGGCTTGGTGCTGCTGATCTGGGGCCCGCAGGAACGCCAGTTCCCGGCCATCATTCCGCTCGCGCCGCTGATCGTCGGCGAGCTGATCGTGCCGCGCTCGCTGGCGGCCGGCGGCATCATCGCCGTGGTCTGCGCCGCCGGTCTGCACTGGTTCTTCAACCGCAGCCGCGCCGGCCTGGCCATGTCGGCGGTGGCCGAGGACCACCAGATCGCGCTGGCCATGGGCATCAGCGTGCGGCGTTCGATCGCCTTCGCCTGGGCGTTGGGCGGCGTGCTCTCGGTCATCACCTCGATGGTCTACCTGAGCGGCAAGTCGCTGACCTTCCTGTCGTTCGAGATCGGCTTCGCGGCATTGCCCGTGGCGCTGCTGGCCGGGCTGGAATCGATCGGCGGGCTGCTGCTGGCCGGCATCATCGTCGGCGTCGTGCAAGGCCTGACCGCCGCCTACATCGACCCGCTGATCGGTGGCAACGCCGCCGCGGTGGTGCCCTACATCTTCATGCTGGTCGTGCTCATCGTCCGGCCCACCGGCATGTTCGGCTGGAAACGCATCGAAAGAGTCTGAAACCCATGGACCCCTCCGGCATTTTCTCCACCAGCTACGCGAGCGACAGCGCGCTCGTGCGCACCCGTGCCCAGTGGCTGGCCCTGGCGCTGTTCGGCGCCGCGCTGCTGCTCTACCCCTGGCTGGCCTCGCCGCGGCTGGTGGCGGTGGCCAACCTGATGCTGGTCACTTCCATCGTCGTGGTCGGGCTGCAGATCACCACCGGCTACGCCGGGCAGATCAACCTCGGCCAAGCCGCCTTCATGGGCGTGGGCGCCTATGGCGCCAGCGTCGTGGAAGTCAAGTTCGGGCTGCCGTTCTGGATCGCGGTGCCGGCGGGCGGTGTGCTGGCGGCGCTGGCCGGCTGGGCCTTCGGGCTGACGGCCGCGCGCATCAAGGGCTTCTACCTCGCGCTGACCACCATCGCAGCGCAGTTCCTGTTCGTCTTCGTGGTGCTGAACCTGCCCTCATCGTGGCTCGGTGGTGTCAACGGTTTCAGCCTGCAACCGGCGCGGCTGGGCCCGCTGGTGTTCGACACCGACCGCGCGCTGTACTACCTGTTCCTGTTCAGCACCGCGGTGATGGTGTTCGGCGCTTTCGGCATCCTGCGCAGCCGGCACGGCCGCGCCTTCGTGGCGGTGCGCGACGACGACGTGGCCGCCGGCATGATGGGCATCGACGTTCCCGGCACCAAAGCCCGCGCCTTCGTGCTCGGTGCCTTCTACGCCGGCATCGGCGGCGCGCTGTGGGCCTACCAGATCCGCTTCGTCTCGGTCGACCAGTTCACGCTGTTCAACTCGATCTGGTTCATCGCCATGATGATCGTCGGCGGGCTGGGCTCCATCGTCGGCGCGCTGATCGGCACGGTACTGATCCGCATCGTGCAGGAGAGCATCACCACCCTGGGGCCCGATCTCATCGAGTTCATCCCCACCCTGAGCAGCGACATCGTGTTCGCCAGCATGAACGTGTTCCTGGGCCTGGTCATCACCGGTTTCCTGCTGCTCGAGCCCAAGGGCCTGATGCACCGCTGGAACATCTTCAAGGCGACCTATCGACTCTGGCCCTTCCCGCACTGAAGCCACCCCTTCCCGACCCCCACCTCCGAGGAGACAACCCCATGCAACGACGCCCCTTCCTGACCTGCGCCACCGCTGCCGCCTGCGGCCTGCTGCTGAGCACCGCCGCGCACGCCCAGACCACGATCAACGTGGCCGCGCTGGCCGATTTCGCCGGCCCCTATGCCAACGTGATGAACGACATGCAGGGCGGCCGGCTGGCGGTACTCGACTGGTGGAACAAGGAGGTCGGCGAGAAGCTCAAGGTGCGCATCGCCGTCAAGACCTACGACACGCGCTACGACGTGGCGCAAACGGCGAGCCTGTGGCCCGGCATCAAGGCCGAGCTCAAGCCAGCCCTGGTGCTGGGCCTGGGTGGCCCGGACGCGGCGGCCTTGCAGCAGCGGCTGCCGGAAGACAAGGTGCCGATGCTGTTCGGCACCGCGGCCTACGGCTTCGGCTGGAAGCCCGGCCAGTGGGCGCTCAACATCCGCCCGACCTACGCGCACGAGGCGGCTGGCTTCGTGGAGTGGTTCCGCGCCACCAAGCTGGAAGGCAAGCGCCCGGTGAAGGTGGCGATCATCACCTCCGAAGCCACACCGGCCTACGCCGACATGGCCAAGGGCTTGCAGAGCTACGCCAAGGCGCACCCGGACAAGGCCACCTTCGTCGAGGCCATCTGGACCGAAGTGCAGCCGGCCGACCTGACGCTGCAGGTGCGCCGCCTGGCCAACGCCGGCACCGACGTGATCGTCATCCAGACCAACACCGCGCAGGCCGTGGCCACCAAGCGTGCGCTGCAGGCGCTGGGCAAGAACATCCCGATCATGCTGTCGCTGCACAACGGCGTGGCGGGATCCTCGCGCGCGCTGGGCGACGCCAACGGCTTCGCCGGTGACTTCGAGGTCGGCGCCATCGCGGATGCCAGCGAGGACGACACCACGGCCCGCAAGTTCTACCGCGTGCTGCAGGACAAGCACGGCCTGAAGTCGGGCTGGAACGCCATGACCATGATCGGCCTCGGCCAGACCATCGTGGCGGTACGCGCGATCGAGGCCGCGGTCAAGGCCAAGGGCGCCGACAAGGTGACCGGCGAGGCCGTGCACGCCGCGTTGCTGGCCGTGCCGTTCACGTCCGCCGAGCTGATGGGGCTGCTGCCGGGCGTGGACTTCAGTGCCGACTCGCCCTTCCCCACCGGCAGCGCCAAGGTCAACGTGGCGACGATGAAGGACGGCAAGGTGGTTCGGGCCGCCGGCGACGTGGCCGTGCCCACGGTGCCGAAGTGGTGACGGACAGCAGCGAATCGGCCGCAGTGGAGGCGCGGCGCCAGGCCGCCAAGCAGGCGCCGGTGCTGCCTGCCCCCACCGCGGCGGGCGCGCTGCTGGCGTTGAGCAACGTCGAGGTGCTCTACGCCGAGGTCATTCTGGCGCTCAAGGGCGTGTCGATGCAGGTTCCACAGCGCGGCTGCGTCGCCCTGCTGGGCGCCAACGGGGCCGGCAAGAGCACCACGCTGAAGGCGATCTCGGGCGTGATCGACTCCGAGGACGGCCGCGTCTCGGGCGGCAGCATCACGTTCGAAGGCCAGCCGATCCGTGGCCGGGATTCGGCCGCCGTGGTGCGGGCCGGCCTGGTGCACGTGATGGAAGGCCGGCGCGTGCTGCCGCACATGACGGTGGAGCAGAACCTCATCATCGGCGGCCACATGTTCAAGGCCGCCGCCGCGATGCGCCAGGCGCTGGCCGCGGTGTACCAGGCCATCCCGCGGCTGGCCGACCTGCGCAAGCGCGTCGCCGGCTACCTCTCGGGCGGGGAGCAGCAGATGCTGGTGATCGGCCGCGCCATCATGGCCGAGCCCAGGCTGATGCTGATCGACGAGCCGTCGCTGGGGCTGGCGCCGCGCATGGTCGAGGAGGTGTTCGCCGTGCTGCACCGGCTGCGCGAGCAGGGCTTGGCGCTGCTGATCGTCGAGCAGAACACGCGCGTGGCGCTGGAGATCGCCGACTACGGCTACGTGATGGAGAGCGGGCGCATCGTTCTCGAGGGCGGTGCCGAGGAGTTGCGAGCCAACGAGGACGTGCGCGAGTTCTATCTCGGCCTGGACCGCGAAGGCGGGCGCAAGAGCTTCCGCGACGTCAAGCATTACCGCCGGCGCAAGCGCTGGCTGGGCTGAATCAACCACAGTCAATCAAAGGAACAGCGCCATGGGCGGTCCCCTTCAGGGCCTGAAAGTCATCGAGTTCGGCGGCATCGGCCCCGGACCCTTCTGCGCCATGATGCTTGCGGACATGGGGGCCGACGTGATTCGCCTCGACCGCAAGGCCGACAAGGGCAAGGACCGCGGCGAGCCGGCGTTCCTGGCCAGCGGCCGGCGCAGCGTGCTGCACCGTGGCCGGCGCTCAGTGGCGGTCGATCTCAAGTCGGCGCCGGACCGCGAGAAGGTGCTGGCCTTGCTCGATGGCGCCGACGCGCTGATCGAAGGCTACCGCCCCGGCGTGATGGAGCGCCTGGGCCTGGGCCCGGACGTGCTGCTTGCGCGCAACCCACGCTTGGTCTACGGCCGCATGACCGGCTGGGGCCAGGAAGGCCCGCTGGCGCAGGCCGCAGGCCACGACATCAACTACATCGCGCTGTCGGGCGCGCTGGCCACCATCGGCCGCAAGGTCGGCGGGCCCATTGCGCCGGCGGCCATGATCGGCGACCTGGGCGGCGGCGGCATGATGCTCGCGTTCGGCATCATGTGTGCCGTGTTCGAGGCCAGAAACTCGGGCCACGGCCAGGTCGTCGACGCAGCGGTGCTCGACGGCGCGGCGCTGCTCACTTCCATCGTCTGCGAGCTGCGTGCCGTCGGCCACTGGAAGGACGAGCGCGAGTCCAATCTGCTCGACGGCGGCTCGCATTTCTACGACACCTACGAATGCGCCGACGGGCAGTGGATTTCCCTGGGCGCGCTGGAGCCGCAGTTCTATGCGCTGCTGGTCCAGAAGCTGGCCATCACCGACCCGGAGTTCCAGCGGCAGCGTGACCCGTCGGCGTGGCCGTCACTGAAGGCCAAGCTGGCCACCATCTTCCGCAGCCAGCCCAGCGCCCACTGGTGCGCGCTGCTGGAAAACACCGACGTCTGCTTCGGCCCCGTGCTGAGCACAACCGAGGCCGCGCGCCACCCGCACAACGTCGCGCGCGACACTTTCTTCGAAAGCCAGGGCGTGGTGCAGCCCTCACCGGCACCGCGCTTCAGCCGCACCCCGGCGCAGCGACCCGGGCCCGCGCCCTACATCGGCGAGCACGACGACGAACTGCTTTGACCTGATCTGGAACAACCATGCAACTCGGACTGAATGACAAGGTCGCGATCGTCACCGGCTCGGGCCGCGGCATTGGCGCCGAAACCGCACGCGCGCTGGCCGAGGAAGGCGCGCGCGTCGTCATCACCGACATCGACGCGCAGGTCGCGTCAGAGCACTGTGCCGCATTGCAGCGCGACGGCTTCCAGGCCATCGCCATCGCCGCCGACGTGACCAGGGCCGCCGACGTCGAGCGCCTGGTGCAGTCGGCCCGCGACGCCTTCGGCAGCGTGCACGTGCTGGTCAACAACGCCGGCTTCGCGCGCGACGCCCGCATCACCAAACTCAGCGAAGCCGACTGGGACGCCGTGATCGACACCGTGCTCAAGGGCGCCTTCCTGTGCACCAAGGCGGTGGCGCCGGTGATGGCCGCGCAGCACTGGGGCCGCGTCGTCAACATCTCGTCGCGAGCCCATCTGGGCAATCCGGGCCAGGCCAACTACTCGGCCGCGAAAGCCGGCATCCTCGGCTTCAGCGCCGCGCTCGCGCTCGAACTCGGCCGCGACGGCATCACCGTCAACACCATTGCCCCCGGCTTCATCGAGACCGACGGCGTGCGCAACCTGCCGCACTACCAGAAGATCAAGGACAACGCGATCGCCCGCACGCCGATCGGGCGCCTGGGCGTGCCGCGCGACATCGCCGGCGCGGTGGCCTTCCTGGCCAGCGAGGCGGCCGGCTACATCACGGGCGCCACGCTGCACGTGACCGGCGGCCGCTTCGCGACCTGAACGAGGACCCCTCATGGACTTCGGCTTCAGCCCCGAACAGGACGCGATGCGCGAATCGGTGCGCCGCTTCATGCGCGAGCGCGTCGCGCCGCGTGTGGCCGAATCCGAGAAGCAGCGCGAATTCGCCTGGGACCTGCTGCCGCAGTTGCAGCCTTTCGGCTACCTCGGCGGCCTGCTTCCGGAAGAGGCCGGCGGCTTCGGCATGCGCTACGCCGACTGGGCCATCCTGATGGAAGAGGCCGGCTACTGCTGGCTGTCGCTGCGCGTGATGATGAACTCGCTCAACATCCTGGCGCAGTTGCTGCACCGCCAGGGCACGCCCGAGCAGCAGCAGCGCTACCTGAAGCCACTCCTCGCCGGCCAGTTGAAGCACTGGATCATCGAGCGCATCTTCCGCGACACGCGCGGCGGCATGATCCCCGAGGGCACCACCGAAATCCAGACGCTGATCATCGGGCGCGAGGTGCTCGGCGTGTCGGCGTTTCACTGAGGCCGCCGCGAGATGGGCATGACCTTGCTTCACGCGCTGCGGCTGAACGCGCGGCGCCACCCGCAGCGTGTGGCGATCTGCTTTCGCGACACCACGCTCAGCTACACCGAACTGCTCGCCCGCACCGAACGCGCAATGGGCGCGCTGGCCGCGCTCGGCCTCGCGCCGGGCGAGAAGGTGCCGATGCTGTCGCACAATCACGCCGACATGCTGGTGGCCTACTTCGCGCTGACCGGCATCGGTGCGATTCCGGCGCCGCTGAACTACCGCCTGGCCGACGACGACCTGCGCCACGGCATGACGGCGGCCCACGCGCGCTTCGTGCTGCTGGGCTCGGGCTTCGCGGAACGTGCCGAGACGCTGGCCGACCCCGCGCGGCGCTGGATCTGGTTCGCCGACGCCGAAGCCCACGCACCGGCCGGCGCGCTGCGCTGGCAGGCGCTGCAGGATGGCGCCTGCGGCGCCGTGCCCGAGGGCCTCGCCGGGGCCACCGTGATGCTGCACACCTCGGGCACCACCGGCCGGCCGAAAGGTGCGTTGCGCTCGCGCTTCGGCTTCGAGGAGCGCGCGATCGAACAGGGCTTCGGCATGGACGACCGCACGCTGTGCACCCTGCCGATCTGCCTCGGCGCGGGCTGTGTCTACACGCTGCTGCCGCTGTACCTGGGCGCCAGCGTCACGCTGCACGAGCACTTCGACGCCGGCGCGGTGATCGACGCCATCGAGCGCGAACGCATCCAGTCGACGATGCTGTTGCCCGCCATGCTGCAGGCCATCGTCGAGCACCCGCGTTTTGCCGGTGCCGACCTGACGAGCCTGCGCGTGATCCAGTCGGGCGCGGGGGCGCTGTCGGGCGCGCTCAAGCGGGCGGTGCTCGAGCGCTTCGGCGACCACGTGCTCAACATCTACGCCGCGTCGAGCGAGGTCGGCCCGTACGCCAACCTGAAGGGTGCCGAGGTGCGCGACCACCTGGACAGCAACTGCGTCGGCCGCCCCTTCTTCGGCGTCGAGCTGAAGCTGCTCGGCGACGATGGCGTCGAGGTGGCGCCCGGCGAGGTCGGCGAGATCTGCTGCCGCAGCGAGTCGCAGTACGACGAGTACTTCGAAGACGCCGAGTTGACCGCGAGCACGCGGCGCGGCGAGTTCCTCACCGTCGGCGACCTCGGCCGGCTCGACGAACACGGGCTGCTGCACTTCGTCGGCCGCAAGCGCGACATCATCAAGAGCGGCGGCATCAACATCTACGCCTCCGAGATCGAGGAGGTGCTGCAGCAGCACCCGGCCGTTGCCGAAGCGCATTGCGTGGGCCTGCCCGACGACCGCTGGACCGAGCTGATCTGCGCCGTGATCGTGCTGCGCGCGGGCGCAAAGACCCGCGCCGACGAGATCACCGCTTTCGCCAGCGAACGCCTGGCGGCCTACAAGAAGCCGCGCCGCGTGGTCTTCATGGCCGAGGTGCCGAAGAACCTGACCGGCCGCGTGCTCAAGACCCAGCTCGTCGCGCAGGTGCTGGCGCTGCCGGCGACCGACACGAAGGAATCTGCATGAACCTGTCCGCCCTGCGCACTGAGCCCTGCTACTACGAAGACCTGGGCATCGGCGACACCTTCGACAGCCCGACCCGCACCGTCACCGAAGCAGACGTCGTCAACTTCGCCGGCCTGTCGGCCGACTACAACCGCCTTCACGTCGACGCCGAATACGCCAGGGAGTCGCCTTACGGCCAGCGGATCGCGCACGGCCTGCTGGTGCTGGCGGTGATGTCGGGGCTGGTCACGCGCATGCAGCTGAACCAGCACCTCGAGCCCAGCCTGATGGGCCTGCTCGACATCCAGTGCCGCTTCCCCCAGCCCACCTTCATCGGCGACACCTTGCGCGTGCGCGTCGAAGTGGCCGGGAAGAACGAGACCTCCAAGCCCGACCGCGGCGTCGTCGCCTTCAGGCGCGAGGTCATCAACCAGCGCGGCGAGGTGGTGGTCGAAGGCACCTGGAAGCTGCTGGTGCGCCGCCGCCCCGCATGACACGAGAACCCGCCATGACCATCAAGACCCCGATCGGCTACACCACGCGCGACGAGATCTTCGTGCGCGACCGCAACATCGCCACCGACATCATCGGCAAGCTCGACTTCGTCGACATGATCTTCCTCGCCGCCACCGGCGCGCCGCCGACCGAGGCGATGAAGCGCATGAGCAACGCGCTGATGGTCGCCGTCACCGACCACGGCCTGACGCCGAGCGCGATCGCCACGCGGCTGACCTTCCTGGGCGCACCCGAGTCGATCCAGGGCGCGGTGGCCGCCGGCCTGCTCGGCGCCGGCAATCACTTCCTCGGCACGATGCAGCTCAGCGCCCAGTTGCTGCAGGACACCGTGGCGACCCTCGGGCCCGATGCCGGCGACGCCGAATTCGACGCCTGCGCGGCCGCGCTGGTGCGCGAGCACCGCAGCAGCAAGCGCATCGTGCCCGGCATCGGCCACCCGATCCACATCAAGGGCGACCCGCGCGTGCCGGCGCTGCGCGCGCTGGCGGCCGAATGCGGTTTCGCCGGCCGCCACTGGCGGCTGGCCGGCGCGATCGAGCGCGCCGCGCAGGCCGAGTACGGCAAGCTGCTGCCCTTGAACGCCGCCGGTGCGATCGGCGCGTCGGTCTCCGACATGGGGCTGGACCCGCTGTGGGCGCGCGGCTTCGCGCTCATCGGCCGCTCGGCCGGGCTGGTGGCGCACCTGATCGACGAGAAGCGCGCACCGCTGGGCCAGAAACTGTGGGACCTGGTGCTGGCCCAGGACGACAGCGCCGAGCTCGCCGGGCACGACAACCCGATCCCGCAGCGCGCGAAGTTCGTCGCCGCGAACAAGCCATGAGGGCGGCACAGCCCAGCGCCACCACCGGCCCTGCGCCGCTCGCCGGCCTGCGCGTGCTCGACCTGTCCGAGTTGCTGCCCGGCCCCTACGCCACGTCGCTGCTGGCCGACCTGGGCGCCGAAGTCGTCAAGGTCGAACGGCCCGGCGGCGACAACGCGCGCTCGATCGTGCCCGACATGGTGGAGTCGCTGAACCGCGGCAAGCGCAGCATCTGCATTGACCTGAAAACCGAGCCCGGCCGCGCCGTGCTGCGCCAGCTCGCCGAGCGCAGCGACGTGCTGGTCGAAGGGTTCCGCCCGGGCGTGACGCGCCGTCTCGGCGTCGACTACGACAGCTTGAGCACACTCAACCCACGCCTGATCTACGCCTCGGTCTCGGGCTACGGCGCCAGCGGGCCGCAGGCGCTGCGTCCCGGCCACGACCTGAACTACCTCAGCGCCGCCGGCGTCGTGGGCTTGACGCAGCGCGGCAGCGCCCCCACCCACGACGTCAACATCCCGGTGGCCGACATCGCCGGCAGCATGTTCGCGGTGGTGTCCATCCTGGCCGCGCTGGCGCAGCGCGAACGCGACGGCCGCGGCCAGTTCCTGGACGTGGCGATCGCCGACGCCGCGCTGCACTGGGCCACGCCGCGGCTCGGGCCGTGGCTCGCGACACGGGCGCGCGGCACGCCGGCGAGCGCAGGGCTGCCGCGCCAGCCGGCCTATGGCGTGTACCCGACCGCCGACGGCCGCTACCTCAGCATCGCGGCGATCGAAGACCCGTTCTTCGCCCGCCTGGTCGCCGCGCTCGGGCTGACCGATCTGCAGGGGCCGGCGCTCGCGCGCCACCACGACCGTGTGGCGCACCGCGCGCGCATCGACGCGGCCATCGCCGACCGCCTGTGCACGCAAGCGCTCGCGCACTGGGCTGCGCTGTTCGATGCCGAAGACATCCCCTGTGCGCCGGTCAACAGCCTCGACGACGTACTGGCCGACCCGCACTTCCGGGCTCGCGGCATGGTGAGCGAGGTCGACGGCCAGCCGCGCCTGCGCTTTCCGGTGTCGCTGCGCGACCTGCCCGCGGCCCGCGCGAAAGCGCCGGCGATCGGCGAGCACACGCAAGCCATCCTGGCCGAGCTGGGCCTGCCGGCCGACACGCTGGCGGCCCGGACCCGACCCGTGAACTGACGCGCATGGACTTCGAACTCGCCGACTGGCAACGCGCCGCCGCCGCCGCCTTCGCCGACTACCTGGCGCGCGAAGTCGCGCCCATCGTCGGCGCGCACGAACGCGAGCGCCGCCTGCCGCCACGCGAGCTGGTGCGCGCGATGAGCGGCTACGGCCTGCTCGGCGGCCTGCTGCCGGAGGCGCTGGGGGGCCAAGGCCTGGACCACGTCACCTACGGCACGCTGCTGGCGCAACTGGCCGGCACCTGGGCCTCGTTGCGCAGCATGATCAGCACCTCGAACCTGGTGCTGTCGATCATCGCCGAGCGTGGCAGCGCCGAGCAGCGCGAGCGCTTCCTGCCGGCACTGATCCGTGGCGACACGCTGGCCTTCTTCGGCCTCACCGAACCGAACGTCGGCTCCGACGCGAGCGGCGTCGAGACGCGCGCCGAACGCGACGCCGCCAGCGGCGGCTGGCGCCTGCGTGGGCGCAAGCTCTACATCTCCAACGGCGTGCACGCCGACCTGGGCGTGGTGTTTGCGCGCACTGGAACTGGCGATGACCGCGCCGTCTCGGCCTTCATCGTCGAGCGCGGCACGGCCGGCTTCTCGGCGCGGGAGGTGCACGCGATGGGCATGCACTGCTGCCCGCTCGGCGAGCTGCTGTTCGACGATGTGCTGCTGCCGGCCGGCAACCTGATCGGCGCCGAAGGCCAGGCCTTCGCGATCGCCAAGCACTACCTGAACCTCGGCCGCTGCTTCGTCGCCTACGTCTGCGTCGGCGTGGCCGAGGCGGCCTGCCAGGAAGCCTGCCGCTACGCCGGGCAGCGCCGGCAGTTCGGCCGGCCGATCGGCCAGTTCCAGCTGGTGCAGCAGATGGTGGCCGACATGATGACGCGGGTCGAGAGCTCGCGCCTGCTCGCCGGCCGCGCCGCCGACGCGCTCGACCGCCAGAGCGCCGACGCGCAGCGCTGGTGCTCGATGGCCAAGCGCCACAACAGCGACGCCGTGCTGCGCGTCTGCGAAGACGCGATGCAGGTGCTGGGCGGGGCCGGCTACACCAGCGACTACCCGCTCGAACGCCACTACCGCGACGTGCGCCACCTCGCCATCGCCGAAGGCAGCAACCAGATCCAGGCGCTGCTGCTGGCACAGGGCGCCCTGGGCCTGTCGGCGCTGCGCGGTTAGGCGGGGCCCCCTGCGGCCATGAACCTGCACGCACAGCCCGGCGGCCACCACCCACGCGAGTCACGATCCGGGGGTGCAGCCCGGGCGCGGCAAACCTTTTACGGAGATTCCCGTTCATGACCAACCGCCCCGCCCTCACCCGCCTGCCGGGAACCCCGGAGCCGATGCATTGCTGGCCCGGCCACGGCGGCATCCGCATCGCCGGCGATTCCTGGGGCCCTGCCGACGGGCCGCTGGTGCTGCTGCAGCACGGCGGCGGCCAGACGCGCCACGCCTGGAAAGGCGCCGGCGAAACGCTGGGCACCGCCGGCTATCACGCCGTCGCCTTCGATGCGCGAGGCCATGGCGATACCGACTGGGCGCCCGACGGCGTCTACGGGCAGGACGTGATGGTGCGGGACCTGCAGTGCGTTGTGGCCGCGCTGGGAAATCGCCGGCCGGTGCTGGTGGGCGCGTCGATGGGCGGCGGCACCAGCCTGGTCGCGGTCGGCGAGGCACATGTCGATGCGACAGCGCTGGTGCTGGTCGACATCGCGCCCAACATCGAACCCGCGGGCGTCGACAACATCCAGGCCTTCATGAACCTCAAGCCCGATGGCTTCGAGTCGCTGGAGGAAGTGGCGCAGGCGATCGGCAGCTACCAGCCGCACCGGCGGCGTCCGCCCACGCTGGAGGGCTTGGCCAAGAACGTCCGTCTCGGCGCCGACGGCAGGTACCACTGGCACTGGGATCCACGCTATCGCGCCAGCGCGCGCAATCTCGAACAGCGCACCCGGCGGCTGGAAGCGTGTTCAGCGAACCTGGACCTGCCGACCTTGCTGGTGCGCGGTGGCCTGTCGGACCTTCTCAGCGAGGCAGGCGCGCAGGCTTTCCTGAAACTGTGCCCGACCGCGGAATACGTCAGCGTCACCGGTGCCGGACACATGGTGGCCGGCGACCGCAACGACATCTTCGCCAAGGCGGTCACCGAATTTCTCGCCCGAGTCGTCCCAGTCGACGGTGAGCCGCTGCGCCCACCCCATCCCGTCAAGTCGCTCCAGGACGACTCGGCCGCGGACACCGTCGACGTGCCGTGACGACGGCAGACCCAGGCGCCCACACTTCACCGAACGCTCGAGTCTTCGACCAGCATGAACCACATCCCTTCCCAGGACCCCGCCCTCTACCAGGGCGGCAACATGGGCGACCTGCTGATCGACGCGATCCAGCGCGGCGGTGACCGCGTCGCCTTCGTTCACGGCGAACAGCAGCAGACCTACCGCGAGTTCGGCGCGCTGCTCAGCCGCTTCGTGCAGGCCTTGTCGAATCATGGCCTGTGCAAGGGCGACGCGGTGGCGACGCTGTCGGCGAACCGGCCCGAAGCCTTTCTCGTCACCGCCGCGGCCTACCTGATGGGGCTGCGCGTGACCTGGATGAACCCGAACTCGTCGGAAGACGACCACGCCTACATGCTGCAGGATTCGGGCGTGCTGCTGATGCTGGTGGACCCGCCGAACTACGGTGCGCGCGCGCTGGCGCTGCACGCGCGCGTCGGCGGCGCGATGCGCATGGCAGGCCTCGGGGCATGGGGCGGCCAAATCGACATGCTGCTCGAGGCCGAACGTTTCACGCCCGAACGACTCGTGGCCTGCGCCGGCGCCGATGACACGTGCGTGCTGCTCTACACCGGCGGCACCACCGGCCGACCCAAGGGCGTGGTGCACACCCACCGTGTGCACGAGGCGATGGTGCTGATGGAGCTGGCCGGCTGGGACTGGCCGGCCGAACCGCGCTTCCTGGCGACGACGCCGATCACGCACGCCTCGGGCACCGTGATCATGCCGGTGCTGATGCGCTCGGGCACCGTCGTCATGAACGCCGGCTTCGAGGTCGGCAGCTTCTGCCGGCTGGTGCAGCAGCACCGCATCAACGCCACCTTCATGGTGCCGACGATGATCTACGTGCTGCTCGACGCGCCGCAGCGTCGGCAGCACGACCTGTCGAGCCTGGCAATGGTGATCTACGGCGCCGCGCCGATGTCGCCGGCACGGCTGACCGAGGCCATCGACGTCTTCGGCCCGGTGTTCATGCAAATCTACGGCCAGTCGGAGGCGCCGATGGCGCTGACCGTGCTGCACACGCGCGAGCACGAGCCCGAGCGGCAACCGCAGCGCCTGGCGAGCTGCGGCACGCCCATGGCCGGCATCCAGCTGCGGCTGCTCGACGAGGCCGGCGGCGAAGTGGCCGACGGCGAGGTCGGCGAGATCTGCGCTCGCGGCCCGCTGCTGATGGCCGGCTAC
>Ga0073925_1000167_pt1 | contig 14522 bp, 20 predicted proteins | sample GWRWT4_21May14_FD_70952 | JGI IMG/M metagenome (GOLD analysis project Ga0073925, IMG submission 70952) | Sand microcosm microbial communities from a hyporheic zone in Columbia River, Washington, USA - GW-RW T4_21-May-14 | ecosystem: Engineered > Artificial ecosystem > Sand microcosm >...
CGCATCTCTGGACGCCGACGGCCTGAGATCATTCGGCCGCCGTCGACGAGCGTCAAGATGCCACCGCCGGACGCTTACGGACGAGCGCCCGCACTCGCAACGCCTGGCCGATTCACCGCTGGCCTTCATTGGCACCGTCACGTCCATGTCGGGACTGCGCGTCACCTTTGCGGTCCACCACGCCATCAATGGTTCACCGTGACCGTCAACCACCGTCGAAGTGCTCTCGCCATCCACCTGCTCCATCGCCTTCGCCGTTGGACAGCGGTGGCTATATGCGGGGCCCGCCACGAGCCAGCCCTCGGTCCTGCTCCTTGCCAAAGCACGCAGTGCCCCAGCGACCGACTTCGGCAGGCTGCGGCGCGTCGACGACGCTCGGGCGCAGCTCCCGGCCGCCTGGCAGACTTGCACGGCAAATGCTCAGTGCGAACCCGTCCCGATCGGGTGTCAGCGGACCTCGGCCAACGCGGCCAATGTTGCCGCCGCTCGAGCTCAGTCGACGAAGCTCCTTGGCGACCATCGCGCGATGGACTGTGCGACCCCGCCGGTGGAGATCCAACCGCTTGCCTCACCACAGTGCGTCGCGTCCCGATGCGGCCACTGGTTCCTGGATCTTCGCCTGGGCGTATAGCCTCGGCGCACCTCGTCGCCGTGGCGCTCACCCACCGACCCAGGTCCTCATGCAGTGGTGCCAAGCGCTGACCGCATCGGTCTGGTTGTCCACCACCAGCTCCAACCATTCCCGCAATTCTGCGGAGGCCTCATCACTGGGTTCGTCGAACAGCTGAAGTTCGTACGGCGCCTTTGGCTGTTCCAGCTGCGAGGCGTTCCTGCGCACCCAGGCATGCATCACGTCGATCCGCTTGTCCACCGTCCGGCCGATCGGCACCTGGCGACGGGCCGCGAAGTCCCAGGCCATCGAGTCGACACTGGAGATGCGTGGATGATCGCTGAGGAAGCGCAGTGCCGTCCCCTTCACTCCGAACAAGTGCAGGCCGACCCCAGACGGCAGGACGCGGTCGAGCGCCTCCACGATTGCCAGGATTCCGTTCGGTCCGTGCACATGCCGGCGGCACATCGAACCCACACCCAGGAGCGACGGCCATGCAGCCAGCGGCAGGTGATCCAGCGACCACCGATAGTGGTCGACCTCCCAGCCCTGGACAACAGGCATCGGGTCGGCTAGACCACGATCCCGTGCCCGCATGCGCACCTCGGACAACAGCCGGCAGGTCTCGGCCAGCCGGAAGAACACGTCGATCTTGGACGAAGCGATCTCGGGCTCGACGCACTGGTCCCAGCTGGCATACCAACTCCATGGCCAGCTCTCCACCAGGTCCAGGTACTGGTCGATCGTCCATGGGAAGCCGCGGTACTTCGCCATCGCCACGAAGCCGGCGCTGTCCAAGGCGGCGTCCAGGCCGGCAAACTGTTTGGGATCGGGGCGGCGAACACCCACAACATCCCCATTTCCGTCGCGCACCATGAAGGCGTTGGTGCTGAACAGGACGCTGTAGCCCGCATCCTTGGCTGCCTTGAGGATCCTGCCGCCGGTGGTCGGGATGCCGACCCGCAAGATGGGGCCGGCCTTGCGGCCGGCGCCCTGGGCGTCGCGCTCGACCGGCGCCTCCAATACCTCGAACGCCATCACGCGCTTTCAGGCAATTCGCGCTGCGTCGCACCGACCGCTGCGGCCGCATCTGCACCTGTCACCTCCCGCTCGCCGAAGCCCACGGGCATTCGCACCTTCGTGTCCATGAACACGAAGAGGTGGAACTGGTTCGCGGTATCGACCAGGCGCGACTCGGCGGGGTAGAGCTCGAAGCCTTCGTGCTCGGGACCGACGATGGCGTTCTTGATGGCTTGCAGTTCGCGCCAGTCCCGAATCACCTCGCGATCGCGACGCTTGATGGAAAGCCAGGCCACATCGCCGAGGTGCGTCCCGAAGGGGCAGCGCAGAAGCTGCACGTTGACCTGATGGGTCTCGCTCAGGAAGATGGACTGGCAGCGCAGCTGCTGCACCTGGCGCTCGGCCGACTCGACATCGACACCGAACCGCTGCGCGAGGGCCGACGCGTCGAAGGCGCTTTCGGGCAACTCCGCCGAATAGAACGGTGTCAGCCGCTGCGTCGCCGCTGGGGTCTCGCCCTGTTCTGCATGCTCCTGCGCCGATGCCCACGCTGCGAAGACGCTCGAGCGCGCCGGGCCGAAGAGCGCCCTCGCCATCCCCGGCCGGCTCAACACAAAGGCATAGCTGGCTTCGCGCTGTTGCGGGCCAGGGGTTCGGCGGACACCGTACCCCTGGTCCTTGAGTGCAGCGATTGCGCCCTGGACCGAGTCCGTGCCGAGGTCATTCATGAGAGGTGCCTGCAAGGTCCGTTGACTGGACCTTCAGGATCTCGCCGGCTACCTCATCTTCAAGGTCTGCGTCTTGCCGAGGCCGCAACGCTCAGGGCGCCCTGACCCGAAACTCGCTTGTCGCCGTCCAGGCTTCACCAAGGTCATCGTATGCGCAGCGTGCTATGTGCCAGCGCGCAAGGTCACGCCACTCCTTGGAATGCAGGTTCCGGCATTGGGCTGCCATCGGTCCGAGCGGTTGGCTACGAAGCGGATGTCCGATCGGAAGTTCATGGAGCAGCCAGTGCCGGGTGCCCCCGCCGGCGGCCGTCTGATCGTCGGGCACGTTCACTTCCTCCGCCGCGTCTTGACGAACGCCTCCAGGCCTTGCGCGAACGCCCGTGCCCCACCATTGGCGGGATGCCGGATCGCAGCAGCTGGCGTCATGCCCAGCTGGACCAGTTGCTCAGCCGCCTTCTTGCCCACCGCAACCACTGCCGCACGTGGAAACGCAGCCAACAGGAGCTTGAGAGGGGCTCGGCCGTGAGTGAGCTCTGCGACGGTCGGCGTTCGATTGGAGCGCGGGTCGCCACGATCGTGAGGGTGCATCGGCAGCGCATTCCACATCACCACCCGCTCCGCAATGCCCTGGACGTACAGCGCGCGCCAAACCAAGGTGGCCGAGGGCTCGGCAAACGGTCTGTCCCGGGAGGTCAGTCTTCCAGGCGCCCCACCCAGGCGGGGCACCGTGCCATCCACCACGTGCCGCTCGCTCGTGAAGGCCAGGCCCGTGTGTCGCATCCCTTGCCAACCCGCCGCCTCGCCGCAGAGGATGAACTCCGCGTCGCAGTCCAGATGTTGCTGCAGACGTCGCAGCTTGGCGTCCGGCCCATTCGATCCGAGATCGTCTCCGCACACGTCGGCCCACGGATTGAAGAGTCCAGGTGCGCCCTTCGGCAGCGCAGCTATCAGCGTCCGAGCCAGTTCCTCGGCATTCATGATCCCCTCCCGTTCACTCTACGACCCGAACTTGTGCCGAGCGATCGGCGTCCCGTTGATGGGTGCGAGTTCGATTGTCTCGCCATGTCCGAGTGGGTCACTTCGTCCCGGCCAGGACGCCGCCGTGAAGTGCCGCATCCAGCTCAGGTAGTCCGCATAGGCCGTCGCAGGCCTGCCCGCGAAGTTTTCCCCCGTCAGGTTCCTGAAGATCACCTGCATCCTCAGCTCGTCACCCAACCAGATCCACTCCCCGCTTACATCCCGGATCTCGTGTGTGTGGGCGCCCCTGGCCACCAGCTTCGACTTGTCTTCGACCATGACTTCGATCCTTTCGGGACCAGTCTGCCGGGCCCCGCCCCGCGTTCAAGCGCCACTGCGTAGGCACCCGCATTGGGGAGCGAGCATGACCACCTAGCCTCCGCTGAGGTCGGCCTAGCGCCTGCGCTGCGCAACGCCTTCCGCCCTCGGCGGGCGCCCCTTCGAGCGCCCCACAAAGGGGGTGCCGCCCGCGAGGTCGAGCAACCTCATGCCAGCACCGCGTGGAGCTCCTCGAACAGCTCGCCCTGGCTGGGATACCGCACGGTCAGGCGAGTGCGCAGGGACTCGAGGGAGGGCTGCCCGTGCAGGCCATGGCGCTGCCGCCATTGCGATCGCCGCAGGATCTCATCGACCCGAGCCGACTGGCCCTTGGCCGGCTGGACCAGGCCGAACGATAGGTAGGTTTCATAACCGGCGGTCCAGTAGCCATCATTCGCGCGGTGCTCGGCGAGCATGCGGTCGAGCTCGAAGTCCAGGAACAGCCAGGCACCCTCCTCGTCGATCTCGCTGTCGCCCTCGACATCGATGACCGTCCGTCCGCTCGCGAGGGTGCGAAGGCCTGGGCCGCAGGTCTCTGCGAAGTCCTCCCATGCCGGATTGCGCAGACCGGTGATCTCCAGCGCTGAGGTCACGTCGTCGTTCCAGTCACCGACGTAGATCTTCCCGAGCTTCGGCACCGCCGTCTTCCGGTAGGGCTTGAGCGAGGGCGGCGTCCAGACCGCACCGTCTTCGACCTGCTTCCAGATCCGCAGCGCGCTGAAAGGTTCGGCGATCGCATACTAAGACCAGCGCGCGTCAATCGCGATCAGCTGGGCTGCGCTGACGATCTGCACACCGGACAGCTTCTGGGCGCTCAAGGTGTACCGAAGCAGTTCGGCGAGCATCGCGGGCGAGTATGTGTCGGCGCCGACCTCGATGAATCCGTCCACGATGCTGCGCCCGACGTACTGCCGGCGTGACCAGTCGTACTGGGTGAATGCAATGAAGTCCCGAAGCGCGGCCAGGGGCGCCATGTAGCCGTAGCGATCACGATCGGTCTCGATCATCTGGCGCAGCGACCGGTCCTCCCGGACTGCGGTGCAGACCCAGCAGCCGAAGCGGCTGGAGCAAGGCTTGGAGTGCTTCTGCATCTCCGCGTCCGCCACCACGACGCAGCTGCTGCCTCCTGCGGCCTGGTAGGTCTGCATCGTCTCTTCGAAGCGGCTGTAGGCCGGGATCACACCCGCATTGGCGAGGCCGAGGTACTGCCAGACATCGTCGACCGCCCAGTCCAACAGCGGGCTCAGCCGAAGGCGCCCTTCCCTGTCCGTCCAGAGCGACACCGCCTTCTCCCCACGTCCCTTCACGCTCGCTGCACGCACGGCCGACTCGTCGCGCCGCACACCGGTCATAAGCACCGGCTGAGGCCAGCCCTTGGCGACCAGATCACGTTCGATGAGGGCCAGCTCGCGCTCGTTCGGCAGTCGTTTCAGGTCAGTCTGGCAGTCCCGTCGTGAGTCCGGAAAAGTGGGAAGCGCGCGCCCGCCGATCACCCGTGCGGGGAACGTGTCCCAGAAGGCAGGCGTTGCCACCCGCACAACGGCGGTCACGCCGTGCTCTCGGGCGAACCGAGCCGCCTTGGCAATCTCGCCGCTGACAAGGCGCTGGATCTCCGGGTTCTCGACGCCGACGTCGCTGTGAGCGATGACGACCAGGGCTTTCCGGCCCTGCTTGGCCTGTTCACTGGCGGCGGTCAGCGCGAGGTTGAGCAGCACGGACGAATCCTTGCCCCCGCTGAACAGCACGATCGCCGGCCGCCCGGCCTGCATGAACGAGCCGATTGCCTGCAGTGAGATGGCCTCTGGCGTCTCGTGGCGAAGGTCGATGAGTTGCTGCATGCGCGCTCCTGGAGAACATCAGGATCCCGCGCACGTCCGCCCCTTCAAGCCCACGGAATCGAGCAACGTTCAGCGTTCGCGTCCCTCGCCGCGCAGCACCTTCACCCACACAACCTTTCGCCCCTCCTGGGGGCCTGGACGGCGCGGCCGCCTGGACGATCCCCAGTGCCCGCCGGTGCTGCGCCCGATGGGGTCCCAGCCGGCGGCATAGAGGCTGGCGCCGCTCTCGTCTTCTGCCGTGTAGGTCACGAGGCGCCGATACCCCATCGCGGAGGCAGCCTTCGCGATGGCCCCGAGCAACTTGGTGCAGCCGTTGCTCACCGATGGGTCGACGGCCACCCGGCGAACCTCGGCCGTGAGGCCATCGTCCAGGTGCCGTGCCACCGGCCGCGCGCATACCGCCACGCCGGTCAACTCCTGATCCGCGACACGACGCAGACCGATGGCGAATTTGTGTCCCTGGACCTTGCCCAGCCTGCGGTGCAGCCGCTCCACCACCAGGTTCGCCTCACGAAGGCCGATGGGTACCACCTCGTGCTCGAAGCGCGGCCTGGGCGCGACCGCCTGCCTGATCGCCGCAGCGGGGTAGAACTCCGCGCTGCCCGGATGCCGCGCGAGCTCGACGCGCACATCGCCGCTCGGATGGATCCAATTGACACGACCCGGCCCCACACCGTCGACGATCACCTCGTCCCGCAGCCGGCACAGGCCCTGAGGGTGGTCCAACAGAGGCGGGGTGTCGTCGATGGCGTTGCGTAAGGCCACGACGTCGCTGAACCGGGTGAAGACCTCCGTCGGCAACTGCAGGCCCGCCGCGGCGCCCGACATCGAATTGCGCACCAGCCAGAACAGGCGCGACGAGATCGAGGCGATGTCCACCAGCAGTTCGGGAACGGCACCGGCCTTCGGCGCCATCGTGGTCGAGTTCATGTTTGCATTCCTTCTTCGGTGTGCAGCGGCAAGGTGTCGGCCGTTGCCTTCGCCTTGGCCACCGTCATCAGTTCGCGGTAGCGCACCAGCACCGCGTCTCGGTTGGTGTGCTGCACCTGCAGGCCGACGGCCTGCGCGACATCGCGGCGGACCTCTGCGATCAGTGCCGCTTCGACTGGCGTGGGCAGGACCGTGGGCCAACCCTTCACGAATAGCAGGTGCTCCGGCAGCCTGGCCTCGGCGCTCATCCGCAGCCGGGCACGCTCCTTGGCCTCCTGAAGCCGGGCGCGGAGGCCCGCGTCGAGCAGGTCGGGCGCCACGTCACCGAGCCAGCGGTGGCTCTGAAACGAGAACGTGCTCGTTGCCTCCAGCGCCACCATCTCGCGATAGATCGCGTGGTTCTCGACGCAGTTGCTCGACGCACGAAGGTCATGTTCCGATCCGAGCACGCAGAACGCGCACGACACTCTCGTGCTGCCGTAGACCCGGTAGGCCTCATGGAGCTCGTCGCCCCGGATGCGCACGTAGTCGTTGACGTCGCCGCGCCGCCAGCCAAGGATGGGGTTCCAGGTGTGGCCTACGCCGCGCTTGCGTGTCGTGCGCTCGTCCCGCTTCCAGGCCGGCATGCGCGCCCTCTTGGCGCTCTTTTCGCGCCGGATGCCCACGGCGGACACGACATCACCCTCTGGAAAGCGCCGGCGCATTTCCCGGGCGATGACCTGGCACTTGAGCTCGGACGTGCAGAAGCGCTGTGCGGCGGTGCTCCACGGCAGGATCAGCTTCACACACTCGAGGTTCGCGTAGCGCGCGACGTTACCGGCCCAGCGCGACAGCCATCGATCCATCATGTCGCCGGCGTTGCGGCGTACGACGACGAGTTCCACACCAAGGCGCTGCGCCAGCCGCTCGCAGACAGGCAGGCTGTCCAGCCACTCCACGCGCCCCAAGTGGGCATGAACGAGGAAGCGCCGGCCCTGGTGTCCGATGTCGTCGAGGTGCGCACACACCCGATAGGCCAGCGCCTGAGAGTCGCGCCCTCCGCTCACGCCCACGAACACCGGTGCCCCCGCACCCAGGACACTCGCGACCTCGGAAGGCACCTCGATGGAGAACCGTTCGACATCCGCCCTCAAGCCGAACAGGTCCGGCAGGCTCGCCGCGAAGGCTTCGTCTTTGCAGTGGATCCTGATGATGTTCACGCACTCAGGCTATGAGGCACCTCCTTGTGTTCAAGGGGCACAGCCCCACGCCCCCTTGCCGGACGCACGAGCCCGTAGACGCTGTCCGAGGGCCTCATCGGCAGCTGCCGATGCACCGCCGGAGCGCTCCAGCCCGTGTCATCAGGCACAAGCCGGACACATGAACCTGCGCCGGCTTCAAGGCCTCGCGCGACCCCTACCCAGGGCCGCTACCGAGTGGCAAACTTGCAGGGCTTCCTGCTGGCGATCGTCGCTGGTACAGCCTTCAACGAGAGCCGTCAACGGCTGGACTTGAAGCCCAAGGTGCCCTGCACCCTGGCGTTAGCGGTCGTGACCCGCACTTCAATCGACCGTCTTCGGACGGCCATGCCGTGCAAGCGGCGAATCCCGGTACGCGCAAGCGGCCGAACCAGTCCGTGCTGGTTGGCGTCGAACCCTGTCGGCGCGCCTCCTTGTCGATGTGCACATGACACATCGGCCACGACGTCGGCTGCGCCAGCCGCGCAGGCTCCTTGCCTTCGTGCCTCTTCATCGCTTCGCGTGGCGCCGCGAGGTCCTCCCGTCATCCGGCCTGCTGGATGACCTCGGCTGGGCACACCCGTGTGCCTGGCCCGAATCACTGGGACGCAAGTCCTGAAGTGTGCGAAAGACCCATCGCTTCGGCATGGGTCTGTTCGCCTGTCCACGGGCGCGCGATCGCGTCGCCTTCAACCCGAATGGGGAACGTTGCTTCTCCATCCGGGGGACGTGTCGTTCCCCTTTTGCATTTGTGCAAAGGAGAACGACCATGTCGAAGTCCACGGCTCATACCGTGTGCCGCCTCTGTGGCGGTAGTGGCCTGCCGCAACACCCCGTTGTGAAGGCCAAGAAGCCTCCGGCCCTGTGCACCGCGTTTGTCCGCCCGTCGGTCGACGTGGTCGTCCCGCTGCCCCGACCGCTGCCTCTGGCTGCGTGAGGAGCAGATGGACAAGCACCTGTGGCTCAGCCTGCTGCGTCTCGTCGACGAGGGCAGCGCTGAAGAGCTTCAGGCAAAGAAGGATGAACTCCTTCAGAGCCTGGAGCGGCTGCGCATCACTCGCGGCCCTGTTCGCAGCGATGTCCTGCGGGTCGTGCGCCTGATCGACGAGGAACTCGTGTCCCGTCTTCATCTGGAGCAACGGCGCAAAGCACGTCGTTAGCGGAAGGTTCGAGGCGCCTCGCGAGGGCCTGCTTGTCGGGACGATCGAACAGGATCGCCCACATGTAGTCCCGCTCGAGCGTCTCGCGCCCGCCATCGATGACTTCAAGAGTCTGGCCTGAACGATCCATCGTGATGGCTTCCTGTGAACACCGGCTTGCCGGCCCGTTCATGCTACCCCACGGGGACGCTTCGTCCCCTGGGGCCGGCTCGTCTCCGTGGACATCCACCGGAGCGAACCATGCATCAGCAACTGCCCAGCATCGGCCCCATCCACGGCCAGCTCCCCGGCACGGTCCCACCGGACCGTCATGAGCTGGCCAAGGAGATGGCCTGGGTGCACTTGTACCGCGCCGTGCGCCAACCTCCTGGCGCCGCGGAGGTGGTCAAGTACCTCAACAGCAACCCTGAAGCCAAGAACCGCCACGAGGCGCTCTACCTGATCGCCTGCGAGACCTTGCACGCCAAGGCCCTCGCTGACGAACAGAGCGAGCGCACCGTGGCCGCGTTCCGCGCGATCTTCGTAACCGCGCCCATCCGCACCCTGCAGCTGGCGACGTCCATCGTCGTTGCCATACCCAGGGTCTTCACCGGCAAGCCTGCTCTCTCCCCGAAGGCCGACAGGCCAAAGGGGAGCGTATCGCGGGCCAAGGCTCGTGTGGACGTGCTCGTCAAGCACCCGGAGGTCGCCCAGGCGATCACCGGATTCACAGCTTCGTCGAGCGCCCCGCCCACGACGCCCGAAGCTACAGAAGGCGCCGAGGCTCCCGCCTCACGCGGCGGCCAGGCAGCGTGACACCTCGCTGTCGATGAGCCACGCCAGGATCTCGAACTCCTTCGAGTCCTCTGCGTAGTAGGCCTTGCACTGCGCGACGTACAGCGCCAGGCCGTCGAGCGTTCGAACGCCATCCACCGGGAAACCGGTGATGCGTTCGAGCCGTTCGGCTTCCTTGCGGGTCAGCCTGATCGCATTGCCCAACCTCAGCATCTTCGTCCTCTCGCGAACCAGCCTCCGTGTCTAGCACGCGAAGTGCCGCGGTCAAGGCTCTCGCGAAGGCACATCCCTAAGGACTGTCCATGACGATGAACGTCGAAGCCCTACAGACCATTGAACTCGACGCCACCCGCGCGCCTGCGCAGATGGTCGACCACTACATCCAGCTCGTGCGCAACAGCCTCGCGGACTGCACGGCCGACACGGCCGAGTACGCGGCCGCGCTCCTGCTCAAGCTTGACCACCTGGCCAGCAGCCAGCGTGTGCATGCCATCGACTCGAGCCAGACGCAAACCTACCTTGCACCCTGGCTCGCCCTCACGGCGCAGTCCCTGCTGGACGCAGCCTGATCGCCCATCTGCGGGCGGTTCTAGGCTTCGTGCACCGGGCGACGAAGAAGGGTCCCAGCGTCGTGGCGAGATGAACGTCTCGTCCACCGAACTCCGTGCGACCGGCACGGATACGACCTCCCCAGGTCGTGCATCAAGCAGGTGCCAACACACCTGCGACTTCATCAACCCGAGCGGGGCGTCCTACCCCCGGTCGGGTGGCGGCGCCTTTCTCACACATCAAGAAAGGAAACGTCACATGGCAACTCGCACGACGAAACACCCGCCCAAGGGCGAGCAGCGTCGCCGCCTGACCTTGTTCTTCAATAAGGAGGCACGCAAGTCCGCGGCCGACGCGTTGAAGAAGGCGTCGTGGCTGCTCGCTGCAGCCAATGCGTACCTTGGCTTTGCCAAGGAATCGGCGGCCTACCTGGCCGTTGTCATCGTCGGCTGGTTGGTCGCCCAGACCCTGGCCGTCATCCTCCTCAGCCTTGAGGAGGAACAGGGCTCGCACGAGCCTGAGGAGCAGGGACATGCAAGACCTCCTGGCATCGTTGGCAATCGCGCTCAACAATGACCCCGTCCTGGCCACCTACGCGCTCGCGTGGGTGGTCCTCGACCTGTGGGGAGCTGCTGCCCTGGTCCTCGCGTATCGCAGCCGCCTGCATGAGCGGGCCGGCCAACTCGACCCGAGGCCGCACCGCCTGTTCCCTCACCGGTGACGCCGCCGTACTGCGCACCCCGACATGCCCTGCACGATCACCCGATCTGCAGGGCATCGTCGTTTCTGCAGACCCCTCAACGCCAGTTGCGGACGAAGGGCCGCACCCTCCAAACGATGCCATCCGCGCTGCTCGCCTCGGCCAGCAGCGTCCGGCAGGCGCCCAGCTTGACGAACCGGAGCTGGCTGTCGAACCGAAAGCCCATGAGCTGGAGCGCCCGTCTTGAGTAGCGCTTACGCTGCATGGCGTAGGCCGTCTGTGCGCGCCGCCGCCGCGGCCAATGATCCAGCTGCTGGCTCATCGCTTCTCGCTGCGCCTCACTGCACCGCTTCGCCGTCCCGCTTCATCCGGCGCCACTCCCAGGGCGGCACCGGTGTGGCGTCGGCCCATAGCCCGAGGCGGGCCTCACGCGCATCGGCCTCTAGGCGGAGCAGCTGCGGGTCCTTGCTGTACGCCCGATAGACCCAGGCCATGCCGCGCCTAACCTGTTCCTCACTGACGTCCAGACCGTCCACCGTCATCGTGACGATGGGCCGTCCATTGCGGTCGACCTCGCGCCACTCGATGTGGACCTGCTTTTTCCAGACGAGCTGACGAAGCGACTGCTCGGCACGCAGCCCCCATGCCTGCCGATGCTCGGGCGCGTCGATCCTCGCCAGTCGCAACCGAAGGGACCGGCCTTCGACGACCGCCGTTGCGGTGTCGCCGTCCGACACTGCGGTGATCACGACGTCGGCCGCATGGCCCAGTCGGGCGGACCGGGCTTCGGCATCGGCCGCGGCATCGCCAGGCCCTTGCGCCCGGGCCGTCACCTGCAGCGCCGCACAGGCAAGCACCACGGCCACCGCTCTCCTCACCGACTCCTTTGCCCACACCTTCACCGCTGCACCCCTATTTCCGCCGGCGACTCTTGGCGCGTTCCACCCGCTGCAACTGCAGTCGCTGCCGCACCGCAGCCGTGTAGCACCATGCCACATCAAGCGTCTCGGTACTTCGGAGCCCCTTGGCCCGTAGTTCGATCACTCCGCCAACCACGGTCACGATGACCGCGCGCGGGCCCTTGTCTCGCACCACCGCGCTGGTTTCGCGCGTCACTGGCCGCAGCGACTTGGTCACCATGGCGCACCTGCGTTCGCCTCGGGGATTCTTGCGTTCAACATCGCGCTTTCCTTGCCTGTGGTCAGGATCGCATCGCGTGCTGCGCCATCAAGCCCGGCCCGGCAGACGCCTCCCTCGGCAGATCCGCGGCGAGATACGCGTCCGGCATGTCAGCCACCTTGGCCTCCAGGTGTCCGGGGCAACAACCATCCCGGGCTGCGATCTGTGCGAGCACCGGCAACAGCATCCGCAGCGCACCGGAAAGTGGCCGGGCGTCGTGATCTGCGAGCCAGCCGCATCCTTCGACCGCCGGCAAGATCGAGCCACCCTGCCGCGCCCAACGCACGCACGTCACGCACTGCCCTTGCCGGGTCATCCTTCGACCCCCGCCCAGTCGCCGACGCCGACCGTCTCGGCCCGCTGCAGCATCGCGCGCCCCATTGCGCCGGTCGCAGCGATGAACGCTTCGCGACTGCGAGGCCGCAAGTCGTGTTCCGCGCCGTACAACGGTCGATGGGACATGCCGCTCCCATCACCCAGATCGCACACGACATCGAATGCACCCGATGCGTCCCACTCAACGATGAGCGTGTCGGCCAGCGCGATGCCGAACCCTCCGATCAGGTAGCGATGTGCGGCCGGCACCAGCCGGTCGATCGCGTTGGTCACGCTGGCACCCGGATTGCGCCCCCAGCGCTCCATGTCAACCAGCAGCAGCCTCGCCAGGCCGGCCCGCTCGAGCACACCGGCCACCGCCAGCACACCGTCCTTCTGTCGAACAGGGACCACGTTGGGGCTGGCGCAGAACAGGCGCAGGTGGCGGATCAGGGCTTGCGACATCGGGAGTCCTTCCGGGTCTTCGATGGCCATGATCCGAGCGACCGGGGATACCTCAAGTGTTCATCGTGGTCGCAGGCGCCGATAGGTGAGCCATTCGTCGAACCCTGCGGACAACCGAATCGACTCCTTCGCGCGGGTCAGCGCGACGTACAGCAGATTCACATCCGCCTGTTCCACCTCTCCCGCCGTCAGCTCCTTGCCGTCCTCGAAGAACCGCATGAAGTCGTCGGCCAGCCAGACCTGATCGAACTCCAAGCCCTTGGCCTTGTGCGCCGTCGAGAAGAACACGCCGTCGAAGTCGCTCCAGGCCGCCCTGTCGAGCGCCACGTGCCGCGACTTGATCTGGTCCACCAGTGCCGGCACGCGCCCACCGTAGTCCTCGACCACGCGCACCAGGTGCCTAAGCTCAGGGTCGGCGGCATCATCTGCAAGTTGCTGCAGGTCCTCGAAGCTGCCGAAGCTGCGCAGGTACGGATCACGGACCTGCCCGCCGCTGCCCGCCCACAGGTAGTAGGCGTCGAGCAGCTTTTCCATTCGGTAGCCTTCGGGCCCTCCCACGAAGTGGTAGCGACGGTTGGTCGACAGGAACGAGATGGCTTCCTCGAACACAACCGCGTTCGTCCTGGCCAGCACCGCAAAGGAGCGCTGGGTGTCCACCGTCAGGCGCGTGGGCACCCGGCCGGCGCCGACGATGTGCAGGGCGTTGTCGAGCTTGAAGTGGTCCAGCAAAGCGTTGGCCATCTGCGCGAGACTCTCCCCGAAACGAAAGCTGCGCGTGAGCTGCAACCGGTGATCTGCTTCGTGGATCCTCAGGGCATTGGCCGACCCACGGAACGCGAAGATCTGCTGGGCCGAGTCGCCCACCAGCACCAGCCCACCGCACTGTCGCCGCACGATGTCGTAGGTGCACATGTTGAGGTCCTGGGCCTCGTCCACAGCGACCAGGTCCTGGCCCCGAAGCATCGGCTCTTCCATCTGGAAGAGCTTGAGATAGCCGTCATGGGGCAGCCGCAACTCGCCGCCATCGGGCCGGCACATCCGAGCCCAGGTCGCCCTGGCGATCTCGACGACGCTTCCCGGATCGGCCAAGCGCTCGGCGATGTCAGTCGGCACGTGCGAGGCATCGATCTGGCTGCTGAGAGAGCCGCACCAGTTCTGAATCGCCTGCAACGCAGCGGTGGCCACCAGCGGCCCGCAACGGAACGTCCGCGCCACCGAGGATGCATAGGTCTTGCCCACCCGCTGCGACGCCTCGCCTCCGAAGAGCTCGGCCGCCTTGCGCCATGCGATGGAGTGTGTGGTGCGACAGTTCACGTTCGGCGGCATGCGCGCCGCCGCTTCCAACTGGATCGACTTGTTGAAAGCGAGGTAGAGGATGCGGCTGCGCGGACGCGCGCTGGCGTACAGGCCGAGCGTCGTCGTCTTTGCCGCACCGGCTCCAGCCTCCACGACCAGCGACCCAGCATCGCTGGCGACGATGCGTTCCTGTTCCTCGGTCGGCTGCACAGGCGCTTCCCCTGCGCGCTACCAGGCGGTCCGCCTGTTCACGAACAGCGTCCGCATCCGGCGCGCGTCCGCCTGGCCCCAGGCACGGAACGACCACGCGCACACGGCAATGTTGGTGAGGTACATGCCAATGCTCCACCACAGGCCCACATGAGCGCTCAACCCGATCAGCACGATATTGGCAACGATCCAGGTC
>Ga0073925_1000170_pt1 | contig 14164 bp, 14 predicted proteins | sample GWRWT4_21May14_FD_70952 | JGI IMG/M metagenome (GOLD analysis project Ga0073925, IMG submission 70952) | Sand microcosm microbial communities from a hyporheic zone in Columbia River, Washington, USA - GW-RW T4_21-May-14 | ecosystem: Engineered > Artificial ecosystem > Sand microcosm >...
CCGGCCATCGGGTCGACTTCGCCTTCCGGCACCGGTTCGCGCGGGTGTTCGTCGTCGAACTCGAGCACCAGCGGGTCGAACCAGCCGTCCTCCTCGATCGCGCGGTTCAACGCGGCGTGGCGGCGCAGGATCAATGCGGTGGTGCGGGCAAGCCAGGTCGCGTCGACCTCGTCGGGCAGCGGCGTGCCGTCGAAGTCGAACACGTGGGCGAGCCAGGTGGCCGATTCGAGCAACACCGGCTGCACGATCACGCCGCACAGGTAACCGTCGAGCATCACCGCGTCGAGCGGCTCCAGCGGCTCGGGCGTGGCGGCGAGCAGGTCGTCGAGCTCGGCGAACTCGGCGTCGGTGAGGTCATGCGCGCGGGCGGCGTTCGTGGGCAAGGGGTTCGGCGGCATGGTGGCTTTCAGTGGGAGGCGTCTCGCATTGTGCTCATACCGAGAACTGCCCGATCAGGCGGTAGCGCGCGCCCGGGTGGTAGAGCCGCGCGATCGACGCGACCGCGCCCTGCGACACGGTGCGGCGCGAGACCATCAGCAGCGCGCTGCCCTCGGCCACGTCGAGCAACTGCGCCTGTTCCTTCGTGGCGAGCACCGCCTCGACCACCTGCTCGGCTTCGGTCAGCGGCGCGTGTTCGAACAAGACGTGCGAGGGCGTGACCCGCGTGAAGTCGCAGTTCATCAGGTCGGGCGCGAGCAGCGGGTTCACAAGCCGGTCTTCGAGCTGGATCGGCACGCCGCTTTCGGAATGCACCAGCCGCACGTGGACCACGGCCGTGCCTTTGGCCAGGCGCATCGCGGTGGCGGTGGCGGCGTCGGCCTTCTCGCGCGCAACGCCGAGCACGCGGGTGCTGTGGCTGTGGCCGCGTTCGCGGATTTCTTCGGCGATGTCACGCACGCGCAGCAGGTTCGAGATCGGGTGCAGCTCGGCCACGAACGAGCCCGAGCCCTGGCGCCGTTCGATCAGGCCTTCTTCTTCCAGTTCGCGCAGCGCGCGGTGCACCGTCATGCGGGCGCAGCCGAATTCCTGCACCAGCTCGCGCTCCGACGGCAGCCGCACGCCCGGTTGCCAGCCGCCGCGCGCGATGCGTTCGCGCAAGGACGCCTTGACGGTGGCGTAGGGCAAAGTGCGCGTGGCTTTCATCGGTCCATTCTAGTCAGGTGCGTGATAAAGTTGTCTAGACCACTTGAGGGCACGTTCGATGACGACTCCGCAGCACACCATCACCCCGGGGCAGCTCGACAGGGCGCTGCTCGAACAGGCCGCCAGTGGTGGCGCTCATTGGTCGATTGCGGCGTCGGCGCGCCCCGCCATCGAGGCCAGCGTGGCCGCGGTGCGCGAGCTGGTCGCACGCAACGCGCCGGTCTACGGCATCAACACCGGCTTCGGCAAACTCGCGCAGACGCGCATCGCCGACGCCGACCTGGCGCAACTGCAGAAGAACCTGGTGCTGTCGCATTGCGCCGGCGTCGGCAAGCCGATGAGTGCGCCCGTGGTGCGGCTGATGCTGTTGCTGAAGGCGGCGAGCCTGGCGCACGGCGTGTCGGGCGTGCGGCCCGAGGTCATCGACGCGCTGCTGGCGCTGCTGAACGCCGATGTGCTGCCCGTCGTGCCGGAAAAAGGTTCGGTCGGCGCTTCGGGTGATCTGGCGCCGCTGGCGCACATGAGTGCGCTGCTGATCGGGGTCGGCGAAGGGTTCGTGAACGGCGTGCGCGTTCCGGCCGCGCAGGCGCTGGCGCACGCCGGCCTGAACGCGATCGACCTCGGTCCGAAGGAAGGCTTGGCGCTGCTGAACGGCACGCAGGCCTCGACCGCGCTCGCGATCCACGCGGCGCAGCGTCTCGGCCGTGTGTTCGACGCAGCCGTGGCGGTCGGCGCGATGACGGTCGATGCGGCCAAGGGCTCCGACACACCGTTCGACGACCGCATCCACGCCGCGCGCGGCCAGGTCGGCCAGCGCGACGTGGCCGGCCGCTACCGCGCCTGGCTGTCTGGCAGCGCCTTGCGCGTGTCGCACCTCGACTGCGACCGTGTGCAGGACCCGTACTGCCTGCGCTGCCAGCCGCAGGTGATGGGCGCCTGCCTCGACCAGGTCGAACACGCCTGGAAGATCCTGCTGATCGAAGCCAACGGCGTCTCCGACAACCCGCTGGTGTTCGCCGACACGCTGCAGGCCTTGTCGGGTGGCAACTTCCACGCCGAGCCGGTCGCGTTCGCGGCCGACAACCTGGCGCTGGCGATCGCCGAGATCGGCGCACTGGCCGAGCGCCGCACTGCGATGCTGATGGACCCGGTGCTGTCGGGCCTGCCGGCCTTCCTGGTCGAGCACGGCGGGCTGAACTCGGGCTTCATGATCGCGCAGGTGACCTCGGCCGCGCTCGCGTCCGAGAACAAGTCGCTCGCGCATCCGGCGAGTGTCGATTCCTTGCCGACTTCGGCGAACCAGGAAGACCACGTCTCGATGGCGACCTTCGCGGCGCGGCGCCTGCACACGATGCTCGACAACACGGCCGGCGTGGTCGGCATCGAGTGGTTGTGCGCGGCGCAGGCGCTGGAATTTCACCGGCCGCTGAAGTCGTCGGATGCGATCGAAGCCTGGCACGCGCGCTTGCGTGCGAAGGTGGCGCGCTTGAGCGTCGACCGCTTGATGGCGCCCGACATCGAAGCCGCCACCGCACTGGTCGAACAAGGCGTTCCCACACCGGCGTGACCTCTGGCCTCAGTGCTCCATCAGCACGGCCTTGAGGCTCTCGACGCGGATGTCTTCGGTGACGATCGCCTTCAGCTCCGAGAAGCGTGGTGTCGTCTTCACCGTGTAGTGGCGCGGGTAGGGCAAATCGATCGCGAGTTCGTTCTTGATGCGCCCGGGCCGTGCGCTGAACACGGCGCAGCGGTTGGCCATGAAGATCGCTTCGTCGATGTCGTGGGTCACGAACAGCACCGTCTTCTTGTGCAGCTCCCAGATCGACAGCAGCAGCTCCTGCATCAACGCGCGGGTCTGGTTGTCGAGTGCGCCGAAGGGTTCGTCGAGCAGCAGGATCTTCGGGTCGTTGGCCAGCGCGCGGGCGAGGGCCACACGCTGTTGCATGCCACCCGAGAGTTGTTTGGGAAAATGCGACTCGAAGCCGGTGAGCCCGACCTCTTTGATGAAACCTTGCGCGATCTCGGCCTGCGCCGCGGGCAGCATGCCTTTCTCGCGCAGCCCGAAGCAGATGTTCTCGCGCACCGTGAGCCAGGGGAAGAGTGTGTAGCTCTGGAACACCATGCCACGGTCGGCGCCCGGGCCGGTCACGGCCTGGCCGTCGAGCAAGACCTGGCCGACCGTCGGTGTATCGAGCCCGGCGACGATGCGCAGCAACGTCGACTTGCCGCAGCCCGACGGGCCGAGGATGGTGATGAAGTCGTTGTTCGCGACTTCCAGGCTCGTCGGTTGCAGCGCGAGGGTCGGCGCGCCGCGGTTCACGCCGGGGAACGTGCGGCCGACACCTTGGATCGAGAGCTGGCTCACAGCGCCGCCCAGCGGAACATCGCGCGGTTGGCGCGCTTGAAGGCCACGTCGGAAACGAGCCCGATCACGCCGATCGTGATGATGCCGAAGATGATCTGGTCGGTCGCGAGCAGCGCCTGGCTGTCGGTGATCATGTGGCCGATGCCTTCGCTGGCACCGATCAGCTCGGCCACGATCACATAGGTCCAGGCCCAGCCGAGCACGAGCCGCAGCGTCTCGGCGATCTGCGGCGCGGCGGCCGGGATCAACACGCGCTTGACGATGCCGAAGTCGCTCGCGCCGAGCGTGTAGGCCGCTTCGACCAGGTCACGCCGTGTGCCGCCGACCTGCATCGCGATCATCAACACGAGCTGGAAGAACGAGCCGATGAAGATCAGCCAGAGTTTCTGCGCTTCGCCGATGCCGGCCCACAGGATCAAGAGCGGAATGAAGGCCGAGGCCGGCAGGTAACGTGCGAACGAGACGAAGGGCTCGAAGAAGGCCTCGATGCCCTTGTAGGCACCCATCAACACCCCGAGCGGCACGGCGATCAGCGCGGCGAGGATGAAGCCGCCGAGCACACGCCAGATCGTGAAGCCGATGTCCTTGGCGAAGCCTTGCTCGGTGAGCAGCACCCAGCCCGACTTGAACATCATGATCGGGTCGGCCAGAAAGGTCTTCGGCACGAAGCCGCCGAGCGTGGCCACGCCCCACACGGCGAAGAAGAGCACGAAGAAGAGGATGCCCAGAGCCGTTCTTTGGCCCGGGCTGACCTCGCGCAGCGGTTTCAAAAGACGCGCCAGCCGTGGCTTACTTGATGAAGCTCGTGTCGGCCAGCGCCTTCATGTCGGGCAGCGCCTTGATGCTGCCGATTTCCAGCAGCAGGTCGGCCGCTTCCTTGCTGAACGCCGCGTGTTCGCCGGCGAAGAACTTCTGGTTCGCCGCCCGGTCTTGCCAGCGCAGGTAGGCCTGCGACTTCTCGAAGGCTTCGCCGGTCTGCTTCACGTCGGCGCCCATGATCTCGAACGACTTCTTCGGGTCGCTCTTGATCATGTCGAGCGCGGCGAAGTACCCGTCGGCCAGCGCCTTCGCGGCCTTCGGGTTCTCTTGCAGGAACTTCGGCGTGCAGCCGAAGGTGTCCATGATCATCGGGTAGTCGAGCGTGGTCGCGATGATCTTGCCGGCTTCGGGCTTGGCGCGCACGGTCGACAGGTAAGGCTCGTAGGTCATCGCGGCATCGAGGTCGCCGGCGTTGGCGACGAAGGCGTTCGCGGCGGCCTGCGGCTCGAGCGTCACGATCTTCACGTCTTTCACCGACAGGCCGTTCTTCTTCAGCATCCAGGCCAGCGTGAAGTACGGTGCGGTGCCGGGCGCCGAAGCGGCGACGGTCTTGCCCTTCAGGTCGGCGATCTTCGCGGTGCTGTTGCGCGTGACCATGCCGTCGGCACCAAAGCTCTTGTCGAGCTGGAAGATCTGCGTCGTGGCCACGCCGTTGGCGTTCCAGACCACCCAGGTTTCGACCGTGGTGGCGGCGCACTGCACGTCGCCCGAGGCGATGGCGAGGTGGCGGTCTTTCTGCGGGATCTTCTTGATCGTCACGTCGAGCCCGAACTTCTTGAACAGGCCGGCCTCCTTGGCAAGCGTGAGCGGTGCGAAGCCGGTCCAGCCCGACATCGCGATCGTGACCTTGGTCTCCTGGGCAAAGGCGGGCGCGGCGGCGGCGATCAGGCCGGCAAGGGCAGCGAGCTTGGCAAGCTTGAAGATCATCATCTCTCCTGGGCGTGGGGGGTGGGTGCGCTGCCTGATGCAAGGCGCGTGCCGGAGTCTACACTTCGGCCCTGACTTGTCTAGACCACTTCGGAGCCCGCCGCCCATGGATTCGACGCTGTATTCGCTGCACCGCGGCACCCTGCCTTTGCTGGTGTCGTTCCCGCACGCCGGCACGCAGATTCCCGACGCGCTGGCCGCGCGGATGACGCCCCAGGCGCTGCAACTCGCGGATGTGGACTGGCATCTGCCGCAGCTCTACGCCTTTGCCAAAACGATGGGCGCGAGCCTGCTGAGCGCCCGCCTTGCGCGCCACGTGATCGACCTGAACCGCCCCCCCGAAGGCACGAGCCTGTACCCGGGGCAGGACGTGACGGGGCTGCTGCCGCTCGACACCTTCCGCAAGGAACCGCTGTACCGGCCCGGGCAGACGCCGGTGGCTGCCGAGGTCGAGGAGCGCCGCCAGCGCTACTGGCAGCCCTACCACGACGCACTGCGTGGCGAGCTCGACCGGCTGCGCGCCGCGCACGGTTCGGTCGTGCTGTGGGACGCGCATTCGATTGCGAGCCGCCTGCCGCGCTTCTTCGAGGGCAAGCTGCCCGACCTGAACCTGGGCACGGCCGACGGGCGCTCCTGTGCGCCGCATTTGCAGGCGGCGGTGGAGGCGGCGCTCGGGCAGCAGTCAGCGTTCACGCATGTCAGCAACGGCCGCTTCAAGGGCGGCCACATCACGCGCCACTACGGCGCACCGAAACATGGCGTGCACGCGTTGCAGCTCGAGATGTGCCAGAGCACCTACATGGACGAAACGGCGCCGTTCGCCTACCGGCCCGACCTCGCGGCGCAGGTGCAGCCGCTGCTTCGCAGCATGCTCGAGGCGGTGCTGAAAGCGCGCGCCGGCTGAGCGCCGGGGGGTTCAGTGCAGCGCTGTCTGCACGCCGCGGTGGATGCGCGCGCGCAGCGGGCTCGCGCCGATCGCATACGACAGCTCGGCCGGGTGGTCGACATTCCACAGGCACAGGTCGGCCTGCTTGCCGACTTCGACGGTGCCGTGCGTGGCCGAGAGGCCGAGTGCCGTGGCCGCGTGGCGTGTGACGCCGAGCAGGGCCTCGGCCGGCGTCAGGCGGAACAGCGTGCAGGCCATGTTCATCATCAACGGCAGGTGCGTGGTTGGGCTGGTGCCCGGGTTGCAATCGGTCGACACGGCCATCGGCACGCCGTGCTGGCGCAGCAGCGCGATCGGCGGCACCTTGGTGTCGCGCAGGAAGTAGAACGCGCCGGGCAACATCACCGCGACCGTGCCGGCACGCGCCATCGCGATCACGCCGGCTTCGTCGAGGTGTTCGAGGTGGTCGGCCGACAGGGCACCGAACTCGGCCGCGAGCGCCGCCCCGCCCTGGTTCGACAGCTGCTCGGCATGCAGCTTGACCGGCAGGCCTTGCGCGCGCGCCGCTTCGAACACCCGCCGCGTCTGCGCTGGCGTGAAGCCGATGGTCTCGCAGAAGGCATCGACCGCATCGGCGAGTTTGAGCCGCGCCGCCTCGGGCAGGATGTGTTCGATGATCTCGTCGACGTAGGCGTCGGGCCGGCCCGCGAATTCGGGCGGCACGGCATGGGCGGCGAGCAGCGTGGTGCGCACGTCGACGGGAAAGTGCTCGCCGAGTTCGCGCGCGACACGCAGGCACTTCAGCTCGGCCTTCTGCGACAGGCCGTAGCCCGACTTGATCTCGACCGTGGTCACGCCGTGTTGCATCAGGCTGCGCAGGCGGCGCGCCGATTGGGCCAGCAGGTCGGCGCTCTGCGCGTCGCGCGTCTGGCGCAGCGTCGAGAGAATGCCGCCGCCGGCCTTGGCGATGTCTTCGTAGCTCGCGCCCTGCAGGCGCATCTCGAACTCGCGCGCGCGGTCGCCGGCGTAGACGAGGTGAGTGTGGCAGTCGATCAGGCCGGGCGTGAGCAAGGCGCCTTCGGCATCGAGTTCTGCCCGCACCGGCACGGCCGCGTTCAGCTGGTCGGCGCGGCCGACACCGCCGATGCGGCCGTTCGTGATGGCGACGATGCCGGCGGCCGAGATGGCACAAGCGTCGTCGGTGCAGGTGACCACGCGCGCGTTGCGGATCAGCAGGTCGATGTGGGGCAGGTGGGTGTTCAGCATGGTGCCTCAGACCTCGCACAGCAGTTGGCTTCGTGCGGCGACGAAACGTTCGCAGGCCGAGCCTTCGAGCGCATGCTCTCCTTTGAGGATGCGCTGCTGCCCGGCGACCCACACGTCGCGCACCGTGTTGCGGCCGTGGCTCGCGAAGACGTGGTTCGCGAGCGTTTGCGACGGGCTCAACCCGGCGAGCGCCTGCGACACGTCGAGCACGACGAAGTCGGCCTGCGCGCCGACCGTGAGCGCACCGATTGCGCGGCCGCTGGCGCGTGCGCCGCCGCTCGCCCCGGCAAGCCACAGGTGATCGGCGACCTGCACATTCCTGGCGTCGGTGAGCACGTTGCGTTGTTGGCGCGTGAGGCGTTGTGCGTATTCGAGCAGCCGCAGTTCTTCGGCCGCGTCGACGCTGGCGTGGCTGTCGGAGCCCAGGCCCCAGTGGCCGTGCGCCGCGGCCCAGCCGACCGCGTCGAACACGCCGTCGCCGAGGTTCGCTTCGGTGCTGGGGCACACGCCGACGGTCGCGCCGGTGGCCGCGGCGGCACGGGTTTCGGTGGCGTCCATGTGGGTCGCGTGGACGAGGCACCAGCGCGCGTCCACGGCGGCGTGGTCGAGCAGCCATTGCACCGGGCGCTGGCCGCTCCAGGCGAGGCAGTCCTGCACCTCTTGCGCTTGTTCGGCGATGTGGATGTGGATGGGTGCGGTGGGGTCGATCGCGTTCAAGCCGGCGAGCAACTCGTTCAGCGCGGCCGGTGCGACGGCCCGCAACGAGTGCGGCGCCACGCCGGCGCGAGCACCCTGTGCGCGGATGCGTTCGACGATGCGCAGCAAGCCGTCGACGCTGTTGATGAAGCGCCGCTGGTCGGCACGCGGCGGCAGCCCGCCGAAGCCGGCGTTCTGGTAAAGCACCGGCAGCAGCGTGATGCCGATGCCGGCGCGCTGTGCCGCGGCGAGCAGGCGCAGCGACATCTCGGCGACGTCGCCGTGGGGCTGACCGGACGCATCGTGGTGCAGGTAGTGGAACTCGCAGACCGAGGTGTAGCCGGCCTGCAGCATCTCGACGTACAGCTGCGTGGCGATGTCTTCGAGCTGCTCGGGCGAGAGGGTACGCGCGAAGCGGTACATCAGGTCGCGCCAGGTCCAGAAGCTGTCGTTGCCGCTGCCCGCGCTGCGGCATTCGGACAGGCCGGCGAAGGCGCGCTGAAAAGCGTGCGAGTGCAGGTTGGGCATGCCGGCGATCAGCGGGCCGGTGGCATGCAGCACGTTCGTGACCGTCGACGCGTCGACACTGCGCACGTCGGTCAAGCAGCCCGCCTCATCCCAGGCGAGCAGCACATCGCTGGCCCAGCCTTCCGGCAACAGGGCGTGGGCTGCGAAGAGCGAACGCTGCGGGGCGAGGGTCGCGGTCATGGGCCTTGATCGTGGCACAAACGAACGAGCAACAAGGCGCCGGCTTGTTGCGGTGATACGCGGAGTGGCAGCGCTGGTTCGCGCCACAGCAAGGCCTGCATCGGCCCGAGTGTTTCTGTAGATTCAGCGTCGACGCGCCATTCGCCCTCGCTGCACAGCAGCAGCGTGACATCGGCGCTTGCGGACTCGAAGGTGCCGCGCTGCGTCGTCACGTCGGCAACCCACGCGCCGCGCCGCGTCATCACGTTGAAGTCGCTGCTCGGGCCGCCGACGAGAGTGGCAGAAAGCGGCGTGTCGCCGATGAAGTGAAATGGCACGAGCGGCGCGTCCAGGCGATGATCGAGCTCGCCGCCGGCAGAACGCAAACGCATGCCCGCACCACGCAGCAGCACGATGCAACGGTCGATGCCGGGGAAGGCCGAGAACGGCGAATCGCGTTGGACTTCGGCCAGGCTGATCCGCCAGTCGAAAGCATCCGAATCAGCACCTGTCGGCCCGACCGCGATCTCGCGCGTGACGCCCGCGCCGTTCTTCCACGGCTGCGGCTCGATGCGGCGCAGGTCGAAGCGCTCGGGCGACGCGTTCACGCGCCGAGCATCGGCAGCTTCAGGCCCTGCGCACGCGCCGTCTGCGCCGCCAGCTCGTAACCCGCGTCGGCGTGGCGCATCACGCCCGAGCCGCTGTCGTTGACGAGCACCCGCGCCAGGCGCTTCGCGGCTTCGTCGCTGCCGTCGGCCACGATCACCATGCCGGCGTGCTGCGAGTAGCCCATGCCGACACCGCCGCCGTGGTGCAGCGAGACCCAGGTGGCGCCGCCGGCCACGTTGAGCAGCGCGTTCAGCAGCGGCCAGTCGGACACGGCGTCGGTGCCGTCTTTCATCGACTCGGTTTCGCGGTTCGGGCTGGCCACCGAGCCGGTGTCGAGGTGGTCGCGGCCGATCACGATCGGCGCCTTGAGCTCGCCGCTTTTCACCATCTCGTTGAAGGCCAGGCCCGCGAGGTGCCGCTCTCCGAGCCCGAGCCAGCAGATGCGCGCCGGCAAGCCCTGGAACGCGATGCGTTCGCTTGCCATGTCGAGCCAGCGGTGTACGTGGTGGTTGTTCGGGAACAGTTCCTTGATCTTGCGGTCGGTCTTGTGGATGTCTTCGGGGTCGCCCGAGAGCGCGACCCAGCGGAACGGGCCCTTGCCTTCGCAGAACAGCGGGCGGATGTAGGCGGGCACGAAACCGGGGAAGTCGAACGCGTTCTTCAGGCCTTCGTCGAGCGCGACCTGACGGATGTTGTTGCCGTAGTCGACGGTCGGCACGCCCATCGCCTGGAACAGCAGCATGGCCTTCACGTGCTCGGCGCAACTCTTCGCGGCGGCGGCCTTCAACTCGGCGTGGCGCGACGAATCGGCTTGCGCTGCCAGCCACTCGTCGACCGACCAGCCGGCCGGCAGATAACCGTGGATCAGGTCGTGGGCCGAGGTCTGGTCGGTCACCAGCGCCGGCCGCGGCGTGTTGCCATCGCCGCCGTTCTTGAAATGCTCGGCCAGCGCCGGCACGATGCGCGCGGCATTGCCGAGCAACGCGATCGACACCGCCTTCTTCTCGGCGGTGTACTTCGCGATGCGCGCCAGCGCGTCGTCGAGGTCGGTGGCCTGTTCGTCGACATAGCGGGTGCGCAAACGGAAGTCGATGCTCGCCTGCTGGCATTCGATGTTCAGCGACACGGCGCCGGCGAAGGTCGCGGCCAGCGGCTGCGCGCCGCCCATGCCACCGAGGCCGGCGGTCAGGATCCACTTGCCGGCGAGGCTGCCGCCGTAGTGCTGGCGCCCGGCCTCGGCGAAGGTCTCGTAGGTGCCCTGCACGATGCCCTGGGTGCCGATGTAGATCCACGAACCGGCCGTCATCTGGCCGTACATGAACAGGCCCTGGCGGTCGAGTTCGTGGAAATGTTCCCACGTGGCCCACTTCGGCACGAGGTTCGAGTTGGCCAGCAGCACGCGCGGCGCGTCCGGGTGCGTCTTGAAAACACCCACCGGCTTGCCCGACTGGATCAACAGCGACTCGTCGCCTTCGAGCGTGCGCAGGCACTCGAGGATCTTGTCGAAGCAGGCCCAGTCGCGCGCCGCGCGGCCGATGCCGCCGTAGACCACCAGGTCTTCGGGGCGCTCGGCCACGTCGGGGTCGAGGTTGTTCTGCAGCATGCGGTAAGCCGCTTCGGTGAGCCACGACTTGCAGGCGAGCGTGTTGCCCCGCGGCGCGCGCACCACGCGGCCGGGTGCAGAGCGGGCGCCGCGTGCGGCGGCGTCGGCGATGGAGTTCAGGTCGGTGCTGGAGTTCATGGGCGGCGGCTTTCAGGCAGACGGCGGTCAAAGTGGTCTAGACCACTTTGCCGCGAGCATGCAAGAAGTTGGCGGCCCCGTCAACCTTGGCCCGCCCGTGGGCCGGGCATCGCGCCTTGTTCACGCCGGTGCGTTGCGGGCCGCGTCGAGCAGCCCTTTGCGCAGCCACTGGTGGCTGCTGGCGCGGTCGTGGCGCTGGTGCCACAGCATGTCGACGAACAGGCTGGGCAGCCCGAAAGGCAGCGGCCGGGTGACGACCTTCTCGCGAAAGCCGGTCGACTCGACGAAAAACGCCGGCAGCACCGTCAGCAGGTTGCTGTTGGCCACCACCCGGCCGGCGGTGAAGTACTGGTTCACGGTCAACACGATGCGGCGCTCGCGGTTCAGCGCGGCGAGTGCCTGGTCGGCCAGCCCGTGGGCGCGGCCCGACAGGCTCACGAGCAGGTGGTGCGCGTCGCAATAGGCGTCGAGCGAAAGTGTGCCCTTGGCGAGCGGGTGGCCCTGGCGCATCACACAGACGTAGTCGCTCTGGCCCAGGCGTTCGTGGTGGAACTGGGTGTCGCCGCCGAGTGCCCGCAATTCGCTCAGCACTTCGGGGAACGAGCCGACCGCCACGTCGGCGTCGCCACGTTCGAGCACCGGGCGCGGGTCGCGGCTGGTGAGCGGCAGGATGCGCAGGTCGGCCAGCGCGCGGGTCTTTTCGATTTCGCCGACCAGCGTCGGCATGAAAGCAGCGGCGGTGGCGTCGGCCATCGCGAGGCGAAAGCTGGTGGCGTCGGCTTGCGGGTCGAAGGCGTCGGGCGCGAGCGCGTCGCGCAGGTTGCCCAGCGCGGCGCGGACCTCGGGCCACAGCGCTTCGGCACGCGGCGTCGGTTTCACGCCGAACGCAGCACGAGTGAGCAAGTTCTCACCCACGGATTCCTTCAGGCGCTTCAACGCATTGCTCACCGCGGGCTGCGTGAGCGACAGGCGCTCGGCGGCGCGCGTGAGGTTGCGTTCGGCCATCACCACGTCGAAGACGCGAAGCAGGTTCAGGTCGAGCGTGCGGAAATTGAGCGCAGTGGTCGGAGGCATAAGCGTGGCGAATATCGAGGATTCACAACAGTGTCTGGTGCATTTCGCGGGTTAACCCTAATGTACAGGCATCGAAGCGCGGAACCTCTGCGCTACCGCTGAAAGGAAACCCGAATGAACACTTTGATCACGCCCTTGCCGATGAGCTCGACGCCGGCCGGCGCGCAAGGTACGGGCCTCGTCGCCCGCATCGGCGCCTCGGTGTGGAAGTGGCTGGAAGCCGTGGGCCGGGCCCGTGCCCGGCGCGAGCTGCTCTCCCTGGCCTCGCTGTACGACACAACCCAGCCTGAACTCGCCAAGGAACTGCGTGCTGCATGCGCGCGGATCTACTAAACAAGTCAGTACTTGCACTCATCAATTCCAAGGAAAAACCGAATGAACACCACCACCCTGCACCTGAAAGTCCAACGCAGCCGCTTCACCCATCACGCGCTGACCACGCTGGCCGGCATGGCGCCGGCCGCGCTGCGCAGCTTTTTCACCTCGGCGCCGCTGGTGCTGACGGCTGCCGACAAGGCGTCGCACGAAGCCCAGAAGGTCCGCGACCTGGCTTATTCGTACTCGAAGACCGACCCCGGCTTCGCCTCCGACCTGTACGCCGCCGCGGCGCGCCATGAAGGTTTGCACGGCTGATCGGCCGTCGCCCGAACTCCATTGAAAGGATCCCCACCATGAACAAGGCCCCGGTCACTCTCCGAGTCCGCGTTCCTGCCCTCGTGCGCGAACCCCGTGGCGCCATCGCCGCGGCGGCTCTGATGGTGCAACTGCTGCGCGGCATCGCTTCGGTGACGGCAGCGGTGCTGGCCTCGGCCAGCGGCCGCCCGGTGCCCGCACCGGCGTCGGTGTTGCACGACTGAAGCTGGTTGCAGGCTGAAAAGCAAAAGGCCGGCATTGCCGGCCCTTTGCATGGGCGGGGCGAAGCTCAGGCGGCGAGGCGCTCTTCGAAGCGTGCCTTGTTGGCCAGGATCTGTGCCGGCAGGTGGTGCGCGAGCTGCTGGAACAGCGTCTCGTGCAGGCCGAGCTCGGCCTTCCAGGCATCACGGTCGAAGCTGGTCACGGTGTCGTACTGGGCGCGGCTGAAGTCGAGCCCGGTCCAGTTCAGGTCGGCGTAGCTCGGCGTGGTACCGAAAGCGTTCTCGACGCCTCCTGCAGTGCCGGCCACCCGCTCCATCATCCACTGCAGCACGCGCATGTTCTCGCCGTAACCCGGCCAGACGAACTGGCCGTCGGCGCCTTTGCGGAACCAGTTCACACAATAGATCTTCGGCAGCTTGGCACCCGAGGCGGCGAGCTTCGCGCCGATGTCGAGCCAGTGCTGGAAGTAGTCGCTCATGTTGTAGCCGATGAACGGCAGCATCGCGAACGGATCGCGGCGCACGGCGCCATTGCCGCCGGCCATCGCCGCGGTCGTCTCCGAGCCCATGGTCGCGGCCATGTACACACCTTCGACCCAGTTGCGGGCTTCGGTCACGAGCGGCACGGTGGTGGAGCGGCGGCCGCCGAAGATGAAGGCGTCGATCGGCACGCCGGCGGGGTTGTCCCATTCCGGGTCGAGCGCCGGGTTGTTGGCGGCGGCCACGGTGAAGCGCGAGTTCGGGTGCGCCGCCTTGGCGCCGGTTTCCTTGGCGAGCGCCGGTGTCCAGTCCTTGCCTTGCCAATCGATCAGGTGGGCCGGGGCTTGCTCGGTCATGCCTTCCCACCACACGTCGCCGTCGTCGGTCAGCGCCACGTTGGTGAAGATCACGTCGCGCTTCAGGCTGGCCATGCAGTTGAAGTTGGTCTTGTCGTTGGTGCCCGGCGCCACGCCGAAGTAACCCGCTTCGGGGTTGATTGCGTACATGCGGCCGTCGGCATTCGGCTTGATCCAGGCGATGTCGTCGCCGATGGTCGTGACCTTCCAGCCGTCGAAGCCCGCGGGCGGGATCAGCATCGCGAAGTTGGTCTTGCCGCA
>Ga0073925_1000173_pt1 | contig 14022 bp, 13 predicted proteins | sample GWRWT4_21May14_FD_70952 | JGI IMG/M metagenome (GOLD analysis project Ga0073925, IMG submission 70952) | Sand microcosm microbial communities from a hyporheic zone in Columbia River, Washington, USA - GW-RW T4_21-May-14 | ecosystem: Engineered > Artificial ecosystem > Sand microcosm >...
GCTGCCCACGCACCCGAATGGCCGCATCGACGAGCTGCTGCCGCATCTCTGGACGCCGACGGCCTGAGATCATTCGGCCGCCGTCGACGAGCGTCAAGATGCCACCGCCGGACGCTTACCGATCATCTACAACGAGGAGCACCCGACTGTGCGCCATAGGTCAAACATGGCCCATGAGTTGGCGCACGCTCTGCTCCAGCATCCGCCGCTCGGTTCAGGTTGTGAGGTTGAAACGGAGAAGGGGAATGAGGCGGAGGCCGCGTGGATGAGCGGAGTTCTCATGCTGACCTCTAACCAAGCCAGAAGCATTGCTGCACGGCGACTGAAGTGGTCGATCGCTCAGGACGCGTATCAGCTCAGCGCGGAGATGTTGCGTTTCAGGATGAATGTCACTGGCGCCGCAAAGCTGGCCTGAAACAACGAGGGGCCGAACGGCCCCTGAGCGATTCTGCAGCTGCGGTTTCAGTACAGGATCTTGTCGCGAAGTTTCTCTGCGCGGAGGCGGGCCTCTCTTGCCTGCTCGCCCATGCGGCGAACATAAGTGCTCCTCAAGCGCGACTCCAACTCCGACACCTTCGTTGGGTCCAGCTCCCGCAGGTTCTTGATCCGCTTCAACGGTGAACCAAGTTCCTCAAGCTTCGGCTTCTGCGTCATTTCAGAACTCCTGAAGGTTGTTGGCCATTTTGGTCAACGTGGCGAGGGGTTTGTCGAACTGTTGATACTGCATTGGTGCCTTGTTCGCTCGATCAATCCAAAGAGCGCCCTTGCGATCGTGAACTAGGAACGCCGGGAAGGGGTCATAGGGACCAGCTGTGGCATCCAGCAATACGCGTGCCTGAATCTGCTGGGTCGAACGCTGAGCCGGCGTCGCGTACTCGATGACCCAAAGGAACTGGGGCATGGTTAGCTCAAGCGCAGCGGTCACAAATTCGCCATCCAGCTTCAGAGCGTGCTCGCGCACAAACCGCTGCCAAGACGCCGTGGTTGTCACGAAGCACCTTGTCACCAGATCAGTCTCGACGGTGAGTTCGTCGAACTCCGGCAATGGCGCCGCCTTGAAATCAGCTGCCCAGGTATGTGCGGCAACTGCTGGGAGGAACATCTTTTCCGGCAACGGAACGATGAAACCGTCGATTTCGTTTACGGCGTATGGGGAGCCGGATTGCTTGTCGCGAGGCACCGGCATGTAGGGGTAATGGTTGTCGTCAACCACCAACAGGTGCGTCACGTAGTCCCACTCTCTGGCCCTGTACTCTGAGGCTTGTCCCTGAACCAAGTCTGACGCACGGTATCCGACAACAGCAATCGCGTGCCCCCGTTCGCTCTGAACGCCGAACAATGGGAAGCCGGAGTCAAGGTAAGCGAGCAACTCGTCGTAGTACCTCGTATCGGCGGAGACGTCGTCCTTGCCCCGCATCACCAAGAGCGGGTACGTACCTACTGCAGCAAAGATCCGCTCCACTTCTCGGGCTGTAATGCCAAGAGAAGGCAACAACCCACCTGGATCGAATTCCCTGCCAAGGCGTGACACGTCGTGAACCAACACCTCACGGTATAGCGAATATCGCTCGCTGTAGTGCCGTAGGATCGCCCAACATGCAGTGTGCGCACAGACTGCAATATCAGTGTGCTGCTGCATGAAGGGGAACCCTCGGGTATCCACCCGATGACCTAGTACGTGAGCCTTGTGGCGATGACCAATGATCCAGCCGCCTGCATCGCGTATGACCGACGGATGGAGAACCGTCCGACCAATTGTGTTGATCCTAGTAGGGCGCAGGGTCATGAACCCCAAATAGTCACGTGAGACGGTGGCGTCAATCGGATTTGATCCCTCAGCCGGCTGGCCCAGGGTCAAAGGATTCACGCTCAACTTCCAGCCTTTGGGGAAGAAATGAAGCCGGGCGCTGAGCGAACTGTATGCACGACCCTTCTTTGCGTAGTAGTGGTAATAGGTGCTTCGGTAGTCCTTGTCGATGTACGGAAACTCAACGAGAACGCCGGCGACCGTGTCATTGGCGTGCTGTGCGAGCCAGTCAACAACTTCCTGAAGTCCGTATTCCGTCGGATCGAGCAGGTCGACCAGGCGCTCGAAGTCTGATGCTTTGGAGATGGGCAACCACTCAAACATCGCTGCAGGCCCCCAGCGGCACGATGGACGCGCAGGTGCTAAACCAAATCATGCTCCCTCTCCCTTCCGGCGCTCAAACGTCGCTCATGGAACCGGATGATGACAGCGCCCGCGGGTAGGGTATCTCAGTAGTTACTCCCAACCGCGGACACCGTGGACGCGCTCTAGGACCGTCAATAGCATGCGCTGATAGTCCGTTCCTCGACGAGATCAGCACTCTGGACACTTCGTTAGACGCAGCTCCAGATCTCCTGTCTGCGCCGGTTGAAAAGGGTCACGTTGCCGTGGTCGTTGACCTCCACGACGAACTGGATGTCACGGCCCGACGCCGACCACAGGGGTGGCCAGGGGTCGCCGGCGCTGACCTTCACGACGCCTTCCTTTGATCGGGCCGCGAAATCGAGCCCGTCCAGGTCCGGCCAGAAGCCGTAGTCCCCGGAGGGAGCGAGCGAGAAGCTCATGAACGGCAGGCAATACGCTTGGAGGGCCTCAAGGCCCGCGCCGTTGACGAAGGCTTGAAGTGTCCCCGTGTCGTCGCCGCCTCGAAGGCATCGATCGCAACTAACGAGGCGCGACGACGCTCGCCATCGCGGTCGGTCTTGATGAACTGGCGCAACTCGTAGGCGAAGTCGCGAGCCACGGCCTGGGTGTCGTTCGGATCGGGCGAGCAAACGGCGCCGATCCGTGGGGTTCGGATGTACATGGTCTGACTCCTTGAAGGAGCGAAAGGCCACGGCTGGTTGGCCGTGGACTTCGAATCGCGGGTGTTGACGGGCTACACGCGGTAGTGCTGGCGCACGTAGCGCCGCCGCTGCAGATAGGGGGCGCCCTTGGTGACTTCCAAGGGAGCCCAATGGATGAGCCACCGCAGGGCGGCTACCCGCAACAGTGGCGGGTAGCGCCGCTCGTGCATCACCGCCAGGAGCTGTTCGGTGGTGTAGTGGCGCATGCCCGTCAAGAGGACGACGAACCGGTTGCAGCGATGGGTGAGCATGGCTGCCCCCTAGTCCAGGGCGCGCCGGATGGTCATCGCATCCGGGTGGTCGCCGATGAATTCCAGAAGCAGCTCGTATTGCGTGTTCAGGCTGTTCCAGCCTTGCCAGAGCATGCCGTTCAGCGCGAACGCGGTGGCGATGATGCCCGCGACCTCGGCACTGACGGTGCCGTGGAAGCCGTTGCCATCGACCGTGAACTCGAACGCGTCGACGCCCGCCGGGTACATGAACGCGCCGCCGTTGGACAACTCGACGTAGTTCCAGAATCCGCCGCGATAGGTGGGGCAGAGGCTGCCCATCCAGTCGTACACGGACATCTCGAACTTGATCATCGCGCGCGCGCCGAAGTGATTCGGGAGAAAGTCCATGCGCTGCTCGGCGGGCACGATGCTCGCCGTGATGCGCGCGTCGCCGTCGTCGGCCTGGCTGGGCGCCAAAGCGAAGGGGAGGGAATCGTGGGTCATGTCGCTTTCCTTTCAAGCGCATGAGCACGAGCGAACCCGACTCGGGGTGTCGCCCGAGCTCGGGTTGGGAATGTGCGGGGAGACCCCGCGGAGAACTGCCTACAACCCGTTGAAGCCGCCACCGCTGGGCGGCAGGCGCTGAGTTGTCTGCTGAGCCGGCAGTTGCCGGCGAAGGATGCGGGTGGCCTGCGGGCGCAGGCAGATTGAAGTGCGGGTCACGACCGCTAACGCCGGCCAGGCCGGAACGCTGGTGACAGCGGCAATGGCAGGTATGCCGATAGCGCACTCAGTATGAATCAACGATGCGACGCCGGAAAGGGGGATCGCATGGCGCATGCCCATCTGTCACTCGGTCGCCGGCGCCCAGGGGCGGCTCGCTGGGCGCGCCAGCCCGTGCGACGGCCGAATTCCGGGGGGACTTCGAGCCGCCTTTCCGGTTGAAGGTGGCCGGCAAGTTCGGGACGATCGGCAGCACGGCAACTCAACCGATCGTGGCGTTGTCGTTCGTTCCGTCAACCGGTCGAGATCAGTCCATGGGGCGCCTACCCGAAGAATCACTGAGCCTGCTCATCAGCGTGGTCGAAGGTGGCCGGACCTACAGGGAAGTGGCGTCCGATCTGGGCGTTGCGAGCTCGACGGTCGAGCGTCGGATCAAGGGCCTGCTGCGTCGGCTTCAGCAGGCTGGTGCGCTGGGTTCGATCCGGGTGGACTGGTTGGACAGCCTGGTGGCGATACGCCGCGAGAGGGAGATCATCATGGCCGCGGCACGCGCACACGATGAACGGGCACCGCCGCCGGCTTGCAACTTCGTCTTGGATGCCGACGAAGTCGCCGCCGGTGCCAGCCGCCTGCGCGCATGCAGCCGCAGCGCAAACCGAGACATCGCGTTGATCTACACGCTGCTGTGCACGGGTCTCAAGACCATGGAGCTCGCGCTTCTAGAGGTGCGCGACTACCTGGACGAACACGGAGAAGTCAAGCGAGTCTCAACCATGCGCGCGGAGGCGGCTGCAAGCGGCATCGAGCGGCCGCTGTTCTTCAACTCGACGCGTGCAGTGGCCAGCATCGACATCTACCTGGAAGAGCGCATCCGTCGGCGCCTGGGTATCGGCGAGCCGGGTCGCTTCCGGGGGCTCGATCCGAACAGCCGCCTGTTCCTGACCGAAGCGGGCAGGCCGTTCCTGATCACACGTCGCTCCAGGACCGACTCGCGGCTCACCTCCAAGTACCTGCAGGCGACGCTGCGGCTTGCGTTCGCGCGTGCCGGATGGGTGGGCATGACGGCACAGCAGGCCCGTAGGCAAGTGGCCCTTTCGCTGGATCGGCAGGGGGCCGACAGAGCCCAGCTTCAGGAACTGCTGGGATTGCGGTCTCCACGCCAAGTGCGGCGGCTGCTCAGACAACCACCCATGCCGCTCGAGGTCATCTCTCACGAGATCGTGTAGGCCAGATGATGTCCCCAGACGCCCAGGAGGTCGCAATGGACGTGGCGAAGTACTTCATCAGGGGCGTCACGCTGCTGGCGACCGACCCCGGGCTGCAAGAGGCGCTGTCGAAGGTGTACGAGACGTCGGAACGTCCGCGCTGCATGTGTGTGCGTGGCGGCGTGGAGATGTACATCGCCAAGCATGGCGAGTACGTCATCAAGCGCATGCCCGGCACCGGAGACATGCACCATCCAACGTGCCAGTCGTTCGAGCCCGAGCCGGGAATATCGGGCCTGGGTGAACTCGTCGGCGAGGCAATCGTGGAGCACAACGCCGACCATGTGGAAATCCGGACGGACTTCCCGTTCTCCCGGGTATCCGGCAAGGCGTTGCCGAGAGGCGAACCCAACGGCGAGCCGCCTGCCGTGAACGCGCCTCGCAAGCGCATGAGTCTGCGGGCGGTACTGCACTTTCTCTACCATCGAGCCGGTCTCAATCGTTGGTATCCGGCGATGGAGGGCAAGCGCTCCCAGGGCGTGATCAAGAAGTACCTCGAGCTTGCGGCAGCCGGCGTGACACTCAAGGGCGAGACCTTGGACAAGCGCCTGTACGTGCCGGAGCCGTTCCGGGTCGCCGACAAGGAAGAGATCGGTGAGCGAAGGCGGCGCAAGCTGGCCATGCTGCTTTCGCCTGGTGACGACGTGGCCTACAAGATGGCGATCGTCATCGGGCAGTTCAACGGTGCTGAGCAAAGCGCCTACGGGCGCAAGCTGTTGATCAAACACATGCCGGACGTGCCGCTGTACATGGAGAACAAGGCCTGGGAACGCGCCGAGCGCGCCTATGCGGCCACCCTGCAGGCCCGCGACGCTGATCTTGAGCGCAAGCCGATGGTCGTGATGGCTGCGCTGATCTACGCCAAGCGCGAGCACCTCTATCAGGTGGACTCGCTGTCGATGACCCTGGTGTCAGACCAGTGGATCCCGCTCGAAGGCCTGCATGAACTACCGCTGGTGGAGGAACTGCAGCGGCAGGGCCGCGCCTTCTTGAAACCGCTGCGCTTCGATGCCAAGAGTGGTGCCTGTTTCCCGAACGCACTGCTGCTTGACACCGAGACTGGGCCGTTCCCGTTGCACGTGATGAGCGCCTTCCTTGACCCGAAGGAGCAGAGCGCGAAAGAGAAGGCGGTTCTGGCCGCGGGCGGCGACGCATGGGTGTGGCGGACCGACCAGGCGCTCCCGGCACTGCCCCCGCGTGCGGGCGTTCGGACGCCGAGTGCTGGGTCCGACCCGACGCGAGGGCAGCGCATCCCTGAAGTCGGATAGCCGAGACGAGCTCCGGGGTTGATTGCCCTAGAGGCGGGTCCCACCTGTTCGTCAGGCCGGCGTATCGCATGCCCACAACGCAACTCACGTGCGGATGCTGAGCGGCCAGCAGTAGCTTGCTGCGAACATGCTTGAGTCTGAAGGTGCGGCCCGTAGGCTGGCCGCATGGTCCGCGATGAAGAGAAGCAACTGATCCGCCAGTGCGTCGAGGCGCTGCGCGAAGGCATTCCGGGCTTCAGGTCGCGCCGGCCGCAGATGGAGATGATCGCGGCCGTGGCCAACACGTTGTCGCGGTGCCGCGCCGAGGACGAGCAGGCGGGCAACGGCGACCACCTCGCGATCGTCGAGGCCGGCACCGGTACAGGCAAGTCGTTTGGTGCGCTGGTGCCGGCGCTGGTGATGGCGAAGTCCCGGAACAAGCGCCTGGTGGTGAGCAGTTCGACGGTGGCGCTTCAGCACCAGTACGCGGAGAAGGACGCGCCCAGCTTGCAGCGCTTGCTCCCGATCCCTTTCACCTTTGCCGTCGCCAAGGGCCGACGCCGCTACGCCTGTACTGTCAAGCTGCAGGCCGAAGGCAAGCTCGCGGGACAGGCAGGCCTCGACCTGGTGGGGGAGGGAGCTCCGGAGGGTACCGTCGACGCACCCCGGCGGGTGGCCGCGATGCGGGAGTTGCTGGTCACCTTCGACACCGGTCGTTGGAGCGGGGATCGCGACGAGCTGCCGCTGCCCGTGGTCGATGAGGTTTGGGAGCGAATCACCACGGATCGCCAGGGGTGCGCCGGCTCCAAGTGTCCGGAGTTCGCACGCTGTCCGTTCCAGGCCGCGCGGCAGAGGGTCAAGGAGGCAGACGTCGTGATCGCCAATCACGATCTGGTGTTGTCGGCGATCGACATGGACGGAGCAAGCGTTTTGCCGTCGCCCCACGAAACCATCTATGTTTTCGACGAGGCCCACAGCCTGGCCGCCAAGGCTGTAGAGCACTTCTCGGCGAGACACGCCCTGAGAGGGGCGATGGAATGGCTGGAGGGGGCGTGCAACGCGGTGCGTGACGCCGTACTGGGTTTGAGGCTGGACGAACAGCTGATTCGCGACAGTCGGGCCAGCGCTGAGCGCATGGAGCGGGCGCTGCGCGATCTTCATTCCCGAATTCACGGCACCAACGGATTCGAGGAAAAGCGGGCGCGCCGCTTCAGGTCCGGGCCGTTGCCGGACTGGTGCAAGTCGGCCGGTGGGCAGGTCCTGGCTGCTGGCGAAGAGTTGCAGAAGACCTTTGCTTCGCTCAGGGAGCATGTTCTGGAGAAGGCGCCCAGCGTGGGCGCGCTGGCCACGCAGGTGCTGTCGGTGTTGGGCTTCTACGTGGTCCGGCTGGACAATCTGGTGGACACCTGGCAGCTGATGCTGACCGAGCAACCCGAAGGCTCGCCGCCAATCGCGCGCTGGATCGAGCAGCATGACGAAGGCGGCAGGCTGGATGACTACCAGGTCTGCGCGTCGCCGATCAGCGGCAGCGACAAGCTGCGCAAGCTGCTGTGGAATCGCGCCAGCGGTGCCGTGGTCATGTCCGCCACCCTCACGTCGTGCGGCACCTTCGACCTGTTCCTGCGCCAGTCGGGTCTTGGCTACTTCGACAGCCCCGCATTCCTGCGGGTCGAGTCCCCCTTCGACTTCCGCAACAACGCGCGGCTCGTGGTGCCGGCAATGCGCACGGAGCCGACCTCCGCGGAGCAGCACACGCTGGAGGTCAGTGCCCGGCTGCCGGCCCTCGTGGAGACGCTGGGCACTTTGGTGCTCTTCACATCTGCACGGCAAATGCGGGAGGTCTACGCCCAGTTGCCTGAGGACCTGAGGCGGATCACCTTGGTCCAGGGCTCAATGCCCAAGGGCGAGATGCTCGCGCGGCACCGTGCCGCCGTCGACCGAGTCGATCGGTCAGTGCTGTTCGGGCTGAGCTCGTTCGCAGAAGGCGTTGACCTGCCAGGGGAGTACTGCACCCACGTGGTGATCGCCAAGCTCCCGTTCTCGGTGCCGGACTCACCGCTCGAAGAGGCGCGACGCGAGTGGGTCGAGTCGCGTGGTGGATCGCCATTCATCGAGATCACAGTGCCGGAGGCCGCGGTGCGGCTGAAGCAAGGCCTGGGGAGACTGCTGCGAACGATCCATGACCGAGGCCGAGTGACCATCCTGGACAGGCGGATCGTGACCAAGCGCTGGGGTGGGCTCCTCATGCGCGGCATGCCAGATTTCGAGGTGGTGATCGAGCGTGGTCGCGCGCCCCGCGCAGTGGCGCCAAGCGCGGCGGGCTTGAAAAAGCCAAGGCCGGCGGGAGCATGAGCTTCCACATTCACCAACTTGCGAAGGAGAGATGAATGGTCGCAATGGCACAGAGCAAGGCGAACGGGCAAGGCGGCAGCCTGGTCCCGAGTGCGGGGGGCGCGGTGGCGATCCCCACGCTGCTCGGGCGTTCGGCGCAACGAATCCCGGTGGGCGGTCGCATCCGTGCCGGCATCAAGGTGCTGACCCGGCGCGCGGCCGAGTCCGGACGGGCGCGCGAAATCTACGACGCCGGCGTGGCGCAAGGCAAAGGGTTCGACGCCATCGAGCGCGAACTGGCGGCGACGCTGCCTGACCTCAAGAACCCGCTCACCCCGAAGAACGTGCCGTACTTCACCGTGCGCGGCGAGGACTTTCCGAACCCCGAGCTTGCGCGACAGATCATGGACTTGTACGCCGAGGACAGGGGAGACGGTGTCCAGCGTCTGTATCGCTTCCCGGTGGTGTTTCCTGCCGATGCCTGGCAGAACGTGATGCCGCACGAGCTGGTGACCTGGACGTCGAGCGAGCGCCGCTTCTGGTCCGAGTACTCCGAGGACGGGCAGACGCGGTACTGCAAGACCTACGAGCAGCCGCCGGCGCCCGGCGAAGGCCGTCGCGTGGCGCGCATCTTCGGCGGCCGCAAGGTGACGCTGCGCGCCGAGAACAACGGGCTCTGCGATCCCGAAAGCTGCGCCGAGTACCAGGGCAAGAAGTGCAACCTGTCGGGTCGGTTCATCTTCTTCGTTCCCGGCATCAAGTCGATCAGTGCCTTCGAACTGCCAACGAACAGCTTCTACGCCATGCAGGCGGCGATCGAGAAGTTCCAGACCATCGGCTTCATGCGCGGCGGCCGCATCTCCGGGTTCCTCGATGGCCAGCGCACGCCGTTCTTCATCAGCAAGCGCCTGGTGGAGGTCTCGCGGATCGATGAGGAAGGCCGTCCGACCCGTGTCGCGCAGTGGTTGATCGAACTCGAGGCGCCGGTGGACCCGACCGCGCTGCTGCGCCATGACGAGGATCTCGACGCGCTCGAGCTTCGTGCTGCGGATGCGGCCAACCTGCTCCAGGGGCAAGGTGGCGGGGCGAGCGCGGTCCAGGTGGTCAGCGAAGACGGCGTGATCGAGGTCTCGGGCCCACCCCGAGAGGTTGATCGAGCCGACGTGCGCGGACGGGCAGCTTCGGGAGACGGCGCGCCGGCACGGCACGCACCATCGGCGCGACCCGCGCCGGCACGCGCCGCCGAGGCCAAGCACGCCGACGCCCGGCCGGCCGGGAGGGCGACTGCGACGGACGCTGGCACCGAGTCCCAGGAGGTGGCGTGGCTGTTCGATGCCGCCACCGCGCTAGGCGTCGATACCGAGACCTACGAGCGCTACGCCACCAAGCGCTGGGGCCAGGGCTGGAAGAAGGCCGCCGGCGGTCGCAAGCGGGCGCTGGAGGACATCACGCACTTCCAGGACGACGGTGCCGGTTTCGTCGAAAAGGTGAAGGGCGAGCTCGAGGTCTGGGCCTGAGCGCGGGTGGCGCCGCGCGCGGCGCCACCGCCCGTAGGTCCGACGGTGCTTGAAGCCAGCAGCTGCGGGCAGATGCTGTAAGGCAGGTGATCAAGACGCTCACGCAAGAAAAGAAGGAAGGAACTTTCATGATCAAGGTGGCGCAGTTCTCAGACCTGCACTTCAGCGGGAAGAACCTCGACGAGGCGGGCCGATGCTTCGGGTTTGCGGTGGACCAGGCGATCAGGCACGGCGTGGATGCAGCTGTGGTCTCCGGAGATGCGACGGACCATGCGCTCGACGTTCACAGTCCGGCGGTGGAGCGCCTTGCTCGCGAGGTTCGGCGCCTCGCCGATCACTGTCCGGTGCTGATGTTGCAGGGGACCTTCTCGCACGAGCCACCCGGCACGTTGGCGATCTTTCCGCTGCTCGGCGGCCGACACCCCGTGTTCGTGGCCGACCGCATTGGCCAGGTCGCACTGACGGAAGAGGGGCGATGGATGCCCTCGCAGGATTGGCGCTTCGACGCGGTACCTGCCGGAGCGCGAGCGATCTTCACCTGCGTCCCGACGGTCAACAAGGCGGTCGTGGCGGCGACCGTCGGTGCGACCGAGGCTGCGGAGGCCGTCGGTCAGGAGCTCGCGGCGCTGCTGGCCGGCTACGGGTCGATCAACCGCGCTGCTCGCGCTGCGCAGGTGCCGACGATTGGCGTTGCTCATGGCACCGTCAACGGCTGCGTGACGGAGCACGGCGTGCCGATGGCCGGCTTCGACCACGAGTTCACCACCACGATCCTGTTCTCGGCAGGCGTCCAGGCCTTCATGCTCGGGCACATCCACAAGCACCAAAGCTGGGAAGACAGCGGGCGCGTGATCGCCTATGCCGGCTCGATCGGTCGGTTCCACCACGGCGAATACGACGCGAAGGGCTTTCTGCAGTGGGAAGTAGGGGCGGCGGTGGCGCGCTTTAGGTTGGTCGAGACGCCGGCACGACGCACGGTGGACCTGGTGTTCGAGGGCGGTCCGGATGCAGACCAGATCGCGGCGGCGATTCGTGAAGTAGACATCGCGGGCGCCCACGTCCGAGTGCGGTGGCAAGTGGGTGAAGAGGCACGCGGCAGCGTGGACCGCGATGCCATCAAGCGTGCGCTCGGCGATGCGGCCGACGTCCAGCTTGAAGGTCGAGTCGTCCCTGTCGTGCGCAGCAGGGCTGCGGGTATCTCGAGAGCCGCGTCGTTGCAGGAGAAGGTGAGGGTGTGGGCTCGCGCCACCGGAAGCATGGACGGGCCACTGATCGAACGCCTGGAGACCCTGGCTCATCGCGATCCCGCCCAGATCGCGGCTTCGATTCTGGCCGGCGAGGAGGGCACGCAGCCTTGCAGGGGGTCTGGTCCGGAGGAGGCAGTTCCGTCGGCGGAGGAAACGTTCGGTGAGGAGCGAGCATCTGGCGCGCTACGCGATGCCGAGGCGATGGAGCTGTTCTGAAGCCGACTGACCTTGATCCCAACGAACTCGGCGGGAGACTGGTTCGAGAGCGGGTCGATGGGCGCCCGTGCATGGAGAAGGACGATGGACGATCAAGTGAACAAGGCGAACGAACCCACACGCGATGGCTACCAACCGCTGTCGCTGACGCTGACTGGCTTCAAGGGGATCCGTAGCGGCCTCGGTCGGGACACTCTCACACTCGACCTGGAGGCGTTGGTTGGCGACGCGCAACTTGTGGCCATTTCGGGAAGCAACGGGCGCGGTAAGACCACGGTGATGGACAACCTGCACCCCTATCTGGTGATGCCGTCGCGGTCCGGCGCGGATGGCCTCGGTGCGTTCTCGTACTACGACCACGTCTTCCTGCCCGAGAGCACCAAGGAACTGGTCTGGCGGCATGGCGGCAAACGCTACAAGAGCCAGGTTGTGCTGCGTGTCAACGGCAAGAAGAAGACCGAGGCCTTCCTGTTCGAGCAGAGCGGGCGCGGCTGGGCGCCAGTGGTGCTCCATGACGGCACCGTGTCGGACGGAAAGGTCGAGACCTACGAGAAAGCAGTCGCGGAGATCCTGTGCCCGGCCGACACCTTCTTCACGTCGGTGTTTTCCGCCCAGGGGAAGCGGCCGCTGTCAGCATTCAAGAACGCGGAAATCAAGACGCTACTGGCCGATCTGCTGGGGCTAGAGCAAGTGCGGCAGCAAGGAGCGCTCGCCGCGGATGTGGTCAAGCAACTCAAGGCTGGCCTGGCTGTGGTCCGGCAAGGGCTGGCGCGTGCGCAGGAGGACGCGGCCGGCGTGCGGCGCAGCCTGGCCGAGCTCGACGGTGCGTCACAGGCCGTTCTGGCGGCAGCGGCTCGACGAAGTTCGGCAGCCGCGGGTTTGGAAACCGCTCGCCAGAGGCTGGCCAAGGTCACCGCAGAGCACGCCGGCGCAGCCGAGACCGAGGCGCGGCGCCGAGCGCTCGCCGAGGAGGTCAAGCGGGCGAAGGATGAACATGACGCGTGCGCGCAGCGGCTGTCCCAGGAGTTGCCGCGGCTGCAGCAGCGTGAAGCGAGCCTGCAGCAGCGGATCACCGAGCGATGCCAGGCGCACGATCGCAGGAGGGCGCAGTTGGTGAAGGACATCGCGGCGCTGACTTCGGTGGCCCAACTGAGCAAGTGCGTCGAGCGCGCGGTGGCGCGGCGGGGCTTTGCTCAGCGCGTCGTCGCCAGATGCCAGGCCATCGTGGGCCGGCGGCAGACACGCGTCGACGTGCTGGAGCAGGCGAAGGCGACGCTTTTGGCACGACGGCGCGACGTCGAGGCGATCGACCGCGAGGCTGGGCAGATCGCGTTGCGACAGGCCGACCTGGAGCGGCGCTTCGGCCTGACCTCCCACGTGCCGTGTGCAGGCATGGACATCCAGGGGCAGTGTCAGCTTCTCGGGGACGCGCGGGAAGCGAAGGCACTTCTCCCGTCGGCCACTGCGGCGCTCGCCGATCTGGCAGAGAAGAAGCGGGTCGCCTTGCAGGAGATCGCCGTGGCCGATACGGCGGTTCGCGCGTTGCCGGCCGAATCGCAGTCGCGCAACCTGGCCGAGCAGTTGCTCGAGGCCGCAGAGAAGCGTCTGCACGACATCGAACTGTTGTGCGCCAGACGAGACGAAGTGACGCGATCGAGCCAGACGATCTATGCGCTCAATACTGAACTGGCCACGCTGCCCGAGCGGGCAGCTCCCGAGACGGAGGATGACCGGGCCGAACGGGCTGACCTCACAGCGGCGCGGACGCGAGTCCAGGACGAACTTAGCCGCATTGCCCGAGTGCGTGACGAGGCAATGATCCGGACTGCCGAGCAGGCAGCCCTGCTGCCCGCGCCGCTGGACGCCGCTGGGCTGAGTACGGCACGGCAGGAGGTCGAGGCCGCGACGCAAGCCGTCACAGCCGCGGAGGCGACCGAGGCCACAGCGCGGCAGCGCGCGGAGCGCGCGAGGGCACTGGGCGAGCAACTGGAAGACATAGTGGCCAAGGAAGGGGTAGCAAACCGAGCCGCCAAGCGTGTCGAGGATGAACTGGCAGCCTGGGCGCTGCTCGCCAAGTGCCTGAGCAACGACGGTGTGATCGCGCTGGACATTGACGATGCGGGGCCGACGTTGTCGGCGCTGGCGAACGACCTGCTGCTGGCCAGTTACGGGCCGCGGTTCACGCTGCAGGTCATCACGCAGTCCACCAACGGCAAGGGCGAGCTTCGCGAAGACTTCGACATCATCGTGCATGACGGATCTCGGAACGAGTCGAAGAGCCTGAAGCTTGTCAGCGGTGGCGAGCGCGTCTGGATCTCATGCCGTGATCGGCATGAGATCCACTATGCCGAGACCCCGGATATGCCGAGTTCGCGATCCGGCCGGCGTCC
>Ga0073925_1000175_pt1 | contig 13701 bp, 13 predicted proteins | sample GWRWT4_21May14_FD_70952 | JGI IMG/M metagenome (GOLD analysis project Ga0073925, IMG submission 70952) | Sand microcosm microbial communities from a hyporheic zone in Columbia River, Washington, USA - GW-RW T4_21-May-14 | ecosystem: Engineered > Artificial ecosystem > Sand microcosm >...
CAGGAGGCCTGAGTCAGATAGCTGTTTTTCTGGAGGCGGTTGACCTGCACCCGCTCGGTAATATCCTGAGCAATCGCCATTGCCTGGCTACGGTAGTAAGACTCACCGGTTGCGGTACTGGCGCGCACCTGCAGCGCAGCGAAACCAAGCACACCAACTCCGAGCACAAGCATCGCCACCAAAACCTCAACCATGCCGAAGCCGCGCTGGTGGTGCCTGTTACTGATATTCATGGCGGTCATAAGTGCTCAGCCTCAGGGGTTACAAGTGCTTACTGCAGGATTCAGGGTATTACTCAAACGCCCCGTGCGGCTGGCCCGCAAAGTACGTCCGTTCTCGTTGCGCACACTGCTGTCGCAAACCGTTATTACCCAGTCGATAGCCGCATTGGTATCTGTACGCTGCAAAAACCCGGAGGGCTGAAACACCACTTCGTCAACCGCAGGACTGCGGGTGACGACCGTCGCTGTGCCACTGGGGCTCAGATAACTGGCCAGCACAGGAGAACTCGAGGCACTGCTGTTCATGCGAAGACTGTAAACATCGCCCTGGGTACTCGTGGTACGAGTCACAAAGACAGGGCGCTGACGGCTGGCGGCAATGGTGCGCGCATTCATCAACAAGCCGGCCAACTGGTCCGCTGCCGTGTTGATGCGCCCCCGAACCTGGAAATCACGTACCGAGGGCAGCACAAAGGTCGACGCAATAGCGACAATGGCTACCACAACCATTGCCTCGAAGAGTGTGAAACCTTTTATCTGGCTGACTGACATATCCTGTCCAAAAGTGACAAACCGAAACCCTTTCTCGGATGTGTGAACCTTAGTGAGAGGCGTTGTCAGCGACAACTGCTATCAGGATGGCCGGCCGTTTGCGGGAGCCGGACGGGAACAGGTGTTCACCGAGCGTGAACCCGTTCAAATTTCAGTGACTTAGCGCGATTGCAGGACAGGCGGCAGGCCACGGCGATGAGTGTTTTTTGAGCGCCGACGGGGGCTGAAACGCCCCCCTTTGTCAGGAATTGTCAGACAGAACGGGTGGGAATGCGCAATTCCTTGGGCATGGAGAACACAATGTGCTCCGGGCGGCCGTCCAGCTCCTCCGGAGTGGCGCCTCCCCATTCGCGCAAGCGGTCTATGACCTGCTGAATCAGCACTTCGGGTGCCGAGGCTCCTGCCGTCAGCCCGACCACACCGACATCCGTCACCCAGGCCCGCTCTATCTGATCCGCATTATCTATCAGGTAGGCCTTGGCCCCCATGCGCTCGGCCAGCTCACGCAGGCGATTGGAGTTGGAGGAATTGGGCGAGCCCACCACCAGTACCACCCGGGCATCAGCCGCCAGTTGCTTGACCGCATCCTGACGATTTTGGGTGGCATAACAGATATCGTCATTGCGCGGCCCGTGAATGGCCGGAAACCGGCTGCGCAGGGCAGCGATGACACGTGCCGTATCGTCCACGGACAGTGTGGTCTGGGTAACGAAAGCCAGTTGCTCGGGATTACGTACCTGCAAGGCCGCCACATCGGCTTCATCTTCCACGAGGTAGATATCACCGCCTTTGCTGCGGTCGTACTGACCCATGGTGCCTTCCACCTCGGGATGACCCTCATGGCCGATCAGAATGGCTTCAGTCCCCGCCTTGGCATAACGGGTGACTTCCATATGGACCTTGGTGACCAGCGGGCAGGTCGCATCAAAGACCTTGAGGCCACGGCGTGCCGCTTCTGCCTGCACGGCCTTGGAAACGCCATGCGCCGAGAAAATCACCACGCCGTCATCCGGTACCTGATGCAGCTCTTCAACAAAAACAGCGCCACGGTTGCGCAGATCGTCCACCACGAATTTATTGTGAACGACTTCATGGCGCACATAGATGGGCGGCCCGAAAACCTCGAGGGCACGATTGACGATCTCGATGGCGCGATCCACTCCGGCACAAAACCCGCGCGGGTTGGCAAGCTTGATCTGCATATCCGTTTCTCCTCTTCTCGCCTTGCGGGCAAAAAGACTATTTGACCTGTCCAATACTGACAGCACTGGCATCGGCATCCATGACCCGGATGATGTCGACCTCAAACACCAGTTCACGACCCGCCAGCGGATGATTGAAATCCACCGTGACGGTTTCCTCATCCAGCTCCCTGACCACGCCCGGCAAATCCCCGGACTTGTCTGCAAACGAAATGACCGTGCCCGGCTCCAGCGTCATATGGGCAAACCGTACGCGCGTGAAGATCTGGATATTGTCTTCATTCCACTCACCAAAGCCGCGCTTGGCATCAATGAATACCGAGCGGCGATCACCGGCACGCAAGCCGAAAATGGCCTTTTCAAACCCGGGCAGCAAACTGCCATCGCCCACCGTGAACTCTGCCGGTGCCGGCCGCTCGCGCGTGCTGTCCACCACCTGCCCATCAGCCAACGCAACGGAAAAATGCAGGGTGACTTTCTTGCCCGGACCGATTTGCTCAGACATGGGTCGCCTGCCGCTTCTTTTCCAGAAAAAGAGAGTCAATCACCAGCATGATGGCACCGACCGTAATCGCCGAGTCGGCAATATTGAACGCCGGGAAATTCCAGCTGCCGTAATGCACGTGAATGAAGTCGACGACATAGCCGAGCAGAATGCGGTCATAAAGGTTGCCGATGGCACCGCCCAACACCAGTGCCAGGGCAAGCGCAAGAAACCTGGCGTTCGCCTGCAGGGTTTTCAGCCACCAGACAATGCCCACACTGACCACCAGCGCAATACCGGCAAAAAACCAGCGCTGCCAGCCGCCGGCATCATGCAGGAAACTGAAAGCAGCGCCGTAGTTATGCGCCAGCGTCCAGCTGAAGACGGGTAACACTTCAATCGACTGGCCCAGCACCATCTTCGAGCTGACGATATTCTTGCTGAGCAGGTCCAGCACGATCACCAGCAGTGACAGCCAGAGCCAGGACAGGTTTTTACGGACTTGTTCGTTCACATCACAACCTTTCTTTAATCGGCTTCACAATCATTCATTGGTCATTCCGCAACAGCAGGAATGACCGTATCAGGCAAACTTGCGCACTTCGCCTTCGCCATCCGGCAGATTATCCACGCAGCGCCCACAGATTTCCGGATGTGCCGTGTTACTGCCGACATCGGCACGGTAATGCCAGCAGCGCGCGCACTTCGGGTGCACCGATGGCGATACTTTCACCCGCAAGCCCTCGACCTCGGTCAATACGCCCTGCTCTGACAGAGGCTGCAAACGCACGGCAGAGGTAATCAGCACGAAACGCAGTTCATCCCCCATGGCCGCCAGCGCTTGCTCACGCTCCGGTGTCACATAGAGATCAACCTCGGCGGAAAGCCCCGCACCAACTTCCTTGCGGTTGCGCGCCTCTTCGATCTCTTTGTTGACCGCCGTCTTGACTGCCGCCACATCATTCCAGTAAGTACGGGTCAGCGTGATGTCATTGCTGTTTTCCGGCAGGAACTCAAGCTTGTCGTACCAGGTTTCCAAGAATACGGATTCCGAACGCGAACCTGGCAACACTGCCCAGATTTCTTCCGCGGTAAAACTCAGAATCGGCGCCATCCAGCGCGTGAAGGCTTCGGCAATGTGATAAAGCGCTGTCTGTGCCGAGCGCCGTGCCAGCGAATCCGGCTGCGTGGTGTATTGCCGGTCCTTGATGATGTCGAGGTAGAAGCCTCCCAGCTCGATCACGCAAAAACTTTGCATCTTGTGGTAGATCTGGTGGAACTGCAGATCATCAAATGCGGCAATCACATCCTGCTGCAACAGGGCCGCCCGGTCCACTACCCATCGATCCAGTGCCAGCATGTTTTCGCTTTTCACCAGATGCTGCGCCGGATCAAAACCGTTGAGGTTGGAGAGCAGGAAACGCAGGGTGTTGCGGATACGGCGGTAGACATCTGACATGCGCGTCAGGATTTCATCGCTGACCGACATCTCGCCACGATAATCCGTTGCTGCCACCCAGAGACGGATGATGTCGGCGCCCAGTGTCTGCATGACTTTCTGTGGCGCCACGACATTGCCCACCGACTTGGACATCTTGCGACCCTGCCCGTCCACGGTAAAACCGTGCGTCAGCACCGTCTTGAACGGTGCATCGCCATTGGCGGCCAGGGCAGTGAGCAGGGAAGACTGGAACCAGCCACGATGCTGGTCGGAACCTTCCAGGTAAAGATCGGCCGGGTACTGCAAATCAGCACGGCGCTTCAGCACGGCGGTATGCGTGACACCGGAATCAAACCAGACGTCCAGCGTATCGGTCACCTTGTCGTAGTGTTTGGCCTCTGCACCCAGCAAATCCTCGCCGGACAAATCGAACCAGGCATCAATGCCGCTCTGCTCAACCTTCAGCGCCACTTTTTCAATCAGCGCTTCGGTATCCGGATGCAGCTCGCCGCTTTCTTTATGAACGAACAAAGTAATGGGAACACCCCAAGTGCGCTGGCGCGAGATGCACCAGTCCGGGCGCCCGTTGATCATGCCTTCGATGCGTGCCTGCCCCCAGTCCGGCACCCACTGCACGCCAGGAATGGAGGTCATGGCGGCATCACGCAGGCCGGCCTGTCGCATGCTGATGAACCATTGTGGCGTGGCGCGAAAAATGATCGGCGTTTTATGGCGCCAGCAATGCGGATAGCTGTGCTGGATCTTCTTGTGCGCAAACAGCAGCGAACGATTGACGCGCGAAGTGGTTTTCAGCGCATCAATAATCGGCTCATTGGCCTTGTTCACGTGCAGGCCGGCAAGCTTTTCACCTAACAGCATTGGGGGCGTGCTGGGCAGGAACACGCCCGAACCGTCGACCGGATTATCCACCAGCAGCTTGTATTTGCGGCCGATGATGAAATCGTCCTGACCATGGCCTGGCGCCGTGTGTACCGCTCCCGTACCGGAATCCGCCGTGACATGCTCACCGACAATCACCGGCACTTCACGCTCGTAAAAAGGATGCAGCAACACAAGATGCTCAAGACCGATGCCATTGAACGTGGCCAGCACCTGAGAATTTTTCGCTTCAAAACGCTCGGTCGCCGTTTCAGCAAGCGCCTCGGCCACGATGAAGGCCCTACGCTCGCCGGCGATATCGGCGGCCACAATCGCGTAGGGCAATTCAGGGTGCACACTGACCGCCTGATTGGCCGGCAAGGTCCATGGTGTTGTCGTCCAGATGACGACATCAACCGGAAGATCGATTTTCTCGAGACCGGCACGGCGCGCAAGCTCTGTCATATCCTTGACAGGAAAACCCACATCAATCGCATGCGAGCCCTTGTCTTCGTATTCCACCTCGGCTTCCGCCAACGCCGAACCGCAATCCATGCACCAGTGCACAGGCTTGAGACCCTTGTGCAAATGACCGTTTTTCGCAATTTTTCCGAGCATGCGAATGATGTCGGCTTCTTGCGCATAATCCATGGTGAGGTAGGGATTGAACCAGTCGCCCAGCACACCAAGACGCATGAAATCCGTGCGCTGCTTTTCTACCTGCGATTGTGCGTAATCACGGCAATGCTGGCGAAACTCCTTGGCCGAGACTTTTTCGCCGGGCTTGCCGACTTTCTTTTCAACATTGAGCTCGATGGGCAGGCCATGGCAGTCCCAACCCGGGACATAAGGCGCATCAAAACCCGACAGGGTTTTCGATTTGACGATGATGTCCTTGAGGATCTTGTTAACGGCGTGGCCTATATGAATATCGCCATTGGCATAGGGCGGGCCGTCATGCAGCACATACTTCGGCGCGCCGCGGCGGGCTTCACGGATTTTTTCGTAGAGCTTGCTTTCCTGCCAGGCTGCCACTGCCGCCGGTTCGCGTGTGGACAGGCTGGCCTTCATGGCGAAACCGGTTTCGGGGAGGTTCAGCGTCGACTTGTAATCGGTACTCATGTCTTCTTGTCGCCCAGTGGCCCTCGCAAGAGGGCCTTGTCATCAAACTCGAAAATAATCACGCGCATCGGCAATGTCTTTTGCCATGGCAATCTTCAACTCGTCCAGCGAAGAGAATTTCAGCTCTTCACGCAATTTGTGGTGAAACTGCACACTGATGCGGCGGCCATAAATGTCGCCACTGAAATCCAGCAGATAGGTTTCAATACGCTCGTCCTTTCCGTTCACGGTAGGCCGTCGCCCCACACTGCACACGCCAAAGACCGGCTTGTCAGCCGCGCCGTGAACCGTCACCACATAAATGCCGCTCAAAGGTGAGTGCAGACGGCGCGGTGGAATATTGGCCGTGGGCACACCCAGCGTGCGCCCCAGCTTGTCACCATGCACGACATGACCGCTGACAGAGTACGGCCGCCCCAGCAAGATTTCTGCCAGACGGAAATCGGCACTTTTTATCGCTGCACGGATGCGGGTACTGCTCACACGACCGCCCTGCACGACCACCGTGGTGGTGTTTTTCACCACAAAACCGAATTCGCCGCCAGCCGCCTGCAGCATGGCGAAATCGCCGCTGCGGTCACAGCCAAAACGAAAATCATCGCCAATGACGAGATGGCGGCAACCGAGGCCATCCACCAGCAGTTTCTGCACAAAACCGCGCGCGGTCAGCGCACGGAATTTTTCATCAAAGCGGACGCACAGTACGCGCACCACACCGGCCGCGGCCAGTGCATCAATCTTGTCGCGCCAGTTCATCAATCGCGCTGGCGCATCCGTGCCGAGAAAGAATTCCTGCGGCTGCGGCTCGAAAATCATGACCGTATCGGGCAAGCCCAGATGAGCGCCTGCCTGCTGCAACTCGGAGAGGATGACCTGGTGCCCCCGGTGCACACCGTCGAAATTGCCTATGGTCACCACGGAGTCGCGGTGACAAGGACGGAGATTGTGAATACCGCGAATGACTTCCATTGCAAAATCAGGGGCTTGGACAGAAGCCGGCCAGTATAAAGAAAGAAGCGGCTGGCGTCAGTGATGCCTTATCTCGCGCAGGCGGAAACCGAAGGCAAACAGCGCCGCAAAATAGGACAGGGCGCCGGCCGCACACAGCCCGAGGATGACCACCACCTTGAGCCAGTTCCCCTGCGGCGCCAGCCACCAGAGGCTGGCCGGGGTAATGCCCAGCAATACCGCCGCCATCACGGCATTGGCTGCCAGATAACGCAGACCCAGCCTGATCCACTGCCGGTCGAGACGGTAAACCCCGCGCCTGTGCAGCCCCCAGTAGAGCAGGCCGGCATTCAGGAAGGCCGACAGCGTGCTCGCCAACGACAGGCCCACATGCTTGAAGTCCCAGACAAAGACCAGCAGCAGGTTGAAAACCATATTGGCGACCATGGCGATGATGCCTATCTTCACCGGCGTACGGACGTCCTGGCGCGAGTAATACCCAGGAGCAAACACCTTGATCATCATGAAGGCAAGAATGCCACCAGACAGTGCCTGCAGGGCCGCAGCCGACATTTCCACGTCACGTGGCGTGAACTTTCCGTGCAGAAAAAGGGCAGCCAGCAGCGGCTCCGCCAGAATCCCCATGGCGATCGAGGCCGGCAGGCCGACCAGCACGATCACACGCAGCGCCCAGTCCAGCATGGCCTTGAACTCAACATCGGACTTCTCGGCATATTTGGCGGACAGCGAGGGCAGAATCACCGTGGCCACGGCAATGCCGATGAGGCCCAGCGGCAACTCCGTCAAGCGCTCCGCCGTATACAGCCAGGACACCGAGCCTGGCATCAGCAGCGTGGCGATGATGGTGTCCAGCAGCAGATTGATCTGACTGACGGAAACACCAAACATCGCCGGCAGCATCAGCGTGAGAATGCGTTTGACGTCAGGATCGGAAAACCCCAAACGGAACCGCGGCACCATATGGATCTGGTGCAGATAGGGCAGCTGAAACGCCAGCTGCACCACGCCTGCCAGCAAGGCGCCCCAGGCCAGCGCCATTACCGGCTGCGCCAGTAGCGGCGACACCCAGAGCGCAAAGGCAATCATGGTGAGATTCATCAACACAGGCGTAAACGACGACGCCCCGAATCTGCCATAGCTGTTGAGAATACTGCCGGCAAAGGCCGTGAGTGAAATCAGCAGCAAATAAGGAAAGGTAATACGCAGCATGTCGGCCGTCAGGTCAAACTTGGCGACATCCGTGTGAAAGCCCGGCGCAAACAGGAAAATCACCAGTGGCGATGCCGCCATGACCAGCACCGTTATACTGCCCAGTACCACAGTAAGCGTGCCTGCAACCTTGTCCACCAGTTCCTTGACCGCAACATCGCCTTTTTGCGTTTTGACTTCCGTCAGCACCGGTACAAACGCCTGGGCAAAAGCCCCTTCGGCAAACAGGCGACGCAGGAAATTGGGAATCTTGAAGGCCACCAGAAAGGCGTCCATCAATTTGTCGGCACCAAACAGGTTCATGAAAATCATGTCGCGCACGAGACCGGCCACCCGCGACAGCATGGTCATGGCACTGACGATGAAGGTGGAGCGCCAAAGACCTCCGCCGTTTTTCGGCGCAGCAGATGATGCAGTGGCTGGGGGCATGACAGGTGTGGACATTGGCGGCACCGCAAAAGACAAGGCGCGATGGTAACGAAGGCCTGCGCGCGGGGAAACCGCCGGATACGCTAAAACAACGCCGTCTGCAGCCTCGCCAGACTGGCTGCCAGCGGTACAATGTCCGCCTCCAGGAAAGGGCCTACCCATGCGTCTCGACAAGTTCGTTGCCCACAGCAGCCCGCATTCGCGCAGCGATGTCCGTCGCCTGCTGCGCGATGCGCGCCTCTGCGTCAACGGCCAGCCCGTCCGGGATGCCGGCATGACGCTGGGAGAGAGTGACATTGTCACGCTGAATGGCCAGGTGCTCAGACTGAGCGGTCCGCGTTATTTCATGCTGCACAAGCCGGCCGGTGTCGTCAGCGCCACGGAAGACGGCGAACACCGCACCGTGCTGGACCTGCTGCAGAGCGAGCTGCGTGAAGGCCTGCATATCGCCGGCAGACTGGACATAGACACAACGGGACTGGTGCTGATCACCGATGATGGCCAGTGGTCACACCGGGTCAAGGCACCGGGCCGCCATGAAAAACGCTATCGCGTGCAAACGGCACGTCCCATCGCAACGGATGCCATCGCCCTGTTTGCCGGCGGACTCCGCCTGCGTGGCGAGGAAGACACACCAACCCGGCCAGCGCGGCTGGACATCATCAGCCCCGGCGAAGCATTGGTCTGGCTGCAGGAGGGCCGCTACCACCAGGTCAAACGCATGTTCGCCGCCATCGGCAATCATGTGGAGGCACTGCACCGCGAGGCCGTTGCCGGCATCGAGCTGGACCCGCTGCTGACGCCCGGCGCCTGGCGCGCCCTCACGGCCGACGAGGTCGCCCGTGCCTTGCCCGATCCCGCCCGGTAAATCTTCAAACCGTTCAATGCATATGGCGTGTTGACTTCACCCTCCCCCATCGGCAGAATTGCGCGCCTGATTCGGGGTATATCCCCGAGACCTATTTTCCGCCTGTTTCGACAGTCTTTATCTTCAGGAGAGCCTCTGTGGCCAACTCTGCACAAGCCAAGAAGCGTGCTCGCCAGAACGACAAAGCGCGCCTTCACAATGCCAGCCTGCGTTCCATGGTTCGCACGTACATCAAGAAAGTTGTGAATGCCATCGCCACCGGCGACAAGGCCAATGCCCAGACCGCCTACACCACGGCAGTTCCGGTTATTGACCGCATGGCTGACAAGGGCATCATCCACAAGAACAAGGCTGCTCGTCACAAGAGCCGCCTGAATGCTCAGATCAAGGCGCTTGCCTGATTTGCGGATGATGTGAAAAAACCGGCCTTGTGCCGGTTTTTTTATGCCCGGGTTTTATGCGTGGCTTTCAAACCTGGTGTTCAGGATCGGCAGATGCCGCCGGTGCAGCCCGGCGCGGCAGACACACCAGCACCACTCCCGAGAGGATCACCGCCATGGCGATCAGCTCCATCGCATCCACCTGCTCCGCACCCAGCCAGACGCCCAGGCCCACCGCCACCAGCGGATTGACATAGGCATAGCTGGTGGCCAGCGCCGGCCTGACCGTTTCCAGCAAATAGACATAGGCCGAGAAGCCGAGGATGGCACCGATAAAGACCAGATAGGCGAGCGCCCACAACCCCTTGGCAGCCGGCATGGCGGTGATCGCCTCGCCACGCAACAATGCCACCAGCAAGAGCGCGAGGCCGCCAAGCATCATTTCCAGCGCACTGGCCATGAAGCCGGCAGGCAGATCCAGATGCTTGCCCCACATGGAACCGAACGACCAGGACAGTGCCGCAAACACCAGCAGCAAACCCGCCACCGGGCTCGCTGACAGCTCCCGTCCGAAATTCAGCAGCACCAGCCCGACCAGGCCGATCAGCATGCCGGCCCACTCACGGCCACTGGCGCGCTGCCCCCAACAGGCCGCAAACACGAGTGCAAACAGGGGCGTTACGCCAACCACCAGCGCCGACATGCCGGAGCTGACGCCGCGCTCCATGGCCAGACACACGGCGCCATTGCCACCCAGCAACAGCAACGTGCCGACAATGCCGGCATCTCGCCATTGCCGTCGCGTGGGCATGGCATGGCCGCGCCACATCAGGAACGCAAAAATGATCAGGCCGGCGCAGACATAGCGCACACCCGCCATCAGCAGCGGCGGCATGGTCTCGATGGCAAAGCGCATGGCGAGATAGGTGGAGCCCCAGATCAGGTAAACACCCAGCAGGGCCAGCAATACACGGGGATTAAGCGGCATCCGGGATCATCCGCCACACAGTGGAAGAAAGAGACAGTGCTCCAGCAACACTCACGTCAGAACGAGATTGTCGCGATGCATGAGTTCGGCATCGTCCACATAGCCGAGCAGGGACTCGATTTTTTCCGAAGGCTGACCGGCAATGCGGCTGGCTTCATCGGCACTGTAATTCACCAGACCAACCGCCACCTGCACGCCCTGCTCATCAACACAGGCGACAATTTCACCACGCGCAAAACTGCCCTCGACACTTTTCACACCAACAGGCAGAAGGCTGCGGCCACCCTGGCGCAGTGCTTTCACGGCACCGGCATCTATCACTACACGACCGGCATGCTGCAAATGCGCCGCCAGCCACTGCTTGCGCGCCGCCAGCCGGTCCTGCTCCGGCAACAATAAAGTGCCCAGTACTTCGGCATTACGCAGACGCACCAGAATATTGTCGCCACGGCCACTCGCGATCACGGTGGCGCAGCCGGAACGAGCCGCCAGACGCGCCGCACGCACCTTGGTAATCATGCCGCCACGGCCGAGCAAACCACCACCGCCCGCCATGGCCAGCAAACGCTCGTCCATGGCCTGTACTTCCGGTAGTAACACCGCCGTCGGGTCATGGCGCGGATCACGGTCAAACATGCCGTCCTGATCGGTCAGGATCACCAGCGTGTCGGCTTCAATCAGGTTGGCAACCAGCGCACCCAGGGTATCGTTGTCACCAAAACGGATTTCATCCGTCGCCACGGTGTCGTTTTCATTAATGACAGGCAGCACTTTCCATTCGATCAGGGTGCGCAGGGTATTGCGGGCATTGAGATAACGCTGACGATCAGAAAGGTCATCGTGCGTAAGAAGAATTTGTGCGGCTTTCACACCGTGATCGCGGAAATGCGATTCATACACCTGCACCAGACCCATCTGACCGATAGCGGCGCAAGCCTGCAATTCGTGTACGGAATCAGGGCGCACCTTCAGGCCCATGCGCACCATGCCTTCCGCCACGGCACCGGAGGACACCAGCACAATCTCCACACCAGCCTGCTGCAGTGCCACCATCTGCCGCACCCAGCCGGCCATGGCGGCATGATCAAGACCCTGACCATCCGCCGTCAGCAGAGCCGAGCCTATCTTCACGACCCAGCGGCGACTCTGTGCAAGACGTTGGCGATTATTGCTGCTCATGATGTGCTCTTGGCCTGATCATCAACACGATGATGAAAAAACAAAACGCGATTGTGGCTTATCTTCGCTTATTGCGGGAGCTCTCTACGGACGATATTCAAACTCGACGTCGTAATCGTCTTCGTTCCAGTCCTCGTCATCATCAAGGTCCTGTCCCGCTTCCTGCGCGGCTTTGCGAGCCGCTTTGCGCTTCTCGGCCAGTTCCTGGATTTTCAGGCGGCCTTCTTCTTCCAGCTTGCGGCGCTTGGCCGCCTCTTTTTCGGCAAGCTCCGGATTTTCGGCTTCCAGCGTGCGCTGCTCGTCGATGGAGTCCATCAGCTTGTAGCAAACGCCCTTGGCATTTTCACCGGTGAGACCGGAGGTGCGGAAAACCGGGCCGGTCCAGCCGAGACGTGTGACGATGTCTGCACACAGCTCTTCGAGCAGATCTGCCGGGACGAGATCAATCTTGTTCAGCACCAGCCAGCGCGGCAGTGTCGCCAGCGTCGGTGAATAACGCTCCAGCTCGGCGGCAATCGCCTTCACATTTTCTACCGGATCAGAATTGTCATAGGGCGCGACATCCACCAGATGCAAAAGAAAACGCGTACGCGCCAGATGCTTGAGAAAACGGATGCCGAGACCCGCGCCTTCAGAAGCACCTTCGATCAGGCCGGGAATATCCGCCATCACAAAAGAACGGTAACGGTCCACGTCGACCACGCCGAGATTAGGCACCAGCGTGGTAAAGGGATAGTCTGCCACTTTCGGTTTGGCTGCGGAAACCGCACGAATGAACGTGGACTTTCCTGCATTGGGCAGACCGAGCAGACCGACATCTGCCAACACCTTCAGCTCCAGGCGCAGCTGACGCAACTCGCCCTCTTCGCCACTGGTGATTTTGCGTGGCGAGCGATTGGTCGAACTTTTGAAATTGATATTGCCCATGCCGCCACGGCCACCCTTCACCACCATCAGGCGCTGATGGGGCTCAACCAAATCGCCCAGCACTTCATCGGTGGCTTCATCCAGAATGGTGGTGCCTACCGGCACCAGCAAAACGACATCGTCACCGCTCTTGCCAGTGCAGTTGGCGCCCATGCCGTTTTGCCCGCGCACGGCGCGAAACTGGCGTGTGTAGCGATAATCCACCAGCGTATTGGCGTTGGGATCTGCTTCAATGAAAATACTGCCGCCATGGCCACCATCACCGCCGTCGGGGCCACCCAGCGGAATGAATTTTTCGCGACGAAAGCTCATGCAGCCATTGCCGCCGGCACCTGCTTCAACCTTGATTACGGCTTCATCGACAAAACGCATGATATTTCCCGTCTTTCATTCAACAGGGGCGCCGAACGGTGCCCGCCAAATGGACTAACAAACAAAATCGACCAACAAAAAAGCCCCGACAATGCGGGGCTTTTTTCTTCGCCAAGCTCAGGCCGCCGTTTCAACCACGACATACTGGCGCTGTGGTGCACCCTTCTTCACGAACTTGACCACGCCGTGCGCCTTGGCGAACAGGGTGTGATCACGGCCGATGCCCACATTTTCACCGGGGTAAAAACGGGTGCCGCGCTGGCGAATGATGATGGCGCCAGCCTGGATTTCCTGGCCGCCGTATACTTTTACGCCCAGTCGTTTCGATTCTGAGTCGCGACCATTGCGGGTTGAGCCGCCAGCCTTTTTATGTGCCATGTCCGATTAACTCCTTAAGCGCTGATAGCGGTGATCTTCAGTTCAGTGAACCACTGACGATGACCAGCCTGCTTGCGGTAATGCTTACGACGACGGAACTT
>Ga0073925_1000178_pt1 | contig 13406 bp, 8 predicted proteins | sample GWRWT4_21May14_FD_70952 | JGI IMG/M metagenome (GOLD analysis project Ga0073925, IMG submission 70952) | Sand microcosm microbial communities from a hyporheic zone in Columbia River, Washington, USA - GW-RW T4_21-May-14 | ecosystem: Engineered > Artificial ecosystem > Sand microcosm >...
GGGTGAAACCGTCGGCGAAATTTCAATTTTCGACGGACAAAAACCGTCAGCGTACGTTAAAACCAAGCTTGCTTCTCATTTACTGGTCATCAGCAGTGAAGCACTGTGGGCGATGGTCGATGACTCACATGAAATTTCGCGCAACTTGCTTCATATCCTTGCCCGCAGAATACGCTTAGGTAATGCAACGGTTTTGAACAGCCTTCAATTGCAACGCAAACACGCACGCGAAGCCCATATTGATGCGCTGACCGGGCTGCATAATCGCCGCTGGATTAATAACACACTGAATCAGCATTATCTTGAAAGCCATCAACAGAATACGGTGCTTTCATTGGTCATCATCGATATTGACCATTTTAAAAAATTTAACGATACCTATGGTCATCTTGCCGGTGATCAGGTACTCAAGCAGGTTGCCAGTGCTATGAAAGGCAAATTACGACCCAATGAAATCGTTGCCCGTTTTGGTGGTGAAGAATTCGTAATCCTTTTGCCTGGCGTGCCCACAACAATTGCCGCAATGATTGCTGAACGGGTCAGAAAGGGCGTGGAAAACTGTTTTTATCACGATGCCCCATCAAACCAACGCATCCCCGTTACGGTATCACTGGGCATTGCACAGCTTGCCTCTGATGAAAGCATAGAGGATCTGATCCGACATGCCGATATAGCTCTGTATCAAGCCAAAGAAAACGGACGAAATCGTATACAGATTTTTAGTGCTTGACCTGGGTTCACCCAAAGCAGTAGCGTCCTGGCTTTAGTCTTCAGCGGATAATAATCAGGATGCACCCTATTTATTTAGCACATCAACGGCGCATTATTCAGTTCTTTAATTTTAATGCCACCCAAAAATTTCTAATACGCACCAGTCTTGCTCTTTTGTTACAACAGGCATTTGTTTTGTCTGCGGTAAGCGACACCCCACATCCCGCTGCGTTAGTGCTGCACCAAGCCTTGGTTATCAACTCACCTTCTCCCCTTGAGCCTTCAGGATTGGCGTATTGTCAGGGTCATTTGTTAATGATTGCCGATAACGAAGATCATTTAATTTTCGAACTGAGACCTGAAGCAGATGAATCGCAGTTATTACACGTTTATAAAACCTTAAACAGCCCTATACCACCTGCGCCAGTACCCGATCTGCCTTGGTTCTTGCAACTGGAACACACTATTGCCGCACTGGCTTCACAGAAGGAATACGACTGGGAAGCGATCACCTGTGATGAGCAGGGTAATTTATGGCTGGCCAGCGAACGTTATATTGCCCTGGCCAAGGTGACAGCCGATGGAACGCTGTCATGGCTTGCCTTAGACATTTATACCAGCGGCAAAAAACAGGATTTATTTCAGCTAAATAATGGGTATCTGGAGGGGCTGGCCTGGCACCCCTCCCAGCGTTTATTTATGGCTGCAGAGCGTCAGCAGCGGGGAATCCTGGTCGCCACACTCAAGGACAAGTCACACGCAGAACTACAGACCATTAAAGCAATAGCCGCCAGCCCATTAAGCGGGCAGGCATCGCGATCAGTCGATTTTTCGGACGTATGGGTCGAGCCGGATGCACTGTATACACTTGAACGCAATCATTACGCTGTCTGTCGTCGTTCATTATCGACGTTAGATGCCGAGAACTGCTGGTCGTATGCAGCGGCCGAAAATTCTGCCGACTATCGTTATGCAGACAGCGAATTTGGTATTGCAGAAGGACTGGCCCGTGTGGGCAACAAACTCTATATCGTGGTCGATAACAATCAAAAAAATCGCCTTAAAACCGGGCAAAACCATGCCATGCTGTTTATCTACGATGTGCCCGATAATTGGCAATCATCCCATGGCAAGACCCCTTGAATCCGCTATAAAACGAGATAACGAATATCGCCCAGCACCTCGACCAAAGCCCGGGTAAAACGCGCACCGGCGGCACCGTCAATAACACGGTGGTCATACGACAGGCTTAAGGGCAAGCAGAGTCGTGCTTGTAATTCTTCGCCAACATAAACCGGTTTCAACTGACTTTTCGATACGCCCAAAATAGCCACTTCAGGCCAGTTAACCAGTGGAGTAAAGGCGGTGCCGCCTATGCCTCCCAAGGATGAAATGGTAAAAGAGGCGCCCTGCATATCAGCCGGTTTTAATTTTTTGTCCCGCGCCAGACTTGCCAGGGCTTGCAACTCAATGGCAATGTCTTTAACGCCTTTCTGCTCAGCGTTTTTCAGCACAGGCACCATCAATCCATCCTGCGTTTCAACCGCAATACCAATATGGTAATACTGTTTGCGAATCAGATTCTCGCCCTGATTATCCAGGGAGCTGTTAAAGTCAGGGTATTTTTTCAGCACCGCCACCACGGCTTTGACCATAAAAGCCAGCAGCGTCAGCTTGTAACCTTCTTTAGCGGTGCGCTCAGTCTGGGCGCGACGAAACGCTTCCAGATCGGTAATGTCGGCCTCATCAAACTGCGTCACCTGCGGAATAGTCAAACTACTGCGCGATAGATTTTTAGCACTGACTTTCTGGATGCGACTGCGAGGCAATAACTCAATGGCACCAAAACGGCTGAAATCAATCTCAGGCAAGGATTCTGTTAACGATGCCGTTGAACTGGCGACCACCGGCCTGGCCAGACGCTCTTTGGTAAAGCGCATGAGGTCCTGTTTAAGCACCCGGCTTTTCGGACCTGTACCCATCACCTGATTAAGGTCAATACCAAACTCGCGCGCCATACGTCGCACCGCCGGCCCAGCATGCACGTTAGATGCAGAGACAGGCACATCAAGCACACGCGCAGTCGTCACGGGCTCAAGTACAGCAGCGCGCTGTTCACTCGGCTCCGCGACCTTGGGCGCAGGCACCACGCTGTCTTTATTAACGGGCGGGGGTTCGCTTTGCTTTATTTCCAGCTCGGCTATTTTGTCACCTGATTTAACCTTGTCGCCCACTTTAAGATACAGCGTTTGTACCTTGCCTGCGTGAGGCGCAGGCACTTCCATTGTTGCTTTGTCTGATTCGAGCACTGTCACAATAGCCTCAGCAGCAAGCGCTGCACCTTGGGAGACTAGTTCAATAACCGTCGCTGAATCGGCACCAATATCTGGCACAACTACAGTCTCTGAAACCAAGGTGTCCGTCGACGTAACAGGTGCAGATATCACCTGTGGCGTTTCAACAGCAGGCGTGGCTGGCGATATTGCTACCACTGTCGCCGTGGGCACAGTCGCTGATACAGAAATGGGCGCACTTGCAGTCTTCACATTGGCTTGAGTTGAATCGGTAGACGATGACAAGGTCACCGTAATCAGCGGGTCACCCTGTTTTACTTTTACACCCGGCTTGATGTGAATTTCACTGACCGTACCCGACTGGGTTGCCGGCACTTCAAGTGTCGCTTTATCCGACTCAAGTACAGCAACAATGTCATCCACTTTGATTTGATCACCAATAGCCACATTGATCTCAATCACGTCTACCGCGCCATCAACACCAAGATCAGGCACTACAATAGGATACATCGACACGTTTTTTCTCCTTGGTTCATTTCAACAACAGCCTGTTCTCACGCTACGCCTAACAGGTAAACGGATCGGCTTTATCGGGATCAATAGCGTATTTTTTTATAGCTTGGCTCAGCAAAGAGGCATCCACTTTTCCTTGCTGCAACAGACCATTAAGCGCTGCAAGCACAATAAAATAACGATCCACCTCAAAAAATGCCCGTAATTTTGCCCGGCTGTCACTGCGACCAAAACCATCGGTACCCAGTACCACATAGGTTTTATTAATAAAAGGGCGAATCTGATCGGCATAAGTTCGAATGTAATCGGTCGCAGCCACCACGGGCGCTGTTGAGCCATTGAGACAGTCACTGACTTTTGCGGTGCGGGGCGCGGCTTCCGGATGGAGTAAATTCCAGCGCTGCTCAGCAAGACCTTGTTTACGCAGCTCATTAAAGCTGGTCACGCTCCAGATTTCACTGCCGACATTAAAATCATTTTTTAACAAGTCAGCAGCGGCGATGACTTCTCTTAAAATTGCGCCACTGCCCAGCAGTTGTACCTGCAAAGACGTATCGGGCGTGCTGGGCTGCAATAAATACATCCCATCAATAATGCCCTGCTCAACACCCTCGGGCATGGCAGGTTGAACATAGTTTTCATTCATTAAGGTAATGTAATAAAACACGTTCTCTTGTTTGGCATACATACGCTTCAGGCCATCGTGAATAATCACCGCCAATTCGTAGGCATAAGTAGGGTCGTAACTCACACAATTAGGAATGGTTGACGCAAGAACATGGCTGTGCCCGTCCTGATGCTGCAGACCTTCACCGTTAAGCGTGGTGCGGCCTGATGTTGCACCCAACAAGAAACCACGCGCCCGCAAATCACCCGCTGCCCAGGCAAAATCACCAATGCGCTGAAAGCCAAACATCGAATAGAAAATATAAAAAGGAATCATAGGACAGCGGTGATTCGCATACGCGGTCGCAGTAGCCATCCAGGCTGAAAAGGCACCGGCTTCGTTAATACCTTCTTCAAGAATCCGGCCCTGAATATCTTCCTTGTAATACATCATCTGTCCGGCATCTTCCGGCTCGTACAATTGCCCGGCTGTTGAGTAAATACCCAGTTGGCGGAACATGCCTTCCATACCAAAGGTGCGCGCCTCATCGGGCACAATAGGAACAATTTTTTCGCCAATACTTTTATCTTTGGTCAAAGCCGACAACATGCGTACAAAAGTCATGGTTGTGGAAATTTCACGCCCCTCTGAGCCGGCCAGCTGAGGTTGAAACAAGGACAAATCAGGAATATCCAGTTTGGCTGAGTTTGCATCCCGCGCAGGAAGATAACCTCCCAGCGCCTCGCGACGGGCTTTCATATAACGAATTTCTGCACTTTCTTCACCCGGATGGTAATAAGGCAGGTGCTCCAGCTCTTCGTCGGTAAACGGCATGCCGTAGCGATCGCGGAAATCCTTCAGTGTCTGGATATCCATTTTTTTCATGGAATGCGTTTTGTTACTGGACTCTCCCGGCCCCAGGCCATAACCCTTGATGGTTTTGGCCAAAATAACCGTGGGTTTACCATTGGGTTTAACGGCTTTAGCATAGGCCGCATAGACTTTATAGGGATCGTGTCCACCGCGGTTAAGTTCTTCAATTTGTTCATCTGTCAGATCACTAACGCGGGCCTTCAGCTCAGGATACTTGCCAAAAAAATACTCCCGCGTGTACGCCCCACCCCGGTTCTTATAGGTTTGATACTGGCCGTCGACAGCCTCCATCATACGGCGTTTTAATAAATCGTCGGTGTCGTGTTCTAGAAGTGGGTCCCACATCCGGCCCCAGATCACCTTGATGACATTCCAGCCTGCGCCACGAAATACGCCTTCAAGTTCCTGAATAATTTTGCCATTACCACGCACAGGGCCATCAAGACGCTGTAAATTGCAATTCACCACAAAAATAAGGTTATCGAGCTTTTCACGTCCCGCCAGCGAAATGGCGCCCAGAGATTCAGGCTCATCCATTTCACCATCGCCCAGAAAAGCCCACACTTTACGGTCATCGTCTTTAATCAGCTGGCGGTTGTTCAGGTATTTCATGATATGGGCTTGGTAAATTGCTTGCAGCGGGCCCAATCCCATGGATACGGTAGGAAACTGCCAAAACGTCGGCATCAACCAGGGATGCGGATAAGAAGACAAACCATCGCCGTCCACTTCGCGCCGAAATTTTTCCAGTTGCGGCTCACTCAGGCGACCCTCAAGATACGCACGGGCATAAATGCCGGGCGCGGAGTGCCCCTGAATATAGAGTAAATCACCGGTAGACTCGGCATTCGCCCCTTTAAAAAAGTAATTAAAACCGACGTCGTACAGGGTGGCCGACGAAGCAAAGGTGGAAATATGGCCGCCTAAGTCGGGTTCTTTTTCATTAGCCCGCATCACCATGATCAAGGCATTCCAACGCACCAGTGAACGAATCCGGCGCTCCATGTGCACATCACCGGGCATACGTATTTCATCACGGGTTTGAATGGTATTCACATAAGGCGTGGTCACTCGTGTATAGGGCACACCGTCAAGTCGTGCCGCATCGACCAGTTTCTGCAAAATAAAACTTGCACGGTCAATCCCTTCCTGTTTGATCAGGGACTTCATGGCGTCGAGCCATTCGGACGTTTCTAGCGGGTCATTATCTTCGGCAAAGAAATTTTCTATCATAGGGAAGTGTCCTTTTCACGGCTCGTAAATTCGCTGAAACCACTCAGACAGGCCTGCACGTGTGGAGCAAGAACTGGCCAGGAAATTTTTTCATTGTTAAGACGAAACGTGTTTCAAGTATAGGCCAGTGTCGTGGCTTAGTTCACAGGGCTAATCGCTTGATTTGACTTATTGAATTGAGCCAAGAGCTCGGGCATGGCGATAGAATACCGCCTTAGATCAAGCGAAAGCAACGACGCGCCCGTGCTTGCCTAAAAATACTCAGCACTGATTTAACGCCAGAAAATAACGCCGCCAGTCAAAATAAGGCCCCGGATCTGTTTTGCGACCCGGTGCAACATGTTCATGACCACAGATACGATCGACACTCAACTGGGGATAGGTCTGCATCAGTGCCTGAGTCACGACCACCAGTTGTTGATATTGTTCAGCCGAGTAAGGGGTCTCATCACAGCCTTCGAGTTCAATACCAATGGAAAAATCGTTGCAACGCGCTCGCCCTCTAAAACAGGACTGGCCGGCATGCCAGGCACGGCGTTTAAACGGTACGAATTGAATCACATCCCCGTTGCGGCGTATCAACAGGTGTGCTGATACGCGTAGCTGATAAATATCCTTAAAATACGGGTGATCCGCCGGACTCAAACCATTGGTAAAAAGCTGTTCAATGTAGGGGCCGCCAAATTGGCCCGGTGGCAAACTGATATTGTGAATAACGAGCAAGTTAATTTCGTTTTCGTCGGGACGTGCATCCTGATTTGGCGAATGCACCAAACGTGCAGGTTCCAAGAGTCCGTCGATAATACGGTAAAAGGTTGCCACGTGATTCCTGATTTTTTACGGTTGAAGTGTTCTAGTGCGTTGGCCCCTTCGCACCACGCAACTCATTAACCACGGTTTGCAGCGCGCGGTCAAACACTTGCGTTTCCTGGATAATTTTCATTTCCCCTGACACCAGGGCGTTGACCAGACTGCTGCGACTGCGTTCCATGACTTTTACGCCCCGGCGGTTAACAAAAATATATTTGTTATAGCCTGCAAGATGCGCCACCAGTTTGCAACGGTACTTGTTGCCCATTTCGTCATTTCTGACTTCAAACCAAACACCCAGATTAAGCTGATCCACCCACCCTTCGGCCTGTGCAGACGAAAGCACAGACTGCGGTGTTTCCACCGGTGCGTCCTGTAACACCGGCGTTGGAGTCACCGCGCCGGTCTCGGTTTCAAGCGGTTCTGAACATACCAGTGTATCGCGCAATGCAGACTTATGCATAATTTGTCGGGTAATGGTTGCAATATCACCCAGAACCGGTGACTGCTGGCGTTTGGTGTCAAGCGGCGTATCCACCGCCTGATGCAGGAGTGATGGTGCCGTTGCAGGGCTTTTTTTGTAGGAAGTTGCCAATGTTTCCACGCTCAGCGCCACCAGATGCGCCTGTTCAAGATCTATCAAAATCTGACTGATGGTAAACGCGTCGAGCTGAACCTTTTTCAGCCCTTCGCGAATTTTTACCAGAAGTTGCGGCACCAGACTGAGCGAACGACGGCGTGCAGCGCTGTCTTTTCCGGATTGCACACTGTTGATGAGTGCTTCAGCCGTTAACATATGGTCGTGCCACGCATCACCGTCTACACCTTCTTGTAACAAGGTGAGCAGAAGCAAATTGCTCCAACCCTCATCCAATAGTCGTTGCACCACCGGTGGAATGCGTTGATTCCTCGTTAAAAGAGTCAAACTCTGCTGCACCACCCCACGTCCCAGTTCGCTTTTCTCTCGACCAGCTTCAGCCAGTAGTGCACGGTTCTCAAGGTGTTCAACGTGAGTCTGCGCACGTTTATAAAAAAACAATAAATCATTTAGTTCGCGTTCGAATACGCTAACGTCATCATCGAAATCACTGATAATCCGCTGAGTCACCTCGTCTATCTTGCTGTAAATAACCTCGCGGGCAATCGCAGATTTGCTATAGTTTTCTATACCGATCCGTGCCAGTTCATTAATAAGATTACGCGCTACATGTTCGCGTTCACCGAACAAGGTATGATCCATGATTCCGACTTTAATCAACGGAATCTGTAAACAGCGAATCGACTTTTTGACTTGATCAGGCAAATAGGGGTCCGCCAGAATAGCATTAATCAACATCGCCACCAGCTGAATAATATCGTCATCCGCCTGCGCTAACGATGAACCCAGAAACTGATCTTGTCGTGCGTTTAACAACACCAATATGTGCGCCCTGACATCGGGCAAAAACTGACGTGAGTCCGGCTGCACCGGACTCACCGTTTTTCTTTGCAGAGAAGATAAAATCAACAATAACTCGGCTTTTGAAAGCTCGGAGGTTTTATCACTCGGTGCGAGACTGGGCTTTGCAATAGTTTCAACCGTCATCAGTTGTTGTAATTGCAAAAATGCACCACTTGTATCGTTAGATTCTATCGGGCGAATCGTTTCTTCATTGGCGCTGACAGACATCTGCTTATTAAAATCAGGCAGAATACCCGCTGCTGCCAGGGCAGCATTCGCGGCAATCAACAAACTTGCCAAGCTGCTAATTACAAAATGATCAAACAGCTTAAGCACCAGTAATTTCGCTTTACTATCCAAACCCAAGGATTGGATCGCCGCATTAAAATAGAGACATACATTGGCATGGGACAGCGGATTGTTTTTTTCATTCACCGTAAATTCATTGCTGATGGCATCCAGACGCAACGTGACTTTATACAAATCAACCGACGATGTGGCTTTGAATTTATTGGACATACGACTGATCACGGCGTCCACTTCAGCGATGTACTCATTTAGCAGCAGCGGAGGATCGGCAGTTTTATTGCTACTGTCTTCGCCCCCCAAACACAACGAACGAAATGCATGCTCAATCTGCTGGTTAAACGTCCGTTGAATAGCTCTACGCCCAATACGAATATCTCGCATCGCTTCAAAATAGAAATTCTGTTCTATATTAGTGCCCGCACTTTCAGCCAGCTCGAAAAAGCGGTCATCCACAGCATCAAGCATCTTGGCAAAGGCATCGCCTAATTGCTGAATACTCATATCAACAACGGCTTGAATCAGCGGAGGCAACACCAGCCCTCCCTTGTGCATAGCCACAGAGTCCAGAATAGTTTTCATAAGTTCAAGCTTACCTGTTGCGAATACCCGCCTGTCACGAGCAAAACCTTCACTCAATGTTTCGATACTTAAAGTTAACACTCTTTAAAGCCTAGCTATTTAAGCCGGTGTTGCTGAGATGCTTTTTTATTTTTATTGCCAAGATCACAAAAAATTATCAGAAACAATTAAATAACGCGCTCATAGACACGAGCCCTTGATGACTGCCTAACCAGGCTGACGCACCAAAAATGATCAGGCGGAAAAAACAAGCACAATCCTCGATCATTAATACCTATTAAAAATGTCTCAAAAAGGAACAGACCTCCTCCAGTTGTTTTATTTGAGCACCACAATTGCGCAACGCACGCCAAACTTCAGGTGGTTACAGTAAAAAATCACTTGGCATAGTTCTTGAGAAGACTCAGTACAATCACGTAACCCAATAGAGAGGAACACTATGAAAATAAAAAAATCAAAATTTCAATGGCTCAAACGCACCAAAACCCTCATTGGCGTAGCCGCCACACTTCTAATAACAAACAACGCAAGCGCAACAGGCGATCCGGAGAAATGGGAGCTCAAATTTGGTTTTATCAAGTTGACCGATATGGTTCCACTCGCCGTTGCCTACGAAAAAGGCTATTTCGAAGATGAAGGCTTGTATGTGACACTGGAAGCACAGGCAAACTGGAAGGTTTTATTTGATCGCGTTGTCTCAGGCGAACTCGATGGTGCCCACATGCTCGCACCCATGCCCGTCGGTGCAGCAACGGGCGTGATTACCAAAACAGAAATCATCACCCCTTTTACGCTGTCGTATAACGGTGCGGCCATTACCGTTTCAAACGCTGTATGGCAAGAAATGAAAAAGTCTGTAGCGATGGAAAATGGCAAACCGAAGCACCCCATTGGCGCAGAGGCATTAAAACCGGTTTTAGAAAGCTACAAAAAATCGGGCAAGAATTTTAATCTTGGCATGACCTTTCCCGTGGGAACGCACAATTATCTGGAACGCTACTGGCTCGCCGCCGGTGGTATTCATCCCGGTTTTTATGCGCCTGAAAAAGGTGATAACAGCGGCTCGATCAAAGGCGAAGCATTGCTGTCTGTCGTACCACCGCCACAAATGGTGCCCACCATGGAAGCCGGCACAACCGTTGGTTATTGTGTGGGTGAACCATGGAACCAGCAAGCCGTGACCAAGGGTTTGGGCGTGCCGGTTATGACCAGCGAAAATATATGGACTGACGGCGCAGACAAAGTCTTTGGTGTGACCAAAGCATTCAACGACAAATACCCCAACACCACAATTCGCACCGTAAAAGCGTTGATCCGCGCGTCCGCCTGGCTTGATGCCAACAACAATGCCAATCGTCCTGAAGCGGTAAAAATCATTTCCCGTCCCGTGTATGTCGGCGCAGATGAAGCCGTTATCGCTAACAGTATGACCGGCACCTTTGAATTCGAGAAAGGTGATAAACGCCCGATTCCTGATTTCAACAAATTCTTCCGTGGCCAGTACGGCATTCCTTACTATTCCGACGCCATTTGGTGGATGACTCAAATGCGTCGTTGGGGTCATATCAGCGAACAAAAACCTGACAGCTGGTATCTGGAGATGGCCAAAAAATCATTCCGTCCTGACATCTACGCACTGGCTGCCAAAGAGTTAGTCGCTGAAGGAAAAATGAAAGCAAGCGATTTCCCTGATCTGGACAGCAACAGCTTTATTAAAGCGGCACAAAAAAGCCCTCTGGATGGCGTAGAGTTCGATGGCAATAAACCTAACGCCTACATTGACAGTTTAAAAATAGGCCTGAAAGGAAACGAAAAACCCTGATTTAAGGCTGAAAACAAGATACGTCGTCGGCAAAACTGTCGACGATACACTCGTAAGCACTCTTGATACAAAAGGTCTTCCCATGGCAGTGATTATTAACAGTGACACGCTTCTACATACGCTCAAAAATCTTCGTTTAAATTTTACAAGCGATAAACTATTACGATTTGTTGGTCTCCCTTTGGCGGGCATGACGGTCTTTCTCCTTGGCTGGCATGTAGCGGCCTTAGGCGTACACACCTCGCTGGGGCAATTTCCAGGCCCTGTGCAGGTGTTACATCAAAGTGCCGGACTGTATCAGGAATATCTGGAAGAGAAACAACGGGAAGCCGATTTTTACGAGCGCCAGGAAAAACGTAATGCCGTCCTGCTTGAGAAAAACAAGGATTTCAAAGCCCAGATACGCGATTATCCGAACAAACCCATGTTTATTAATCAAATCGGCACGAGTCTAAAAACGGTATTTACGGGTTTTTTTCTTGCCGCGATTATCGCCATACCTTTAGGTATCGCCTTGGGTTTAAGTGCGTCCTTATATGGCGCAGTGAACCCCATTCTTCAACTGTTTAAACCGGTCTCACCCCTGGCATGGTTGCCGCTGGTTACCATCGTTGTAAGCTCTCTATACACCACGGTGCATCCAGATATTCCTAAATCGTACGTTACATCGGCAGTCACCGTCATGTTGTGCTGTCTCTGGCCTACGGTCATTAACACGGCCGTGGGTGTGACATCAGTCAGTTCCGATCTGAATAATGTCAGTCGTGTCTTGCGTCTTAACTGGCTTCGACACGTGCGCAGCATCGTATTGCCTGCCGCAATACCGATGATTTTTACCGGTCTGCGCTTATCCCTCAGTACGGCATGGATGGTGTTAATAGCCGCTGAAATGTTGTCGCAAAACCCGGGACTGGGAAAATTCGTGTGGGATGAATTCCAGAATGGCAGTTCTGATTCACTGGCTCGCATCATGGTGGCCGTTCTAACAATTGGCATAATCGGCTATTTACTTGATCGCACCATGCTGACGCTGCAACGAAAATTCTCATGGGACAAACAAGCCATCACGCGCTAAAAAACCAAACACAGTAACACGCGCATATACGTTCAACTTTATAACGTATTACTAATTTTACGAGGCAACCATATGAAAACCTTGCTTGAACTGACCCAGATCGGCGTTGAATTCAAAACACCCAAAGGAAGTTTTGTTGCGCTGGATAACGTCAATCTTAAAATTGAAGAAGGTGAATTCGTTTCTTTAATAGGCCATTCCGGGTGCGGAAAGTCCACTGTTCTGAACGTAGTTGCCGGTTTACTGGTTGCAACTACCGGCGGGGTTTTATTATCGGGCCGTGAAGTCAATGAGCCCGGCCCAGAGCGCGCAGTGGTCTTTCAAAACCATTCGCTCTTGCCCTGGTTAAGCGCCTATCAAAACGTAGAAATCGGTGTAAAAGAAGTATTTCGCGGCAAAAAAAGTCGTAGCGAAATGAAAGAGTGGATTGAACACAATCTTGAACTGGTTCACATGACACATGCCCTGCACAAACTTCCCCATGAACTTTCAGGCGGCATGAAACAGCGAATAGGGATTGCGCGCGCTTTGGCGATGCAGCCCCAAGTGTTATTGATGGATGAGCCATTTGGTGCGCTCGATGCACTGACGCGCGCCCACCTGCAGGACTCGCTCATGGAAATCCAGAGCAGGCTAAACAACACCGTTATTATGATCACGCATGACGTCGACGAAGCCGTATTACTTTCAGACCGTATCGTGATGATGACCAATGGCCCAGCCGCAACGGTGGGCGAAATTCTTGATATCAAGCTGGAACGACCTCGTAATCGACTCGAATTGGCTGACAATAGTCACTACAACCATTTGCGTCATGAAGTACTGCAATTCCTCTATGAAAAACAACGCAAAGTCGAGGATATCAACCGTAACACAAAAAAAAAGAATGAACCCGACAACAAGATCAAACGATTACAAAAAGCATCCTGATTACAGCACCAGCACCTTTTAACTACATCATCGCAACTGCAACGCCATAAAAAAACCAACTATAGGAGTTAACAATGTCAAATTGCACTAAAGTTCTTTTGGCCATCAGCACAGCACTCACCTGCTCGCCTATGATTGTAAATGCCAAAACATTTACCGAGTCCCTCAGCACGGGTAAAGCCTATGTCAACGAACGATTACGCTTTGAA
>Ga0073925_1000185_pt1 | contig 13103 bp, 12 predicted proteins | sample GWRWT4_21May14_FD_70952 | JGI IMG/M metagenome (GOLD analysis project Ga0073925, IMG submission 70952) | Sand microcosm microbial communities from a hyporheic zone in Columbia River, Washington, USA - GW-RW T4_21-May-14 | ecosystem: Engineered > Artificial ecosystem > Sand microcosm >...
GCACGCGAGTCGGGCCGGCCGATCAACCGCACGCGGGTGGTGCTGGAAGCGGCCCGCGAAGTGGCCAACCCGATTGCCTTCGCCATCATGATCATCATCGTGGTGTTCCTGCCGCTGTTCTCGCTGACCGGGCTGGAAGGCAAGCTGTTCAAGCCGATGGCGCTGACCATCACCTTCGCGATGGCAGGCTCGTTGCTCTTGTCTCTGACGCTGGTGCCGGTGCTGGCGGCGCTGATCCTCAAGCCCAAGGAAGAGAAGGACACCTGGCTGGTCCGCGGCGCCAAGAAGCTCTACCTGCCGCTGCTCGATTGGGCGCTCGACCGCAAGAAGGTCGTCGTCGGTGCCGCTGTCGTGCTGCTGCTGGGCTCGCTGTCGCTCTTCCCGTTCCTGGGCAAGGAATTCATGCCCACCCTGCAGGAAGACGCGATCATGTTCCGCGTCGTCGGCATTCCTTCCACCTCGCTCGACGAATCGATTCGTGTGGCCAACGTGATGGACGCGAGCCTGCGCAAGAAGTACCCGCAGGTGAACTCGGTGCTCGCCACCATCGGCCGCGCCGAGAAAGGGGAAACCGCCGACGTCAACTACATGGAAGTGCTGCTCGACCTCAAGCCCAAGGACGAGTGGCCCGTCAAACAGTCGTACTCGGCCCTTGGCAAGGAGATGCAGGAGTTCCTGGAGGGTGAGGTCGCCACGGCCGTGTTCGGTGCGACCCAGCCGATCCAGATGCGGGTCGAGGAGCTGATCTCCGGCGTGCGCGCCACCCTGGCGTTGAAGGTCTACGGTGAAGACCTCGACAAGCTGGAAGAACTGTCGGCCCAGATCAAGGGCGTGATCGGCGCCGTTCCGGGTGTCACCGATCTGGCGGCCGAGGCCAACAAGGGCAAGCCGCAGATGGTGATCAAGGTCGATCGCCAGGCGGCGGCACGCTACGGCCTCAACGCCGACGACATCCTGTCGATCGTGCAGGCCGGCATCGGCGGTGAAACCGTCTCCACGCTGATCGACGGCACGCGCCGGTTCGACATCGCCGTGCGGCTGGCCGACGAATTCCGCGGCAGCCCGGCCGCCATCGCGGCGATCCCGATCCGCACCGCGGAAGGGGCCATCGTGCCGTTCTCCAGCGTGGCGACGATCGAACTCGACGAGGGCTACACCTTCGTTCGCCGCGAATCCCTGCAGCGTTATGCGGTGCTGCAGATGGATGTGCAGGGGCGCGACATCGACAGCTTCGTCAAGGACGCCAACGCGGCCATCGCGGCCAAGGTCAAGTTGCCCACGGGCTACTGGGTCACTTGGGGCGGCGCGTTCGAAAACCAGCAGCGTGCGATGGCGCGGCTGGGCGTGATCGTGCCGCTGACGATCGGCCTCATCTTCATCCTGCTCTACACCGCGTTCAACTCGGTGCGTCATGCCACGCTGATCATCGCCAACGTGCCGTTTGCAATCATCGGCGGCATCATCGGATTGTTCGCGACCGGGCAGTACCTCTCGGTGCCGTCGGCGATCGGTTTCATCGCGGTGTTCGGGGTGGCGATGCTAAACGGGATCGTGATGGTGACCTTCCTGAACGATCTGCGAAAACGGGGCCTGGCGGTCCGCGACGCGGTGCGCCAGGGCGCCGCGATGCGCCTGCGGCCGGTGCTGATGACGGCGTCGGTGGCGATCCTCGGCCTCGTGCCGATGCTGATCTCGACCGGCGTGGGCGCCGAGACGCAGCGCCCGCTGGCCACCGTGGTGGTCGGCGGCCTGATCACGTCGACGCTGCTGACCCTGCTGCTGCTGCCCTTGATCTACGAATGGTCCGAGTCGCGCGCCGAGGCGAAGCAACGTGCGCGCACCGACTCCGAAGACGCGGAGGCCGCCCCCGTCGCACCCCTCGCCAACGAGACACCATGAAGGAAATCAAGGCCTGCGTGCACCGTCACCGAGTTGGCCCGAGCCATCGCGATTCACCGAGTATGTGCCCCCGCTTCTCTCAACCCGAAAGGACCGAACCATGAAACGACTTCTGTTCCCGCTGCTCTTCGCATCCGCCATCGCACTGCCGGCACTTGCCGCGGAAGACCATGTGGCAAAACACGGCGGCGTGGTCGTCGAGACCAAGGCCGGTGACATCGAACTGGTCGCGAAGCCGGACCTGATGGTGCTTCACGTCAGCGACCATGGCAAGGCGATGAAACTCAGCAGCGGCAGCGGCAAGCTGACCGTGTTCAACGGCAACGAGAAGACCGAGGCGGTGCTTGCACTGGTCGGCGACAAGCTCGAAGCCAAAGGCAGCTTCAAGGTCGCGGCGGGCACCAAAGTGCTGGCCGAGGTGTCGCTGAACGGCAAGCCGGCGGTGTCTGCCCGCTTCGCATTGAAGTAACGCTGGAGGGGCGCGGTAACGCGGGGCAAGTGCGTCGACCAAGTCGACGCCGCCCCACCCGGTGCAAGCGCCCTGCCCTGAAAGACGTCTCACCCGCAATGCTGCGCCTTCCAACAGGACCGGCTCTTGCAGAAACATCTCCCCGACTCGCCGGCGGCCACGACCGTCCTGTGGATGTGGCTCGGGTGCGTGGTGTTGGCCTTCGCGGCCTATTTTGTCGTGCGCCGGTGGAAGCGGCGTCATCCGCCGCCCAAGCCGGAACCGATCCTGTCGTACTCGCAACGCTTGCGGCGCAGGATGAACAAACCGCGCAGCAAGGCGAATCGGCCCCACGCCGACAAAACCGACAGGCATTGAAGAGGAGTTCGCCCCTGCACCTCCGCCCTGTTGGCGATCTGCAACTACCAGCCTGGTCACTGCGATGAGTGCCGGCCACAGCCACGCGCGCTGTGGATGGCGCCGGGCCTGACCTCGATCTTCCCGGTGGCCGAGGTTGTTGCAGGCTATTGCGCGCTTGCACGGGGCGCCCGTTTGCAACGTCGGCCGATCGTCTGACCTCGCGAGCCCGGAACCGCTGGTACCCTGGCAGCGTCAAAATCCGATCTCAAGGAGACAGCCCATGAAACATTTTTTGGTGCCGTTCGCTCTGGTTTGCGCCGTCGCCCTCACGGGCTGCGCCACCGTTCAGGTCGACGAGGTTCGGGCGCCCCGCCTGCATCTGGATGAAGTTGTCGCCATGTCGCGGGAGGGGCTTCGCGACGATGCCCTGATCATGGAGATCGAAAGGCGCGGCGTAGCTTTCGTGCTGTCGCCGCAGGACTTCGAGCAGCAGCGCGCTGCGGGTGTCAGCGAAGGCTTGCTGCGCTACCTGCAAGGCCGAGCCCGCAGCGAGCAAGACCTCAAGGCCTGGATCGTGTCCGGCCGCTATCGACTCAATGCGTACTCGGGCGCGCTCTATCTGGGCTACAACTACTTGGGGTACTACGACGGCTCGTACTACTACGGCGGCATCGGGAGCCATGGCGGCATCCGTTACGGCGGATATGCGGGAAGCCATCACGGCGGCCATCGCCATCACGGCGGGCAAGGTCGTCATGGCGGGGCGCGCCACTGATGTCTGCACCGGATTCTCATGTGGCAGCTTGCAGCTTGACCCAACGAACGCGCCAAGCCTGCGACGCGGCGCCGGATGTTCCTGCTTTGCCTTTGGCTGGCGCCATGGAGGTCAGTCGAAGTGTTCGCGCAGGCCTTGGCCTCGGGCCGGTATGGTCATCTGGATCGACGGGGAACGGGGAACGGTCACACTGCGGCACGCGCTTATCGCCCATCTCTACTTGGCCGCCGCGACGACGACGTTTCGGTACTTCAATCCTGCAGTCGTGATTCACATCCGTGTCGGCGACGCCATCGTCTTTCGCGCGGCCCGGTTTGACGGCAACTTGCGGCTAACGGGCATCGTCCCGACGCCATCGGGCGGTGCGAAGTGACGCGCTTCGAATCCACTTTTTCTGTCACACAACAAACAACGAGGGGCCTCGCATGACCGAAGCAACAACGCTGCGCCTGGACCTGCCGCTGGTCCTGCCCGATGTGGGCGACGCGCAGGACCGTTGCGTCACGCGTCTCATCGAGGCCCTGTCGGGCCGCCCCGGCATCTTGCAGGCGCATGTCGTCGGCCGCCAGAGCGGCTCGCCACAGCTTTGCGTCCACTATGAACCGGCCACGCTGCCGCTGGCCCGGGTGCGCGAACTGGTGCATGCAGCCGGTGCCGAACTGACCGAACGTTTTGCCCATCTGGTGATTCACGGCAGCGCGCCGTTGCATGCGCGGGCCGCACGCAGCGCCGCCGACACCTTGCGCAGCGTGCCGGGCGTCCTGGAGGCCGATGTGTCGGCGTCTGGAACGGTTCGGCTCGAATACGACCGGTCGCAGGTATCCGAGAGCGCTCTGCTGTCGAAGGCCGAAGCAGCGGGCCTTCGCGCACCGGCGGCCGTGCCGGCAGCGGCGCTGGCGGCGGCCAAGACTCCTGTCTTATCGCCCAGCCGCGATGACCACGCCGGGCACGACCACGCCGAAGGCAAGCACAACCACGCCGCACACGGCCAAGGCAAGGATCAGCACGGCAAGGCCGGCGGCGAACACGATCATGCCCACGGCGGGCCGCTGGGCGAGCAGTCTGAACTGATCTTCGCAGCGCTGGCCGGGGCCCTGCTGGCGGCGGGCTGGCTGATCGAACGCTTCGGCGCAGCGCCAGGCTGGCTGCCGACAGCGTTTTATGTCGCGGTCTACGTGTTTGGTGGCTACTACACGCTGAAGGAGGCGATCGAGAACGTTCTGGCCAAACGCTTCGAAATCGACACGCTGATGCTGGTGGCCGCGGTGGGCGCCGCGGCGCTGGGCAAGTGGGCCGAAGGCGCGCTGCTGCTGTTCCTGTTCAGCCTGGGTCATTCCCTCGAGCACTACGCCATGGGCCGGGCGCGCAAGGCGATCGAGGCGCTGGCCAAGCTGGCCCCCGAGACGGCCACCGTGCGCCGCGACGGCAGCACGACGGAAGTGGCGGTCGGCGACCTGCAACTCGGCGACGTGGTGATCGTCAAGCCCAACGAGCGCATGCCTGCCGACGGCGTGGTGGTCGTCGGCAACTCGAGCGTCAACCAGGCGCCGGTGACCGGTGAAAGCGTTCCGGTGGACAAGCGACCCGTCGGTGACGCCGCGGCCGCCCGGGCCGCGCTCGCCGCCTTCGACAAGGTCGGGCCGGAAAGCCGTGTCTTCGCAGGCACCATCAACGGCGCGGGTGCCATCGAAGTGATGGTGGCCCGCCGCGCCGAACAGTCGACGATGGCGCGCGTCGTCAAGATGGTGACGGAGGCCGAGGCCCAGCGTTCGCCGACGCAGCAGTTCACCGAGCGCTTTGAGCGCATCTTCGTGCCGGTGATCCTTGCGCTGGTGGGATTGTTGCTGTTCGCGTGGGTGGTGGTCGACGAACCCTTCGCCACCAGCTTCTACCGCGCGATGGCGGTGCTGGTGGCGGCCAGCCCCTGTGCGCTGGCGATCTCGGTGCCCAGCGCGGTGTTGAGCGGGGTGGCGCGTGCCGGCCGCGGTGGCGTGCTGGTCAAGGGCGGCGGGCCGCTGGAAAACCTGGGCACGCTGAGCTCGATCGCCTTCGACAAGACCGGCACCCTGACCGAAGGCAAGCCGAAGCTGACCGACGCCGTCGCGGCGCCCGGCGCGACCGAAGACGAGCTGATGGCGGTGGCGCTGGCCGTCGAAGAGCACAGCGACCATCCGCTGGCCTCGGCCATCGTGAGCGGCGCCCGCGAGCGCCTGCAAGGCCGCGTCACAGCGCCGACGGTTGCCGATGCGAAGAGCATCACCGGCCGCGGCATTCAGGCGCAGGTCGATGGCGAACTGGTCCACATCGGCAAGCCGGTGCTGTTCTCGGAACTGCCCGACTCCAGCCTGACGGCCGAAGTGAGTGCCATCAACGACCGGCTCGTCGCTGCCGGCCGCACGACGATGGTCGTGCGCAAGGGTGGGCGCTTCCTCGGCGTCATCGGCGTGATGGACACGCCGCGGCCGGTGGCCGCCCGCGTGATGGCCGAGCTGCGCGCGCTCGGCGTCGAACGCCTGATCATGATCTCGGGCGACAACCAGCAGGTGGCCGACGCGGTGGCGAAGACCGTGGGCCTGACGGAGGCGCGCGGCGACCTGATGCCCGAGCAGAAGGTCGAGGCGATCAAGGCGCTGCGCGAGAAGCACGGCAAGGTGGCGATGGTCGGCGACGGCGTCAACGACGCTCCAGCCATGGCCAACGCCACGGTCGGCATTGCGATGGGTGCCGCCGGTTCGGACGTGGCGCTGGAAACGGCCGACGTCGCGCTGATGGCCGACGACCTGGCGCAGCTGCCGTTCGCGGTGGGCCTGTCGCGCAGCACCAGCCGCATCATCAAGCAGAACCTGTGGGTCAGTCTGGGCGTGGTGGCGGTGTTGATCCCGGCCACGATCTTCGGCCTGAGCATCGGCACCGCCGTCATCTTCCATGAAGGCTCGACCGTCATCGTGGTGATCAACGCGCTGCGCCTGCTGGCCTACAACGTTCGCCCAGCGCCGCCGGCGCAAGACGGCCCAGCAGCACCGACGGGAGTGCTGACATGAGCGGCAACCACGCCATCCCCACCGCCGACAACGAGCGAGCGCTGTGGATGGCGCTGGGCATGACGTCGATCTTTCTCGTCGCCGAGGTGGTGGCCGGTATCGTGTTCAACAGCCTGGCGCTGCTCGCCGACGCGGCGCACATGTTCACCGATGTTGCCGCGCTGGCGATTGCCGTGGCCGCGCTGCGCGTGGCGCGCCGCCCTGCCGATGCCAAGCGCACCTTCGGCTATCACCGCTTCGAGATCCTGGCTGCGGCTTTCAACGCCGTGCTGCTGTTCGGCGTGGCGGTGTACATACTGTATGAAGCCTATGGCCGCTTCAACGCGCCGGCCGACGTGCAGCCGGTGGGCATGCTGGTGGTGGCGGTGCTCGGCTTGCTGGTGAACCTCGTCAGCATGCGGCTGCTGCGCAGCGGCAAGGACAGCAGCCTCAACGTCAAGGGCGCCTACCTCGAGGTCTGGGCCGACATGCTGGGCTCGGTGGGCGTGATCGTGGCGGCCATCGTCATCCGCTTCAGCGGCTGGGTCTGGGTCGACACGGTGGTCGCCGTCGGCATCGGGCTGTGGGTGCTGCCGCGCACCTGGGTGCTGTTGAAGGAAAGCGTGAACATCCTCCTGGAAGGCGCACCTGAGGGAGTGGACGTCGAGAAGGTCGGGCAGACCATCGGGGCGCTGCCCGGTGTGACCGGCGTTCACGACCTGCACGTCTGGGTGCTGACCAGTGGCAAGAACGCACTGACCGCCCATGTGGTGCACGCCGATGGCGCCGATGGTGTTGCGCTGATCGAGCAGATCAAGCAGCGCATGGCCGACGAATACAGGGTCTTTCACACCACGCTGCAGCTCGAGCGGGTGGCTTGCGAACATTCGGACGACGGCTGCAACTTCGTTGACAAACGCTCGCCGCCAATCGTTTTGCCAACGAACTCGGCGCTGCTTGCAACGCCATGAATGCGCCACCTGAAAATCGGGGCCGATCGACCCCAGCACGCCCGCCGGGAGCGATCAAGGTGAAAGTCGATTGGCTCTGCCCCGGCGGGCGTCATGTGGGGCACCGCCGGTGCCTCATTTGCTACCCAGAGGAGAAACGACATGCCATCCCCCGACTCTGAACAAGACTTCACCGACTGCATCGAGGCCTGCGCTGCGGCGTGCAGCAAGCACGCCGCTGAACAACACAGCTCTTGATGGCGCAGGCGCCGAGATGAGCCATCCCCGGCTTTTCTGGAGTCCGGTGAGCCGGAGTCTGACCGTCGTGGCCTGACCAGTGGCTTTTGGCGGTCCGTTCACTTCGAGGTCGTGATCGCCGGGCCGGAGTCCTCGGCGCCCGGCAGGCCCATCCAGAACAGCTGGCACAGGAGGCTGAACGCCATTTGTTTAGTTACGCGGCTGATGTGGACGCAAGGCGCGAGAGGCCGGCAGGGGTTTCGCAGGATGGTCATGCCGGTCACTTCGCCCAGAACGAAGGGGCCCGCATGGCGGGCAATGCGATCATTCGAATCAGGCGTCCAGAGTCCGGAGGAACCATGCCGCACAACACACACCGGCCGCAGACCGCTGGCCCGCTGATCGGCGCGCAGCGGCTGCTGCGAAGCGTGCTGGCCGTCGCCGGCCTGGGCTTGGCGCTTGCCGCAACGCCGGCCGAGCGCACGCTGTACAAGTCGGTGCTGCCGAACGGCCGAGTCGTTTATGGTGACGCACCGGACCCGCAGGCGCGCCGCCACGAGAAGATCAGTGTCGAGGACCATCCACCCGACACTGCCCAGACCGAAGCCGGGCTGCGCGCGCTGGCGCTGACGCGCCAGCAGCTGCGACGCGATGCCGAGGCGCGTGCGGCACGGCTGCGCCAGATCGAGCGGCAGATCGTTGCCGTCTATGCCGATCTGCAGGCCGCTGAAGGCGAGCGCGAACGCGGCATCGCGGTGCAGGAAGGCGACCGGCAAGGGCGGCGTTTGTCGTCCGCGTATCTGCAGCGGCAGGCCACGCTTGAAGCAGCGGCCCTGCGGCTGCGGCGCAGCCTGGACGCGCTGCTGCGCGAACGCAGCGCGCTCCTGTGAAGGCTGGCAGCCCGACCGCACCCGGGCCTCGGTCAGGCCGGCGTTACAGCCTGCCCCTGGCTCGGTACACCTTCGGCAACACCCACCACAACAGCACGATCAACACCCCGATGCCGCCGGCCGAGATGTTGCCGACCAGGTGGCCGAACACCGCCGACAACGCCAGTTGCGTCACCAACACCAGCGCCAGCGCGAGCGCGACCGAGCCGAAGATGATCTGGCGGGTGGCCAGCCGCTTGAAGCGCTCGCGGTCGATCAGCGGCCGTATCACGCGGTGCTGAACGGCGGGTGCGCTCAACATCACCAGGCTGGCCACCGCCAGCACAAAAGTCGCGATGAAGACGCTCTTCTCGGCCGCCACCGTGGCCGCAAACCCGCTGCTGAACGGAACCGTGATCAGAAACGCCGACAGCAGTTGCGCGCTGGGCAACAGCACGCGCAGCTCGCCCAGCATGTCGGTCAGATCGCCATCGCCGCTCGGGGCATGGCTCAGCGTACCGTCAGGCGCCGTTGTGCTCTCGTTCGTTGTCGTCGTCACGTGGCCTCCTGCTGTATCGTCATAGAACGAGGTCCGAGCCCCGGCTTCTTGCACCGACGAAGTTGGGGCGCCGGGGCAAAACACAACCGCCGTCTTCAGCTGCAATCGGAACATCACCACGGCTTTCGTCCGAGGCACCGTGTGCGGTTGGGGCTTTGCCACGGCCAGCCGACAAGACTCTGCTGCGCCGGCCCGGTGCGTCGCATCATGCGTTGCCGATGGCATCGACCCCACAAGATGCGCCCGGCAATGAACTTGTTCTGCGCGGTGCAGGTCGCACCAAACCTGTCTCACGACTGCCAGGACAGCCAACGCAATGCCCCGCCTGCAAGACCGCACAGCTCACGATGAGCACCCGCGAGAATATCGAGATCGACTACTGCCCGGAGTGCCGCGGCGTCTGGCTGGATCGCGGCGAGCTGGACAAGATTGTTGAACAGCAGCGCGCTGCGTATCACGTTGAGGCGCGTCTGCACGCGCAGCGCGTTGGCCCAGCGGAACAGCAGCCGGTCCTCCTGCGGGTCGGTGGTGTCGAAGATGCTCTGCGTAACGACGCGAATCTCGCCAATCGTCGCTCCGGCCGCCTCGAGTTCCGCGAACGAGGGCAGCGGCGGCGGTGAAGGACGCGGGCGAGCCGCGTGCCGGGGTTCCGCTCGCGGGCTTCAGTCACGGGGTTGATCAAGTGCCCTGGCTCGAAGAACGGCCGAAGTGCACAGCGCCTTTGACGAGAGAGCAGGTCCATACCCTTTGCGGCGCCACCCCAAAGGCTAGAACAGTCGCGGTCCGAGCAGGGTCAGGCCCGCGAATACCGACCATCCGGTCGCGCCGGGACGCACAGTGCGCGCGACCCCGGCGTCGAGGGTCAGCGTTTTCGCGGCGTTGAAGCTCCCGGCGACAAGCAGTTGCGCGGTGCCGGGGGCACCGCGTTGTCGTGTCCCCGAAAGTTCCATCACCAGGCCCCACCGGTCGTTGATTGAACGCGACAGGGCTACCGCCCCGAGTGTCTGCACGCGAGCCAGGCCGGGATCACGAGCGCCGAATCTCGTGGCGAGAAGGTTGAGATCGGCATGGTAGCCGCCGAAATCGGCGCTGTAGATCGTGTTGAGCGAGTAGTCCGACTCTGCACTGCCGATGCCTTTGCTGCCCGTGGGCAACGTGACGCCCGCCTCGACGCCGAAGGCCGATGCTTCGTCGATCGCCATGCGCCGCTTGAGCACGACGCTGGCGTCACCGGAGCCCTGCGCGCGTGCGCCGGCTTCGTCGGTCTGTCTCGCCCGGGCATCGCCACCGACGCGCAGACCCCAATCCTCGGTGAAGGCGAGCTTGAACGTGTAGCCCAGGCTGTCGCGACGCGCGGCGCCGCTGCCACGCGAAACCAGCCCGCCGGCCTCGATTTCCAGCCACCCGGGAGCCGACAGGGCGGCAGGCGTGGACACGCTGGGCCGATAGGGCGTGACCGAGGGTTGCTCGTCGGCGAACGCTTGCGTGCATGCACACGCCACCCCCAGCGACGCCGCTGCAGACCGCCACATGCAAGGCCGCACGACGCGGGCTTGCCGCTGGCCAGGGGCGTTGGAGGTCATGTGATGGGCCGGGACGGAAGCCGGCAGGCAGCTTCGTGCCGATGGTCGCGGCGCACGCTTGTCACCACCGCGCGGGTCGCGTGGGCCACGAAGCGGAGCCGGAGCAAGCCATGCGTCCTACGACTTCAGCCAATCCACGAGTTCAGAGCCCAGCAGCGTGGCGTTCAGTTCCTCGTCCGACTGCGCCACGAAGGCTTCGAGGTCGCGGATCACCACCACGCCGGTGTTCCTGAACCGGCGCGCGATCTTCTGCACGAACTCGAACGTCACGCCCTTGTCTTCGCAGGCGCCGATGAACAGGAAATAGACCTGGTCGCCGCGCTGCTGCGACTCCTCGAGGACGCGCATGGCTCGCGCCTCGTCGCTGCCATCGTTTTCTCCGTCGGTGATGAAGAGCACGAGCGAGCGCCTCTTCTCATGCGTGTGCGGGGTGCCGTGGCCATGCAACTGGCCGCTCGGCGACCAGCCGAACAGGCGGCTGAGGAACCCGGCGCCCTGGGCCGAGCGGTGGGCTTCCTGGCACACCTTCCAGCCAAAGTGCTCGAGCGCACGCTCGAGCACATGGCTGTAGGTGGTGCCGCCTTTCCAGCCCGGGACGCGATCGACGATGTTGCGTGTGACGTAGTCGCGCGCATCGTCGGGCGTCACGCTGCCCACGTAGTAGGCGTTGTGTTCGCCGGCGCTGAAGGTGAAGACGTCCATCTTGCGGTCCGGGTCGAGGACCATGCAGTAGGGCACGAGCCGCTCGATCAGGATGCTGGTCGTGCCCTCCTCGTGTTCGTGCTCGAACGAGCCGGAAACGTCGATGATCAGGGCGGTTTCCGCCTTCACGTTCGCCACCACGCCGGCCTTGTCGAGGGCCAGGCGCAGCGCGTTGGCCGACTTGTCCAGATTCAGTGTGAGTTTGCTGTTCATGCGATCTCCTGGTTCAGGCTTTCAACTGGTCGATGATGTCGCGCAGCCGGTAGGCCAGTTCGCCGGCTTCGGTCGGCGAGACGCTGGTCTTGCTGGCGCCGAGGGTGGTGATGGACGCAATGCTGCCGATGAAGGCTGGCATCACGACCAGCGCCACGTTCTGGATGGCGCCGATCAGACGGATCGGCTGCTCGATCTGCAATTCGCGCGTGGTGCCGGCTTGCTGCATCTGTGCCAGGGTCTGCGTCAGACTGATGCTGCGCTCGACAAAGCACTGCGCCAGTGCGGCGTGATCCTGGCGAAGGCGCTCCGACAGAAACAAGGCGCCAAGGGCAGCGGCTTCGACCTGCACCGCGGTGCCGTCCATCGAGCCGGACAGGCGCAGCAGCCGGTCCTTCAGGTCCAGCAAGGGGTCCAGCGCCGCACCCATGAGTGTCAGCAGTTGTTCCAGCTCGGCCTGCGCCTTGGCGAGCTCGCCCGGCGTGTCGATCCGGCTGTTGACACCCTGGAACAGCCGGCCCACGACACCGTCGCGGCCGTGTCCGCAGGCGGCCATGAGGTCGATAGCTCCCAGGATGTCCATCATGCGCGCGAGGTAGCCCTGCACCTGGCGCAGCACCGGGCTGCGCGCAAGGGCCAGCATCTCGGTGACGAGTGCGCTGTGCGACTGCTGCAGGTCGTGGCCCCACAGGATCGCCTTGCGCCGCGATGCCTTGGCGACGATGAACGTGCCGATCAGCGCCCGCGCCTGCTCGTACACCGGGGCCGCCGCCCCGGGCGACAAGGCTTGCAGATCGCGCACAGCCACCTCGATCCGGGTTCGTGCGGCACCGGGGATGGCCGTCGGCTGCCGCACCGGCGGCGTGGCCGCAGCAACAGGACGCGCCGGCGGTGGCGCGTCCTTCGGCGGCGGCACGCCACCCGCCGGGCTGCGCAGCGACGCGCCCGCGGGGCCGATGACCGTCGGGCGCAGCCTTGGGTTCGCGGGCGGCACGGCCGGCCTCAGGAAAAGTGGCCCAGAACGTCGTTGAACGTGCCCGTGAAGCCGCGGCCGACGGGCGCGTACTCCCAGCCGTTGTCGCCGTGCATGATGCTGCCCAGCTGCACCACGTTGAACTCGCCGAACTCCTGGGACAACTGGTAGGCGCCGAGCTCGCGCCCGCCCTCGTCGGCGATGGTGACCGTGCAGACCTCGATGTCGGCGAAGGCGGCCTCGTCCTCGTCCTCGGCGCCCTCGTCGTGCCCGGCGCCGTGTTCGGCCTTGTGCACGGTGGCAAAGAGGGGAATCTCGTTGACGCCCGCGGGAAGCTTCGAGCCATCGACGACGATGGTTTCCGTGTTGCCCTGCACCCGAACATCGCCGGAGTGCCGCAGCCCGCCCGAGGGCGTGGCGAAGGAGCCGTCCGCCGCAGTCGGCAGCACGCCGGTTTTGGGGCTCATCTTCGTCGTGTTGTAGGTCGACAGGATCTCCTGGATCGTCGAGACTTT
>Ga0073925_1000186_pt1 | contig 13095 bp, 15 predicted proteins | sample GWRWT4_21May14_FD_70952 | JGI IMG/M metagenome (GOLD analysis project Ga0073925, IMG submission 70952) | Sand microcosm microbial communities from a hyporheic zone in Columbia River, Washington, USA - GW-RW T4_21-May-14 | ecosystem: Engineered > Artificial ecosystem > Sand microcosm >...
ACTACCGTCGAATAGCCACTCGCTACGAAAAGCTGGCCGAACGGTTTACCTCGTTCATCAGCCTCGTCGGTGCCATCGTCTGCATGACTTGAATGTCAACACACCCTAGAACACGTTAGGCCGCCGATGAAATCCGCATCATCTCCTTCCGCAAAGCCACGAAGCGTGAAGCAAACCTGTACTTCTCTCAAGTCCAAGACTGATTGGGCCCGCCTGCGCTCTTCGGAAGCCAAAGGTACGCCGACCGAAGAGCATCCCGAAGCTGATGTGAAGCACATCGTTCGAGGCATCGTCCGAAGAGGCCTGAAGCCGGTGCCTTCGAAAGCGCTGGTGTCTCTGCGCCTCGATCAAGATGTTCTCGAGTGGTTCAAAGTTCAAGGAGCGGGCTATCAAACCCGAATGAACGCAGTACTTCGCGCATTTCGGGACGCGTCGGCCTGACCCTTGCATCGAGGGGATGCCCAAAAGGCTGCGCCTTTCGGTCCCCCTCATGTCAAAGGTCAGGCGTCGAAGCAATACATCCGTGCTCACCCACCGGAGAAATCAGAATGCCTCTGCTTGGTTCAGCCGCAATGCTGCTGTCGTTCGACGTTGAGTCCGAAGCCATCGAAGAGCACGATCGGTGGCACACGCATGAACATCTCCCGGAGCGCCTGTCGATTCCCGGATTCCATCGAGGAACTCGTTGGCTTGCCACTGATGGAGCGCCCCGCTACCTGGTCCTGTACGAGGTTGAGAGTTTGGCGACGCTTGCGTCGGACGCCTACCTGGCGAAGCTGAACAATCCGACGCCATGGACAACGAGAATGATGCCCCACTACAGGGGAATGAACAGGGGGCTGTGTGTGGTCGCCGGGAGCTTTGGCTTTGGGCAGGGCGGCACTGCGGCACTCATCCGTTTCACGCCAGAGGCATCACGATCCGCATCGCTCGACCGGTGGCTGCTCGAGGAAACTCTTCGAGGAGTTCCGCAAATGTCTGGCCTTGGCAGCGCACATCTTCTGCGCGGAGCACAGCAGGGACCAATGACCAACGAGCAGCGCATCAGAGGAGCGGATGGCGCAGTCGCCTCGGCGCTCATCATCACCGGATACGAAAGCCAGGCAGTCGTTGCCTTCGCCAATGAGCTTTGCGCCGCGCGTGGCCTGCCGGCTCGGGGTGCGGCAGAGCTGAGCTGTGCAACGTACCGGTGGAGCTACTCTCTTGCGAGCGGCGAAGTGGCCGCCTGACCATTCCATCGAGGGAGTGCACAACAGGCCGCGCCCTTCGGTCACCGCATGCGAAACGTTGGGCGCCACTTGCGGTCCTGCACAACGCCGAAGACCTGACCTTGTCAAGCGGGCCACGACGCCCACCCGCTCGATCGATGGCGGTGAGGTCATCGTTCTTCAGGCGAAAGGCAAGAACCTGACCCATGACGGCCAACGATACGACAACGACCACGTCTTCGTGATTCACTTCGAAGGTGGCAAGATCGTTCGGTACGAGGAGTATTGCGAAACGGAGTTGATCGCCCGCGTACTGCCAGCCCGTATTGTGGCCAAATCAATGCCAAAACCTGCTTGAATCGGCGTGCCAGAGTGTGGCCTGACCATTCCTTCGAGCGGACGCGGTCCTGACGACCATGTTGCCTGCTTTGTCGGCACAAGTTCCTGCCCGTGAGCTGCGCCTTTCGGCTCCCCCTCGACTCGAACGTCGGGGACTGCGAAGTCAACCAACGAGTCACATCATGAGCCCAGAACAACGTCTCCGTGAACTCGGCATAGAACTGCCGGCGAGCAGTGCTCCGGCAGGAAATTATTCCGCCGCGGTGCGTTCAGGCAATCTCTTGTTCTTGTCCGGGAAAGCCCCTTTGCCAGTGAATGGCCTGAAGCCGCGGGGCCGCTTGGGCAGGGAGTACTCCGCGGAGGACGGCTACAAGTTCGCGCGTTCGGCCTGCATCGACTTGTTGGCGGCCGTGAGGGCAATGCTTGGAGATCTGGACAAGGTGGTGCGCATCGTGGAGTTGCACGGGTCTTTGAATACAACGCCGGAGTTCGAGGACCACGCCAAAGTTCTGGACGGCGCCTCCGACCTTCTTTTCGAGATATTCGGTCCGGCCGGCCTGCATGCAAGGTCTGTCGTGGGCGTGATCTCATTGAGGAGTGGGGTACCACTCACGGTCAAGGCAATCATCGAGTGCCGGCCCGAATGAGGCCTGACCCTTCCATCGAGGGGTGCCCAGATGGCCGCACCTTTCGGTCGAGTCTGCTCAGCGAAGCGCTGGCAGCATTTTTACGCGACTGATCGCAGAAGCTTGCCCGAACGAAATGCGTGCAGTGGTCAAGTCCGATGGCACTGAAGGCATCAAGGTGTCATTCGAATTTCTCGGCGGCATGGCCATGCAGGAGTTGATGTCGAACGCGCAAGTCAGCAGGGCCATCGGGGGGTTCGAGCGTCATGTCGACAAGACAAGGGTCGAGCAGATCCTCAAGTGACGCCTCGCCCTTGTGCGGCGTCAGGCGCCACGATGACCATTGTTCCGCGCGTGTCGCACATCGGCCGCCGCTCACAGTCACCCATTCTTCCGGGGAACACCATGTCCAGGCTTCGTGTAGAAAGTTTCACCATCTCGCTCGACGGTTTCGGCGCCGGCCCGGACCAGGACATCGACAACCCGCTCGGCGTGGGCGGCACCTCGCTTCATGGCTGGGCTCTGCCCACACGAACGTTTCAGAAGCACTTGTTCGGCAGCGATGGTGGCGCCACGGGCATTGACGAAGACTTCGCCGCTCGAGGCTTTCAGAACATCGGGGCCTGGATTCTCGGCAGGAACATGTTCGGGCCGGTTCGCGGGCCCTGGCCGGACGAGCGCTGGCGCGGTTGGTGGGGCGAGAACCCGGTCTATCACGTGCCGGTGTTCGTGCTGACGCACCACGCACGCGCCCCGCTGGTCATGGAAGGGGGAACGACCTTCCACTTCGTGACGCAAGGCATTGCCGCTGCCCTGGCGCAGGCGCGAGAAGCGGCCGGGGGCAAGGACGTTCGTGTCGGTGGCGGCGTGAACCTCATTCAACAGTATCTTCGCCAACGCCTGATCGACGAGATGCACATCGCCATCTCGCCGGTGCTGCTCGGCGCGGGTGAAAGACTCTTTGAAGGCGTGAACCTTCCGGCCCTGGGCTACGCCTGCACCCGGTGCGAAAGCTCGCCACTGGCCACGCACGTGGTTCTTGCCCGGCAGTGATCATGTCAAACGCCGGGCGAGCGCGAGCACGGCACACTGCGAATACGCACTACTTTGGAGGCGCGAATGAAGAGAGTCACAGGCATCGGAGGCATCTTCTTCAACGCGAACGACCCGCCCGCTCTGCGAGCCTGGTACCAGCAGCACCTGGGCATTGACGTTCAGGCGTGGGGCGGCACCGCGTTCACCTGGGTCGATGCCGCGGGCGATGCGATCAAGGGAACGACCATCTGGTCCATCGGCGCCGCTGATGGCGCGCACTTCGCGCCGAGCAAGTCGACCTTCATGGTCAACTACCGGGTCGAGGACCTGGCGGCCTTGCTGCAATCGCTTCGAGACGAAGGCTGCAATGTCCTGGAGAAGACCGAGGACTCCGAGTACGGCAAGTTCGGGTGGGTCATCGACCCCGAGGGCAACAAGGTCGAACTCTGGCAGCCGCCGCGAGGGCAGTAAGTTCGGCGCTGGCACAACCCAAGGCCGACGCCTCGTTTCAGGAGACGCTCTTGTTCTCACACATCTTCGTCGGGGTCAGTGACTTCGAGCGCGCGTTCGGGTTTTACAGCGCGCTCATGGCCTGCCTCGGAAACGACCCCAGGTTCTGCGATCGCAGCCGCCCTTGGGCCGGTTGGCAAAGCGCCGGCGGGCCGAGGCCGCTGTTTCTGATCGGCAAGCCCCATGACGGAACGGCTCATGCGCAGGGCAACGGCCAGATGGTCGCGTTCCTGGCCGAGAGCCGCGCGCTGGTCGACAGTGCGTACCAGGTCGCACTCGCTCATGCCGGCGTGTCCGAAGGTGCGCCCGGCCTGCGACCTGAATACCACGCGAACTACTACGGCGCGTATTTCCGTGACACCGAGGGAAACAAACTCTGCGTCGTGTGTCATGTGCCGGTGGCCTGAGCGGCCTTCGGTCACTTCCAGGCGCCGCTCATGTCAAACCTCAGGTCGTTCGAGTGAGTGACGCCCTGCCGTATCAAGTGCTTGCCGATGCGGTGCTGGCGCTGCATGTCGCCATCGTCATCTTCGTCGTCGGGGGCCTTGTTTTCATCATCGTCGGCAATGTGCGAGCCTGGCGTTGGGCCAATGCGCTGTGGTTCCGGCTGGCGCATCTGGTGGCCATCGGCGTTGTTGTTGCCGAGTCGTGGTTCGGGGTCGTGTGCCCGCTGACAGCGCTCGAAATGTGGTTGCGCGCGCGAGCTCGCGCCACCACGTACAGCGGCAGTTTCATCGAACACTGGCTCGGCCGGATGCTTTACCACGAGGCGCCGAGCTGGGTCTTCACCACGGCGTACTCGTTGTTCGGCCTGGTTGTCGCGGCCACATGGTGGTGTTTCCCGCCAAGACCTTCAAGAACTTCGTAGTGCCCGTGTCCGAGTCGTTGGATCCCAGCCGCTACAGTGCTGTGATCGTCTGGTGCCGAACATCCAGGCAGTTCATCACGACGGCCAAATACAAATGAGGCCGGCGTTTCCCGAATGATTTCCGTCTGCGCGCATTGAAAGCCATGAGCCCCAACTACCGACGCGTTCTCCAGGCCGTTCTGTATGAAGCCTTTGCGATTGCTTTCGTGGGCCCGGTCCTGAGTGTCGTGTTCGAGAAGCCGGCGGCTTCGACGCTGGCCCTGGCCTTCGTTCTGTCGAGCATTGCCCTGGCGTGGAATTACGTTTTCAACGCGCTCTTCGAGCGTTGGGAGTCTCGCCAGGCAGTGCGGGGCCGCTCATTCGCCAGACGACTGGCGCATGGCCTGGGTTTCGAGGGCGGGCTCGTGGTCATTCTGGTGCCGGTGATGGCGCTCTGGCTGGAAACCTCCGCTCAAGTGGCCTTCCTCGCCAATCTTGGGCTCCTGGCATTCTTCTTCGTCTATGCCATCGGCTTCACCTGGGCCTTCGATCGTGTGTTCGGCCTTCCAGAGTCGGCAACGAAGCGGGCCGGGGCCTGAGAAGGTGTGAACGAATCCAGCATGCCTGCTCGTCCCGCCGAAACGCGCCCACTCGGCGTTGCAAATGCGCGCCGTAGCCCGAGCTATGGCTGTGCTTTGCGCCTTGATTGGGCGCGTTTCGGCGGCCCGCTCGGGCACGCCGGATTCATTCACACCTCCTGAGCCGCTCAGCAACCGAGCTTCAACGCCTGTACCGGCCGGCCGCTGTCGGCGTCGACGATCACGAGGTTGACCGAGCGGGGGTGTGCGGCGTCGGCCGCCAGCGTCGATTCGAACGCCAGCAGCGCAGGCGCATGGGGTGTGGCACGCCACGTGTCCACGGGCTTGTACTCGCGCACCACGTAGTCGTGCTTCAGCGTGGCGCCATCGTTCTCGCCGGCCTTCACCTGGCTGACATGGCCTTGTTCCGTGACGGCCCAGTACGCGGCCAGGCGTGCCGGCGCTCCGGGTGCGCCGACCACGCTGGCGCTGAAGCGGTTGCCGTCGCGTGACAGGCTCACGTCGACGCTCGCCGCAGGGCGTTCTTTCGCCGACGAAGGCGGGCCACCGCGCGACCACTCCGGCCGGTCGGCACCGTCGACGATCACCTGCGGCGTGTAGCTGAAGCGCGCGCCGCTGCTGCGCTGCGATTGCGCCTGGCGCTGGGTGTAAGCGGCGCTGGCGAAACGGTCTTTCCAGCCCAGCCGGTCCCAGTAGTCGACATGGAAGGCGAGTGCCACGACGCCGGGGTCGGCCTTCAGGCGCGACAGCCACGCGTCGGCCGGCGGGCAGGAACTGCAACCTTCCGAGGTGTAGAGCTCGACCACCGGCGTGACCGACGGGCCGCTGCGGGCGCTGCAGGTGCCGGCCGCCTGCGCCTGCGCGGCCGTGGCTAGCAGCAGGGCGAGCAAGGCGGCGGCAGGGGTGGCGAGGGCCATGGTGCGCTCCGGTGTTTTTGACGATGGCGCTTCGTCGTGGCGTCGGGCGTCTTCTTACCGCGGGCCTTGTGCCACACTGCGCCGCCTTTCCCCGCCTCGTCACCCATGCCATTGCGCCCATCCGCTCAACCCTGTGTCGCCGTTCTCGGCGGCGGGCCGGCCGGCCTGATGGCGGCCGAGGTGCTGGCCGCAGCGGGCGCCAGCGTCGATCTGTTCGATGCCATGCCGTCGGTCGGCCGCAAGTTCCTGCTCGCCGGCAAGGGCGGTTTGAACCTCACGCACAACGAAGACTTCGGCGGGTTCGCCGGGCGATACGCCGAGCGCCGCGCGGACATCGAGCCGATGCTGCAGCGCTTCGGCCCCGTGCAGGTGAGGGCCTGGGCGCAGGCGCTCGGTGTGGCCACCTTCGTCGGCAGCTCGGGCCGGGTGTTCCCGGTCGACATGAAAGCCGCGCCGCTGTTGCGGGCCTGGTTGCAGCGCCTGCGCGCGGCGGGCGTGCGCTTCCACATGCGGCACCGCTGGGTGGGGTGGGGGCAGGGCGAGGTCGCGGGGCAGGCGCTGCGTTTCGGTGCGCCTGCGGGTGAACTCGTGAAGTCGTTCGACGCGGTGGTGCTCGCGCTCGGCGGTGGCAGCTGGGCCCGGCTCGGCTCCGACGGCGCATGGGTGCCGCTGCTGGCCGGGCGCGGTGTGGACGTGGCGCCGCTGCAGCCCTCGAACTGCGGCTTCGACGTGGGCCGCTACGCGCCCGACGCAGCGTTGACGAAGGGCTGGACCGAGCACTTCCGCAGCCGCTTCGCGGGCCAGCCATTGAAGACAGTGGCGCTGTCGATCCGCACGCCCGATGCCGCGGTCTTCGAGCAAGCGGGTGAGTTTGTCGTTACCGAAGGCGGTGTCGAGGGCAGCCTCGTCTACGCGCTCTCGGCGCTGGCGCGCGAGCAGATCGCGGCGCACGGCCACGCGCTCGTGCACATCGACCTGCTGCCGGGGCGCAGCGCCGACTTCGTGCAGGCCGAAGTGGCGCGCCCGCGCGGCTCGCGTTCGCTGGCCACGCATTTGAAAAGCCGGCTCGGCCTCGACGGCGTGGAAGCGGCGCTGTTGTACGAGCTGCTGCCACGCGCGCTGATCGCCGACGCGGCGCAGCTGGCCGGCGCCATCAAGCACTTGCCCTTGCCGCTGCGTGCCACCCGCCCGCTCGATGAAGCCATCAGCAGCGCTGGCGGTGTGCGCTTCGAAGCGCTAGACGTCGGCCTGATGCTGCGCGAACTGCCCGGCGTGTTCTGCGCCGGCGAGATGCTCGACTGGGAGGCGCCGACCGGTGGTTACCTGCTCACGGCCTGCTTCGCCAGCGGCGTGGTGGCGGGCGAAGGCGTGGCGCGCCACCTCGGCCTGCGCTGACGCGCCGAGCACTGCGGGGCCTGTGGCACACTGCGCCGCTTCGATTTGACGGCCTGCGTGGCCCCGTTCCCTTGGACAAGATTCTTCTGCAGATCGCCGCCGAACTGAAGGTTCGGCCGGCCCAGATCCACGCCGCTGTCGAGTTGCTCGACGGTGGCGCCACGGTGCCCTTCATCGCCCGCTACCGCAAGGAAGCGACCGACAACCTCGACGACATCCAGCTGCGTGAGCTCGAAACACGCTTGTCGTACCTGCGTGAACTCGAAGAGCGGCGCGAAGCGGTGCTCAAAAGCATTGCCGAACAAGGCAAGCTGACACCCGAATTGCAGGCCGCGATCAACGCCGCGCCGACCAAGCAGGAACTCGAAGACCTCTACCTGCCCTACAAGCAGAAGCGGCGCACCAAGGCGATGATCGCGCGCGAAGCCGGCATCGAGCCGCTGGCCGACAAGCTCTTCGCCGACCCGTCGCTCGACCCGCTCGCGGAGGCCGCCACGTTCGTCAACGTGGATGGCGGTTTCGCCGACGCGCAGGCGGTGCTCGACGGCGTGCGCGACATCCTCTCCGAACGCTGGGCCGAAGACGCGACGCTGGTGCGCAAGCTGCGCGACTGGTTGTGGGGCGAAGCACTGTTCCAGAGCAAGCTGATGGCCGGCAAGGACGGCACGCTCCCCGACCACGCCAAGTTCCGCGACTACTTCGACTACGCCGAGCCGATCCGCAGCGTGCCTTCGCACCGTGCGCTCGCGGTGTTCCGTGGCCGCACGCTGGAGTTGCTCGACGCGAAGCTCGTCACCGATGAACAAGTGGTTCCCGGCAAGCCCGTGCTCGCCGAAGGCCACATCGCCGTGCACCTGAAATGGAGCCACGCGAAGCGCCCCGCCGACGAGCTGATCCGCAAGTGCATCGCCTGGGCCTGGAAGGTCAAGCTGAGCCTGAGCCTGGAGCGTGACCTGTTCGGCCGGCTGCGCGAAGAGGCCGACAAGGTCGCGATCAAGGTCTTCGCCGAGAACCTGCGCGACCTGCTGCTCGCAGCACCCGCCGGCCCGAAGGTCGTGATGGGCCTGGACCCCGGCATCCGGACCGGCTGCAAGGTGGCGGTGGTCGACGCGACCGGCAAGGTGCTGGCCACGAACACCGTCTACCCGCTGGAACCACGCAAGGACTGGGAAGGGTCGCTGCACACGCTTGGGGCTCTGTGCGCCACGCACGGCGTGAACCTGATCGCGATCGGCAACGGCACCGGCAGCCGCGAGACCGACAAGCTGGCCGGTGACTTGATCAAACGTTTGCTGCAACTGGCGCCCGACTCGCAGATCCAGAAAGTGGTGGTCAGTGAAGCTGGCGCCTCGGTCTACTCGGCGAGTGAATACGCGAGCAGGGAGTTGCCCGATCTCGACGTGAGCCTGCGCGGCGCGGTGAGCATCGCGCGGCGTCTGCAGGACCCGCTGGCCGAGCTCGTGAAGATCGACCCGAAGAGCATCGGCGTCGGCCAGTACCAGCACGACGTGAGCCAGAGCGACTTGGCGAAGAGCCTGAACACCGTGATCGAAGACTGCGTGAACTCGGTCGGTGTGGATCTGAATACCGCCTCGACGCCGCTGCTCTCACGTGTGTCGGGCCTGAGTGGCGCCGTGGCTGCCAGCATCGTGCGCTGGCGCGACGCGAACGGCGCGTTCAGGAGCCGCAAGCAGCTGCTCGGCGTGAGCGGCCTGGGTGCGAAGACCTTCGAGCAGAGCGCCGGCTTCCTGCGCATCCGCGGCGGTGACGACGCGCTCGACCAGTCGGGCGTGCACCCGGAAACCTACCCGCTGGTCGAACGCCTGCTCGCCGCATTGAAGAAGCCCGCGGCCGAAGTGATGGGCCGCGCCGATGTGATCCGCACGCTCAAGCCCGAAGCTTTCGCCGACGAGAAGTTCGGCGCGATCACGGTGAAAGACGTGCTCACCGAGCTCGAAAAACCCGGCCGCGACCCGCGCCCCGACTTCAAGGTGGCGCGTTTGTCCGACGGCATCGAAGACATCAAGGATCTGCAGGCCGGCATGACGCTCGAAGGCACGATCAGCAACGTGGCGCAGTTCGGCGCGTTTGTCGACCTCGGCGTGCACCAGGACGGGCTGATCCACGTGAGCCAGCTCGCCAACAAGTTCGTCAACGATGCGCGCGAGGTGGTGAAGACCGGCGACATCGTCAAGGTCAGGGTGCTCGAAGTCGACCTGGCGCGCAAGCGCATCTCGCTGACGATGAAGCTCGATGCCAAGCCGGTGCCGCAGGGCGAACGTGGTGGCAACGCCTACCGCGCGCCGGAACGGGGTGAGCGTGTCGCTTCGCATCGCGGCGCGCCCGCGTCTCAGGCTGGCGGCTCGGCGATGGCCGATGCTTTTGCGCGGCTGCAGTCCAAGCGTTGAGGCGTCGCGCCGATTTCTTTCCCGCTGTAACGGGAAGCAGCCCACTACACTGACTCGCGGAACGAACGGAGTTGCCCGGTTCCGGAATCGACGAGGGAGAGCGCGGATGCTTGGAAAACGCTACGACGTTGTCGCTGGTGACAACCTGTGGAACATCGCGAAGCTGCACCTGGGCAGCGGAGCGCAGTGGCCGCGCATCTGGCGCTACAACAACCGGCGCGACGTGATCCGTGTGACCGGCCGCGGCATCGTGAACCCCGATTTGATCTACGTTGGCCAGGTGCTGCTCATTCCCACCGTGGCCAGCGCCCCGAGCGGCACGGCAGCGCCCACGGTTGCGCCGCCGGGGCTCCTTGGCGCGCAGCCGCCCTCGGCGGCGGGCCAGCCGGCACCGCTGGCGTCGCCGCAGCCTGTGCGCTCGCAAGGGCCGCTGTGGCAGCAACTGCCCAACGTGCAGTCGCCCATTTCATTCAAGTACCGGCTCGATTTCAAGGCCCCACCGATCGACACGCCGGCCGCGAAGATTGAATTCAGAATGACCGGCGACGTCGTGATCATGTCGCGCAAGGCCTACCCGGCGCTCTACGTCACGAGCCGCGCCGAGATCGAGGCGCAGGTCACGCACGAGATGAACCATGCTTTTGGCAAACTGGTGCAAGACAACCGCTTCATCTTCAACCCCGCCGACCGCAGCGTCACGGTCCGCTCGATGCTCGTGAGCCAGAGCAAGACGCCGAACACGGTCTCGACGGCCATTGGTGTCGAAACATCGTCCGGCGCCTTTCCCAAGCTTCGCGCCGAGATCCGCTTTCCGAAGCTCGAAGGCACGGTCGATCATTTCATCTACGTTGCGATGGACGTCAAGTTCGTCATCGAAATCACGCCGAAACTGCAGCCGCCTGCGGGGCCTTCGCCGCAGCCGGTGCGCTACGCGCCGCCGGTGGCCGTGCCGCAGTACCAGACCGACTGGGGCCGCGTGATCGGCACCGGCCTGGTGGTCACGGCGGCCGCCATCGTGGTGGCAACGATCGTCGAAGACTTTCTGACCGCGGGTGTGGGTGTCGCCGACGACCCTGTGTCGTTCGCTGCGGCGAGTGCGGCGCTGGTGCGAGGCCTGGCCATGATTCGCGGAGCGGCTCTGCCGGCGGCGATGGCACCGGCTGCGGTGAGGGTCGGTGCCGCGGTTCAATTCGCGCGCTGAGCCGGCGTGAACAAGCGGGTGTCGCGCCGCGCGGTGCTGGCTGGCGCCGGCGTGCTGGGTCTGGTGGGTGGCGCGCTGTTGCTGTCGTCACCGCGCACGCGCGACCCGCTCCAGCGGGCGCACGCGATGGGCCTCGCGCAAGGCATCGTCGTCGGCCTCGGCGAACCCGCGGCGTTCTTCGTGCCGCCCTACCTGCCGGCTGACGCGAAGATCGCCGGTGTCGAGGCCTCGGCGGTGCAGCCGGCCGCGCTCACGCCCGCGCTCGACGGGATCGAGGGCGCCTTGTCGAGGTACCCCGGAGGCTTCGTCGGGTTGCTGATCAAGGCCATCTTCGTTGCCGGCAGCATTCGCATCGAAGGTGCTGCGGCCGGTGGCACCTACGGGCCGGCCTGGATCCTTCTGGCGGCACCGGTCGAGATCGGCGCTGCATCGATCGAGCTCACGTGCCGCATCGGCGTGCACCACGAGCTTTCGTCGTTCGTGTACCTTCGCGGCCAGACGGTGCAGCGCTGGCTGGCAAGTGTGCCCGCGGCTTGGGCGTTCGCCGGGTCGGCCGTGCATCAGTTGGCGGGTGACGCCGCACCGGCACCGCCCGTGGAAACCGGCTTCCTGAACGCCTATGGCGCCACCTCGCCGGAGAACGACTTCAACGTCTACGCCGAGAAGATGATGACCGAGATGGGCGAGGTGATGCGCATGGCCGCCAGCGTGCCGCTGGTCGCACGCAAGCTTGCGCTCGTGCGCCAGGCCTACGTGGCGATCGATCCGCGCATGGAGCGCGCTTTCATCGACCTCGGCCTGAACGCGTCGCTGCTGCCGCCGATCGCCTCCTGAGCAACGTGCCGCTCCCGCACGCCCTGACGATTCATGCAGGCCCGCGCGCGCTGGCGGCGCTGCGCACCCATGGTTTGCGCGCCGAGCATCTGCGTGCCATCCCCGCAGCGGCCGGCGGGCCGAAGGGCCTGGTGCTGAATGCGCTCGACCAGTACCTGTTCGGCGCCTGGTTGAATCGTGCGACGGCGCCGGTCCACCTGCTCGGTGCCTCGATCGGCGCCTGGCGCATGGCCGCGGCCTGCCTGAACGACCCGGCGAAAGCGCTGGCGCAGATGGCGCACGACTACATCCACCAGGACTACGAGCACGCGCCCGGCAAGGCGCCGACACCGCGGCACGTGAGCGAGGTGTTCGGGGCGAACCTGAAATTGCGCTTTGATGGGCGCGTGCCCGAACTGCTGAGCAACCCACGCTTTCGGCTGCACGTGTTCACGAGCCGAGGCCGGCATCTGCTGCGCCGCCATGGCCGCGCGTTGTCGTCGATCAGCACGCCCCTGAGCTACTTCGGCGCCTTCGCCGCCAACGCCGTGAGCCGCCGTGCGATGGGTGGCTGGTGGGAGCGTGTGGTGTTCTCCGACACGCGCGATCCGCTGCCGTTCCACCTGCACGACTACCGCACGCACAGCGCGGCGCTGAACGGCGACAACCTGGCCCTGAGCATTCTCGCGAGCTGCTCGATCCCCTACTGGCTCGACCCGGTGCACAACATTCCCGGCGCGCCGCGCGGCGCCTACTGGGACGGTGGCATCACCGACTACCACCTGCACCTGAACTACGCGTCGATGACCGAGACCGCCGCCGAACCGGCGCTGGTGCTGTACCCGCATTTCCAGAGCACGGTCATTCCCGGCTGGCTCGACAAGTTCTTCAAGCACCGCCACCGCGCCACGGCGCACCTGTCGAACCTGATCGTGCTGTCGCCGAACCCGGAGTGGGTGAAGACCTTGCCGAACGCGAAGCTGCCCGACCGCACCGACTTTCGGCATTTCGGCGACGACACGAAAGCGCGGGTCGCGGCCTGGTCGACGGCGGTGAAAGAAAGCGAGCGGCTGCGCGACGAATTCACCGCATGGGTGGGTGGTCGGCTGGCGCTCGACGTGCAACCGCTCGTCTGACGACACCGGCCGATACGAATCGGCACAGAAACTTTGTCGAAGCTTGCATCCAGCCTTGAAG
>Ga0073925_1000194_pt1 | contig 12859 bp, 12 predicted proteins | sample GWRWT4_21May14_FD_70952 | JGI IMG/M metagenome (GOLD analysis project Ga0073925, IMG submission 70952) | Sand microcosm microbial communities from a hyporheic zone in Columbia River, Washington, USA - GW-RW T4_21-May-14 | ecosystem: Engineered > Artificial ecosystem > Sand microcosm >...
CGAACTGCTGCGCGGCGAGGTGCGCAAGGGCGTGACGGTGTGCATCATCGAGCACAACCTCGACATCGTCGTCGGCATCTCCGACCGCATCGCGTTCCTCGACCGCGGCCGCCTGCTGGCCGACGGCACGCCAGCGAGCGTGCTCGACGATCCGCACCTGGCGGCGATCTACTTCGGCGAGCGCGCCGCATGAGCAAGTCGGTGCTCGCGGCCGAGGGGCTGGCAGTGGGCTACGGCGGCCGGCCGGTGCTCGACGGCATCGACTTCGAGCTGCGCGCGAACGAGGTGCTGTGCCTGATCGGCCACAACGGCGCCGGCAAGTCGACGCTGCTGAAGGCGCTGTTCGGCCTGCTGCCCTGCCAGCGCGGGCGCGTGCTGCTCGACGGCCAGGCGCTGCCGCACCACGAACCGCGCGCGCTGACCGCCGCGGGCGTGTCGCTGATGCCCGAAGGCCGCGGGGTGTTCCCGGACCTGACGGTGGCCGAGACGCTGAAGCTCGCGCTGTGGGCGGCCGCGGTGCCCGAGCCCGATCGCGCAGCGCGCGTCGACTGGGTCGTCTCGGTGCTGCCACGGCTGGCCGAATTCATGCGCCGGCGCGCCGGTACCTTGTCGGGCGGCGAGCAGCAGATGGTGTCGCTCGGCCGCGCGCTGCTGAGCCGGCCGCGCTGTCTGCTGATGGACGAACCCTCGATCGGCCTTGCGCCCAAGCTGTTCCAGGACCTGCTGCAGCCGATCCGCCAGTTGCAGAAGCAGACCGGCATGGCGATCCTGATCGTGGAACAGAACGTGCGCGAGGCGCTGAAGATCTCCGACCGCGTGATCGTGATGAAGTCGGGCGCGATCATTCGCGAGGCCCTGCCCGCCGAGCTCGACGACAACACCAAGCTGATGGAGTTGTACTGATGACCGGCAACCCCACGCTCGCCGGCCTGCTGAAGGCGAACCTGGCCGAACGGTCCGACGCGTTGGCCTTCGTCGACGCCGATCGCGAAATCTCGTACGCCGAGTTCGACCGCCTGGGCACGAACGCGGCCGACTGGCTGCGCGCGCAGGGCGTGGGCCGCGGCGACCGGGTTGCGGTGTGGCTGGTCAACCGCGTCGAATGGCTGGCCCTGCTGTTCGCGCTGGGCCGCATCGGCGCGGCGATGATGTCGGTCAACACGCGCTTTCGGGCCGCCGAGCTCGAATACGTGCTGGCGCGCTCGGCCGCGCGGCTGCTGGTGATGCAGCACAACTTCCGCAGCATCGAGTTCGAGGCCGTGCTGCGTGATGTCGACGGTGCGAAGCTCACGGCCCTGCAGCGTGTGGCCGTGCTCGACGGCGGCCCGGCCACGCCGCGAACGATCCTGGGCAAGCCGGCGGTGGTGCTGGCGCTGGCCGCCGATGCGCCGGCTGTTGCGGCCGCCGCGCCCGATCGCTCGTCGCCCGACGCGCTCGCGATCCTGTTCACGACCTCGGGCACGACCCAGGGGCCGAAGCTCGTGATGCATGTGCAGCGTGCGATTGCGCTGCACGCGCAGCGCGTCGCGCAAGCCTACGGCTTCATGGCACCGGGCACCGCCACGCTCGGCGCGGTGCCGTTTTGCGGCACCTTCGGGCTGGTGATCGCGATGGCCTCGTTCGCGGCCGGCGCGCCGCTGGTGATGATGGATGGGTTCGATGCCGTGCGCGCGTCCGAACTGATCCGCCGGCGTCGACTGACGCATGTGTTCGGCACCGACGAGATGCTGCGCCAACTGCTCGAGGTCAATCCTGGCCCGGCGCCTTTCCCGTCGGCACGGCTGTGCGGCTTCGTGCTGACGCGTGAGCTGGCATTGGCCGCGCAGCAGCGCGCGCTGCCGATCGCGGGTCTGTACGGCTCGAGCGAGGTGCAGGCGCTGTTCTCGTGCCAGCCGGTCGGGCTGCCGTTCGACGAGCGCGTGCTGGCCGGTGGCGTACCGGCGTCGTCGGACGTCGAACTGCGCGTGCGCGACGTGGCCAGCGGCGCGCTGCTGCCGGCGAGCAGCAGCGGCGAGCTCGAGATCCGCGCGCCCACCAATTTCGTCGGCTACCTCGACAACCCCGAGGCGAATGCGAAGGCGATCGACGCTGATGGTTTCTTCCGCACCGGCGACATCGGCCGGCTGCGCGCCGATGGCAGCTTCGTGTTCGAGACCCGCAGCGGCGACGCGATCCGGCTGGGCGGCTTCCTGGTCAGCCCGGTCGAGATCGAAGAGGTGATTCGCCAGCTCCCCGGCGTGGCCGACGCACAGGTCGTCGCGGTCGAACTCGGACACCAGACGCGCTGCGCAGCGTTCGTGATCCTGCAACCTGGTGCGGCCATCGCCGAGGCCGAAGTCACCGCTTGGGTGAAGGCGCGCATGGCCGGCTACAAGGTGCCGGCGCGCGTCTGGTTCGTCGATGCGTACCCGATCACCCAGAGCGCCAACGGCGACAAGATCCAGCGAGCCAGGCTGCGCGACATCGCGCAGGCCCGGCTCGCGGAGCCACCCCTGAGTCCAATTTGAAGGAGACAAACGATGAGCCGCTTTCATGCACGACATGCCCTGGCAGCGCTGGCCGCCGCCCTCGTCCTTGGTGGCCTGCCCGCGCGGGCGGCCGACCTGGTGTTGCCGAGCGAGGTGCCGGCCAGCCACTGGAAGACCAGCTACCTGAACCAGTTCGCCGACGAGGTGAAGAAGCGCACCAATGGCGCGCTCAACGTCAAGGTGTTCCCCGGCGCCCAGCTTTACAACGAGCAGGACGCGATGGCGGCGCTGGGCACCGGCGCCGTGCACATGGTGTGGCCGCTGGCGGCGCGGCTGGAGACGGTCGAGCCGCGCACCGGCATCATCAACCTGCCGTTCATGCTGAGCGATGAGCTGATGCAGAACCGCTGCTTCGCAGACGGGGTGGCCAAGCTGATGTCGGCCTATGTCGAGCCGCGCAAGCTGCAGGTGCTGGGGATGCTGCGCACCGCCGACCTGCTGTTCCTGTTCAAGAACAAGGACGTGCACAAGCTTGAGGACATGAAGGGCAGCAAGGTGCGCGTCACCGGCGGCAAGGTGTTCCTCGACATGATCCGCTCGCTCAACGCCAGCCCGGTGTCGCTGCCGGCATCGGAGATGAGCACGGCGCTGTCGCAGGGCGCGATCGACGGCGTGCTCAGCTCGCCCGCCGGCTGGTCCGAGATCGTCGGCATCACCGCCAAGTACGCCTGGCACGTACCCGGGCTGGCCACCTCGACCTATGCCGTCGTGGTCGACAAGAACTGGTTCGATGCCTTGCCCGCCGAACAGCGCAAGGCGATCGTCGACACGATCGACGAGATCGCCCGCCGGCAGTGGAAAGAGACCATGGAAGCCGACAAGAAGCTGATCGAGAAGATGATCGCGCAAGGCGGCGTCTACCGCGTGGCCGACGCCGCCGAGATCAAGCGCTGGCGCGAACTCGGTGCGGTGGGCAACAAGGTGTTCACCGACAAGTACCCCGAGGCGCTGCAGAAGATCGCCGCGCTCGAGAAGGGATGCCCCGGTGGCAAATGAACCCGACCGTGCGGCCCTGCAAGCGCCGGCGCTCCGCAGCATGTGGGAACGCATCGAGTCCGGTCCGGTACTGACGTTCGCGACCGCACTGACACTGCTTGCCACGGCGATCATGGTGTCCGAGGGGTTCAACCGCTCGGTCTTCTCGGTCAGCTTCTTCTGGGCCGAGGAGTCGGTGCGCTACCTGATGATCTGGGCCTTCGTGCTCACGCTGGGCACCGCCGGCCGGCAGGGCCACCACATCCGCACCGAGCTGCTCGTCGACGCGATGCCGCCGCGGGTGCGGCGGGCGATGAATCTGCTCGCGCTGCTCGCCGGGGTGGCATTCAGCGCGCTGCTGCTGGCCTCGTCGCTGCCACAGCTGCAGCGCTACTACACGATGGGCATGGTGTCGGAGTCGAACCTCGACCTGCCGACCTGGATCGTCTTCCTGGCGATGCCGATCGGCGCCGCGCTCTACCTCATGTACTACCTGGGCGCGCTGCGAAGCGCGCTGCGTGGCGCGGACCCGTTCGCGCCGGCGCCAGGCGCGCCGACGGAGCCGCAGCCATGACGATCCTGATTGCCGCGCTGCTGACGATGCTGGCGCTGCTGGCGATCGGCTCGCACGTCGCGGTCGCGCTCGGTCTGGTCAGCGCCGGCCTGGTGCTGACGATCGACGGCGTGCCGCTGACGGTGGTGGCGCAGACCGCGTTCAAGTCGGTCAACAGCTATCCGCTGATGGCGATCCCGATGTTCGTGCTGGCCGGCAACCTGATGATGCGCGGCGATATCGCCGGGCTGATGATCGAGCTGATCGGCAGCCTGGTCCGCGCGCTGCGCGGCGGGCTGGCGCTGACGGTGATGATCGCCTGCGTCTTTTTCGCCGCGATCTCGGGCTCCAGCGTCGGCTCGGCGGCGGCGATCGGCGCGGCCACGATCGACAAGCTCAGGAACGAGAACTATCCGCCGCGCTTCTCGGCCGGCCTGATCGCGGTCGGCGGCACGCTGGGCCTAATGATCCCGCCCTCGCTGGGCTTCATCCTGATCGGCTCGATCGTCGGCATTCCGGTCGACAAGCTGTTCATCGCCGGCATCGTGCCCGGGCTGATGGAGGCCGCGCTGCTGATGTGCATGGTGGTGTACCTGTCGCGCAAGCACGGCCATGGCAAGACGCTGGCAAAACCCGACTGGACCGGCTTCGGACGCCGCCTGCCCGGTGCGACCGGCGCGCTGCTGATGCCCGTGCTGATCCTGGGCAGCATCTACACCGGCTACTTCACACCCACCGAGGTGTCCGCGCTCGCCGCCGCCTACGCCGCCGTGCTCTGCCTGTTCGTCTACCGCACCGTGTCGCTGCCCGGCGTGTGGCGGGTGGCCAAGGACTCGCTGCTGCAGACCACCATGATCTTCGCGGTGGTGATGGGCGGCAGCCTGATCGGTTTCGTGCTCGCCCGCATGGGCGTGTCGGCCAGTCTCATCAGCACCATCAGCGGCCTGAACATGAGCCCGTGGCAGTTCCTGCTGCTGGCGAACCTGATCCTGCTGGTGCTCGGCATGTTCATCGACGGCGTCGCGATGATCGTTCTGACGGCGCCGCTGCTGTTCCCGATCGCGACGCAGCTGGGCATCAACCCGATCCACTTCGCGGTCATCATGGTGGCCAACGTCGAGATCGCGACGCTGACGCCGCCGATCGGCCTGAACCTGTTCGTGATGAGCGGGATCACCAAGCTGCCGGTGCACGAGGTGGTGCGCGGCGTCGCGCCGTTTTACGGCGTGCGGCTGCTGGCGCTGATGTTGATCTCGTACATCCCGTCGATCTCTCTCGTATTGCTCCGCTGACTTCGAAAGGCCGCCCATGACACTCTCCTCCAACCCCACCGCACCGACCATCGCCGAGACGCTGGCGGCGTTCGTCGCCGACCTGACGCCGCAGCAGATTCCGCCGGCCGTGCTCGAGCGTGCCCGCCACCTGATCCTCGACGCGGTCGGCATCGCGCACGCCTCGACCCACTACGACTTTGCGCATCGTTCGCTGTCGGCGATGACCGAACTCTCGGCCGGCGCCGGCAGCACGCCGGTGATCGGGTTGGCGACGAAGCTCTCGATGCGCGACGCGATGCTGATGAACGGCATGCTGATCCATGGCCTGGACTACGACGACACGCATGCGGCCGGCGTGATCCACGCCACCGCGAGCACCTTCCCGTGCGCGCTCGGCAGCGCCGCGCAGGCCGGGCTCGACGGCGAGGCCATGCTCACCGCCTACGTCGCCGGCATGGAGGTGGGCACGCGGCTGGCATCGGTCGCAAAGGGGGGCTTCCACCAGGTGGGTTTTCACCCCACCGGCCTGATCGGCGCCTTTGCCTGCACGCTGGTCGCGGGCCGCCTGTTCGGCCTGAATGCCGCGCAAATGGCCATGGCCCAGGGCATCGCACTCTCGGTCGGCTCGGGCAGCATGGAATTCCTGCAGGACGGCGCCTGGACCAAGCGCATGCACCCGGGCTGGGCCGCGGTCGCTGGCGTCACCGCTGCGACGCTGGCGCGCCACGGCTTCAAGGGCCCGCGCGCGACCTACGAAGGCCGCTTCGGCGTCTTCAACAGCTACCTCGGCCCGCTCGCCAAGAGCTGCGACCTGGGCCTGGCCACCGCCGGCCTGGGCGAGGTCTGGGAGCTCGCCAAGGTCACGGTCAAGCCGCTGCCGGCCTGCCATTTCACGCATGCCTGCGCCGACGCGGCAGCGATCCTGCGTGAGCGCCACGGCCTGCGCGTGGCCGACATCGCGTCGGTGCGCGCGCTGGTGCCCGCCGAGGTCGTCAAGACCGTGTGCGAGCCGGTGGCGACCAAGAAGCGCCCGCAGAACAGCTACGACGCGCAGTTCAGCATTCCCTACACCGTGGCCACCGCGCTGGCCAAGGGCCGCTTCGGCCTGGCCGAACTCGACGACGCCGCGCTGCGTGACGAGCAGGTGCTGGCGCTGGCCGCCAAGGTCGAGTACGAGGTCGACCCCGATTCGCCCTTCCCGACCTACTACTCGGGCGAAGTGGTCGTGACGCTGAACGACGGGCGCGAACTGCGCCATCGCGAGCACATCAACCGCGGCGCCGCCGACCGCCCGATCGTCAACGCCGACGTCGAGCGCAAGTTCATGGACAACATGGCGCTCGTCGCCTCGGCGGGCCGTGCGGCGCAGGTGCGCGACCTGGTGCTGGCGATCGACCGCGACCGCGCGGCGATCGACATCCAGCGCGGTCTGGCCGCGCGCGGCTGACACCCTCCATTGGATCCCTCATGACCACCGACCCAGACCACGACCACGATACCCAGATCCTCGACGCCATCGACCGGTTCCTGAAGACCGAGGTGCGGCCGCACGTCAAACGCCTCGAGCAGGCCGACGAGTACCCGGCCGAGATCGTCGAGCAGATGAAGAAGATGGGCCTGTTCGGCTGCATCATCCCGGCCGAGTACGGCGGCCTGGGCCTGTCGACCGCGACCTACGCCGCGGTGGTGGCGCGCATCGCGTCGGTGTGGATGTCGATCTCGGGCATCATCAACTCGCACCTCATCATGGCCGCGACGGTGCTGCGCAGCGGCACCGAAGCACAGAAGCGCGATCTGCTGCCGCGCTTCGCCAGCGGCGAACTGCGCGGCGGCATCGGCCTGACCGAGGCCGATGCCGGCACCGACCTGCAGGCGATCCGCACCCGCGCCGTGCGCGACGGCGACCACTACGTCATCAACGGCAACAAGACCTGGATCACCAACAGCCTGCACGGCGGCTGCCTGGCCCTGCTGGTCAAGACCGACCCGGCGGCGAACCCGCGCCACAAGGGCATGAGCCTGTTCATCGCCGAGAAGGGCCCGGGCTTCATCGTCTCGCGCAAGCTGAAGAAGCTCGGCTACCGCGGCATCGACACCTGCGAACTGGTGTTCGACAACTACCGCGTGCCGGCCGATCGGTTGATCGGCGGCGTCGAGGGCAGCGGCCTGAAGCAGGTGCTGTCGGGGCTGGAACTCGGGCGCATCAACGTCGCCGCGCGCGGCCTGGGCGTGGCGAGCGCCGCGATGCACGACGCGGTGGCCTACGCGCAGCAGCGCAAGACCTTCGGCAAACCGATCTGCGAACACCAGGCGATCCAGTTGAAGCTCGGCGAGATGGCAACGCGCGTCGAGGCCGCGCGGCTGCTGGTCGAGGCGGCGGCACGTGCCTACGACCGCGGCGAGCGCTGCGACATGGAAGCCGGCATGGCCAAGTACTTCGCGACCGAGGCAGCGATGGACAACGCGCTCGAGTGCATGCGCATTCACGGCGCCTACGGCTATTCGCCCGAGTTCGACGTCGAGCGCTACTACCGCGACGCGCCGCTGCTGCTGATCGGCGAGGGCACCAACGAGATGCAGCGCATCATCATCGCGCGCCAGCTCGTTCAACGGCACCCGGCGTGACGCCCCGAGAACCCAGCATGGCTGAATGGCGCGGGGTGCTGATGCCCGTAGCCGCGATGCTCGCGGCCCAGGCCCTGCTGTCGATGGCCACCGTCACGCTGCCGGTGCTGGCGCCGGCCGCCGCCGCCGAGATCGGCGCGCCCGTGGCGTGGGTCGGGCTGTTCGTGGCCGTCATCTACGCGAGCAGCATGGCCTGCGGCCTGGCCAGCGGCGCCCTGGTGCGGCGCTGGGGTGCGCTGCGCCTGGCCCAGCTGTGCCTGCTCAGCGCCGGCGCCGGGGTGGCCCTGCTCACCACCGGGCAGGTGGCTGGCGTGGCCATCGGCGCGGTGCTGATGGGCATGGGCTACGGGCCGCTGAATCCGGCCAGTTCGCACCTGCTGAACCGCGTCTCGCCGCCACGCCACCTGTCGACGATCTTCTCGATCAAGCAGAGCGGCGTGCCGCTCGGCGGTGTGCTTGCCGGCGCGCTGTTGCCACCACTCGTGCTGTGGGGCGGGTGGCGCACGGCCGCGCTGTGTGTCGCCGCCGCCTGCGCGCTGCTCGCGCTGGCACTGCAGCCGCTGCGTGCCGGCTTCGACGTCGATCGCACGCCGGGAACGCGGGTTGGCCTGGGCAGCCTGGCGGAACCGGCCCGCATGGCGATCGCCGACCGCGCCGGCCGGCCACTCGCCCTGAGCTCGTTCTTCTTTGCCGCGCTGCAGCTGTGCCTGGGCACCTACCTCGTCGCCTACCTCACCGGCCAGCAGGGCTACGACCTGGTGCAGGCCGGGCTGACCCTGGCCGTCACCCAGGGCGCGGGTATCGCCGGGCGCCTGCTTTCAGGTGCGCTCGCCGACCGCAGCGGCCGCCCGCGCGGGGTGATGGGCGCGATGGGCTGCACGATGGGCGCCTGCGCGATCGCGTCCGCCTTTGCCGGTCACTGGCCCACGCCGCTGTTGCTGCTGCTGTATGCCGTGTTCGGCGCCAGCGCCATCGGCTGGAACGGCGTCTACCTGGCAGAGGTGGCGCGGCGCGCGCCGGTCGGTGCCGTCAGCGCGGCCACCGCGGCGGCGCTGTTCGTGACCTTCGGCGGCGTGTTGGCCGGGCCGCCGGCGTTCGCGTTCATGCTCCAGTCGGGCATGAGCTATGGCGCGGCCTTCGTGGCGGTGGCCGCGCCGGCCCTGGTGTGCGGCTTGGTCCTGCTGCGCTCGCCGCGGCCCGCGACAGGATGACCCGACCAAGCGCCGGGCCGCACCATTTTTTTGCGCCAATTCGAACGGAGACTGCACATGGCATCGATGATTTCCGATCACGACCATCGATGTGCCGCAGGAGAAGTTGCGCGCCGCGAAGCTCGACCACACCGGCCACCGATGCCCTCGCCCACCACACCTTTGCCACCACTGGAGTCCTGCATGCAGCGCCAGCACCTGTTGAGCGGCGTCGTCGTCGTCGACTTCACCCAGTTCCTGGCCGGGCCCTCGGTCAGCCAGGCGATGGCCGAACTCGGCGCCGAGGTCATCAAGGTCGAATCGGCCCCCACCGGCGACCCGGGCCGCTACCTGCCGCTGCAGCGCGACGGGCGCAGCGGTTACTTCATCCAGCAGAACACGGCCAAGGAGAGCTTGTGCATCGACCTGCGCCACGCCGAAGGCAAGGCGCTGGTGAACCGGCTGCTGCAGCGCGCTGACGTGCTGGTCGAGAACTTCTCGCCCGGGGTGATCGAGAAACTCGGCTTCGGCTGGGACGCGGTGCATGCGTTGAACCCACGACTCGTGATGGCCTCGGTGTCGGCTTTGGGGCAGGACGGCCCGCTCGCGAAGATGCCGGGCTTCGACTTCACCGGCCAGGCCTATTCAGGGGTGGCCAGCATGGCCGGCGATGCCGACGGCGCGCCGGCGCTGATCGGCGTCGCGGTTGGCGACCTCGGCACCGGCATGAGCGCGCTGGCCGCTGTCTGCGCGGCGCTGTACCACCGTGAACGCGGCGGCCAGGGCACGCGCGTCGAGGTGTCGCTGGTCGACTTCCTGTTTCGCAGCCACGAGGCCAACGTCGAAATGCACACACTCAGCGGCGGCAGCATCAAGCCGCACCGCAGCGGCTCGCAGTCCACCGCCTACGCGCCGGTGGGTTACTACAAAGCGCGCGACGGCTACGTCAACCTTGTCGTCCCGAGCCCGATGTGGCCCAAGCTGTGCGAGGCCATGGGCCAGCCGGCGCTCGCGACCGACGCGCGCTTCGAGACCAACGAGGACCGCGTCGCGCACCTGGCCGAACTGGTGGCGATCATCGAGACTTGGATGGCCGGGTTCGACGGCGTCGACGCGGTAGTGGCGCACTGCGCGGGCTTTCGCCTGCCGGCCGCGCCGGTGCTGTCGGTCGAGCAGGCCATCAAGCACCCGCAACTGGCGGGGCGCGGCACGGTGCGCACCGTGGCCGACCCGATCCTCGGCGAGGTCACGATTGCCGGCCAGCCGATCCGTGCGCACGGCTTTGCGCATCACACCGGCAGGCCGGCACCGCTGCTGGGCGAGCACAACGCCGATGTGCTGAGCCGTCACCTCGGTCTGGACGCGGCCGAATTGGCGCGGCTGACGCAGGCGGGTGTGCTGGTGTCGGCGCGGGTCTGATCAGTGCGGCTTCTCGCTGCGATTCACCATGGATAGAACGGCGGCATGTCCTTCGACGGCGTCGAAGTGAACCGCGGCTCGCGCCGCTCGCGGAACGCCGCCACGCCTTCCCTGCCGTCCTTCTGGCTGGTGTAGAAGACCGCGAGCGACTCGAGCCGATGGGCCTGATCGCGCTCATGCGTGCCGAGGCCGGCGTAGACCATCTGCCGCGTCAATGCCGCCGACACCGCAGAGCGCCCGCTGATGAAGCCGCGCGCGATGCGCTCGGCTTCGGCCCGCAACCCGGCTGCCGGCACCACGGCGCGCAACAGCCCGCCGCGCAGCGCCTCTTGCGCATCGAAGACATCGGCGCGGTAGAACCATTCCAACGCCTGCGACACGCCGACAATGCGCGGCAGCAGCCATGTGGAGCAGGCCTCAGGCGCGATGCCGACGCGCCCGAAAACGAAGCCGAAGCGAGCCTGGTCGGACGCCAGCCGGACGTCCATCGACAACAGCATGGTGGAGCCGATGCCGACTGCGGCGCCATTCACCGCGCCGATCACCGGCTTTTTGCAGGCCATGATGGCCAGCGCAACGCGCCCGCCGGTGTCGCGCACGCCATTCGCGATGTCCGGATCGCCCAGGCGCTGTTCCATGTCGGCCAGGGTCGGCGACAGGCTTTCGTCGAGGCCGAAGACATTGCCGCCCGAGCCCAGGTCCATACCGGCGCAGAACGCCTTGCCCTCGCCGGTGACGATGACCACTCGCACCGCATCGTCGTCGCTGGCGCTCTCGAACGCGTGTATCAACTCGCCCGCCATCTGCACCGTGAAGGCGTTCAGGGTCGCTGGGCGGTGCAAGGTCAACCAGAGGATGCCGTTGTCGTGCCGCAGGCGAATGGTTTCGTAGTTCATTGTCGAAGGGGCGCTCGCACCCCGGGCTGGTGACGGACGACGCATGCTATCAAACGGGTGTCAGGCCACGATGACCTTCACGCTCGCGGAAACGGGCGCATCCCCGGCGGTCAGTCTTGACAGCAGCAGTCGATTGGCTCAGTATAAAACAAACGAACGATTGTTTTATATCGCAGCCTCGAAGCGCCCCCCTCTTCCGTTCCCAGCCGACCCAGCACCCCATGTCTGCCCCCCCGCTTCGCGCCACCCGCTCCGACAGCCGCCTGCAAGGCCTGCTGGACGTGGCCGCTCAGCTGTTCGCGCAGCGCGGCTTCGCCGCCACCTCGATGCGCGACATTGCGCTGGGCGTGAAGATGCTGCCCGGCTCGGTCTACTATCACTTCGCGTCGAAGGACGAGTTGCTGGTCGCGGTCTACGAGGCCGGCGTCGGCGAGCTGGAAGTGGCCATGGAGGCAGCCTTGAAGCCGGGCGCCGAACCCTGGGCGCGGCTGGAAGCCGCGTGCCTGGCACACCTGCAGACCGTGCTCAAGAGCAGCGACTACGCCCAGGTGCTGATCCGCGTGCTGCCCGAGGACGTGCCGGCCGTTGCCGACCGCCTGCGCACGCTGCGCGCCGGCTATGAGCAGGTGTTTCGCGACCTGGTGGCCGCCCTGCCCTTGCCCGCGGGCACCGACCGCCGCGCGCTGCGGCTGATGCTGTTGGGCGCGTTGAACTGGGCGCGCTTCTGGTTCGATCCGCAAGGCCGCGAGACCCCACGCGCCCTCGCACGCAAATTCGTGAATCTGCTAAAGGAAGCACAACATGCCGCATGAACGCCCACCCAAGGTCATCGTCACCAAGATCGGCTTCGACGGCCATGACCGCGGCAGCCGCGTCATTGCCGCCTGCCTGCGTGATGCGGGCATGGAGGTGATCTACACCCCGCCGTGGCAGGAAATCCCCACCGTGGTCAAGCTCGCGATGGAAGAGGACGCCGACGTGATCGGCATCTCGTCTCTGGCCACCGACCACCTGATCGTGCCCAAGCTGATGGAGGCACTGCGCGCCGCCGGCCTGGCCGACATTCAGGTCATCGTCGGCGGCATCGTGCCGGCCAAGGACGAGAAGACGCTGCTGGCCGCCGGTGTCGCGCGCGTGTTCCACCCCGGCGCCGCACTCGACGACATCGTCACCGCCGTGCGCGCACTGGCGCAGGCGCGCCATGCCCAGCAAGGAGCCGCGGCATGAACAAGCCTGTCAGCCACATCGCCGCCGCCGACCTGGCGCAGTCCCAGGCACGCTGGGAACAGGAATTCGCCGCGGGCGCCGGGAACCCCGAGCCGCTGCACAACCGCTCCGGTGTCCCGATCAAGCCGCTGTACACGCCAGGCGACTGGTCGGGTGCGGCCTACGCCGACAG
>Ga0073925_1000196_pt1 | contig 12703 bp, 11 predicted proteins | sample GWRWT4_21May14_FD_70952 | JGI IMG/M metagenome (GOLD analysis project Ga0073925, IMG submission 70952) | Sand microcosm microbial communities from a hyporheic zone in Columbia River, Washington, USA - GW-RW T4_21-May-14 | ecosystem: Engineered > Artificial ecosystem > Sand microcosm >...
TCGGCGATGTGGCGCACCGAGGTGCGTTCGAATCCGCGCTCCCGGATGAGGCTGGCCGCCACCCGCAGGATCAACTCTCGTCGCCCGTTGTCACGCAGCCCTGTCATTGCCTATACTCTACCATCAATCTAACAATCGTTAGGGAGGCCAATTCCGACCTGCCCTGCGGGTCGGGTGACGGTCTGGCCAGCGAAGAGGATCCCTTCAGATGACTGCACACAAGCGATGGAAGAATGACTGCAGCGGCGCGGTCCTGCGGGTCGCGCTCGGCGTGACGGGCGTGATCTTCGGGTTCGGTTACCGGGTGGGCTGCCCGAGTCGCATGGGGGCCGGCATCACCGACTTCCACGACGGGCTCGACCGCTGAGGCGGGTCGCAACCGCGCCATGCTGGCCACCGCCGAGCACGAACAGCTGCGCAGCACGGTGCTGCGCTTCGTCGAGACCGAGATCAACCCGCACGTCGACGATTGGGAGACGGCCGGCATCTACCCGGCGCACGAGCTCTTCAAGAAGCTCGGGGCGCTCGGGCTGCTGGGCATCCACAAGCCCACGGAATACGGCGGCCAGGGCCTGGACTACAGCTATGAGCTGGTGATGGCCGAAGCCCTCGGCCATGCCAACAGCATGGGCGTGCCGCTGTCGATCGGTGTGCAGACCGACATGGCCACACCGGCGCTGGCGCGTTTCGGCTCCGATGCGCTTCGGCGCGAGTTCCTGGTGCCGTCGATCGCCGGCGACTGGGTGGCAGCGATCGGCGTGTCCGAGCCGCACGCTGGCAGCGATGTCGCGGCCATCACGACGACGGCGCGGCGCGACGGCGGCGACTACATCGTCAACGGCTCGAAGATGTGGATCACCAACGCCCTCCAAGCCGACTGGGTCTGCCTCCTGGTCAACCTGGGCGACGGCCCGGCGCACCGCAACAAGAGCCTGCTGTGCGTGCCGCTGGACACGCCGGGGGTGACGCGCGGCACGCGGCTCGACAAGCTGGGCATGCGCAGCTCCGACACCGCACCGCTGTACTTCGACGAGGTGCGCATCCCGCAGCGCTTTCGCATCGGCGCGGAAGGCCGCGGCTTCGAGTACCAGATGCAGCAGTTCCAGGAAGAGCGGCTGTGGGCCGGTGCGGCGTCGCTGATGCTGATGGAGCGCACGATCCGCGAATGCGCCGCCTACACCGGCCAGCGCCCCGCCTTCGGCGCGCCGCTGCTCGACAACCAGTACCTGCACTTCAAGCTCGCCGAACTGCAGACCGAGATCGAGGCACTGCGCGCACTGGTCTACCGCGCGGCCGAGCTCTACATCGGCGGCCAGGACGTGACCACGCTGGCCTCGATGGCCAAGCTCAAGGTCGGGCGGCTGCAGCGCGAGGTGGCCGACAGCTGCCTGCAGTTCTACGGCGGCATGGGCTTCGTCAACGAGACGCCGGTGTCCCGCTTCTACCGCGACGGCCGGCTGTGCTCAATCGGCGGCGGTGCCGACGAGGTCATGCTGAAGATCATCAGCAAAAACCTCGGGCTGTACCCGCGCCGCTGAAGGCGACCGCCGCAGCCACCGAGGCCACAGGAGAACCGGCATGGCCGCAACCCGCTTCCGAACGCCGCTGTGCGACATGCCGGGCATCGACGACGACGCGGCGCGCGCCACGCCGGGCATGAGTTCGGTCGCCTCGTTCAAGCTCGGCGAAACCTTTAGCCGCGCGCAGGTCAAGGCGATCCTGCAGGTGCTGCCGGCGCACGAGATCGTGACCCGCATGATCGCCAGCGCGCGCGACATCCTGCAACGCGAGCTGCCGGCCCGCATCAGATTCAACTGAAACCCGGAAGCCCTCATCATGGAAGTCATCGACACGCCGCAGCGCACGCCCAAGCTCGGCACCCTCGCGCAGGCCGCCGCGCTGATCGCCGACGGCAGCACGCTGGCCTTCGGCGGCATCCATTCGCACAACGGGCCGATGGCGCTGATCCGCGAGATCATCCGCCGCGGCACCAAGGGCCTGAAGCTGATCGCCAACGTCAGCGCCGGCATGCCGGCCGACCTGCTGGTGGGAGCCGGCTGCGTCGACACGCTGACCGTGTGCTACGTCGGCATGGAGCACCTGGGCATGGCGCCGCGCTACCGCAAGGCGGTCGAGGAAAAGCGCATCAAGGTCATCGACGGCGACGAGATCTACTACGTGCTGGGCCTGAAGGCGGGCGCGCTCGGCCTGCCCTTCGTGCCCTACCCGCCCGGCCACGAGGCGCGCGACAACCCCAAGCGCGAACCGACCTACCAGCGCACCACCGACCCGTACACCGGGCGCGAGGTCATCGTCTCGCCGGCGATCGCCCCCGACGTGGCGATCATCCATGCCGCCAAGTGCGACCCCTTCGGCAACGTCGTGCACCTGGGCTCGGTGGTCGGCGACGCGCTGATCGCCAAGGCCTCGCGCCGCACCATCGTCACCACCGAAGAGATCGTGACGCTGGAAAGCATCCAGGCCGATCCGAAGCGCACCAGCATCCCGGGCCACTACATCGACATGGTGGTCAAGGTGCCCTACGGCTCGCACCCGCTGTCGTGTCACGGTGTCTACAACCACGACGAGCCGGCGCTGATCGCCTACCGCGACGGTGACATCGATGCCTACCTGCGCGACCACGTGTTCGGGCCCGCCGACCACTTCGCGTACCTCGAGAAGTTCGGCATCGAGCGGCTGCTGAACCTGCGTGAGTCGATCTGAGGAGCGGTCATGTCGAACCCCAAGACAGCACAGGACTATTCGATCGGCGAACTGATGGCGGTCGCGATCGCGCGCCAGATGAAAGAGCACGACGGCGACTGGGCCGCGGTCGGCGCGTACTCGCAGTTGCCGGCGGCTGCGATCAAGCTGGCGCGCATCCTGTACGCGCCCAACCTGTGGTGGCTGGCCGGCGGCGGCGGTGCCATCAATTCCAGCTCAAAACTGCAGACCTCGACCTCGGATCACCGCGTGGTACGAGGCGCCGAATACGTGATGGACATGGAAGACATCGTCGACATCGAGATGTGGCGCCACAACCGCGGCAACGAGCAGATCGTCGCGGTGATCGGCGGCATCCAGATCGACAAGCGCGGCAGCAGCAACATGGTCTGCGTCGGCGACTACGCCGCACCCAAAGTGCGCGGCGTCGGCACAGTCGGGCTGTGCTTCGGCGTGTCGTTCGGGGTGCTGTACTTCTTCACGATGCACCACAACCGCAAGATTTTCGTCGACGAGGTCGACTTCATCAGCTCGCCCGGCCACACCGCCGACCGCGCGAAGTACGTGCAGTCGCTGTGCATGCCGCCCAAGTGCGTGTTTTCGCCGCTGGGGGTGTTCGACTTCGCCCCCGACAGCGGCACGATGCGCATCCTCTCGCTGCACCCCGGCGTGACCGTCGCCGAGGTGCAAGCGGCGACCGGCTTCGAGGTCAGGGTGCCGGCCACGCTGGTCGAGACCGAGCCGCCCACGCCTCAGGAACTGGCGGTGCTGCGCACGATCGTCGATCCCGACGGGTTGCTGAAGGAATTGCGCATCACGCGCTGAGCGGTGTCCAACCGGCGCGGCAGCCGGACTGCCGGCCGGTTTTCCTGTACTATCTTGCTTTCTAACGGTCGTTAGGTTTGTTCGAGAGCGTCGTCGCTTGATTCGCTCCTGCGGCCAGCAGCCTTCGTTTCGAGCGATGGCGGCGCGTCCAGCGTCGTCGCCGGCCGAGCCTCTGATCCGGATCGAACCCACCCGAGACGCATGCCAGTTCTGCAGACCCTGATCGACCCCGGCTCGGAGCGAGTCATGCAGCATCGCGAACAGATGCTCGCGATGATCGCGAAGTTCCGCGGCCTCGAAACCCGTGTCCGGGACACCTCGAACGGCATGGAGGCGAAGTTCCGCGCCCGCAAGCAGCTGCTGCCGCGCGAGCGCGTGGCGCGCCTGCTCGACCGCGGCTCGCCTTGGCTCGAGTTGTCCACGCTGGCCGGCTACCGCATGCACGACGATGACGGCGAGAAGAACGTGCTCGGCGGCGGCATCGTCACCGGCATCGGCATCGTCTCGGGCGTGCGCTGCATGGTGTTCGCCTCCGACAGCGCGATCAAGGGCGGCACGATCACGCCGATGGGCATGCGCAAGAGCCTGCGCGCCGAGGCCATCGCACTCGAGAACAAGCTGCCGGTGGTGCGGCTGGTCGAATCGGGCGGCGCCAACCTGATGCACGTCGGCGAGGTGTTCATCGAGGGCGGCCGCGGCTTCGCCAACCAGGCGCGGCTGTCGGCGGCCGGGATCCCGCAGGTGACGGTGATGCACGGCCATTCCACCGCCGGCGGCGCGTACCTGCCAGGCATGTCAGACTACGTGGTCATGGTGCGCGGGCGGGCCAAGGCCTTTCTGGCCGGCCCGCCGCTGCTGAAGGCGGCCACCGGCGAGATCGCCACCGACGAAGAACTCGGCGGGGCCGAGATGCACACCCGCATCTCCGGCGTCGCCGAATACCTGGCCGAGGACGATGCCGACGGGATCCGCATCGCCCGCGACGTGCTGGCGCGCATGCCCTGGAACGACCAGCTGCCGGCGCAGGCATGCCGCGCCTGGAAGCCGCCGCGATACCCCGCCGAAGAAATCGCCGGGCTGGTGCCGCCCGACTACCGCCAGCCCTATGACGTGCGCGAACTGCTGGCGCGGCTGATCGACGATTCCGACTTCCTCGACTTCAAGCCCGAGTTCGGTGGCGCCACCGTGTGCGGGCACGGCGCGATCGAGGGCCAGCCCTGCGGCTTCATCGGCAACAACGGGCCGATCGACCCGCAGGGTGCGAACAAGGCCACCCAGTTCATGCAGCTGTGCAACCAGTCGGGAACGCCGCTGGTGTATTTGCAGAACACCACCGGCTTCATGGTCGGCAAGGAGGTCGAGCAGGTCGGCATGATCAAGCACGGCGCCAAGATGATCCAGGCCGTCACCAACAGCACGGTGCCGCGCATCACGCTGATGATCGGGGCCTCGTTCGGCGCCGGCAACTACGGCATGTGCGGCCGGGCCTACGACCCGCAGTTCGTGTTCGCCTGGCCCAACGCCCGCGTCGCGGTGATGGGCGGCGAGCAGGCGTCGACGGTGATGCGCATCGTTACCGAGGAGAAGATGGCGCGCGTCGGCAAGACGCCCGAGCCGGCCATGCTGGAGGCGATGAAGGCCGAGATCCTGAAGCGCTTCGACATGGAGTCGCAATCGCTGTTCGCCACCGCGCGGCTGTGGGACGACGGCATCATCGACCCGCGCGACACGCGCCAGGTGCTGGCCATGACGCTGGCGGTGTGTCGCGAGGGGCGTGCGCGCAGTCCGCGGTCGAACAGTTTCGGCGTGGCCCGGATGTGAGCACGGCATGACCCGGACCGCGTTCACCAAAATTCTGATCGCCAACCGCGGCGAGATCGCTTGCCGCGTGATTCGCACCGCACGATCCGAGGGTTATCGCACGGTGGCCGTGTACAGCGAGGCCGACGCCGACGCGCTGCATGTGCGGCAGGCCGACGAGGCGCTGTGCATCGGCCCGCCGCCGGTGCGCGACAGCTACCTCAGCATCGAGGCGGTGCTGCGCGCGGCCGCCGCCAGCGGCGCCGATGCGGTGCACCCCGGGTACGGATTTCTGTCCGAGAACGCCGAGTTCGCGCGCGCGGTGCAGGCCGCCGGGCTGGTCTTCATCGGCCCCGACCCGCATGCCATCGAGCAGATGGGCAACAAGGCCGCGGCCAAGCGCCTGATGCTCGCGGCCGGTGTGCCGTGCGTGCCGGGCTACCAGGGCGCCGACCAGTCCGACAAGACCTTGCTGGCACAGGCGCGCGAGATCGGCGTGCCGATCATGGTCAAGGCGGCGGCCGGCGGCGGTGGCCGCGGCATGCGGCTGGTGACCGACATGGCCGAATTGCCTGCGGCGCTGGCCAGCGCACGGTCCGAGGCCGCCAGCGCGTTCGGCTCCGACGAGCTGATCCTGGAACGCGCGGTGGTCGAGCCGCGCCACGTCGAGGTGCAGGTCTTTGCCGACCGGCTCGGCCATGTGATTCATCTCGGCGAGCGCGACTGCTCGATCCAGCGCCGGCACCAGAAGGTGTTCGAGGAAGCGCCCTCGCCCGCTGTTGACGCCGCGCTGCGCGAACGCATGGGCGCCGCTGCCGTGGCCGCCGCGCGGGCGGTCGACTACGTCGGCGCCGGCACGGTCGAGTTCCTGCTCGACCGCGAAGGCCGCTTCTACTTCCTGGAGATGAACACGCGGCTGCAGGTCGAGCACCCGGTCACCGAATGCATCACTGGGCAGGACCTGGTGGCCTGGCAATTGGCAGTGGCGCGCGGCGAGTCGCTGCCACTGACGCAGGACCAGGTCCGGCTGCAGGGCCATGCCATCGAGGTGCGCCTCTACGCCGAAGACCCGTATGCCGGCTTCCTGCCGCAAAGCGGCGACGTGGCGCTGTGGCAGCCGCCGACCGGCGCCGGCATCCGTGTCGACCACGGCCTGGTCAGCGGCCAGACCGTCAGCCCGTTCTACGACCCGATGATCGCGAAGATCATCGCCTTCGGCGCAACCCGCGACGAGGCCCGGCGGCGCCTGCTGGGCGCGCTGCGCAACACCCGCGTGCTGGGCCTGCCGACCAACCTGGGCTTTCTGGAAGCGGCGGCCGCGCACGACGAATTCGCGTCCGGTGCGGCCACCACCGGCTTCATCGACCGACACTTCGGCTCAGAAGTGTTGCAGCGCCCCGCAGCCGGCGGCCGCGCCGTCGCGGTGGCGGCGGCGCTGTGGTTCGACACCACGGCGTATCACGACGCACAGTCCAACTGGCGCTCGAACGGCACGCCGCGCTGGCCGCTCGATTTGGCCGAGGGCGAGCGCCGGCATGCCACCCACGTCACTGCCCTGGGCAACCGGCGATTCCGAGTCGAGCTGGAAGGTGACAGTGCGCACGACATCGTGATTGGCGCGGCCGACGGTGCGGCCGTGCCGCTGTCGATCGACGGGCTGCAATGCCAAGGCACGCGGGCTTTCGCCGGAGCAACCCTGCATCTGGCGCTGGACGGCCATGTCCACGGCTTCGACGACATCACCCATGTGGCACCGGGCGGCAGTGAGCAGACGGCCGAGTCCAGCGTCGTCGCGCCGATGAATGGCCGCGTGCTGGCGGTGCTGGTGCAGGCCGGCGACGCCGTCAGAAAGGGCCAGCGCCTGGCGGTGCTGGAAGCGATGAAGATGGAGCACCAGCTGGTCGCGCGTCGCGACGGCGTGGTCGAACGGGTCGGCGTGCGGCCCGGCGACCAGGTCGCGAACCGGGCCGTCATCGTCACCCTGGTCGACGAGGCTGTGGCGGCCTGAGCGCGCGGCATCGACCCCCATGAGTCACACCGTGAACGCCATCCCCGCCAGCAGCCCCTTCTACACCGCCGAGCACGCGGCCTTCCGCGACGCCATGCGGCGCTTCGTCGCGCGCGAGATCACGCCGAACGTCGAAGCCTGGGAAGCGGCCGCGAGTTTCCCGCTCGATCTGTACCGCAAGGCGGCCGAGATCGGCCTGCTCGGCCTGGGCTTTCCCGAAGCCTGCGGCGGCAACGACGGCGACCTGTTCATGACCATCATTGCGGCGCAGGAGCTGGCGCGCTGCGGCGCCGGCGGCGTGCTGGCGAGCCTCTTGTCGCACACCATTGGCTGCCCGCCGATCGTCAACGTGGGATCCGAGGCAATCAAGCGCAAGGTGCTGCCCGCGGTGCTGCGCGGCGAGAAGATCAGCGCCCTGGGCATCACCGAACCTTCGGGCGGCTCGGACGTCGCGAACCTGAAGACCACAGCACGCCGCGACGGCGATCATTTTGTGATCAACGGCTCCAAGACGTTCATCACCTCCGGCATGCGCGCCGACTTCTACACCGTGGCGGTGCGCACCGGCGGCGCGGGAGCGGGTGGCGTGTCGCTGCTGCTGGTCGAGAAAGGCACGCCGGGCTTCACCCAGACGCGGCTCGAGAAGATGGGCTGGCTCTGCTCCGACACCGCCACCTTGTACTTCGACAACTGCCGCGTGCCGATCGGCAATCTGGTGGGTGCCGAGAACCAGGGCTTCAAGGCCATCATGCTCAACTTCAACCGCGAGCGCATCTTCCTGGCCGCCGGCGCGAACGGCTTTGCGCGCGTGTGCCTGGACGAAGCGCTGGCCTGGGCGCGCGAGCGTGAGATGTTCGGCGGGCGACTGATTGACCAGCAAGTCACACGCCACAAGCTCGCCGACATGGCGATGCGCATCGAGGCCACGCAGGCCCTGCTGGAGTTGCTGGCGTGGCGCGTCGAACAGGGCGACACGCCGGTGGGCGAGATCTGCCTGCTGAAGAACCAGGCCACCCAGACCATGGCGTATTGCGCGAGCGAAGCAGTGCAGATGCACGGCGGCGCAGGCTTCATCCGCGGCGTCAAGGTCGAGCGCATCTACCGCGAGGTCAAGGTCAACGCGATCGGCGGCGGTGCCGAGGAAGTGATGCGCGACCTCGCCGCGCGCCAGCTCGGGTTCCACAGCGCAGGCCGCATGCCATGAACATCCACCCCGCCGACATCGACGCTTGTGACGAAGACTTGCTCGAATCGATGCGCTTTGCCTTGCGCTGCGCGCCGCCCGTCAACCGCGAGGGCGAGTTCCCGCGCGGCTGGTGGCAGCACCTGGCATCCCGCGGTCTGCTCGGGGTCGGTTTCGATGCCGACGGCCGCGCGGCACGCGCCGACTGGATGGCCATCTCGGCACTGGCAGGCCTGATCGCACGCGAGACGGCGAGCGTGGGGCTGGCACTCGCGTGGCTGATGAACGAAATGCTGGGGCGCTTCGTGATCGGGCCGCACGCCCGCAACGAAGCCCAGCGTGCGCTGGTGAGGATGATGGCGCGCGGCGCGAAAATCGTTGCACTCGCCATCTCGGAACCGAAAGTCGGTGCGCACCCCAAGCACTTGAGCTGTTTCGCCAGCCGTCACGATGCCCACTGGCAGCTCGACGGCGAAAAAGCCTTCGTCAGCAACGGCCCGGCCGCCGATGCTGTCGTCGTGCTGGCCGTCACGGGCGAGGCCGGCGGCCGCAAGCTCTTCGATGCCTTCGTCGTCGATACCGATGCGGTCGGGTTGAACCGGCTGCCGAACAGTCGCCCGGCCGCGCTGCCGCCGCTGGGTCATTGCGGGCTTGCGTTCGACGCCTGCCACGTGGCCCGCGCCGGCCGCCTGCGCACGGAAGGCCGCGCCTTCGATCTGATCGCCAGGCCGCTGCGCGCGCTCGAAGACGCGCTGCTGGCAGGTGTCGTGTGCGGCGCGATGCAGGCCGAGCTGGACGCGCTGGCGTCGTGGCAACGCGGCACCGCACCGACGCCCGCGACCCTGCGCACCCTCGGCGCGCTGCAGCTTGAGCTCGCGGCGCTGGTGCAACTGGCCGCCGCGTCCGCCTCGCACCTCGACAGGCAGGGTGCGGACGATCGACTGGCCGACCTGAACGTCGGCACGCGCCGCATGCTGGAACGCTGGCAGGGCGCCTGCGAAGCCTTTGCCGCGCCGCTCGACGATCACAGCCCGAACCTGCTCGAACTCGGGCGCGACATCCGCACCGTGCTCGGCATTGCCCGCGGCGTCGGCGAAGCGCGCCAACTGGCGGCCGGCACCGGCCTGCTCAACAAGAAGGAAACCGATGAAGTCCCTGCATGACTCCCATTTCGATACCGTTGATGTCGTGCTGTCGCGACTCTCGGATGTCGACTACATCGCCAACCGGCAGCTCGCCACCGCGGTCTACCTCGCGTTCAACCTCGAGAAGCCGGTGCTGGTCGAAGGCCCGGCCGGGGTCGGCAAGACCGAGCTCGCGAAGAGCATGGCCAGCATCCTCGAGGTGCCGCTTATCCGCCTGCAGTGCTACGAGGGCCTCGACGAATCGAAGGCGCTGTACGAATGGAAGTACGGCAAGCAGTTGCTCTACACGCAACTCCTCAAGGACAAGCTGGCCGAGATGATGCAGGGCGCGGTCGGCCTGGCGGCATCGATCGAGAAGCTGCACGCGCACGACGACCTGTTCTTCTCCGAGCACTTCCTCGAGCCGCGGCCGCTCTACCAGGCGCTGCACCAGGAACGCGGCTGCGTGCTGCTGATCGACGAGATCGACAAGTCCGACCCCGAGTTCGAGGCCTTCTTGCTCGAAGTGCTGTCGGACTTCCAGGTCTCGGTGCCCGAGATTGGCACCATCGTCGCCAAGGTCAAGCCGATGGTCTTCCTGACCAGCAACAACACGCGCGAGATGAGCGACGCGCTGAAGCGTCGCTGCCTGCACCTGCACATCCCCTTCCCAGAGGCCAAGGTCGAGCGCACCATCCTGGAACGCCGCGTGCCGGGCCTGTCGCAGACGCTGAACCGCGAACTCGTGGCCTTCGTGCAGGCGGTGCGCGCGATCGACCTGAAGAAGCAGCCTTCGGTCAGCGAGACCATCGACTGGGCCAAGACCCTGCTGCTGCTGAATGCCGAGCACCTGAACCTCGACCTGGTGCGCGACACCCTCAACGTGTTCCTCAAGTTCGAGCAGGACATCGCCTCGGCCACCGAGCAGCTCCCGGCGCTGCTGGCCCAGGCTCGCAAGGAAGCGGAGTTACCTCTTGCAAGCCACTCTTGAAGACTTCTTCAAGGCGCTGCGCGGCAGCGACCTCGAGATCAGCCTGAACGCGCAGATCGACGCCGCGCGTGCCATCGCGCTGGTCGGTTGGCGCGAACGCGACCTGCTGAAGAGCGCGCTCGGCGCGACACTGACCAAGACGCTGCCCGACCGCGCCGTGTTCGACCAGACCTTCGACCGCTTCTTCCGCTTCGACTCCTTCGGCACGCGCAGCCTGGCGCCGGCCGCGGCCGGCGCCGAAGAGGGTCCGCTGCCCCAGTCTGACCCGCCCTCGCACGCCGAAGGCGACGGCCAGGGCAGCGGCGGCCCCGGCGGCTGCCAGGGCAGCGCGGGACAGGCCCTGTCGCAACTGCTGCAATCGGGGGACTCGGCGGCGCTGTCGCGCCGCATGCAGCAGGCCGCGCGCGAGGTCGGCCTGACCGACATCTGGTTCTTCACGCAGAAGGGCTACTACACCCAGAAGATCCAGCAGGCGATGGGGCTGGAGCTGCTCGACCGCGAGATCAGCGACGCCCGCCGACAGACCCTGGCGCCCGAGCGGCTGGCCGCGCTGGAGCGCGCCCGCAAGCATGTGTTCAACGAGGTGCGCAACTTCGTCGAACGCAAGCTCTCGATGTACGGCACCGCACCCACGCGCGAACTGCACGACGACTTCCTGCAGACGCAGAAGCTGTCGAACATCGACCGCCGCGACTTCGCCCGCATGCACGAGATCGTGCGCAAGATCGCGCGCCGCCTGGCCGAGCGTCACGCGCGCCGCAAGCGCCGCGAACAGCGCGGCCAGCTCGACTTCCGCCGCACGATGCGCGCCAACGCAGCCTATGGCGGCGTGATGTTCGAGACCTTCTGGCGCAGCACGAAAGTGGAGCGCCCGCGCGTGGTGGCGATCTGCGACGTGAGCGGTTCGGTGCGCCAGTACGCGCGCTTCCTGCTGCTGTTCCTGTACAGCCTGGACGAGCTGGTGTCCGACGTGCAGTCCTTCGCCTTCACGAACCACCTGGTCGACGTCAGCGCGACCTTCGAGGCGCTGCCCGTCGAGCAGGCGGTCGATAAGGTGATGCAGGCGGTGGGCGGCTCCGGCACCGACTACGGCCAGGTGCTGGAAGACATCGACGAGCAGCTGATGCACCGCATCGACCGCCGCACCACGGTGCTGATCCTGGGCGACGCGCGCAACAACCGCGGCGAGGCGCATGCCGAGATCATGAAAACGCTGTACGGGCGCGCGCGGCGCGTGATCTGGCTGAACCCCGAGCCGGTGTCGTTCTGGGGCCTGGGCGACTCGGAGATGAAGCGCTACGCGCCCTACTGCCACATCGCACGCGAATGCAATTCGCTGCGCCACCTCGAGCGCACGCTGGACGAGTTGCTGCGCACGAACAGCGCCAGCGCCTGAAGAAGGCCAACGCCATGGTCCGCCCCACCCTGCACTTGCACCCGGCACGCCAGCCCGTCGAGCCCCGACCGGCGGCCACCCTACTCTGGTTGCGCCACACCGCCGCCGGCCCCGAAGTGCTGCTGACCCGGCGCTCGCCGACGGCCAGCTTCCTGCCCGGCGTGTTCGTATTCCCTGGCGGCCGCATCGACGACGAAGACGCGTGCGCCCACGACCTCGTGCACGGCGGCGAGGGTGCTGCCCCGGCGCAGCTGACCGCCGCGCTCGCGGCCTTGCGCGAGAGCTTCGAGGAACTGGGCGTGCTGCACGCGCGCCACGCCAACGGTCGGCCCTTGGCTGCGGCCGAGCTGGCCGCCATCCGCCGCGACCAGCCCCTGTACCCGCAGCTGCGCGAGCGCGGCCTCGGCCTGGCCGCCACCGAAGTGCGCACGCTCGCGCGCTGGACCACCGACCGTGACGTGGGCCCGCGCCGCTTCAGCACCGCCTTTCTGATCGCCCGCCTGCCCGAGGGCCAGACCCCCGTGGCCGACGACGCCGAGCAGTTCGAGCCGGTCTGGCTGCGCGCCGAGCTGGCGCTGCAGCGCCACCAGCAAGGCAGCCTGCCGCTGATCTTCCCGACCCTGCGCACGCTGCAGTGGCTGGCCCGCTTCGA
>Ga0073925_1000200_pt1 | contig 12547 bp, 10 predicted proteins | sample GWRWT4_21May14_FD_70952 | JGI IMG/M metagenome (GOLD analysis project Ga0073925, IMG submission 70952) | Sand microcosm microbial communities from a hyporheic zone in Columbia River, Washington, USA - GW-RW T4_21-May-14 | ecosystem: Engineered > Artificial ecosystem > Sand microcosm >...
AATATCGGGCTGGGCGTGACGGGGCGTGTGCTGCCGCTGCGTCAGGAATTCGCGCGGGTGGCCATGGGGCTGACGGGCGATTTGCCGGCAGCGGCAAAATCAGCGTAAATAAAATCGCCGGCGGGCATCGGTGTTTTCTTTAAGGAGGCGGGTGATGGAAAACGTCTGGCGTCGCGAACCTTTGTTGCTGGCCTTTATAGCTCTGGCCGTGCTGGTGCTGACGGCAATACGTCCGCACGATTACATGACCTGGTTGCTGGAGGTCTTTCCGGTCTTGCTGGCAGCACCGGTCTTGCTGCTCAGTTATAAATCGTTTCCGCTGACGCCGCTGCTCTACCGTCTCATCCTGATTCATGCCGTCATCCTGATGGTGGGCGGGCATTACACCTATGCCAAAGTGCCGCTGGGTTTCTGGATGCAGGACTGGTTCGATTTTCATCGCAACCATTACGACCGCATCGGTCATTTCATGCAGGGCTTTGAGCCGGCCATCCTGGCCCGTGAAATCCTGATCCGGAAAAAAGTGCTGGGCCGTGGTGCCTGGCTTTCCCTTTTCGTGTTGTCGGTTTGCCTGGCCTTCAGTGCCTGCTACGAGTTCATCGAATGGTTTGTTGCCCTGGTATCAGCCGAAGCGGCGGATGCTTTCCTCGGCACTCAGGGTGATGTCTGGGATACCCAGTGGGACATGTTCATGTGTCTGATCGGAGCCGCATCGGCCCTGTTGCTGCTGTCACGCCGGCATGACCGGCAACTGGCCGTGCTGGAAACCGCCCGGTCTTGAGCTTTCCTCGCCAGTCGGGCTCTTGATGCATAGAGCCCGACCCCTTCGCCGTGTAAAATGCCCGGCTTTGCCAGCCTACCAACGCCGGGATTTTCATGGGCCTTCAGACCGCGCTCTACGCAGAACACCTTGCCCTCAAGGCCCGTATTGTCGATTTTGGCGGCTGGGACATGCCGGTGCAGTACAGCTCCGTGCTGGAAGAGCACCATGCCGTGCGCCGCTCGGCCGGCATGTTTGATGTTTCCCACATGACGTTTCTGGAGCTGGAAGGCCCGGATGCCGAGCCCTATCTGCGCAATCTGCTGGCCAATGATGTCAGCCGCCTCAAGACCCCCGGCAAGGCTCTCTATTCGGCCATGCTCAAGGAAGATGGCGGCATTATGGATGACCTGATTGTCTACGCTCCCACGCTTGCCAATCCCGGGCGCTGGCGCGTGATTGTCAACTGCGGCACCCGTGCCAAGGACATTGCCTGGATGCAGGCCCGGGCCGCCAGTTTTCGCGTCACCCTGAAAGAGCGTGAAGACCTGGCCATGATTGCCGTGCAGGGGCCTGAAGCCCGGGCTAAAGTTGCCGCACTCAAGCCGGCATTGGCAGAGCTCGCCAATGGCCTTGACGTGTTTCAGGGGGTAGAGGCCGGCGAATGGTTTGTGGCCCGCACCGGCTATACCGGCGAAGACGGTCTGGAAATTCTGCTGCCGGGCAGCGAGGCACCGGCGTTCTGGCGTGAACTGTTGTCCGCCGGTGTCATGGCCTGTGGTCTGGGCGCACGCGACACCCTGCGCCTTGAAGCCGGCATGAATCTCTATGGCAATGACATGACCGAGGCCACCACGCCCCTGGTCTCGAACATGGCCTGGACCCTGGCCTGGGATCACGATTTTATCGGCAAGGCCGCGCTGGAAGCCGAAAAGGCCGCCGGGGTGAAAACCCGGCTGGTCGGCCTGATTCTGGAAGGCAAGGGCGTGTTGCGCGCCCATATGCGCGTGCTGGTGCCGGGTGTTGGCGAAGGTGAAACCACCTCCGGCACATTCTCGCCCACGCTGGAAAAAGCCATCGCACTCGCCCGCATTCCCGTGAGTGATGCCGGCGCTCCTGCCGTTGAGCAGGTGCAGGTGGAAATTCGCGGCAAGGTGTTTGATGCCCGCGTCGTGCGCCCGCCTTTTGCGCGTAACGGCAAAGCACTTTTCTGATTTTCATTTATTGCTGACGGACCAAGTTGAGGATATCGCCATGAGAGCAACGCCTGCTGAACGCAAATACGCCACCAGCCACGAGTGGGTACTGATTGAGGATGATATCGCCATTGTCGGCATTACCGATCATGCCCAGGATGCACTCGGCGATCTCGTGTTTGTCGAGCTGCCCGATGTGGGTGATGTGGTTGCCGCCCATGACGAGGCCGGTGTCGTGGAATCCGTGAAAGCGGCTTCCGACATTTTTGCTCCCTTGTCAGGCGAGATTGTGGCCATCAACGAAGCGCTCGTGGATTCGCCGGAAATCGTCAACAGCGATCCGTATCACGATGGCTGGATGTACAAGATCCGCTTCAGCGACATCGCCGAGCTGGACGAGCTGCTGTCGGCTGAAGACTACGACGCGCACGTTGAAGCCGAAGAACACTGATTAAACTCTGTTTTTCGCAGGAGCGGCTTCAGCCGCGAACCGGATTGTGTGAGCCCGTGTTCGCAGCTGAAGTCACTACTGCGATAACTCCATTACAAGACAAGCCAGATAATTCCCATGCCTTTTATTCCCCATACCGATGACGATGTGCGCAAGATGCTGGATGCCATTGGCGCCTCTTCCATCGAAAAGCTGTTTGACGAGATTCCTGCGCATCTGCGCGGCAATGCGCTGGCCGGTATCGCTGAAGGTGAGTCCGAAATGGACGTGACCCGCCTGATGCGTGCACGTGCCAAAGCCGATGAAGTGGAGCTGTGCTTTATCGGTGCCGGTGCGTATGAGCATCACATTCCGGCGGCGGTATGGGAGCTGGCATCGCGTGGCGAATTCCTGACGGCCTACACGCCCTATCAGGCAGAAGCCTCGCAGGGCACGCTGCAGGTGATTTACGAATTCCAGTCCATGATGGCCAACATCACCGGCATGGATGTGTGCAATGCCTCGGTGTACGACGGCGCTTCCGGCCTGGCCGAAGCCGTCTTGATGGCTATTCGCGCCAACAAGAAATCGAAATCAAAGCGTGTGCTGGTGCCGCGCTCGGTCAATCCGCATTACCGTTCGGTGCTGAAAGCCATTGTCGGCATGCAGGGCATTGAAGTGGTTGAAGTGGAGTTCAACAAGAGCGGCGGCCATCTTGAACTGTCGGCATTGAAGCCTTTCGAAGGCGAAGACTTTGCCGCACTGGTGGTGCCGCAGCCGAACTTCTTCGGCGTGCTGGAAGAAGCGGATGCACTCACCGACTGGGCACATGAACACAACATTTTGCTGATTGCCTGCGTCAACCCGATGGCGCTGGCGATTTTTGCCCCGCCCGGAGACTGGGGAAAAAGTGGTGCGGACATCGTGGTGGGTGAAGGCCAGCCCTTCGGTATCCCGTTGTCATCCGGTGGTCCGTACGTGGGTTTCCTTTGCTGCAAAATGGAATTCGTGCGCCAGATGCCGGGCCGCCTGATCGGCCGTACGCTGGATCTGGAAGGCAAGCCTGGTTTTGCCTTGACCTTGCAGGCGCGCGAACAGCATATCCGCCGAGCCAAAGCCACGTCGAATATCTGCACCAACCAGGGCCTCGCCATGACGGCGGCCACCATCTATATCAGCCTGATGGGCGCCGAAGGTCTGGAGCGCATTGCACTGGCATCGCATCACGGCATTCGCGAACTGTCGCAGGCGACCAGCAAGATCGGTTCGGTCGAGCGCGTGTTCAATCGCCCGGTCTTCCATGAAAAAGTGTTGCGCCTGAACAAGCCGGCAGCAGCAGTGCTTGAGCACATGGCTAATAACGGTGTGCTGGGCGGCTTCGATTTGTCGCAGGACTACCCGGAGCTCGGTCATGCGCTGGTGGTGTGCTGCACGGAAACCAAAACGGCGGATGACATTGCCCGCTATGTTGCTGCCCTTGATAAAGCCCTGACGGAGTCCTGAGAAAATGACACTGATTTTCGAGCGTTCCGCCAAAGGCCGTTTCGCGCACTCGCAAACACCACGCACGCGTCACGAGCTCACCGATATTCCGGAGGCGCTGCGTCGCAAAGAGCGTGCGCTGTTGCCGGAAGTGTCCGAGCTGCAGGTGGTGCGTCATTACACCAATCTCTCGCGCAAGAATTTCTCCATCGATACACAGTTCTATCCGCTGGGCTCCTGCACGATGAAGTACAACCCGCGCGGTGCCCACAAGGCCGCCATGCTGCCCGGCTTTCTTGGCCGGCATCCGCTGGCGCCGGTATCACACTCGCAGGGTTATATCGCCTGTCTGTATGACTTGCAGGAAACGCTGAAAGAAGTCACCGGCATGAAGGGTGTGTCACTGACACCAGCCGCCGGTGCGCAAGGCGAGTTTGCCGGCGTTGCCATGATCCGTGCGTACCATGAAGCACGTGGCGATCATGAACGCACGGAAATGCTGATTCCTTCGGCAGCACATGGCACCAATCCTGCCACTGCCGTGATGTGTGGCTACAAGGTGCGCGAGATTCCTGCGCTCGCCAATGGCGACGTTGATCTTGATGCGCTGAAGGCGGCTGTTGGTCCGCAAACGGCGGGTCTCATGATGACGAACCCGTCGACCTGTGGCGTATTCGAACAGCAGATCGAAGCCATTGCACGCACCGTGCACGAAGCCGGTGGCCTGCTGTATTACGACGGCGCCAATCTCAACGCCATTCTCGGCACAGTGCGTCCCGGCGACATGGGTTTTGACGTACTGCACATGAATTTGCACAAGACCTTTGCCACACCCCACGGTGGTGGCGGTCCCGGTGCCGGCCCTGTCGGTGTGGGCGAGCGTTTGCTGCCTTTCCTGCCGACCCCGATTGCCGGCAAAAATGCCGACGGTTCCTATTACTGGATAGGCCCGGAAGCCTTGCCGCAAACCATCGGGCGCTTGTCGGCGTTCATGGGCAATGCCGGTGTCTTGCTGCGTGCTTTCTATTACGGCCGTGCGCTGGGCCGCGATGGTCTGCACCGTGTCGGCGAATACTCCACGCTCAATGCCAATTACATGATGGCGCGCCTGCAGGCCGAAGGTTTCCAGCTGGCGTATCCGGAACGCCGTGCTTCGCACGAATTCATCATCACGTTTGCGAAAGAAGCCAAGGAGCTGGGCGTCACCGCCATGGATTTCGCCAAGCGCCTGCTCGATTACGGCTTCCATTCGCCGACCACCTATTTTCCGCTGCTGGTGCCGGAGTGCTGGCTGATCGAGCCTACGGAAACCGAATCGGTAGACGAGCTTGATGCCTTTATTGATGCGCTGGTGAAGATTCGTGAAGAGGCTCGGCACAGTCCGGACGTCGTCAAGGGGGCGCCACACACACTTCCTGTGCGCCGCCTGGATGATGTGCGCGCTGCCCGCGAGCTGGATCTGAAATGGGGTTCGGCAAAGCCGGTGTAATGGCTTGCAGCTGACCGGCTGATTTTCGGCAGTTTTTTCAGAACATTCTGAGCGCCCCCATCCACATGGTTGGGGGCGTCTTTTTTAGGTGATTGTCATGTCCGCATTACCCGTACTTCGCCTCAAGCCCCAGGAAGATCGCCGTTTGCGCGAAGGCCATCTCTGGATTTATTCCAATGAGGTCGATGTTGTTGCAACACCGCTCAAGGATTTTACGGCCGGCGACCAGGTGCGTGTGGAGGATAGCAAGAACAAGTTTCTCGGCATCGCCACCATCACGCCGAACTCGCTGATCTGCGGCCGCCTGCTCAGCCGCGATGAAAAATACCCGCTGAACAAATCCCTGCTCGTGCATCGCCTGCAGATCGCTTTGGGGCTGCGCGAGATGCTCTACGACCAGCCCTATTACCGCCTCGTGTACGGCGACAGCGACTTTTTGCCGGGTCTCGTGATTGACCGCTTTGGCGATGTCTGTGTGGTGCAGATTGCCAGTGCCGGCATGGAGCGTGTGAAAGGCGAGATTGTGGAGGCCTTGCGGCAAGTACTGGCACCCACCGGCATCCTGTTCAAGAACGACGGCAAGATGCGCGAAGTCGAAGGCCTGGAAAGCTATGTGGAAGTTGCTGCGGGTGAAGTGCCTCTGGAAGTGCCCCTGCTGGAAAACGGCGTGAAGTTTTTGGCGCCGGTGCATGCCGGCCAGAAAACGGGCTGGTTTTACGATCATCGCGAAGCCCGTGCCGAGCTGGCACGCGTAGTGAAAGGCAAGCGCGTGCTGGACGTGTTTTCCTATATCGGAGGCTGGGGTGTACAGGCTGCCGTGTTCGGTGCTGCAGAAGTCACCTGCGTGGATGCGTCGGCAACGGCACTGACGCTGGTGGCAAAGAATGCGGCACTCAACGAGGTTGGCGACAAGGTCAAAACCCTGCAGGGCGATGCTTTCGAACTGCTCACCTCACTGAAACAGTCCGGCGAAAAATTCGATGTCATTGTGTTGGACCCGCCAGCGTTTATTACCAAGCGCAAGGATCACAAGAACGGTCTGGCCGCGTATCGCCGCATCAATGAGCTGGCCATGCGCCTGCTCAATCGCGAAGGCCTGCTGGTGTCAGGCTCCTGCTCGCTGCACCTGAGCCGTCCCGAACTGGTGGAAATCATTCGTGCCAGCGCGCGGCATGTGGATCGCTCTGCGCAGATCATTCATCACGGCCATCAGGGTGGCGATCACCCGATTCATCCGTCCATTCCCGAAACGGAATACCTGAAGGCCATCTTTGCGCGCATCCTGCCTGCGTAAGCGTTTTCTTTCCGTAGGAGCGGCTTCAGCCGCGAACATGATCTTGTGAAAAACAAAGTTCGCGGCTGAAGCCGCTCCTACGGAGAACGAGTTTCAAAGCCATGTGGCATCCCAGTGCGGGTAGTCTCGTACGGAGTTGACCAGCCCGGCCCGCAAGGGATTGGCGATCAGATACCGGGCGGTATCCCGGATGTCTTCTTCGTTGCGCAAGGCATGGTCGTGGTAACCGGCTTGCCATATTTCGCCCCTGGCCACTCGCTGCATGTTTAACGAGCGGGCGGTTCTGCCTTTAAGAAGACGCATCACTTCACTGAGTTCGTGGTGGGCTTTTAACGAGAACAGCCAGTGCAGGTGATCGGGCATGACGACGAACGCCAATGACTCAAGGCGTGCTTCCCGTTCCAGCGCCCGCATTGCCCGGATGACCTGGCGCGCAGATGAGAATTCACGGAAGAGCGGTGCCCGGCAGCGCGTGACCGCTGTTACCAGATAAACCTGCGCAGGTACGGAGTGCCGGCCACGCCGCAGATTTGCGGCGTGATAGATAGTCATGATGATCATCCGTGATCAATTGAAGATTTTCGCAAGCCGGGATTGTTTCTTTCGGAGTCCCGTAAGGACTTTCGGCGGCCCCTTCCTGCGACTGCAGGAGCGGCTTCAGCCGCGAACCTGATCTTACAAAGAAAAAAGTTCGCGGCTGAAGCCGCTTCTACGGGAGTTTGTGTGAGACATCAGCCCAGAAACAGCTTGTAAGCCGGATTGCTGCTTTCTTCCTGGAAGGGGTAGCCCACCTCCTTCAATGATTCCAGCAATTCCTTGTGCGGGCGACCGCCGAGTTGCAGGCCCACCAGCACGCGGCCGTAAGCGGCGCCATGATTGCGGTAATGGAAGAGCGAGATATTCCAGCGCGCTTCAATGCGCGTGAGGAAGTTCATCAGCGCACCCGGGCGTTCCGGGAATTCAAAACGGAACAGGCGTTCGTCGCTCAGGCCGGCATGGCCGCCGACCAGATGACGGATATGCAGCTTGGCCATTTCATCGTCTGAGAGATCCAGTGCGGCATAGCCTTTCTTTTCCAGCAGGGTCTTGATGTCGGCGCGTTCCACATCGCCGTTGCGCAGCTGCATGCCGACAAAGACATGTGCGTCTTTGGCATCGGCGTAACGATAATTGAATTCGGTGATGTTGCGCTTGCCCAGCGTCTGGCAAAACGATTTGAAGGCACCAGCCTTCTCCGGCAGGGTAACGGCAAACACACCTTCGCGCTTTTCACCGATTTCCGTGCGCTCGGAAATATGGCGAAGGCGGTCGAAGTTCATGTTGGCACCTGAATCAATCGCGATCAGTACCTGGTTTTCACAGCCTTCCCGCGCCACGTATTTTTTCAGCCCGGCCAGGGCAAGTGCGCCAGCGGGTTCGGCAATGGAACGCGTATCGTCAAAAATGTCCTTGATGGCGGCACACATTTCGTCGGTGTTGGCCGTGATCACCTCATCCACATGGTCTTTCAAAACCTTGAACGTCTCGGCGCCAATTTGCGCAACAGCCACGCCATCGGCAAACAGCCCGACCTGGCTCAGCACCACGCGTTTTTTCGCCTTCATGGCGGCCGCAAGGCAGGCTGCATCTTCGGGCTCGACCGCAATGATCCTGATTTCAGGCCGTACGTATTTCACATAGGCAGCAATGCCGGCTGCCAGGCCGCCGCCGCCCACGGGCACAAAGATCGCATCGATGGGGCCTGGATGCTGGCGCAGGATTTCCATGGCGACAGTACCCTGGCCAGCGATGACATCGGGGTCATCGTAGGCATGCACGTAGGTGTAGCCTTTCGCTTCGGCCAGCTTGAGGGCGTGCAGATAGGCCTCATCGTAAGAGTCGCCTTCCAGCACCACATGGCCGCCGAGGTTCTTCACGGCCGTCACCTTGATGTCCGGTGTGGTCTGCGGCATCACGATGACACCACGAATACCCAGTTCGCGCGTGGCCAGTGCCACGCCCTGGGCATGGTTGCCGGCAGACGCACAAATGACGCCGCGCTGCTGATCCGCTTTGGAGAGCTGGGCAATCTTGTTGTAGGCACCGCGCAGCTTGAAGGAAAACACCGGCTGCAAATCCTCGCGCTTGAGCAGCACACGGTTTTTCAGTCGGCGGGTGAGGTTGCGCGCTTCTTCCAGCGGGGTTTCCTGCGCCACTTCGTAGACGCGGGCACGCAGGATTTTCTTTACGTAGGATTCAAGCAGCTGGTTCTGGGCCATGGCGACGCGGTGCTTCCTGGGCGGACAAGCCCCCGATGTTACCAGCAGAGCGCGCAGGATGGTCTACAAGAGCGCCCCGGGCCCCTATAATCCGCGCTTTCCTGCCGCGACCAGCCCAACCGGAGTTCCCCATGAATCAGGATGCCCTCAAGAAAGCCGTGGCCCATGCTGCACTGGCCCATGTGGAACGGGGTGAAATTCTCGGGGTGGGCACCGGTTCCACTGCCAATTTCTTTATTGATGCCCTGGCCGATATCCGTGACGACATCCCGGGTGCCGTGGCCAGCTCACAGGCCACGGCTGACCGTCTCAAGCGCATCGGCATCGAGGTGGTGGAGCTCAATTCGGTGGGCAGCATCAGTGTGTATGTGGATGGCGCCGATGAAATCAACGGCGCGCTGGAAATGATCAAGGGCGGCGGTGCGGCGCTGACGCGGGAAAAGATTGTGGCCGCCGTGGCCAGAAAGTTTGTCTGCATTTGCGACGCCAGCAAGCAGGTGCAGCAGCTCGGCAAATTCCCCCTGCCCATAGAGGTCATTCCCATGGCCCGTTCCTATGTCGCCCGTGAGCTGGTCAAGCTCGGTGGCAGCCCGGTCTACCGCGAAGGCGTGGTGACGGATAACGGCAACGTGATTCTGGATGTCTGGAACCTGAACATTGCCGTGCCCCGGCAGGTGGAAGAGCGCATCAACAATATCGTCGGTGTCGTCACCAACGGTTTGTTTGCCTTGCGGCCGGCTGATGTCGTCCTGCTGGGAACGGCAGACGGTGTGAAAACCATCCGCAAGCCGTGATCACGTGTGTTGCGCGGCTGATCGGGGAATGACGCTGATCGATCCCGTGTTTTCCAGTATCGCCATATGCACATCCTGCAGCGTGAGACAGCCGGCCTGACGCAGGGCAATGTCCAGTTCCTGTTGCGTGATCAGCGCGTTGGTCATGACATTCTGGAAAAGTTTGCCGTTGTGAATGAGCACCTGAGGCTGGCCTTCCACCAGTGCTTCCACTTTCTTGCTGCGGAACGTGGCGAGGCCGACCAGATAATTCAGGCTTATCAGCACGGCAGCAGAAAGTAGTCCGCCAATCAGTGAGTTGTCACCGGCATTCATCGAATTCTGCACAGCGTTTGAGAGCACCAGCAGCAGGACAAGATCAAAGGGCGCCAATTGCCCGACCTGACGTTTGCCGGTCAGGCGCAGCAGCACGATCAGAAAGACGTAAACCACCGTGCTGCGCAACACCAGTTCCCACCAGGGGACGGACAGACTCCACATGTTGATTCTCCCTTGCGCGGGTCCCGAGGGGACCGGCCGCTTCAGGCTACTTCATTTTGCGCCAGTTCGCCGGCTGCCGTTTTCGGCGTGAAGCGGTCCAGTGCCAGATAAATGACCGGTGTGAGGTAGAGCGTCAGCCATTGCGAGACCATGAGGCCACCGACCACGGCAAAGCCGAGTGGTTGCCGTACTTCAGCGCCGGCACCGATGGCCAGTGCAATCGGCAGCGTGCCGGCCAGTGCGGCCATGGTCGTCATCATGATGGGACGGAAACGCACGAAGCAGGCCGAGCGTATGGCATCGAAAGGCGCCACGCCTTCGCGCTGACGCTCCAGCGCAAAGTCGATCATCATGATCGCGTTCTTTTTCACAATGCCCACCAGCATGATCACGCCGACAAAGGCGTAAAGACTGAGCGGCGAATCGAACAGCAGCAGCGTGAGCAGCGCACCGAGGCCGGCGGAAGGCAGGCCGGACAGAATGGTGAGCGGGTGAATGAAGCTCTCGTAAAGGATGCCGAGCACGAGATACACCACCAACACTGCAATCAGCAGCAGCATGCCCATGCCGGCAAAGGATTTTTCAAACGCCTGTGCCGTGCCCTGCAAGCCGGTGGTCAGCGTGGGCGGAATATTGAGTTCGCTTTCGGCGGCGCGGATACGGTCCACGGCGGTGCCCAGTGAAATGCCGGGCTGCAGGTTGAAGGAGATGGTGACGGAGGCCAGCTGGCCGCTGTGATTGATGGTGAGTGACTGCGTCTGTCGTGAAACCGTGGTCACGGCATCCAGCGGAATCAGTTTTCCGGCATTGGCCGCCTGCACATAAAGCCGCGAGAGTTTGGCCGGATCAGCCTGATAGCTGGGCAGCAATTCCAGAATTACCTGGTACTGGTTGGTAGTGCCATAAATCGTGGAAATCTGGCGCGCACTGAAGGCACTTTGCAGGGCATCTTCCACCTGTGCATAGGTGAGGCCCAGTGAGGCCAGCTTGTCGCGATCCACATCCAGCACCAGCGTCGGGCTGCTGACATTGAGATTGGTCGCCACATCGACAAAACCCGGCAGCGTCTTCATCTTGTCGAGCAAAATGCCGGACCACTCGTAAAGTTCGCTGATATCCGTGCTTTGCAGCATGTACTGGTATTGCGCGGACGTGAGCTGGCCGCCGATGCGTATGGGGGGCGGATTTTGCAACGAAACCTTGATGCCGGGAATGTGCGCAAGCTTGGGGCGCAATTCCTGTATCACTTCATCGGCATTGAGTTCGCGCTCGGAAAAAGGCTTGAGCGTGATGAACATGGTGCCGGTGTTGGCGGTAGGGCGTGCGCCCCCGGCCCCCACGGTAGACATGAAGGCCTTGATGTTCGGGTCCTGCGCCAGAATGGCGGCAGCTTCGCGCTGGTTGGCCACCATGCTGGCAAAAGAGGCATCCTGCGCACCTTCGGTAAACGCCACGATCTGGCTGGTGTCGCCACCGGGCAGGAAATCTTTCGATGTGATGGTGAACAGCACGCCGGTGAGCACGATGGTGCCGAAGAAAACACCGAGCATGACTTTCTGGTGGGCCAGTGCCAGATCCAGCGTGCGCTCGTAAGCGCCCTGCAAGCGGGCAAACTGCTTCTCGCTCCAGTCAAACAGGCGTGAATGTTTTTGTTCACTGTGCGGTTTCAGGAAGCGGCTGCACAGCATGGGTGTCAGTGTCAGCGAGACGATGCCGGACACCAGGATGGCGGCGCAGATGGTGACGGCGAATTCATGCAGGAGACGGCCGACAATGCCGCCCATGAAAAGCACGGGAATGAACACCGCCATCAGCGAGACCGTCATGGAAATGATGGTGAAGCTGATCTCTTTCGAGCCCTTGAGCGCGGCCTGCCAGGGCGTGTCACCTTCTTCGATGTGACGCACGATGTTTTCCAGCATCACGATGGCATCGTCCACTACGAAGCCCACCGCCAGTGTGAGCGCGAGCAGTGAAAGATTGTCCAGGCTGTAGCCGAAGGCATGCATGAAGGCGAAGGTGCCGATAATGGAAATCGGCAGGGCCAACGCGGGAATCAGCGTGGCAGAGAAATTGCGCAGGAACAGCAGGATCACCATCACCACCAGAAAGGCAGCCAGCAAGAGCGTGAACTGCACATCGAGAATGGAGTGGCTGATGGATTCACTGCGGTCGTAAAGCACTTCCAGATTGATGGCGGCAGGCAGGCTTTCCTGGAAGGTCGGAAGAATCTGCTTGATGGCCTGCACCGTTGCCACGGTATTGGCGCCGGGCTGGCGTTGTATCGCCAGAATGATGGCGCGACGGTTGTCGCCTTTGCTGTAGAACCAGCTGGCGGCCTTGTTGTTTTCCACGCTGTCGATG
>Ga0073925_1000209_pt1 | contig 12318 bp, 10 predicted proteins | sample GWRWT4_21May14_FD_70952 | JGI IMG/M metagenome (GOLD analysis project Ga0073925, IMG submission 70952) | Sand microcosm microbial communities from a hyporheic zone in Columbia River, Washington, USA - GW-RW T4_21-May-14 | ecosystem: Engineered > Artificial ecosystem > Sand microcosm >...
TTCGCCAGCGATCGCGTCAAAAACATGATGCGCTCACTGGGCATGCAGCGCGGCGAAGCCATCGAGCATCGCTGGGTGACTCGCTCCATCGAGAATGCACAGCGCAAGGTGGAAGCGCGCAACTTCGATATTCGCAAAAACCTGCTCAAGTATGACGACGTTGCCAATGACCAGCGTCGTGCCATTTACTCCCAGCGTGATTCGATTCTTGAGTCCGCCAGCATTACCGGTAATGTCGAACTGATTCATGAGGATGTGATCACGACGGTGATCAGCGAATTCATTCCGCCTCAGAGCATTGACGACCAGTGGAATATCGACGGTCTGGAAAAAGGCCTTGCCATGGACTTTGGTGCCGAGTTGCCGATTAGCCAGTGGCTGGCGGCGGACGACACCCTGCATGAAGAGGGTATACGTGCCCGTATTGGCAGCGCCGTGCTGGATGCCTACAAGGCCAAGCGCACGCAGATTGGTGAAGAGGTCGCCAATCAGCTTGAAAAGCAGCTGATGCTGCAGATTCTTGACCGTCACTGGAAAGAGCATCTGGCCTCCATGGATTATCTGCGTCAGGGCATTCATCTGCGTGGTTATGCGCAGAAGAACCCCGAGCAGGAATACAAGCGTGAAGCTTTCCAGTTGTTTGAGCAGCTGCTGGGCGCGGTAAAGCTGGAGCTGGTGCAGACGCTGGCGCGCATTCAGGTGCAGTCCGAAGCTGAAGTGGCTGCCATGGAGGCGCAGCGTGTAGCGGAAGCAGAGGCCATTTCCATGCAATTCCAGCATGCCGATGCCCATGCTGCCCTCGCCGAGGAAGAGCAGGGGGGTGTGGTGCTCAGCAGTGACAATGAGCCTGTGGCCACTGAGCCTTTTGTCCGGGAAGGTGGCAAGGTGGGACGTAATGACGCCTGCCCCTGTGGCTCCGGCAAGAAATACAAGCACTGTCACGGTCAGCTTTCCTAGAGGCTGATTCGCCACAGAGCAGACACGTTGAAAAAGGAGAGGGAAACCTCTCCTTTTTTATAAATTGTTTTTGTCGCCATGTTTTCAAGTCAAAAGAGAATCCATTTTCAGGGAGCGCTGCCATGCCTGTAGGCAATCTTGATTTGCCCGTGATGCACCCGGTGAAGGGTGTACGGATTGGTATTGCCGAAGCGGCCATTCGCTACAAGAATCGTCGTGATCTGACGGTGTTTGAAATAGCACCGGGCGCCACGGTCAGTGCCGTGTTTACCCAGAACAGCTACTGCGCTGCTCCTGTCCTGCTGTGTCGCCAGCATCTGACCAAGGCCACACCACGCTACCTCGTCATCAATACGGGCAATGCCAACGCAGGCACCGGCACTGTCGGTATGGAGAATGCGCAGGCCTCCTGCATGGCGCTGGCAAAGCTCACACAGGTTGCTGCAGAGCAGGTCTTGCCTTTCTCGACCGGAGTGATCGGCGAGCATCTGCCCGTTGACCGTTTGAGTGCAGGGCTTCCTGCTGCCCTTGCCGGGTTGAATGAAAATGCCTGGGCTGATGCGGCCAGTGCCATCATGACAACGGATACGAGACCTAAGGGAGCCAGCGAGGTTTTTGAGGTGGCGGGCCTGTCGTATACCGTGACCGGCATATCCAAGGGAGCGGGCATGATACGGCCCAATATGGCCACCATGCTGGGTTATGTGGCGACCGATGCGGCAGTAGCGCAGCCTGTGCTGGATGCCCTGCTGAAGTCTGCCGTGAACCAGAGCTTCAATCGCATCACGATTGACGGTGATACTTCCACCAATGATTCCTGCGTACTGATTGCCACGGCGGGAGCCGGCAATGCAGAGATCACTGCGGCGAGTGGTGAGCTTTTTGAAAAGCTGGAGGCTGCCCTGCATCGTGTATTTGCCCGCCTGGCACAGCTCATCGTGCGTGACGGTGAGGGCGCAACCAAGTTCATGACCGTGCAGGTGGAGGAGGGTGCGGATACGGAAGAGTGCTGTGACGTTGCCTACAGCATTGCGCATTCACCTCTGGTGAAAACGGCCTTTTTCGCCTCTGATCCCAACTGGGGGCGCATTGTTGCGGCGATCGGAAATGCCGGCCTAAAGCAGCTGGATGCCAGCCGGGTAAGGGTTTATCTCAATGCGGTTTGCATTGTTGAAAATGGCGGTCGTGCACCGGCGTATACCGAAGAGCAGGGCTCTGTGGTCATGAAGCAGGAGGAAATTGTCATCCGGGTTTGCCTGGGGCGCGGTCACGCAACAGACACGGTCTATACCTGCGATTTTTCCTATGACTACGTGAAGATCAATGCGGATTACCGTTCTTGAGTTGTTTACCTGGTGAGTTATTTCCGCCAGATCAGTTGATGTCGTGAAAAAGCCCCGTCAGGGGCTTTTTTCTGTATGAGCGAGCATGAGTGCCCGAGCATGAAGCGTATTCTTGTGGTTGCAGCCGTTATCCGGTTTGAAGGAAAAATCCTGATCGCACAGCGTGCGGCTGATGCCCATCAGGGTGGCTTATGGGAGTTTCCCGGTGGCAAGCTGGAGTCTGGCGAGACTGCAGCTGCTGCGCTACAGCGCGAGCTTGAAGAAGAGCTGGGCATTGTCGCAACAAGCTATCGTCCGCTGATTCAGGTAACGCACGATTATCCGGACAAGTCAGTTTGTCTGGATGTGTGGGAGGTATCGGTTTTTACCGGTCAGGCTCATGGGCGGGAAGGCCAGCCGGTGCGTTGGGTAAGGCCGGAGGAATTGTCGGCGTATTCGTTTCCAGCGGCTAACCACCCCATTATTGCTGCCGCACAATTACCCTCGCGTTACCTGATGACCCCCGATGCACTGGAGCCGGCCGAGTATCTGCACTGGCTTGATGAACGACTGGCCCAAGCCCCGCTTCTTTTGTTGTTCCGCGCACCCGCACTGGATGTGGATACCTATTTGCAGCAAGCGGCGCGCATGTTGTTGCGTTGCCGGAAGGCGGGAGTGCCCATGTTGCTGCATGGTGATCCGGACTATCTGCGCGAGCTGCCTGCGGATGGTGTGCATCTCCCTGCACAAAAACTGATGGCGCTGTCGCAGCGACCGTTTTCTGACCAGTTGTGGCTGGCGGCCTCCGTGCACGACGAGGCCGAGCTGGCGCATGCGCAAGCGGTGGGCGTTGATTTTGTGACATTGTCGCCCGTCAGGTCGACGCTTTCGCATCCACGGGCTGAGGTGCTGGGCTGGGCGCGGTTTGCAGAAATTGCACGAGTAGCCACCCTGCCGGTTTATGCCCTGGGCGGAATGACCGGGGAGGACATGCAGCAGGCTTGGGAATCCGGTGGCCAGGGTGTGGCGGGCATTCGCGGTTTCTAGGTTTGCAGGCTAGTCGTTGTCGCCATTGTCTGGCTGCAGATTGTCGCCGGGAATACGATGTGATTCGCTGGCCCAGGCGCCAAGATCGATCAGCTTGCAGCGCTCGCTGCAAAACGGGCGAAAGCGTGATTCGGCTGTCCAGGGCACCGCTTTGCCACAGTGCGGGCAAGGCAATGCTGTGATGGCTGGTGTGGCGGTTTCAGGATGATTGGGCATGCGCCAGCTCCAGATAGCGTTGATGCAGTCGTTCAAGGCTTTCATGCAGGTGCGTTATTTCCCCGGCGTTCAGCACGACATCGTCAGCCCGCTGACGGCGCTCATCACGGCTCATCTGTGCGGTCATGATGGCCGTTATCTGTGCTTCGCTGACATTGTCACGCGAGGAGGCGCGGGCACGTTGCAGTGACTCGTGGGCGTCAATCAGGAGGGTGCGCTGGGTGTAGTTATGCTGCCCGCTTTCAAAAAGCAGTGGTGAGACAAGAATGGTGTAGGGCGAGGTACTGACCGAGAGCTGGCGCCTGATTTCTTCGGCAATACGCGGATGGGTGATGGCCTCCAGCGCGCGTCGTTGCGCCGGGTCTGAAAACACGAGAGTACGTAAAGCCGCACGGTTGAGGGAGCCATCGGCATTGATCACGCCGGTTCCGAATGCCTTGCCGATTTCCTGCAGGGCAGGCTGGCCCGGCTCAACAATGACGCGGGCAGCCTTGTCGGCATCGACGATGGTGATGCCGAGCTTCTCAAAATGATCGGTAGCCAGTGTTTTACCGCTGCCTATTCCACCTGTCAGCCCTATAACCAGCATGTGCCCCCCTTTAGCCGCCAAGATACCAGCGCATCAGGGGGTGGCCCCACAGCAGTGTGATAAAGCCGGCAATGGCAATATAGGGACCAAACGCGAAGGGAGCACTTTCCCGCCGGATGATCAGATAGCCCACGCCAATGATCGAGCCCACGACAGATGACATGAGCAGGATCATCGGGATGCTCAGCCAACCCATCCACGCGCCCAGCGCTGCCAGCAGCTTGAAGTCGCCATATCCCATCCCCTCGCGACCAGTCGCCAGCTTGAACAGCCAGTACACGGACCATAAGGACAGATAGCCGAACATGGCCCCCAATACGGCAGAAGGCAGGGATGTAAAAGTGCCGGAAAGATTGACAAGCAAACCGGCCCAGAGCAGGGGAAGTGTGATGTCATCGGGGAGAAGCTGCGTATCGAAATCGATCATGGTCAGGGCAACAAGGGCCCATGTCAGTCCCAGTGCTGCCAGCATTTTTGCAGTGGGTCCGAGCGTGACGAACACCAGTAAGGACAGGAGGGCAGTGCACAGTTCGATGATGGGGTAGCGCGGGCTGATCGGCGCTTTGCATGAGCTGCAACGTCCCCGTAGTGCCACCCAGCTGATGACGGGAAGATTTTCCAGTGCGGTAATCTGGTGAGCGCAGTTCGGGCAGCGTGAACGAGGCACCATAAGGTTGAGGCGGGCTTGCACCGGCGCTTCTTCGTTGCGAATCTCAGCCGCTTCGCTTTGCCACCGATGCTCCAGCATGAGAGGCAAGCGATGAATGACGACATTAAGAAAGCTGCCGACACACAATGCAGCGAGAAAAACATAGCCCCCTGCAATGAGGGGGCTTTGTTGCAGCAGCTCCAGCATCAGACCACTGAGCCCAACTTGAAGATAGGCAGGTACATCGCAACAATAAGACCACCGACCAATACGCCCAACACAGCCATGATCAAGGGCTCCATCATTGATGTGAGGCCATCAACAGCATTGTCCACTTCATTTTCAAAGTAGGTGGCAACCTTCTCAAGCATGGCATCAAGGGCACCAGACTCTTCGCCAATGGATACCATTTGCAGTGCCATTGAGGGGAATATGCCTGTTTGCCGCATGGCAAAGCCCAGCTGTTGGCCGGTTGCGACATCGTCGCGAATTTTGAGAATGGCGTCACGATAAACCACGTTCCCAGCAGCACCTGCGCAGGAAACAAGGGCATCAATCAGCGGGACACCAGCGGCAAAGGTAGTTGATAGCGTTCGACAGTAACGTGCGACCGTGGATTTATAGGCAAGGTCGCCAACGATGGGTAGCTTGAGTACCAGCCGATCAAGCCAGTTGGCAAATCCAACGCTTCGCTTTTTGGCCTCCGTCAGACCCATGACGACACCAACGATGCTGGCAATGAAGACAAACCACCAAGCCTGCATCCATTTCGAAAGACCAATTACAAACAGTGTAAAGGCTGGCAGTTCTGCGCCAAAGCCGGCGAACAGATCCTGGAATACTGGAACCACTTTAAGAAGCAGGATGACTGTCACGATCAAGGCGACGATGACAACCGTGATAGGGTATTTCATGGCCTTCTTGATTTTCATCTTGAGGGCTTCACTTTTTTCTTTATAAACCGCAACTCGGTCCAGCATGGTTTCAAGTGAGCCTGACTGTTCGCCAGAGTTCACCAAGCTGCAAAACAGATCATCAAAATAATCAGGGTATTTACGGAGGGCGCTGGCAAGGCTATTGCCGCCCTCTACATCGACCTTGATACCCATGACCACATCTTTCATGGTTGGATTATCCAGACCGTCAGCCACAATCTCAAAGGACTGTACGAGAGGGACACCGGCTTTCATCATGGTCGCCATTTGCCTTGAGAAAATGGCGATATCCATGGCCGTGACTTTTTTCTTGCTGAGCCCTGCCAGGAGATCTGCACGCTTTTTGTAGACTTTTTGAGAGTTAATGCCTTGCTTGCGCAGTTGTGCTTTGGCCAAGGCAAGGTTCTTGCCATTGATCTCGCCTTTGACTTTCTGGCCGCGTCTATCGGTTCCTTCATAAACGAAGGTCAATATTTGTTCTGCTTTGGTCGCCATGATCTTTCTTCTTCTTGAAGTATCCGTTAATCACCGCTGGTGACGCGATTGATTTCCTGCAAGCTGGTCATTCCGCTCATGACCTTGATCAACCCCGAGCGACGCAGGTCAGGGTAGCCTTCTTTTCGTGACTGGTCGGCGATGAGAATGGCATTGCCATCCTCCATGATTATACGGGCAATTGCCGGTGTGACTTTCATCACTTCGTAGACCCCGAGGCGTCCTTTATAGCCTTCACGGCACTGGTCACAGCCTACGGGCTCATAAACCTGAAATCCAGTAGCCAAGTCCGCATCTGTGAAGCCCATTTCTAGCAAACTCTGCTTCGGTATGTCCACCGCCCGCTTACAGGTCCCGCACAGGCGACGGGCAAGGCGCTGAGCGATTACCAGGTTCACGGATGTGGCGATATTAAAGGAAGGAACCCCCATATTCCGCAAACGGGTTAGCGTTTCAGGGGCGCTGTTGGTATGCAGGGTGGAGAGCACCATATGGCCGGTTTGGGCGGCTTTCACTGCAATTTCAGCCGTTTCAAGGTCTCGGATTTCACCAACCATGATGATGTCCGGATCCTGGCGGAGGAAAGCCTTGAGGGCTACCGGGAAGGTCAGGCCGACCTTGACGTTGACGTTGACCTGATTGATCCCTTCCAGATTGATTTCCACGGGGTCTTCCGCCGTTGAAATATTGGTTTCCTGGGTGTTAAGAATGTTCAGCCCGGTATAGAGGGAGACCGTCTTGCCTGAGCCTGTGGGGCCAGTGATAAGAAGCATTCCCTGAGGCTTGTCGAGAGCGGCCAGGAAAAGCGCTTTCTGGTCTGCTTCATAACCGAGTGCATCAATCCCCAGCATGGCGCTGGACGGGTCAAGGATACGCAAGCAGATCTTCTCGCCAAACAGGGTAGGCAAAGAGTTCACACGAAAATCGATAGCACGGGTCTTGGATAGCTTGAGCTTGATACGACCGTCTTGCGGAATGCGGCGCTCAGAGATGTCCATTTGTGACATCACTTTCAGGCGAGCTGCCATTTTACCCGACATGGTTACGGGAGGTCTTGCGACCTCTCGCAGGACACCGTCAATGCGGAAGCGGATGCGGTACGCTTTTTCGTAGGGCTCGAAATGAAGGTCGGATGCACCGGATTTAATACCGTCCAGGAGGATTTTGTTGATGTAGCGAACAATGGGGGCATCATCCTCGGCATTGCCAGTACTACCTCCATCCTCTCCGGGCTGGTCATCCCCGCCGCTAATATCAATGTCATCAAGGTCTTCATCCAGGCCCTGCATGGACGTATTGCTTTTGCCTTCCAAGACGCGATCTATGAGCTTGAGAAGCTTGTCTTCCTCGACAACTATGGTTTCGACATTAAGGCCTGTGTTAAAGCGGATGGCGTCAATGGCATCAAGTCGACTGGGGTCACTGACCGCCAGAAAGAGCCGATTGCCGCGTTTGAAAATGGGAAGGCAGCCATGTTTACGAATCAGTTTCTCATCAAGGCTGCCTTGGGGAATTGAATCAGGGTCAATGGCTTCAAGGTCGAAAAGAGAGTCACCAAACTCATGGGCAACAGCCATGGCCGCTACAGCCGGCTTCAGCAGCTTGTTTTGCAGCAGGTATGCAATCAGTGGCAGTTGCTCTTTCTGTGCATTCACCACGGCTTGTTGAGCGGCTTGCTCAGACAATAGCGCGTCTTGAACAAGGCGCTTTGCCAAGCCTGAAAGATTGCTTACCCCTGTGGTCATGAAAACACTTCCGCTTTTTGGTCTTATTGGTGGACATCTTACCTTAATGTGAGGGCCGGCATTGGACAAGCACCCTAACTGCCCCCTTTTACCCTGATGGCGCCGTATTAGAGTATTTGTAATCAGCAGCCCAATCCAGCACGCTTTGCAGCTTATGCTGTGATTTTTAAAGGGTTGGAGGGGCTATGAAGAGGCTTGATTCGTCTCGTGTACTGGTTTTGACCTCGACCTTTCCCAGATACCCAGGCGACACCATCCCTCCATTCGTATTGCGTCTGTGTCAGGCGCTTAGGTCTGAGGGGTGGGAGTCTTGGGTCCTTACACCGCATGCCTCCAAGTTGGCGGTGCAGGATGTGGTTGAGGGCATCTCTTGCTGGCGCTTTCCCTATGCCCCGGCAAGCCTTGAGACCCTTGCCTATGGCGGAGGGATGCTGGCAAATGTGCGTGAGGCTCGCTGGCGCTGGTTGCTTGTGCCTTTTTATTTGCTTTCACTACTGATCTTTTCCTGCTTTTTTCTGTGGAAAAAAAGAATATCTGTTGTTCATGCCCACTGGATTATTCCGCAGGGAATAGTGGGGGTAATGCTTAAGCGCATTTTCTGGTGGAGACGCATTCACCTGGTCATGACGGCGCATGGGGGAGACTTGCATGCCAATATGGGCGGCGTGGTCAGAAGGCTTCTTGTATGGACGATGCGACAGGCTGATGTTGTTGCGGTTGTGAGTCAGGCCATGCGGCAACATGCTATCGACTTGGGCGTACCTGAGGAAAAAATTGTATTGGGTCCGATGGGTGTTGATACCCGGAGTTTTTGTCCGCCGGAGCAAGGGCAGCGACGTACTGGCGTCTTGTTTGTGGGGCGTCTTGCAGAAAAGAAGGGGGTTTCCCATCTTTTGACGGCTTTTAGTTTGCTGGTCAAAAGGATGCCCGAGTTGCACCTGAGCATCATTGGGGATGGTCCTTTGCGCCAGATGCTTGAAGAGACGGCAAGCATCCTTGGGCTGCAAGACTCGGTGACTTTCAGGGGCGGCAAGGCACCGGAGGAGATTCCCGCATTTTTTCAGCGAGCATCGGTTTTCGTTATGCCTTCGATTGTTGCAAGTACAGGGGATCAGGAGGGCCTGGGCCTGGTGGCCGCTGAGGCCATGAGTTGTGCCTGTCCTGTTGTTGCTTTTGATCTTCCGGCAGTGCGGGATCTTGTTGTCAATGACCAGACAGGCCTGCTTGTTGCTCCGGGAGACGATGCTGCCTTGGCGCGTGAGATCGAGAGGGTCTTAACGGATGCGGCACTGTCCGCAAGGCTTACTGGCGCTGCCAAGCAACATATTGATGAGGGATACAGCTGGCAAGCCGGAGCTGCGAGGTATCGGAGATTCTATGAAATCAATGATTAAGAGCACCGGTACTACTGTCAAATATCATCGCTTTGTTCTTTGTAGTTCAGGGTTGATATCTGCTCTGAAATCAGTCCAATCAGAAATACCAGAATGGATGCTATAAACAGTAATGCACTCATGTTTGTAAAGCGATGGTAGTTAATGAGAGTGAATAAATAATAGCCAATCCCTGTTGACGCAAAAGCAAGACTGATGGGAACAAAAAGCTTCAATGGGGAATACAGCGTGCCAATTTTGAAAATAATAAGAAAAAACCGTACGCCATCTCGCCACAAGCGTATGTGGCTTTTGCCTATTCGAGTTGGTGCAAATATAGGCTCGTAAGCGACGGAGTAGCCCGCACGAAAGAAACTCATGGTTATGGTTGTTGGGTAAGAAAATCCGTTTGGAAGCATGTAAATAAATTTTTTGAAAAGCGAGGCTTTTACGGCGCGAAATCCCGACGTCAAGTCTTCTACTTTTTGCTCAACCATCCAGCTTGCCAATGCGTTATAGATGATATTCACGGCTGCTCTGTGGGTGCCGGCCTGAGAGGCGAGTCCTCGGGCACCCACTACCATGTCATAACCTGTGCCAAGACGGGCAATCAGTCTGGCGACATCTTCGGGTTTGTGCTGGCCATCAGCATCCATGAATACCAGTATTTCACGGCTTGCTGCTCGCGCGCCTGACTTTATCGCGGCACCGTTCCCCTTGCTGTAGGGATGACTGACAACCTTGACCTTCATTTCCATGCATATTTTCACTGTCTCATCGGTTGAGCCATCGTTGACGACAATGATTTCTGCGCCAGGGCAATATGCTTGCAACGAAGGGATGACTTGCCTAAGTCCGCCAGCTTCATTCTTTGCCGGCAGTACAATAGAGACATTATTGAAATCAACAGTGGGGTGAGGGGTGCTCATGGGGATCCTGATGCGGGCGGGCGTAGGGCGTTGAGCTCTGCCTGGAAATCCGGGGGGGCATCTCCGGTCAAGGCTGTCAGCTCGGTTAGTACCTGTTGCAGTTCGGTTGAGACTTGTTGTTGATGGTGCAGGGTTTGAGCCAGTACAAGGCCTACCATTGGCATGTCGCTCTTGTTGCTCTGTGCCCAACTGTCTCTCAGTATGCCCAAGGCTTGCTGCTCTTGGCCAGTACTCAGTAGCCACTCGGCAATGGTCAGGCGAAGAAACCATAACGCCTTCCTGTCTGTACCAAAACGCGTTTTGACTTTTTGGTCCTGGCGAATCAGGGCAGGCCCAAGAGCGGAAAAATTGGCGTCGCGGCAGTGGCCTTGCTGTTTCTGGGTGAGCGTGTAGTCCAGTCCAATCTGCAGCGGGGTCAGCACGCTCACGGAGTCGTTAGTGCTGGCTATCAAGGCATTGGCAGTCTGCTGTATCAATGATGACGGTGGCGGCTGATCCGCACGGCAATAGATGGAAATTGCCTGTAAATGGAAGATTCCGGCCAGGTCCGGATTGTTCTGTGCTCCGGTCTGGGCTGCTCCAAGCGCTGCCCTGCTGCCGCTCTGTGACAGCAGGTCTTCTGTGTAGTCGGTCCAGGCTCGTAGCGAATGCGGATGATTGAGGGCACTTATTTCCAGCAAGGCGCTCTTGTTGCCCCATATATGCGTGCGCTGCAGCGTTGATATTCCTATGAGCCCAAAATAGAGCAAGAAGAAAACGGCAAGTAAATGTCTGGGCCACCGCCAGGCATTTACAATGAGGGAGCTGGCAGCAATCAAGAGGCCAATTGAGGGTAAATAGTTGCGGTGCTCGAAGTAGAGCTCCAGTGAAATGATGGTCGATTCAATCAGGTGACCGGAGAAATAAAGTAACACTCCGAGTGAAAAGCCCCACCAGCGGGAATCAGCGAGCCGGACTGTGAGCAACAGTAATCCTGACAACAGCAGTAGTGCCGCTGCCGTCGTCGGTGGTGCAAGCAATCCGTGTGAGACAGGGTAGTCATCCTGAAAAATTCCCATGGATGAATTGTTGGGCAGAAATATGCCCCCTATATAACTCCATATGACGCGCGACTGTGTAAGCAGTCGTTCGGCCAATGAAAAGTCTCGCCACTTATAGGCCTCGCCTATGTTCAGCGTCATAACAAGGATTGCCGCGCTTACAATTACAAGGGCAATCAATCCTACAAGCACCTGCTTGATGCCGATACGCCAGACAGGGCGCGTACTGAAAAAGAAGAGATCAATCAATACTAACCATGCAACGGTCGAGAAGGCCGACTCTTTGGCCAGTACGGCCAAAGGTAGCAGTCCTAGCAGGCTGACCAGAATGATGGATAGTCCTTTGACGGTATGGCCTTTCTGGAGGGTTTGGCGTCCGATAACGTAACAAAGGCAGCTGGCCAAGGAGAAAAAAGAGGCTACTTGCGTCATGCGTTGAACGATGTAAAGAACAGTGCCGATATGGATGGGCAGCAGCAGCCACCATGCTGTAATTAATGCGGATAAAACAAGCGGCGACAGGCTTGGTGCCGGATTCCTTAACTGGAAAAGACGTGAAAAAAGTACATAGACCAGAAGACCGTTGCAAAGATGAATAAACAGATTGGTCGCTTTCAGCGAGAAGTCGGAGAACAGCCCCAGTGCATGATTTGCTGCAAATGTGGCCATCGAAACAGAGCGGCCGAGAGGCCCCGAGCCATTGTTGAATATGATGTCGTGATAAGGGGCTTGCCCTGCCTGATAATGATTCAAGATGCCAAGATTGTAATCGTCATCAATCAGCCAAGGGCCGTTTAGTCCGGGCAGAAATATGATAACGGATGAAATGAGCCCCGCGATCAGTATTAGAAGGTTGAAGTGGCGCTTTCCCCACTCAATCATGGTGCGGATTTCCCTGTTGCTTTTTCCAGTCGTTTTTGCAATTGCTCTATGCGCGGTAAAAGGTCTGGATGAAGGGCGTTATAGCGCCATGAAACGGCTTGCTTTGCTTTTAGGGCGTAGGCAGTGGCCTGGTGCGGAT
>Ga0073925_1000211_pt1 | contig 12188 bp, 10 predicted proteins | sample GWRWT4_21May14_FD_70952 | JGI IMG/M metagenome (GOLD analysis project Ga0073925, IMG submission 70952) | Sand microcosm microbial communities from a hyporheic zone in Columbia River, Washington, USA - GW-RW T4_21-May-14 | ecosystem: Engineered > Artificial ecosystem > Sand microcosm >...
GCCGACTTCGTGACCGCGATGATGGCGTTCTTCCTGCTGATGTGGCTGCTCGGCTCCACTGCCGAGGGTGACAAGAAGGGCATCGCCGACTACTTCAACTCGCCGCTCAAGCTCTCGCTGATGGGCGGCGCTTCGGGGTCGGGTGACTCTTCGAGCGTGGTCAAGGGCGGTGGCAAGGACCTCACGCGCACCTCGGGCCAGGTCAAGGCCGGCGACGTGGAAGCGGAGCGCCGCACCCTGCAGCTCAAGGCCCTGAAGGCCGAGCAGAAGCGCGCCGAGGCAGCGCGCCTCGAAGTGTTGAAGGAAAAGGTCGAACAAGCGCTCGCCGCCAGCCCCAAGCTGGCCGCGATGAAGTCGCAGATCCGCCTGGACATGACCCGCGACGGCCTGCGCATCCAGATCGTCGACGAACAGAACCGTGCCATGTTCGACAGCGGCAGCGCGGTCGTCAAACCCTACATGCGCGAGCTGCTGCAGGAGATCGGCGCGGTGCTCGCCGAGGTGCCGAACAAGCTCACGCTCGAAGGCCACACCGACGCGCAGCCCTTCGGTGCCGGCGAGCGCGGCTACAGCAACTGGGAGCTCTCGAGCGACCGCGCCAACGCCTCGCGCCGCGAGATCAACGCCGGTGGCCTGCCCGAAGACCGGGTGCTGCTGGTGCAGGGCCTGGCGTCGAGCGTGTTGTTCGACCCGAGCGCGCCCGACAGCCCGGTGAACCGGCGCATCAGCATCATCGTGATGAACCGTGAAGCCGAAGACCGGCTGCGACGCATCACACGCGACGACGAAGAAGCCAGCCCGAGTGCCGGAACTGACGAGAAGTTGTCCTCAACTTCCGGCCCTGTGACCCGATAGAACGTGCAATTGCAAGAGGACAACCATGAGCAACCCGAGTGACCTGAAGTTCCTGATCGTCGACGACTTCTCGACCATGCGCCGCATCGTGCGCGGCCTGCTGAAGGAGATGGGCTGTGCCAACGCCGAAGAGGCCGAAGACGGTGCGGTGGCGCTGAACATGCTGAAGGCGCAGAAGTTCGACTTCGTCGTCTCCGACATCAACATGCCCAACATGAACGGCTTCGACCTGCTCAGCGCGATCAAGAAGGACGACAGCCTGAAGCACCTGCCGGTGTTGATGGTCACGGCCGAAGCGCGCAAGGAAGACATCGTGCGCGCGGCGCAGGACGGCGCGGCCGGCTACATCGTCAAGCCCTTCACCAAGGCGACGCTGGAAGACAAGGTCAACAAGATCATGCAGAAGCTCGCCGCCACGGCCTGAAGCGACCGCGTCTGAACCCGGAGCCCATAAAAATGAAGAGCGATTCTCCCGAGACCCTGTCAGAGCGCGAGACCCGCGCCGCTTCGACCGCCGACGTGTTTTTGCAGGTCGGCAGCATCACGCGGCTGCTGCACGACACGCTGGCCCAGGTCGGCGTGATGCCCAAGCTGCAACTGGCGGCCGACGGCCTGCCCGACGCGCGCAGCCGCCTGAACTACATCGCCGAGAAAACCGCTGCCGCTGCCGACAAGGTGCTCAACTCGGTCGACCAGGCCAAGGCCGAGCACAAGCTGATCGCCGACGCGACCCGCCAGATGGCGAAAGACATCGTCGCCGACCCGGTGAAAGCCGTGGCCAGCGGCGCGGTGATGAACTTCGTGGGCGACGTGGAAGCCTCCACCGCCCGCATCGACCAGCACCTCACCGACATCATGCTGGCGCAGGACTTTCACGACCTCACCGGCCAGGTGGTCACCAAGGTCGTGAAGCTCGCGACCGAGCTCGAAGACAGCCTGCTCAAGCTGCTGATGCAGGTGATCCCGGCCGACCAGGTGCACAAGGTCGAAGATGCTTTCCTGAATGGCCCCGTGGTCAACCCCGAAGGCCGCAGCGATGTGGTGACCAACCAGGAGCAGGTCGACGACCTGCTCGCGAGCCTGGGGTTCTGATGCGCGCCCAGCCCCCCCTGCGATCGGCGACGGAGCCATGATGCACAGCGAACAATCGAGCGACGGCGCCGGCAACCGGGGCGGCTTGTCTTTCCTGGCCGCCGCCGACCTGCAAGACCACCTGATGACGGTGTCGAACGACCTCGACCGCCTGCAGACCCTGCTGGCCGACGCCTGCGACACGTTGCAGGCCGGCTTCTTCGGCGCCTCGCAACACCTGCACGACCTGCGCGCCACGGCGCTGCCCGACCCGCAGCCGGTGGACCGCGCGGTCGAGCACCTGGGTGCGGCGGTCACGGCGCTGCAGTTTCAGGACATGGCCTCGCAGCTCATCAACCACACGCTCGGCCGCCTGCGCAACTGCACCGACCGGCTGGCGCGCGATGCCTTCGACGGTGACGACGACGGCGACGCCGTGGTCGAAGAAGCGCCGCTGCGGCCGAACCCGGTCACGCAAGCGGAAATGGACACCGGTTTCATCGAGATCTTCTGAAGCTCTGACACCCGCCCCCACGGAATTCCTGGAGAAAACTATGCACTCGATTCTTGCCGTCGACGACTCGGCTTCCATGCGCCAGATGGTCTCATTCACCCTGAAGAACGCGGGCTACAACGTGGTCGAAGCGGTCGACGGGCAAGACGCGCTCGAGAAGGCCGCCACCCGCGACTTCGACCTCGTGCTGACCGACCAGAACATGCCGCGCCTCGACGGCATCGGCCTGACGAAGAAGCTGCGCGACAACCCGAAGTTCAAGACCACGCCGATCCTGATCCTGACCACCGAGTCGAGCGACCAGATGAAACAGGCCGGCCGCGGCGCCGGTGCCACGGGCTGGCTCGTGAAGCCGTTCGACCCGACCAAGCTGATCGAAGTGATCAAGAAAGTCGTGCGCTGACGCGTTGCGCTGCACCGCACGAACCTCTGAACCAGGACAGGAGTACCCGCCATGGGTGACATCACTTCCGACAGCGGCAGCGCAAGCGCCAATGCCGGCATCGACCTCACGCAGTTCTACCAGGTCTTCTTCGAAGAAGCCGGTGAGAACCTCGACCGCATGGAGCAGCAACTGCTCGAGATCGACATCACGGCAGCCGACGACGAAGAGCTGAACTCGATCTTCCGCTGCGCGCACTCCGTCAAGGGTGGCGCTGCGACCTTCGGTTTTTCCGACGTGGCCGAGCTCACGCACCAGATGGAAACGCTGCTCGACAAGCTGCGCCGCCACGAGCTGGAGCCGACCGCGCCGATGGTCGACGTGCTGCTGCAGTCGGGCGACGCACTGCGCGCGCAGCTGGCGCGCCACCAGGGCGCCGGCGGCCCCGAGATCGACACGACCGAACTGCTGTCGAGCATCCGCGCGATGCTGAGTGGCGAGGCGCCGGTGCTGGCACCCAAGCCTGTTGCAGCGCCCGTCGCGGCGCCGGCACCGACGCCGGCAGAAGCCACGTCCACCTTGCGCCAGCTCGAGCTGCGCGTGGGCCCGCTCGAACATCCGGAGCAGGCCAACAGCATCGTCGAGCTGTTCAGCGAGATCACCGACCTCGGCACGATCGAGCCGATCGACGGTGGCCAGTCGAGCGACGGCATGCGCCGCTTCAAGGTGCTGACCACCAGCAGCGACAGCGATCTGCTGGACCTGTTCACTTTCCACGTGGCACGCGAAGCGGTGCAACTGCTGCCGCTGGGCAACGGTTATGGCTTTCACGCCGGTGCGCCGGGGGCGCCCACCGAGCCTGAAACGCCTGCCGTGGACGCGAGCTACGGTTTCTTCGACGAGGCGCCCGGTGCGCCGCGCGCCGATGCTGCCGCGCCGGCGGCGGGCAGCGAAGCCGAGGCGCCGAAAGCGCGTGTCGCCGCCAAGGTCGAAAAAGCCCCGGCCGCCGCGCTCGAATCGGCCACGCTGCGCGTCTCGATCGAGAAGGTCGACCAGCTCATCAACCTGGTCGGCGAGCTCGTCATCACGCAGGCGATGCTGGCGCAGACCAGTGCCAAGGTCGACCCCGCGCTGTACCAGCAGATGGCCGCCGGCCTGGCCGACCTCGACCGCAACACCCGCGACCTGCAAGAGTCGGTGATGTCGATCCGGATGATTCCGATGTCGATGGTGTTCAGCCGCTTCCCGCGCATGCTGCGCGACCTGGCGGGCAAGCTCGGCAAGAAAGTCGAGTTCGTCACCAAGGGTGAATCGACGGAGCTCGACAAGGGCATGGTCGAGAAGATCACCGACCCGCTGACGCACCTGGTGCGCAACAGCTGCGACCACGGCATCGAGCTGCCGGCCGAGCGCCTGGCCAAGGGCAAGCCCGAGCAGGGCACGATCACATTGAGCGCTTCGCACCAGGGCGGCTCGATCGTGATCGAGGTGCGCGACGACGGCAAGGGCCTGTCGCGCGACAAGCTCATCAAGAAAGCGCGCGAGCGCGGCATCGACGCACCCGACAGCATGACCGACAGCGAGGTCTTCGCGCTGATCTTCGCGCCCGGCTTCTCGACCGCCGACGTGGTGACCGACGTGTCGGGCCGCGGTGTCGGCATGGACGTGGTGAAGAAGAACATCACCGCGCTCGGCGGCACGGTCGACATCGACTCGGCCGAAGGTTATGGCATGAGCGTGAAGGTGCGCCTGCCGCTGACGATGGCCATCATGGACGGCATGTCGGTCGGCGTGGGCGACGAGGTCTACATCCTGCCGCTCTCCTCGGTGGTCGAATCGTTCCAGGTGCAGCCCGGCGTCATCAAGACCATCGGCGGCAGCGGCCGGGTGGTCGAGGTGCGTGGCGACTTCATGCCGGTGCTCGAACTCGAGCAGATCTTCAGCGTGCCGCGTTTCAATTACGACAACGCCAGCGGCATCATGGTCGTCGCCGAAGCCGAAGGCGGGCGCGTGGCCTTGCTGGTCGACGAACTGCTCGGCCAGCAACAGGTGGTGGTGAAGAACCTGGAGGCCAACTACCGCAAGGTCAACGACGTGTCGGGCGCCACCATCATGGGCGACGGCCGCGTGGCACTGATCCTCGACGTGGGCAGCCTCGTGCGCCGCTCGCGCCACTGAACCCCGAAACCGAACTCGAACCTGGATCCGGAATGAACCTGAACAACCTGCGCATCGGCACGCGCCTGACGATCGGCTTCGGTGCGGTGCTCGCGCTGTTGCTGGTGATCGTCGGCATCGCCTACTTTCAGCTCGCCCGCACCAATGCCGGCGTGGCCGAACTCGACGGCCTGGAGCGGGGCGCTGCCATCGCACGCAACTGGGTCAGCAAGACGCAGCTCAATGTGGCCCGCACGGTGGCGATCGCCAAGGCCAGCGGCCAGCCCGACATCGAGAAGTACTTTTCGCCCTTGATCAAGGCCACCTCGGCCGAGATCAGTGAGCTGCAGAAGTCGATGGAAGCGTTGCTCACCAGCGACGAAGGCAAGTCGCTGCTGGCCAAGGTGGCCAGCGAGCGCGCCGCCTACGTGGCGCTGCGCAACCAGGTTTTCGAGCACGTGAAGCAGGCCGATGCGCCCGCCGCCGACGCGCTGCTCACGAACAAGATGTTGCCCGCGTCGGAAGCCTACCTCGCGGCGATGGCGGCGGTGCAGGACCACCAGGTCGAGCTCGCGGCCACCGAATCGCGCGCCCTCGGCAGCGGCATCCGCAGTGCGAGCAGCGTGCTGCTGGTGCTGATGCTGCTGAGCGTGGCGGTCGGCGCGACGATGGCCTACTTCATCACCCGCTCGGTCACGGTGCCGCTGCAGGAAGGTGTGAAGACCGCGGAGCTGATCGCCGGCGGTGACCTGTCGCAGACGCTGCACTCGACACGGCGCGACGAGATCGGCGAGCTGTTGCGCGCCCTCGGCCAGATGCAGCAGTCGCTGCACCAGCTCGTCGGCCAGGTGCGTTCCAGCACCGACAGCATCTCGACCGCCTCGGCCGAGATCGCGACGGGCAACCAGGATCTGTCGATGCGCACCGAGCAGACCGCCAGCAACCTGCAGCAGGCGGCGGCCTCGATGGAGCAGTTCAGCGGCACGGTGGCGAACTCGGCCGATTCGGCGCGCCAGGCCAACCGGCTTGCGGCCAACGCTGCCGAAGTGGCCGGCCGCGGCGGCGTGGTGGTGTCGCAGGTGGTGGCCACCATGAACGAGATCAACGCCAGCTCGAAGCAGATTTCCGACATCGTCGGCGTGATCGACGGCATCGCGTTCCAGACCAACATCCTCGCGCTGAATGCGGCCGTGGAAGCAGCGCGCGCCGGCGAACAAGGCCGCGGTTTCGCGGTGGTGGCGAGCGAAGTGCGCTCGCTGGCGCAGCGCAGCGCCCAGGCCGCGAAAGAGATCAAGGTGCTGATCGGTGCTTCGGTCGACAAGGTCGAGAGCGGCTCGAAGCTGGTGGCCGCCGCGGGCCAGACCATGCACGAGATCGTCGACTCGGTGCGGCGTGTCTCCGACATCGTGGGCGAGATCACCACCGCCTCGGCCGAGCAGAGCAACGGCATCGGCCAGATGCACCAGTCGGTCAGCCAGCTCGACCAGATGACGCAGCAGAACGCCGCGCTGGTCGAACAAAGTGCGGCTGCCGCCGAATCGCTGCAGGGGCAGACGGTCAAGCTCGCCTCGCTGGTGGCGGTGTTCAAGCTCGGCTCCCACGAGCTCGTTCCGGCCTGACCGTGGCTCCCGCGACGCCCGGCGGTTTTGCGACCGCCGGGCGTTGTTGCGTCTGGCGTGCAGATCGGTACGCGGCGCCGGCCCAAAGATTCGACACGGGGCGCTTCATTTGCAGCGCCGAACAGCCGATACCCCTTGCAGCCCCGGCAGAAGTATCGAGGGCGGCCATTCAACCCGCAGCGCCCAGGCGTGCATCGACTTCAAGGACCTCATCATGAACAAGCATCTCGGTTTCACCGCGCTGGTCGCGTCTTTTGCCCTGTGTGGCCTGGCCCGCGCCGAGGAAGGTGCCTCGCCGGCCGAAGCCACCGCCATGGTCAAGAAGGGCGTGTCTTTCATCAAGGCCCAGGGCAAGGACAAGGGCTACGCAGAGATCAGCAGCAAGACCAGCCAGTTCAAGGACCGTGACCTGTACCTGGTGGTCTATGGCCTGGACGGCACGGTGCGCGCCCACGGCGCCAACGAAAAAATGATCGGCAAGAACCTGATCGAGCTGAAAGACGTGGACGGCAAGGCCTTCGTCAAGGAGCGCGTCGAACTGGCCGCTGCCAAGGGCACGTTCTGGCAGGACTACAAGTTCACCAACCCGACCAACAAGAAGATCGAGCCGAAGAGCATGTACTGCGAAAAGCTCGATGACACGGCGGTGTGTGGCGGCATCTACAAGTGAGCCGCACGCGGCGCGCCCTGCACCCTGACCGGAACACACCATGAAACTGGCTCTGAAACTGCTCGCTGCCCCGCTGCTGACGGCCGTTGTCGTCTTCGGCGCCGGGCAGGTCGACGGCCTCGTGGCGAGCCGCGCGGCCAGTGCCAACCGCGCCACCTTCGCCGCCCAGCTCGAAGACTTTCGCACCCTTGCCAGCGCGCAGGAGCAGCTGGCCCAGGTGCACGCCGGCGTGTACCGCACGGTGGCGTTGATCGCCTCGCTCGACGAGCCGAAGATCAAGGCCTACCGCGCCGACCTGGCGCGCCAGCTCGCCGGGGTGAAACGGGTGGCCGCGAGCGTGGCCGAATCGCACGCCGATGATGTGGCGCTGGGCGAAGGTGTGGCCGCGCTCGGCAAGCACATCGACAAGTACCTCGCGCAAGCCGATTCGGCGGTCGACCTCTCTTCGGTCGACCCCAACACCGGCATCGCCGCGATGCAGGGCGCCGACGCCACCTTCACCAGCTTGACCACCACGATGGGCGCGGTGGTCAAGCGCGTCGAGACCGGCTCGAACGAAGTCATGGCCGCGGCCGATGCCCGCTCGAGCCGCATCGGCTGGTTGCTCAGTGCCTTGGGCTTGTTGTGCGCCGGCATCGCCGTCACGCTGTCGTGGCTGATGCAGCGCAAGCTCACCGCGGAACTGGCGCGCGCCGCGGTCATCGCGGGTGAAGTGGCCGCGGGCAATCTCGCGGTCGACGCCACCAGCGAGCGCCGCGACGAAGTGGGCGACCTGGTGCGTGCCCTCGGTGCGATGACATCGCAACTCGGTGACTCGATGCGCACGGTGCTCGACTCGTCGGAATCGATCCGCACTGCGAGCGCCGAGATCGCGACAGGCAACCTCGACCTGAGCGTGCGCACCGAACAAACGGCGTCGAGCCTGCAGCAGGCCGCGGCCTCGATGGAGCAGCTCACCGGCACCGTCAAACAATCGGCCGACTCGGCCCGCCAGGCCAACCAGCTCGCGTCAACGGCGGCCGAAGTGGCCGAACGCGGCGGCAAGGTGGTGGCGCAGGTGGTCAGCACCATGACCGAGATCAACGTGGCCTCGAAGAAGATCGGCGACATCATCGGCGTGATCGACGGCATCGCGTTCCAGACCAACATCCTCGCGCTGAATGCGGCCGTGGAAGCAGCGCGCGCCGGCGAACAGGGCCGCGGCTTCGCGGTGGTGGCGAGCGAAGTGCGCTCGCTGGCGCAGCGCAGCGCGCAGGCGGCCAAGGAGATCAAGGTGCTGATCGGCGCTTCGGTCGACAAGGTCGAAGGCGGCTCGCGGCTGGTGGCCGACGCGGGGCAGACGATGAACGAGATCGTCAGCAGCGTGCAGCGTGTCTCCAACATCATCGGCGAGATCACGGCCGCCTCGGCGGAGCAGTCCGACGGCATCGGCCAGATCAACACCTCGGTGGTGCAGCTCGACCAGATGACGCAGCAGAACGCGGCGCTGGTGGAACAAAGCGCCGCCGCTGCCGAAAGCCTGAAAGACCAGGCCGGCACCCTGGCCCGGGTGGTGGGCAACTTCAGGCTCGCCGGCGAGCCCGGCCACAGCACCGAGCGCGCGTGGGCCGAGGCGGCTTGAGCCGTTCGAACTCCGATTCATCCCTGAACCCTTTCGACACGAGGAAACACCATGAACACGATGACCGACGCCGCTGTGGTGGCGCGCCATGAAGCAGCCAACACCGCCCAGCATGTGGGCGGCGAATTCCTGACCTTTCGCCTGGGTGGCGAAGAGTACGGAATCGACATCCTGAAGGTTCAGGAGATCCGCTCCTACGAACCGCCGACCCGCATCGCCAACGCGCCGGCGTTCATCAAGGGCGTGGTCAACCTGCGCGGCGTGATCGTGCCGATCGTCGACCTGCGCTTGCGCCTGGGTTGCGAAAGCGCCGAGTACAGCGCGCTCACCGTCGTGATCGTGCTCAACGTGAAAGGCCGTGTGGTCGGCGCCGTGGTCGACTCGGTGTCCGACGTGCTCGAACTCGCCAAGGACGCGATCCGCCCGGCGCCGGAAATGGCCTCGGCCGTGGACGCGAGCTTCATCACCGGCATCGGCAGCGTGGGCGAGCGCATGCTGATCCTGATGGACATCGAAGGCCTGATGGCCAGCGAAGAGATGGGCCTGATCGGCGTCTGATCCCGACAGATCACTTGCAACCCGGAGACGAGAACATGTCAGGTTCGACCGAAAAACTGCACTCTTCCTCGCTCGGTGTCACCGCCGATGCGATCCTGCTGGTCACGCTGGCCGTGGCTGCGGCTGCGGCCGTGGCCATCGGCTCCTACTACGGTTCGCTGGGGCTGGCCATCACGGCTGCCGGCGCACTGCTCGGCGCCGGCGCATTCACGTTCATGACGATGCGCGGCAGCACCGCGTCGCGCCTGGTGATGGCCGTCTGCCTGTCGTCGATGGTGGCGCTGCACATCCACCTCGGCCGCGGCACCCTCGAATTCCACTTCGGCGTGTTCGTCACGCTCGCGCTGCTGCTGGTCTACCGCGACTGGCGGCCGATCCTGCTGTCGGCGGGGTTCTTCGCCGTGCACCATGTCGTGTTCGACCGCCTGCAGGCGGCCGGTGTCGGTGTGTTCTGCACCCCCGAGCCGAATTTCCTGAAGGTGGTGATGCACGCCGGCTACGTGGTGGTTCAGACCGCGCTCGAAGTCTTCATCGCAGTGAGCATGCGCCGTGCTGCCGAGCAGGGCGACGAACTGCAGCAGCTGGTTCAGGCGGTCGATGCCGAAGGCCGTGTGTCGCTGAAACTCGACCACATCGACGTGAAGAGCGAAGGCGGCGCGGCACTCAAGCGTGCGTTTGCCCGCATGGATTCGGCGTTGCTGGAAGTGCAGCGTTCGTCAGCCAACATCGAGGTGGCCAGCTCCGAAATCGCCGCCGGCAACCAGGACCTGAGCCAGCGCACCGAGCAGCAAGCCAGCGCGCTGGAAGAGACGGCGGCGTCGATGGAGCAGCTGGGCTCCACGGTGCGGCAGAACGCCGACAACGCCAAGCAGGCCAACCAGCTGGCGATGGGTGCGAGCACGGTGGCGATCAAGGGTGGCGAGGTGGTGGGCCAGGTGGTCGAGACCATGAAAGGCATCAACGACGCGAGCAAGAAGATCAGCGACATCATCGGCGTGATCGACGGCATCGCGTTCCAGACCAACATCCTGGCGCTGAACGCGGCGGTGGAAGCGGCGCGTGCCGGCGAACAGGGCCGCGGCTTCGCGGTGGTGGCCAGCGAAGTGCGCAGCCTGGCGCAGCGCAGCGCCGAAGCGGCCAAGGAGATCAAGGGGCTGATCAGCACCAGCGTCGAGCGTGTCGAACAAGGCACGACGCTGGTCGACCAGGCCGGGGAGACCATGACCGAGATCGTGACCGCGATCAAGCGCGTGACCGACATCATGGGCGAGATCAGCAGCGCCAGCACCGAGCAGAGCGCGGGTGTGGCGCAGGTCGGTGAAGCGGTCACGCAGATGGACCAGGCCACGCAGCAGAACGCCGCGCTGGTCGAAGAGAGTGCCGCCGCCGCCGAGAGCCTGAAGGTTCAGGCCCAGCAGCTGGTGCAGGTGGTGGCGCTGTTCAAGTTGTCGCAAGGCGAAGGTGCTGCTGCTGCCGGTGCCTGGGCACCGAAGGCGGCGCCTGCCGCGAACAACGTCGAACGCCGCGGCCCGAACCGGGCGAGGAACGTGGTGCGGCCGGGGTTCAGCAAGGGGCAGATCCCGACGCTCAAGACCGCTGTGCCTGCGGCCAGCCTGAAGCCGGCAAAAACCGGCACCGACGACTGGGAAACTTTCTGAAGGAGCAGTGCGGGCCCCCGTGGCGAGAAGTCGAAGCGCCGATTCACTGATAGTTTTGTTGCGAGAGAAGAATCATGGCGATTGGAAACATGAAGATCGGCGTTCGACTGGGTTTGGGTTTTGCCGCACTGCTGACGATGCAACTGGTGACCACTGGCCTCGGGATGCGCGAAATGGCGTCCTTGTCGGACCGTGTCAGCTTCATCACCGATGTCGGTGAAGCCAAGCTGAAAGCGCTGAACAGCGTCGAAGCGAATGTCAGCGCACGCGCCATCGCGGCCCGCAACCTGGCGCTGGTCACCGATCCGGCCGCGCAAAAGCCCGACCTCGACCGTGTCAAGAGCGCACAGGTCGCTATCGACAAGGGCATGGAACAACTGGCCACGTTGATGAAAGACCCGGTCTCGGCGAACGCCGAAGAACGCAAGATGTTCGAGCAGCTGCGCACGCTCGAGGCCAGTTACTTGCCGATCGCCACCAAGGTGCTCGGCCTGGCCACCACGCAAAAGACCGAAGCGGCCGTCAAGGCGATCACGCAGGAGTGCATGCCTTTGCTGACGCAGGTGGTCGCCCAGGTGACCGCGTTCGACGAGATGCTGAAGAAGCAGACCGAAGAAAGTGGCGCAGCAGCGCAGTCGGCTTACCAGAGCGCCAAGTGGATGATCCTGCTGATCAGCCTGGCGTCGCTGCTGGGTGGTGGTTTCATCGCCTGGTGGCTCACCCGCTCCATCGTTCGCCCGATCCACGAGGCGGTGCAGGTGGCCGAACGTGTGGCCGCCGGTGACCTGACGGCGCGCATCGAAGCGACGAGCAACGACGAAGCCGGCCAGTTGCTGGCTGCGCTCAAGCAGATGAACGACAGCCTGGTGAAGGTGGTCGGCAACGTGCGCATGGTGAGTGATTCGATCGCCACCGGTTCTTCTGAAATTGCTTCAGGCAACCAGGATCTTTCTTCACGCACCGAGCAACAAGCCAGCGCGCTGGAAGAGACGGCGGCGTCGATGGAGCAGCTGGGCTCCACGGTGCGGCAGAACGCCGACAACGCCAAGCAGGCCAACCAGCTGGCGATGGGTGCGAGCACGG
>Ga0073925_1000214_pt1 | contig 12133 bp, 10 predicted proteins | sample GWRWT4_21May14_FD_70952 | JGI IMG/M metagenome (GOLD analysis project Ga0073925, IMG submission 70952) | Sand microcosm microbial communities from a hyporheic zone in Columbia River, Washington, USA - GW-RW T4_21-May-14 | ecosystem: Engineered > Artificial ecosystem > Sand microcosm >...
GCGCGGCCCATGATCTCCTTGAAGAAGCCGTCCAGCCCGATGCCGCGCGCCAGCACATGACCGTGACCGCGATGGGTGGTGGCCAGAGTGTCCTGCGGCGCCAGTGCCGAGGTCACGCCGGCGGCGATCGCCTCCTGGCCGATGCTCAGGTGGATGAAGCCCGGCACCTCGCCGTCGGCGAACAGCCGGGTGAGCGCGGTCTCGGCCTGCCGCACCAGCAGCATCGTGCGGTACAGGGCAAGTTGGCGTTGCCCATCGCTCGTCTTCGCCCGGCTCACGCCTTGCCCTCGCCGGCCTTCGGCTTGGCGGGCCAGTCGAATGCGCGCGGCTGCTTGTTGATGAAGCGCGCCACCGCGTCGTGGTGGTAGTCGGTCTTCATCACCATCGCCTGGGCGGCCGCTTCGAGTTCGGCGAGCGTGTCCTGGTCGAGGTTGAACGAACGGTTGAGGATGTTCTTCGAGATGCCGATGGCCTGCGTGGCCGCGCCGTGGAAGCGCGCGGCCATCGCCAGCGCGTCGTCGAGCAGGCGTGCCTCGGGCACCACGTCGTAGACGATGCCGAGCGAGCGCGCTTCCTCGACATCGACCTCGCGCGCCGAGAACACCAGCTCCTTGGCGCGCATCAGCCCGACCACGCGCGGCAACAAATAGAAGGCGCCGAGATCGGGCACGAGCCCCACGCGGGTGAAGACGGCGCAGAAGCGCGCGCTCGGCGTGGCGAGCACGAAGTCGCTGGCCAGCGCCAGGATGAAGCCGGCGCCGAATGCCGGTCCATGCACCGCGGCAATCACCGGCTTCTCCAGGTTGACGAGCTCGCGGAACCAGATGTGCAGACGCCGGATGCGGTCGCGGTCGGCGAAGACCGTGCGTTTCTCGGCCGACAGCGACTTCAGGTCGCCGCCGGCGCAGAACGCGCTGCCGGTGCCGGTGATGACGACGGCGCGCACCTCGGCGGTGTCGCGCGCCTCGTACACCGCCTCGGCGATGCCCTGGCGCATTTCCAGGTCGAAGGCGTTGCGGGCCTCGGGCTTGTTGAGTCGGATGACGAGCGTGGCGCCGTGGCGCTCACGCAGGACGGATGCGGTCATGGCTTGAATCCCAAATCTCGGGCGATGATGTTGCGCTGGATGTCGCTGGTGCCCTCGCCGATCACGTAGACCAGGGCATCGCGGTGGATGCGGCCGACCGGGTACTCGCGCATGATGCCGGCGCCGCCATGGATGCGGATCGCGGCTTCGCTCACTGCCACCGCAGCCTCGCTGGCGACCAACTTGACCTTGGCCGCGGTGGCCGCGTCGAGCGTGCCCTGGTCGACGCGCCAGGCCCCGTAGTAGACGAGCCAGCGCGCAGCTTCGATCTGTGCCGCCATGTCGGCCAGGCGATGGCCGACGGCCTGGTAGTCGCCGATGCGCTTGCCGGCCACGACGCGATCGCGCGCAAACGAAAGTGCCGCCTCGTAGGCCGCGCGCGCCATGCCCAGCGCATTGGCGGCCACGCCGACGCGGTTCTCGCTCAGGCAATCGAGGATCACCGGGTAGGTGCCCTCGCGGCCGCCGAGCAGGGCCGCTTCGGACACGAGAGCGTTGTCGAAGTGGATCAGCCCGGTCTCGGAGCCGCGGATCCCTTCCTTGCGCAGGCTGGAAATCGCGACGCCTCGGTTCGGCAGCTCGACGATGAACAGGCTGATCGCGTCGGGCGTGAGTTCGGGCCGCGTGCGCGCCGCGACCAGCATGAAGTCGGCGATCGGCGCGTTGGTGATGTAGAGCTTGCTGCCGTCGAGCCGCCAGCCCTCGGCCGTGCGCGTGGCCTTGGTGCGCAGCGCACGCACGTTGGAGCCACCGTCGGGTTCGCTGAGCGCAAAGGCGGCGATCTTCTCGCCCGCCAGCGCGGGCACGAAGAAGCGCGCACGCTGTTCGGGCGTGCCGACGCGCCAGATCGGCCAGATGCCGAGGTGCGAATGGGCCGACCAGCTGGATGCGAACGCCTGGCTGCAAAAGCTCAGCTCCTCGCGCACGATGCAGTCGCTGACCTTGTCCATGCCGCTGCCGCCGTCGGCTTCGGGGTAGCGCACGCCGAGCAGGCCGAGCTCGCCCCAACGCCGAAAGATGTGGCGCGGGAAGGCCTCGTTCTCCTCGGCCTCGTTGACCAGCGGTACGAGCTCCTCGCGGCACATGCGACACACGGTCTCGCGCACCGCGTCGTGTTCGGTGGAGAAGCGAAAATCCAGACTCATCCGCGGGCACCTTCGTTCTGTGCAACGCCGGACAGCGCACGTGACACGAGAGCGGCCCGGTCGCGCAAGTCCTCGCCCAACGCCTTGATCGTCGACCGCGCCAGTTGCGCGCTGAAGCCGGTGCCGCTGATCGCCATGACGGGCACGGCGGCCGAGTCGAGCACGGCCGACGACACGCTCGTCACCCCCTTGACATAGCAGCCGGCGTCGACGGCATAGCCCTTGTTCGCCGCCTCTTGCACGCTTCGCATGTAGGTGTCGAAGCTCGGCGGATCGTCCCAGCGCAGCGCATCCACGCGCCGGCGCATTTCGGTCTTCGTCAGTCCCGAGTGGGCAGCGATGCTTCGCCCGAGCGCGGAGATGTACATCGGCAGCCGCTGCCCGACGTTCATGTGGACCCGCATGGTCGCGTCGTTGTCGGCACGATCGACCAAGACCACGCGCTCGTCGGGGGCGCGGTGCCACAGCGTCGCCGTCACGCGGTGCGTTGCCGCGATCGCTTCGAGGTGCGGATGCACCATGCGAGCGTACGACGCGGTCTCCAGCGCACCCTTGGCGAGCTCCACCAGGCCCAGCCCGATCCGATAGGTTTTGGTGGCCTCGTCGAAGTTGACCAGTCTCTCGTGGACCAGCGTCTTGAGCAGGTTGAAGCAGGTGCTGGAGTTCAGCCCCAGATCGCGTGCGATCCGGCTCACCCCGACCGGCGCCGCCGCTGCAGACAGGTAGCGGATCACGGCCAGCCCGCTGGCGAGGGCCCCCACGAGTTTGTCCGGCGATGCCATGGTCTCCATACACGATGTCGATTTGTTCGAGTCGCAATATGTTGACACGATGCGGTCGCGGGGTCTACACTTTTTTCGCCATAGCGATTAGTTTTCTGTATGGCGAATAACAAAAGGAAATCATGACGAGTCTCACCCGCCGGCAACTGCTCGCGCTGCCGCTGTTCACTGCGACGTCTCTGGCGGCCCAGGCCAACTACCCGGACAAGCCGATCACGCTGGTCATTCCCTCGGTCGCTGGCGGCATCCTCGACACCATCGGACGCATCGTCGGCAAGCGCCTGGAAGCGATGGGGCAGCCTGTCATTTATCAGAATGTGCCGGGGGCCGGAAGCGTGCTCGGCACCGATGTCGTGGCCCGGTCAGCGCCCGACGGCTACACGCTGGCCGTGGTCGCGACCAGCCACGCGATCAACCCGAGCGTTCACGCCAGACTGCCGTACGACACGGCGCGCGATCTGGCGCCGATCACGCACACCGTCAACCTGACGAACGTGCTCGTCGTCCATCCTGCGGTGCCCGCGAACAATCTGCGGGAGCTGATCGCGCTGGCCAAGAGCAAGCCCGGCATCCTGAACTTCGGATCGGCCGGCATCGGGCAGTCGAACCACCTGTCAGGCGAGATGCTCAGGGCCGCCACGGGCATCGACATCGTCCATGTGCCCTACAAGGGCAGCGCCGCCGCGATGACGGACGTGATGGCGGGGCACATCTCGATGATGTTCGTCGATTTTCTCTCGGCGGCGCCTCAAGTGAAGGCAGGCAAGCTGCGGGTCATTGCCGCGACCGGACTGACCCGCTCGGCCGCGGCACCCGAGTACCCGACGCTCAATGAATCGGGCGTTGCCGACTTCAACGGCAACTCGTGGCTTGGCCTCGTCGGCCGTGCCGGCACGCCGAACGACATCCTGGCCAGGATCAGCACTGAAGTCACACGCGGAATCAATACGCCCGAAGTGAAGCAGCGGTTGCTGTCGCAGGGGGTCGAACCGGTTGGCGGGACACCGGCACAATTCGCGAGCTTCCTCGAGACAGAGACCAAGCGCTACGCAGCGGCCGTCAAAGCGGCGGGCATCAAGAGCGAGTAAGCCCTCGGTGCAGGCGCTTGCGCAATCCTCGTGGCGCGCGGAGTAGCCGTTGTCGGAGCGCCTAAAACGAGGCTCGCCAAAATGCCGGTCACCGATTGACCTTCGCACTGACCTGAGATTTCGCCGACAAGCGGTTCGCCGTGTCATAGCGTCTTGCCACGCACCACGGCCCGCGATGGACGTCGGCGATTCCGGCTCGGCGTTCGGAGCCGCATCTCGTGTACCCCGTAGAGGACGGTCGCGATCAAGCTTGATTCGGTCAGCCCTCACCATCTTTGACGCACGACACTTGGGGTTTGTCCCGTCGCTCGATGCAGGGATTTAATCTACCTTACGTTTGTTAGACAAACTGCTCGCCGAGAGCTTTTTGGCGCAAAGACGAACCCAAGCTGTCGGTTGGGGAGTCGTGGCGGGGCTCAGAGCACGGTCCCTGGCAAAGGGCTGGTTCATCAACAAGTTGGAGGCAAGCGAATGAAGACTCGGATTCTTTGGACAGGCGTTCTCGGAGTACTGGCCGCATCCACCGCACAGGCTCAGTCCAGTGTCACGCTCTACGGGCGCCTGGACGCGAGCACTGCGTACTACGATCGCACCAGAACAAGCACGAACAGGCTGTTGAGGCTCAATACCGACTCGGGCTCTTCATCGAGGTGGGGCCTGACGGGTACCGAAGACCTCGGAGGAGGCCTTTCGGCGATGTTCAACCTTGAAGCGGCACTCGACTTGGCCACAGGCAATGGCGTCACCGGCGGCTCCAACTCCGGAACACTCATCGCGCAGCCGGCCGCGTCGTTCTGGCGCCGCAATTCATACATCGGTCTGAAAAGCAGCAGCTTGGGCCAAGTAACGCTGGGCCGTAACTACACCGCTGCCCTGATTGGCCACGCGAACATCATCAATGCCTTGCCGGCCGGCATCAACACGGGCTTCGCCACGGCGACCGCCGCTCAGGGCATCGGCAACGACTACTGGAACAGCAACCAGATCCGCTACGACAGCCCCAAGCTCGGCGGCTTCGATTTTGCGGCCAGCATGTCCGCCGGCGAACAAGGCGCGAGCGGCAACAAGGCAGGCTCCACCATTGGCGGGCTCGTGCGCTACATGGGCGGGCCGTTCGCCGTTGCGGCCAGCTACCAGAGGGATTACGACGTGGCGGGGACCGGCAAGAGCCTGAACTGGTACATGCTCTCGGGGTCCTACACCTCCGGAGATTTCAAGGTGGCCGCCGGCTACGACGCGGTCAACAACCGCGAAGGGCGCACCGCCACGGCACCGGGCGGCATCGCTACCTTTGCTGGCGCCACATGCCCAACTACTCCGACCCCGGCGGGCTCGACCGTTCCGGTGCCCTGTCCGTATGTGGGGTGGACCGACTCGAAGATGTGGACCGTCGGCGGCAGCTACAACGTCACGCCGCTGTTCGTCTTGGCAGCACAGTACTTCGCGGTCAAGGAGACCTTCGGCGGCACGACCAGCAAGCAGACCGTGCTGAATGCGCAGTACTACCTTTCCAAACGCACCTCGTTCTATGCCCTCGTCAGCCAGGTCAAGAACGAAACCTTGGCACTCGGTCCCATTTGGGCCAACGGCGTCTTCACGGGCTCCAACGACACCTTGGTGCCGAACGGCAAGAACTACGGCATCGCGACCGGTATCCAGCACGTTTTCTGACTTTTCCTAGGTGGGGCGCCCGAGCGGAGCGGCCCCCTTTTGCAGGGCGGGAGATTCAATCTCCCGCCCTTTTTTGTTTGGAACAGCTTGAGCCGACCAGGCTGGCAGTCGTCCTCGCGCGGGTCTGGTCTGGTTTACGCGGGCCGAAAACGGGGCAGAACGACGTGCTCGTTCACCGGATCGCACACGAGCTCCACCGGCATGTCGAACTCAAGAGCCGCTGGGTCGGCGTCGACCAGGGAGCTGATCATTCGAGGGCCCTCTTCGAGTTGTACCAGCAGCACGGCGTAAGGCGTGTCCTGCTTGAACGCAGGCCCCGGCGCGCGATGCACGACGCTGAACGAATGGACGGTGCCGCGGCCGCTGGCAGCCCGATGCCCCAGGTTCTCGCCGCCACATTGCCGACACATGACCTGCTGGTAGAACTGCACGTTGCCACAATCGCTGCAGTGCTGGAGCAGCAGCTTGCCGTCCTTCAGCCCGTGCCAATAGGCCTGCGAGTCCGCATCGGGCGTGGGCAGCGGCTTGACGTGTGCTTCCTTGGGATCGATGCGTCTCACAGGGTGGCCTCCGTTCCGAGAATCGTTGTCGCCTGGGTCGCGAATCCCGCCCCCAGGCTGTGCACCAGCCCCAGTTCGGCGCCGGCCACCTGACGTTCTCCGCAAATACCGCGCAGTTGCTCCACGACCTCGAGGAAATGAAGCAACGATCCCGGCATACCTGGATGCGCGAAGGACAACAGGCCACCATGCGTGTTGCATGGAATCGCCCCGCCGTACGTGATCTGGCGGTCGTCGACGAACCGGCCGCCCTCGCCTTTGGGGCAGAAACCGAGATCCTCCAACATCATGATGACCGTTCCGGTGAAACAGTCGTAGACACCTGCGACATCGATGTCCTTCGGGGCACAGCCGGCCATCGCATAGGCCCTGGCAGACGATTGAACGGCCCCTGTCGTGGTCAGCGATGGCATCAGGAAGATGTGCTCATGCGTATAGCACTCGCCGCCGCCGAGGATGTAGATCGGTTTGGCCTTGAACGCCGATCTGGCCCGATCTGCCGACGAAACGACGAACGCGACAGCCCCGTCCGAGATCAGCGAACAATCGAGCTTGTGGTACGGGGTTGTGACCCACCCCGAGTTGAGCACGTCGTCCACCGTGATCGGCTCGGTCATCTGCGCCCCCGGCGTGCGGCGAGCATGCTCGCGATGAATCACCGCCACCTTCGCGAACTGCTCGGCGGTGGTGCCGAAATCCTTCATGTGGCGGTGCGCCGTCATCGCGAAAGTGTTGGCCACGGGAATGCCAAACGGCATCTCGTATTGCTGGTCGCGACTTTCGGTCATGGAGCGCAGGGCGAGGTCTGGCGACAGGCCGGTGAGCAGGCTGTCGGCGCCGACGATCAGGATATTTTCGGCCAGGCCCCCCGCGATCGCTGCGGCAGCGATGTTGAACATCGTCGCGGCAGTAGCGCCGGAAACCTGCAGCGTGTTCGAGAACGTGGGCACGATGCCGAAGTACTCGCTGAAGGCCACGCTGAATCGGTGAAATGGGGCCGCGAAGGCGACACTGGAGAGCACGCCGTCGATCTGCGAGCGCCCTAGGCCGGCATCCTCAAGCGCGGCCTTGGCCGCCTGAGCGGCCAGCGCCATCACACTCTTGCCGGGGACGCGGCCGACATCCGATCGGCCGGCGCCGACGATGGCGGTTTCACCGCGGATGCTGCGGCGGCGCCCGCTGGCATCGGGAGCGAAAGATGTCATGCGCGACTCCTGGATAGCATTGATGAATTCTAAACCTAACAAACGGCCGTTTTGTCCAATCCGGGCAGTCTCTGTGCGCTTCGCTGCCGACCGGTGCGGCCAAACGCCGACGCACTCGATTCTGAGCTCGCCCGTCAGGGCCAGCGACCGAACAGAGTCCTATCTGACGGTTCAGCGCTGCCCGAATCGTTTGACGATCCGCGCCGCCAATACGACCGGGAACGCACGTCTCCGCGCCTGAATCCCGACCTTACTTTCAGTGGTCGCAGCAATTCACGCCGGGTCTCAGGGTTCGGACAATCCACTCCGAAAATCACAGAGGCGTCACCTGCAATTGTTCGGGCGTCCGTCGACTGCCATGGTCATGCTCGAACTTGACCCATCTCTCGCAGACGGCCTATTCTGTTGAAAAACTCAGTTTGCGAACGAGTTTTCGGGTCGTGTTCTTCACGAGCCAATGGCAATGAGGTGAGAGGCACGCCGATTGTTGTTGTCGCGAGACCCCCCAGCCTCTTCAGGCGGGGATCGCGGCTCTGTTCTGCTGCCCCTCGAACAACCTCTTTGCCATTCTTCGCAAGTTCTGAGCTGTCGCGGCCAACAGGAACTCGTCATGCGCGCCGGCCAGCCCTCTCAGGCGCAATCGATCCAGTTTGAGGATGCGTTTGAGATGTGCCAACAGCATCTCGACTTTCTTTCGATCCCGCCGCGACTGCTTGTATTGCGGCGTGTTGGCGATCTCGCGTGCGACTTCCCTTGAGCGCTCGTGCACGCTGCGCATGATTCTGCGGTTAGGCATGTTCGGGCAGCACTGTTGCTTCATCGGGCATCCAGTGCAGTCGTGCTGGCTGGCGCTGTACAGGATCGTGCCGGCCTTGGTGATGCGATCGCGCGGCGTGGTGAACTGGCGTCGATCGCCCAGAAGTGCATGTCCTTGCGGGCAGCGATATTCGTTGGCTTGCTCGTCCCAGACGAACTCGCTACTCGACAGCGTGCCGTCCTTGCGTTCACTCTTGTCCCACACGGGCACATGCGGGGCGATGCCCTTGTCTTGCACCATCCATCCGAGCATGGGTGCGGTGCCATAGGCGGTGTCGCCCACGAGGCGATCGGGCTTCATGCCGAAGCGCTGTTCCACGCGGTTGACCATCGTCTTGGTTGATTCGACCTCTTGTGTTCGATGCGCCGGCGTGGCCTCGACATCCACGATGATCCCGGCGTCCAAGTCGATCAGGTAGTTGGTCGAGCAGGCGTAGAACGCCGGCCCGCCGGGCGCAGCGGTCCAACGTGCGGCCGGATCGGTCAGCGAGACGTTCTTGCCTGGTGCAGGCGGCTCTGGTGGCTCGGCGTCGTTACCCGTCGGGTTGAACACTTCAAGTGCGTCGAGGTACTCACGCATGGCGCGGCTCGCTCCTGCGTCCTTGCGCCAGTCCGTGGTCTCGGAACCGGGAACACCACGCGCTCGGCTGGCGTCAGCCTTGATGACGCTGGCGTCAATCGCGAAGCCTTCTCCGCGAACGAGGCCTTCGCTCCTGCATCGGCGCAGGACGCTTTCGAATACATGACGGAACGCATCGCTCTCACGGAACCGACCGTGCCGGTTCTTGGAGAAAGTTGAGTGGTCGGGCACTGTGTCTTCGAAATCGAGTCTGCAGAACCAGCGATAGTCCAGATTGAGATGGACCTCTTCACACAGCCGGCGCTCCGAGCGAATACCGACGCAGTAGCCGACGATCAACATTCGCATCATCAACTCGGGGTCGATGGATGGTCGGCCTGTGTGGCTGTAGAACGGCGCGAGATGAGTGCGCAGTTCACCGAGGTCGAAGAAGCGATCGATGCCGCGCAGCAGGTGATTGCACGGAACGTGATCGTCGAGATTGAAGGAGTAAAAGAGTCTGTCCTGGCTGCCACCTTGTTGACCCATCATCGCGATGTGCTCCCGTCAATCGGTTGCCATCAACATAGGCCAAGTGACTCAGATTGCCAGGGAGTTTTTCAACAAAATAGACCATCTGCGCGAGTTCGGACGCGCTGACTCGATCCACCATTGGGGCTCGTCGCTTCGTCCCAGTCACGGTGTACCCCTACTCCCTCAGCGGCTGTCCGAACATCTGGTTCGTGACCGTCGGTTCACCGAGATCGAAGCCACCCGCCGTCGGACTTGCAGGCAAAGGAAGTGCAGCCGCAGCGCCAGCCATCGCTGGCACGAGCAACCAGTTCTGCGCCAGCAGCCCTTCGTGCGCCAGAAAGCGCAAACGGTTGACCCGTTTTGTGCCTTTGTTGAATCGCGCCAGGTCGTCGTAAAGCCGCGGGTTGTCTTCGCGATTCATCTCGAACAGCATGCTGATGGGGCCGGCAGTCTTCGCTGGAATCGTCATGCTCCCTCTCCTTCCATTCGCGCAATGCGCCCGGTGCCGGTGGCCGGCTCCATCACACTGCGCGCGTAGTTCATGCCGGCAATCTGGAACCCGCGCACGTTGGCGTACATCGGCTCCCTGACTTCCAGGATGCGGTGTTTCGGAAATGCCTGCTTCACCGCGCTCTTGAACAAAAACGCTCCACCCCCGACGAGGATGATGTTCTGAAAGCTGTAGTCAGCCGGGATGCTTTCGAGCATCGCGCCAACGGCGCGTTCTGCGACCGAGTGCGCCACCGGCATCAGCTTCGAGATGTCGTAGGTCTTCTGGTAGACCATTGGGTTCTTGCCCGTGCGCAGCGCACGGTCGATAGCGTCGAGGTCGGTGTAGGGCGTGCCGATCTCGGTGCTGATATCGCTCGCAATGACGCGTAGCACGTGCGACACGCCACGCGTGACCGAGTCACTCGTCTTCAGCACGAGGCGCATGCCCCGTGCGACCAGCCAGTCGAAGGTCCGCGAGCCCGGGTCGATGATCAGGCTCTGCTCGTGCTCGATGGTCGCCATCTTCTGGTGCGTCGCGGCGTAGTACACCAGCGCCCCCTGAGGCTGCGCCACGACCAAGGTCTTGCGGACGATCACCGCCTTGCCGGCGCCGACGTCGTGCATACCGGTCACCGCCTTTTCGAGTGCCGCCTTCTTGCCCATGAAATGCGACACCGGCAGGCCCACCACCAGAAGGTCGATGCTGGGAACTTTCATCAGTGCCAGCGCACCCCGCAGAAGCGCGATGTACTCGGGCGTCTCGGTGTAGCGATCATGCAAATGGGTGGCGCGAAGGTTGTCCGTCGCCAGCGCCACCTCCTGCCCCACCTCGTAGTACAGGCCGTTGATCGGAATCGCCATCGTCTTGCGGCGCTCGGCGGCTGGCAGCGTGGCGGGATCGCGCGCGCTCGGGTAAGCAAGCGAGGGGATGCTGGCGCAACGGATGTCGCTGCCGGTGACTCCGGTGATGAACTTGGTGTTGCCGAAGCCGACATCCACCGCTCTGACGATCAGTTCCATGACAAAGCTCCGTTTCAAGGTTTCAGGGCTGCCAGCATTGGCGGGCAGTTCTTGCTCATCCAGGCGCATGTCGCCGGTTCCGGGAAGGCTTTCGGGATCAGGTCGGAATGGACCGCCACCAGAGTTCGCTGCTGTCGAACTGCAGCGTGACTCGATCGCCCGTCGCGCGAAGAGGTCTTGCGTCGCACCACGGTCGCACCGGCGCCAGCCCTGTCAAGGGCTCGAATCGCAGCCTGCGCGCCGCAGCGGGCTCGCGCGGCGACCTTGGGGTGCACGGGTCGAACCAGAGGCGGCCGATGCGCTTGTCAAGCCTCCGTGCCGCCACGCTCCTGACCTTCGCCTTCAACTAATCGCGGCTCAGACCCGCGTTGCGACGCTTCGCGCTCGCCACCCGAAATCGATGCACGACGCTTGACCCACGCGCTGCTCTGGCGTCAACTGGCAGCTCCCGAAGGCTCCTTGCCCTGCTCCATCGCGGAGTCAAAAAGGCGTTGCGGTCGTCACCCGCCCTTCAAGCGTCGATCCCTGAATCGGCCTGGTCATCGCCCCGAGCTGATGAATATCCAGCGATCTCTTTCGTAGTGCATGCGCCGCGGCTTTCCAGCGACCTCGCTGGGCGTTCTTCGAGAACGCGCCACGGCATGACGCAAACGCCTTGTCGGCACCCGATGCCGATCCGCTGTTCCCGCCCTCCTTCGAGCACGCGTTCCACGCGCCGTGCGGCTGTGTTTGCCCTTGTGGGCTCCCCGCACGACCTCGCTCGACAACTCGACACCGCCCTGGACATTCGGTCAGGGGCGAACCCATGCGAGTGGATGGCGCTACGAATTTCGAACTGATCCATCAAGCGCGCCGAGGCTGGACCTCTGCGCCGTTGCCGACTGTGCCCTCGAGGCTTGCCGGCATCCACAAACCCGTGATCGCAGAAATGCGTGCCCGGGACGGATCAACCGTTTCATTTTTAAGACCGACCGAGCTGACCTCGCCATGGCATGCGTGCCGGATCAGCACAAATCTGGGTAAACGCAGCACCGCCGGTGGTCGCGTGCTGCGATCGACATGACCACCAGCCGTTCGGGCATCGGAATTCCCCCGGACGGTGGCCCCATCGGATTCCGCCCATTTGACTGACCTGTCCGCCGTTCGGGCGGTGGCCGGGTGATACCGGAGAGAC
>Ga0073925_1000220_pt1 | contig 11973 bp, 11 predicted proteins | sample GWRWT4_21May14_FD_70952 | JGI IMG/M metagenome (GOLD analysis project Ga0073925, IMG submission 70952) | Sand microcosm microbial communities from a hyporheic zone in Columbia River, Washington, USA - GW-RW T4_21-May-14 | ecosystem: Engineered > Artificial ecosystem > Sand microcosm >...
GATCCTTCGCTGGACGTTAGTGGCTGGCCGTGACTTCGCCGTGTCCGCGCCGCGCGCGGGCATGGCCCGTTCAGACAAGCGGCGGGTAGTCCACCAGCAATGCGGCCCGAATCGCACCGGCCTTCGCGAAGACCAGCGTCATCGGGTACTCGCGGCCCAGCAGCAGCGGGTGGTTCAGGCGCAGCAGGCGCAGGTGCACGCCGTTTTCGGTGAGCTCGGCGTTCTGCCCTTCGCGGATCAGGAAATCCAGCGCCGGCCCTGCAGCGGTGCCGCCGAGTTCGGCCGCCTCGGCCACCGGCGTTTGCACCCCGGTCAAACGATCGGTCTGGATCACGTCCTGAAAGATCATGCTGACGATGGCCGAGGTGGCACCCTCGGCCGAAGCCCGCGTCCAGGGGTGGATCACAGTGAGGCTGCTCGAAAAAAACTCGTGCGCATGCGCTGCCGGCGCGAGCAGGGAAACGCCGAACGCCGCACCGGCCTGCAACAGCTTGCGCCGACGAAGGGGAAAGTGATCACGCATGGCTGTGAATTCCTGACCGACAAGACAGCGTGAAGTTATCGGTGCACCTTGAAGGCTTGATGACAACACGCAAGCGGGCTGTTCGCGCGTGCCTGCAGCGCCGAACGACTCAGCCCGCGGCGCAGCGCGGGTCACGCGCCTGTCGCAGAAGATTCATAACATTTCTGCACATCCACACGATGCATCGCAGGCGATTCGCACTGCGCCACCCCCACCACCAGGAGTTCCCGATGAAGCTGTCTTCCGCCGCCGTACTGGCTTTGCTTGCCGCCGCACCGGCCCTTGCGTCGGCTTCGAATTTTGTCGTGGACTTCGAAAAGAACTGGGACTACCTCAACGGCAGCGTCGGCGGCTACTACAGCGGTGGCACGGCCGCCGATGGCAGCACCGGTGCCAACGTCGGCGTGTCGTTCGCAGGTGTGTCCGGGCTGTCCAACGACCTTGACTTCACGTACTACGCCAACGCCCCCACGATGCAGGGCGTGGCCTACACCTTCGGCCCGGCGTTCATGAACGTCGCCGGCGGCGTGGACTCGGCGATTTCGTTCTTCTACTCGAGCCCGGAAGCGATCGTCGGCGCCGTGCAGGCCTGGTCGGGCCTGAACGGCACCGGCACGCTGCTCGGCTCGTTCGACCTGGCGGCCAACAGCCCCGGGGCGTACGACACGTGGACGAACGCGACCTTCACGTTCAGCGGCACGGCCTTGTCGTTCGACCTGAGCCCCACCGCCAACATCGCCGCGTTCGACAACATCAGCGCCGTGCCGGAACCCGCCAGCATCGCGTTGATGCTGGCCGGCGTGGCGGCAATCGTCGGCCTGAAGAAGGGTCGCCGCCAGGGCTGAGGATCAAGGCGCCGAGCCGGCGAGCCGGCTCAGTGCCAACCCGGCTTCCGGCCTGGCTGGCTGCAACCGATTCAGTTCGGTCAGGAGTGCGCGTGCCGCGGCAGCGTCGGTTCGTGCAAGCGCAGTCGCCATGCGCAGCAGCGGGTCGTAGGCCGGGCGGAACTCCGGGCTCGTGCGCAGCACGGCCATCAGGGGCTCGCGCACTTGCAGCAGCATACGTGCGACGTCGGCGTCGGGCCGAACGTGCTGACCGGCTTCGATGAAGCGGTCTCGCGCCTTCCAGTAAGCGGCCAGACGTTGAGACCACGCAGCGTCTGCACCGGCGTCGAACAATTCGGCCGGTTCGGTCTTGAGTTCCCGCAACAAGGCGATCAGCCGCTCCCGCGGCAAGGAATCGGGCGCGTAGGTCATGCGCGGCGCGCGGTAGGCCACCACCGGGTGGTCATCGGTGTTGACAGGCGCGTCCCCTGCGAACTGCCGCAAGGCTTGCGGCCCGGCCACGAAGGCGCCGAGCAAGGCGAATTCGTCGCCGATGCCGAAGTTGCCGAGCTGCAGACGCTGTGCCGCGCGCGCCAGCCGCTCGCGTACCTCGCTCAGCACGAAGCGGCGCCCATCGGCGCGGGCGATCAGGCCGAGCACCGGCGTCTCCAGGCTGTTGGTCGCCAGCAAGGCCATGCCGCCGGGGTGGGCCGCCATGAAGGCCTGCACGATGCTGCGCAGGCTTGCGAGGCCGAGTTGATGCAACGGCAACCACTGGCAGAACACACCTTGGCTGCTGAGCCGGGCCCGCACGGCCGCGAAGTGTTCGACGGTGTACAACGAGCCGGAACCGCTGCGTGCCGGGTGGAAGTTGTCGGAGACGATCAGGTCGTAGCGTTGCGTGGTCGCCCGAACGAAACGCCGTGCGTCGCCCGCCATCAGGTGCAAGCCGGCTTCGGGCACGCCGTTCGTGAGCGCGCGCGTGAAGTGCGCCGATGCTGCTATGACCTCGGGCAGCAGTTCCACCGCATCGACCCGCAGTGCCGGGTCGCGCGCCGCCGCAGAAGCGGTCATGCCCGTGCCGAGGCCGAGGAACAGGGCATGCTGCGGGGCAGGGTGCAGCAGCAGCGGCAGCAGGGCTTGCCGTGCGTCGGCCAGCAGCGTGGCACTGCTGCCTTCCTGCTGGCGGTTGTTGATGCGCAACCGGGCCACGCCCTGAGCGTCTTCGACCACGCTCACAGCCGCCATCGTGCCTTCGTGGTAACTGACGACGTGCCCGCCGTCGGGCACGTCGACGAACGCCAGGGGCGGTGCCCAGACACAGAGCGCGAGTGCGGCTGCGCTGCCGGCCCAGAACGCGGGTGCGGGCCGGACCCCTGGCCCTGCCAGCGCGAGATAGCCGCCTGCCACGAGCAACAACGAAAACTTGGGTCCGAGCGCAGGCGCCAGCAAGACGCCGAACAGCAGCGGTGCGGCCGCGGCACCGAGGGTGTTGGCGCCGAGCGCGCGGCCGAAGCCGTGGTGCTCCGCGCGTGCCTGCCCGGCGAGGTGACAGAAGAGCGCGCCCATCACGAACGTGGGCAGGCCGAACGCGACGATGGCGAGCACCGCCTCCGAGGCCAGTGCCGAGGCCATGCTCGTGCCGAGCCGCAGCAGCACTGCCTCTTTGACATGTTCAGCAGCCCAGAGACTCAGTGTGCCCAGCAGGCAGGCGGCAGCCTGCAAAGCCAGGAGCTGCCGGCGCAGCTTGTCCGGGTCGTGCGCTGCGGCGGGCCGGCGCTGCCAGGCCGCAGCCCCGAGCGCGCTGCCCACGAGGTAGACCGCGAGCAACATCGCAAAGGTGTAGACCGTGTCTTCGGCCACCTGGCTGAGCACACGAACCACGAGCACTTCGTAGCCTATGCCGAGCAGGCCGGTGACGGCCAGCACCCACAGCGTGCCGCTGCCGGCAGGGGAACCGGTGGGCTGCGGCACCGGCGCGGACCCTGAAACCAGCGTCAGCGCCGCCAACGCGCAGAGCCCGTTGAGCACGGCGCACACCAGTGCCGTGCGCACCAGCCCCAGTTCAGGAACCAGCCAGAACGCGCTGGCGAGCACGCCGACCACCGCACCGAGGGTGTTGCAGGCGTACAGCCGCGCGATGTTCTTGTCGCTGCGGCCGATCCGGGCCAGCACCCGTTCCATGGCCGGGAGCGTGGCCCCCATCGGCGCCGTGGCCGGCAACAACACGATGAAGGTTCCGACGAAGGCCACGCTCCATTGCCATGCCGGCGCCGGCTGAACACCGGTGAGATCGAGCATCCATCGGCTGATCGGCGCCAGCCCCAAGGCCAGCACCACGCTCCACAACGCGATCGTCGCTTCGCAACCTGCGTACCAGCGCTCGGGCCGGTTGCTGCGGTCGATGCGTGGCGCGAGCGCCAGGGCACCAAGGGCCAGCCCGCCGAAGAACGCGGTCACGACCGCCAACACCGCTGCCGCTTCGTGGCCCAGCCAGAGCGCGCATTGTTGTGTCCAGACGATCTGGTAACCGAGCCCTGCGAAACCCGAAGCCACCATCACCACCAGGGCGCCGCGATGGCGGTCGGCGTGTGCGCGCGGTGGCCGCGTGCGGAACAGTCTGGACAGCACGGTCAACCGCTGAAAGCGATCGTGTAGCCCCAGGAATCGAGCCGCGTGGGAATGGCGTTGAACGCCAGGCTGATGCGCCGCTCGCCCGGGTTCGGCGGCACGGCATGCATCAGGTAGCTCGGAAACAAGACGAGGTCGCCCGGTTGTGGCGCAGGGCTGACCCACTTGTCGGCACTGAAGGGGCCGGGTGTCATGCGGGCGTGGTCGTTCTTGAACGCGAAGTCGGTGCCGCCCGGCGATTTCATGAACACGGTCTGCGCGTCCGGATGCGTCGGGGTGAGGTACAGCACGCCGGAGATGAAACTGTTGGCATGGTTGTGCATCGCTTGCCGGCCGCCGGTTTCGAGCACGTTGACCCACATCTCCTTCACCGACCAACCCAAACGTTCGCCGAACATCAGGGCACCGAAGTCGACCAGCTTGGGCGTGACCCGCATGGCGGTTTCGACCAGCAGCGGGCTGTCGCCCGGCCGCAGCATCGCGGTGTGCGACAGCTGCGCCGAGGAGTTGTTGTCGCGCAGGGCCAGGCTCGTGAAGTGTTCGACCAGACCATTCACGAGGCCGCGGTCAAGCGCTGCCGGCACGCGCAGGAAGGGTGTGGGGAAAAGCCCGATGATTTCATCCATCGGGCGAATGCTCGCCGCGCTCGGTGACCGGCCTGTGTCAGCCTTGCCGCTTGCGCCGCGCCACCGCCACGGCGAACACACCGACCAGCATCAAGGCCAGGCTGCCCGGCTCCGGCACCGCGCTCACCTGTTGCACGAAGCCGGAGATGCCGACCTGGCTGTAGGGGCTGAGCGCGAAGGAAACGATGATCGACATCAGGTCGTACTGCAGGCTGCCGGTGAAGGAGTTGCTGGCGGTGTAGACCGGCGAGTTCATCGTCAGCGGCCCGCCGACGAACGAGAACACACCGCCCACGTCGACCCCCTTGTTCAGCGGCGCCAGGCCACCGATGCTGGTGTCGACTTCCTGGGCGACGACGAGGCTGCCGAACAGCGGCGTGATCTGCGCGCCGGCTGCCGACAGCGAAGTCAGCGAGTAGCTCACGCTCGAGTTGGCGTCGATCGGGCCCGAGAGTGCGATCGGCATCGAGAACGCGAACGAAAAAGTCTTGCCGGCGGCGCCAGTGCCGGCCGAGAGGCTGAAACCGAGGATCGGATCGATGTTGCCCGACAGGCCATTGACGGCGACGAAGGAACCGTCGCTCAGGTCGACGCGGGTGGGCTGGTCGGGCACGTAGAGGCTGCCGTCGGTGTTGGCGGCGTACTCGCCCGACAGCACCTGGGCGCTGTTGATCGCCATGCTCCAGGTGCACTGGCCCGTCGTGCAGTCGGTGTCGCCCTTGGTGGCCGACTGGGCCGCCACTTGCGCTGCGGGTGCAGAGAAGACGAGCGCCGCGGCAAACCAGCCGGCGACTTTTTTCAACGGTACTGAACGCATGATCATGATTCCCTGTGGTTGCTGCAGAACGGTTTCCCGTTGACTGCCACATCTTGCGTTGTGACTGTGACGCCCATGTCGTTGCCGGCCCCCTTCGACTGCGTCGAAAGACTCATGCGCCGGGCGGCGGCGCTGAGCCGAACGGCTCACCCGGCGGGCGCGTGGCAAGGTCACACCACCGGCATAAGCTGCCGCGTCCTCGGCTTTCCCACACGACCATGAAACACCTTCTGAGCACGCTTGCCCTTGCGCTGGCAGCCGCCGGCGCGAGCGCCCAGGCGCTGTCCGACGCGCAGTTCGTCAACGGCCTCACGCCGGGCGGCGGCAGCCTCGACTTGAGCACGGGTTCGGACTTCGACCGGCGCGTCGGCTTTTTCTCCGACATCTACTTCGACCCGAACCGCAACGAGTGGTGGGGCCTGTCGGACCGTGGCCCGGGCGGCGGCCTGCTGAACTACGAAACGCGCCTGCAGCGTTTCACGCTCGACATCGCGGCCACGGGCGCGATCAGCAACTTCCAGGTGCAGCAGACGATCCTGTTCAACAACGCCGGCAGCCCGATGAACGGCATCGCCCCGAATCCGGGTTCGGTGCTCGGCAATGCGTTCGACCCTGAAGGCATGGTCGTCAACCCGATCACCGGCAACATCCTGGTCTCCGACGAATACGGCCCGTCCTTGTACGAGTTCAACCGGCAGGGCGCGCTGGTGCGGCAGTTCACGACGCCCGGCAACCTGATCCCGCGCAACGCCGCGGGCACGCCGAACTACGCTTCCGATGCCGGCAACACGCTCGGCAAGCGCAGCAACCGCGGCTTCGAAGGCCTGGCCATCAGCCCCGACGGCCGCTACGCGTATGCGATGCTGCAGAGCGCCACGCTGGGCGAGGGGGGCTCGTCCGGCGTCTATGACCGCATCGTCAAGTTCGACACCAACACCGGCCTGTCGGTCGGCCAGTACGCCTACAAGATGGACAGCGCGAGCAACGGCCGCGGCATCTCTTCGCTGGTGGCGCTGGGCAACGACAAGTTCCTGGTGCTCGAGCGCAACAACCTCGGCATCGGTGTCGGCGCGTCGCTGACGAGTGGTGCCAACGTGGCCGACAAGGCGGTCTACCAGATCGACCTGTCGCTGGCCACCGACGTGAGCGGCGTGGTCTTGCCGTCGTCGGGCACGGCGGCGTTGCCGGCCGGCGTGGTACTTGCCGCCAAGGGTGCCAAGGTCATCGACCTCGACGCCGACACGCTGGCCGCGCTCGGTGGCAAGTCGCCCGAGAAGTGGGAAGGCCTGGCCATCGGCCCGCGCCTGGCCGACGGCCGCTTCGTGGTGCTGGCCGGCACCGACAACGACTACAGCGTGACGCAGACCGGCTCGGGCACGCAGTTCGACGTGTACTTCCGCTTCAGCGACGCCGATCCCTACGCCAGCTCGATCCAGTGCCCCATCGGGCAGACCAGTGGCTGTTTCCTGACCTCCAGCAGCGCGGCCACCGCCCTCGGTGCCGACTACCAGCTCTTGCCCGGCGTGCTGCACGCCTACACCGCAGACGTGGCCGGTTATGTGAGCCCGGTGCCCGAGCCCGGCAGCCTCGCGCTGGCCTTGGCCGGTGTCGTCGGCATGGTCGGCTGGCGGCGCCGTTCGCGCTTGCACACAGCGGCCTGATCGAACCCGGGCGCGGCCTCGCAAGGCCGTGCCAGATGGTTCTTTCGGACCATGTGGCATGAGGCATCCGGCGGATGTCTTCATGCCCAGGTCACAACGCGTCGCTAGCCTGACGAAGTCGGTCGGGCCGCGGTTCGCGCAGCCCGGTGTCGATGGACTCTCACACACCATGACCCGCTTCGTTCGCGCTTTGTCACCGAGTCGTCATCACGGCTTCACACTGCTGGAACTGCTGGTGGTGATGGTCATCATCGGCTTGCTCGCCGGCTACGTGGGGCCGAAGCTGTTCGCGCAGATCGGCCGCTCGGAAGTGAAGATCGCGCGCGCGCAGATCGACGGCTTTCAGAAAGCGCTCGACCAGTTCCGCCTCGACACCGGCCACTACCCGGCCACCGAACAAGGCTTGGCTGCGTTGCGCGCGAAACCCGGCGACGAAGCCAAGTGGGGCGGCCCCTACCTCGCCAAGGCGGTCCCGAAAGACCCGTGGGGCAATGACTACGTCTACCGCAGCCCCGGTGAACACGGTGAGTACGACCTGCTGTCCACCGGCCGCGACGGCAGGCCCGGCGGCGATGGCGAAGACGCCGATCTGGTGAGCTGGTAACAGGCTTCGCCATGGCCGAGTTCGAGGTTCGCTGGATGCAGGGCGGCGCTGTCGCCACACGGCGTGTCGATGCACCGAATGCACAGGCCATCGCGCGAACGATGCAGGTGTCGCCGGCGCAGATCATCGCGGTGCGACCAATCGAGCCAGCCGCGCCGAAGCCGGCGCGTGGCCGCCACGAACGTTTTCCGCTGCGCCTGTTCAGCAAGGAACTCGCGGTGCTGCTGGGCGCCGGCATTCCGCTGCTCGAAGGCATCACCACGCTGCGTGAGAAAGAACCCGCGGCCCGCACCGCGGCAGCGCTGTCGGCCATCGGTGAACGGTTGCAGGCCGGCGAAGCGCTGTCGGTCGCGCTGGCTGCACAGCCGGCGGTCTTCGACCCGTTGTTCGTCGCCGTGATCGCGTCGGCCGAGCGCACCGGGCAGCTGCGCGAAGCGCTGGCCGCGCACGCGCAGTACCTCGACTGGGCCGAGACGCTGCGCGAGCGCCTGGTGAGCGCGAGCGTGTACCCGCTGATCCTGATCGTCAGCGGCTCGGCCGTTGTGTTGTTCCTGCTGATCTACGTGGTGCCACGTTTTGCCGGTTTGTTGGACGGGGTGGGCGGCGACATGCCGGCCGCGTCGCGCGCCTTGCTCGCGCTGGGTGGCTGGACCGGGTCGCACCCGCTGTTGAGTGTCGTGATCGCCGCGGCGTTGTTGAGCCTGCCGTGGTTCGTCTGGCAACAGCCGGCCTGGCGCGCCCGCGCCGGTGCGGCGATGTGGTCGGTGCCGGTGTTCGCCAGCCGCCTGCGCCTGCTGGCGCTGGCTCGCTTGTACCGAACGCTGAGCATGCTGCTGGGCGCTGGCGTGCCGGTGGTGCTGGCACTGCGCACCGCACGCGGCGTGATCGCGCCGCACTTGCGGCCGGCGCTCGACGCCGCCACCGCGGCGGTCGAACGCGGCGAACGTCTGTCGGACGTGCTGGAGCGCGAAGGCCTCGGCACACCGGTTTCGGTGCGCATGGTGCGGGTGGGCGAACGCAGTGGCAGCGTCGGCCCGATGCTCGGGCAGGCCGCCGCGTTCTACGACGAAGAACTCTCTCGCATCACCGACCTGGTGACCAAGCTGATCAACCCGCTGCTGATGCTCGTGATGGGCGGCGTGATCGGTGCGGTGGTCGTGTTGATGTACCTGCCGATCTTCCAGTTGATGGAGCAAGTCCAGTGAGCGCGGTTCTGCAGCCCAACGCCGAGCAGGGCGTTCACGCCGTGTTCGCGCGGCGTTTGCCGCCGGGCGCTTGGCAGCTCGACTTCGTGCGCTGGTCGCAGGCCGACGCGTTGCACTGGCGCACCGTGCTGGTCGCCACCGCCGCCGGCGAGATCGCGCTGCTGGCCGATCGAGAAGAAGACGCGCCCTTGCGCGAGCGCATCGAAGCCGGCCTGCAGCGCGGCGCGCGCTGGGTGGCCTGTGACGCGCCGGAGATCGACGAGCTGCTCGGTGCGGGTGCGGCCGACTTTCGTGCGCTGGCGTTGCTGGGCGACGGCGCCGGTGCGGCGCACCTGCACAGCGTGGCCGACGAACTCTCGCCGCTGCAGCTGTCGCAACAGACCCACCCGGTCATGCGCCTGCTCGACTCGACCCTGTACGACGCGCTGCAGGACGGCGTGAGCGACATCCACTTCGAGTCGACCGCACGCGGCCTCGCAATCCGCTACCGCATCGACGGCGTGATGCTGCCGGTGCGCGAAGCCGAAGGCGCGCTCACCGCCGAGCAACTCGTCTCGCGCTTGAAGGTGATGGCCGAGCTCGACATCGGCGAGCGCCGCCTGCCGCAGGACGGCCGCTTCAAGCTGCGTGTGCAGGGCCGCGAGATCGACTTTCGCCTGTCGATCATGCCCAGCGTGCACGGCGAAGATGCGGTCGTGCGCGTGCTCGACCGGGCCCAGATCGAAGCCTCGCACGGCCAGCTCACGCTCGACGCGCTTGGTTTTGAACCCACGATGCGCGACGCGATCCGTGCGCTGGCGCGCCAGCCGCACGGCCTGCTGCTCGTCACCGGCCCAACCGGCAGCGGCAAGACGACGACGCTGTACGCAGCCATCACCGAGATCAACGACGGCCACGACAAGATCATCACGATCGAAGACCCGGTCGAGTACCAGTTGCCCGGTGTGGTGCAGATCCCGGTCAACGAAAAGAAGGGCCTGAGCTTCGCGCGCGGCCTGCGCTCGGTGCTGCGCCACGACCCCGACCGCGTGATGGTCGGCGAGATCCGTGACGCCGAAACGGCGCAGATCGCGGTGCAGGCCGCACTCACCGGTCACCTCGTGTTCAGCACCGTGCACGCCAACACCGCGTTCGACGTGCTGGGGCGATTCACGCACATGGGGCTGGACCTGTACAACGTGGTCTCGGCGCTGAACGGTGTGCTGGCGCAGCGTTTGGTGCGCATGAACTGCACGCACTGCCGCACCCCGTTCATCGCGCCGCACGAGTTGCTGCAGCGTTTCGGCCTGAGCAGCACGGGCGGGCACGCCTTCGCGCGCGGCACCGGCTGCGGCCACTGCCGCGGCACCGGCTTCAAGGGCCGCAAGGCGGTGGCCGAGCTGCTGCTGTTCGACGACGAACTGCGTGACCTGATCGCCGCCCGCGCGCCGATGAGCCGCATCAAGGAAGTGGCCCGCGCACGTGGCCTGCGCAGCCTGCGCGAAGCCGCACTGACCGCGGTGTGCCGCGGCGACACCACCTTCGACGAGCTCGACCGTGTCACGCTGGCCGCTTGAGAGGGCACTGGCCCGAGCCCGCGCGGCGCGCGCGCCGTCGCGCACCGTGCTGCTGCAGGCCGCACAGGTGTGGAGTTATGCGGCCGATGCAGTGTCACCGATCGCCTTCGCCGACTTCGATGTCTGGTGCGCGGCGCATGCGGGATCGAGCGTGCGCATCGTGCTGTCGTCGGCGCTCACGCACCAACTCGTCGCCGACCCGCACCTGCCGCTCGACGACACCGAGGCCGTGCTCGCCTGGGCGCGTCACCAGTTCGTGCATTACCACGGCGCACCGGCGCAGCACTGGGCACTGGCGCCGTGGTGCGACGGCCCGCAGCGTGGCGCCATCGCGCTGCACGCGCTGGAACTCGACACGCTGATGCAGAGCGCGGCACGCCACCGCGTGCTCATCCGCGCGATCGAACCCTGGTGGTCGGTGGCCTTGCGGGTGGCCACAACCCGCGCGCCGGTACTCGCGAGCGGCGAGCCGGCCGAACTGTGGCTGGTGGAAGGCGTGCAGCTCACCCGCGTGCTGTGCGCCGACCGCCGCGTGCAAGGCATCGAACAACGCTGGCTCGAGGCCGCGGACGAAGCCGCGCTGGCGCGGCTGATCCTGCAATTGTGCGATGCCGACCATCCGCCCTGGGTGCTGGGTTGTGGCCTGGCCAGCGACGCCGGAAAGCCGCTCGTCGCGGCGCGCGTGCTCGGCGGCCTGGAAGCGGGTTGCCCGGCGCCGGAGTGGGTGGCGGCATGAAACACCAGCGCTTGCACAGTGCGTCGGCGCGCCGGTCTTCGGCCTTCTGGCCCGTGCCCGACTTTTTGCCCCGGCCGCGGCGCACGCCGTGGCTGGCCTGGCTGCTGCTGATGGCAGGGTCGATGGCGTTCGGGTTCGCGGGTTGGGACTGGTGGGTCACGACGCAAGCTGCGGAGCAGTCGCAGCAGCGGCTCATGCGCTGGCAACAGGAGCTTCGGCCGGTGCGTGCCATGGCCACGCGGGTCAGCGCATCGGCACAGACCGAGGGTGCTGCCACGGCGGCTCAGGCCCTGGCGCGCCGCCTCGAACACCCCTGGCAGACGCTGTTCCAGGCGACCGAGTTCGAAGCCGCGCCGGGGGTGCGCTGGCTGCGCCTCGAACACGACGCCGAGCGTGGCGCCGTGCGCATGGAGGGCGTAGCGAACGATCTGGCCGCGGTGGTGCGCTGCCTCGACATGTTGAGCGCCGCCACCGCGTGGCACGACGTGTCGCTGCAGCGCGTGGACGCCGGCCCGGTCGCCAGTGGCGGCACGGCCGGGCCGCTGCGCTTCGAGCTGCGTGCGCGCCACGGGGGCGTTGATGAAGCGCCCGGAGCGCGGCCATGACCATGGGGTCGTTGACATCGGTTGCGCTGCAGACGCTGCGCCAGCTAGCCCCGCGCGAACTGCGCCGCTGGGGCTGGCCGGGTGCGCTCGGCGCCGGCTTGCTGCTGGTCGCGGTGTTCACGGCCGCGTGGCTGGTGCCGGCAGCGCGGGCCGCGCTCGGCGAGGCCGATGCGGCTGCCGACGCG
>Ga0073925_1000222_pt1 | contig 11925 bp, 10 predicted proteins | sample GWRWT4_21May14_FD_70952 | JGI IMG/M metagenome (GOLD analysis project Ga0073925, IMG submission 70952) | Sand microcosm microbial communities from a hyporheic zone in Columbia River, Washington, USA - GW-RW T4_21-May-14 | ecosystem: Engineered > Artificial ecosystem > Sand microcosm >...
CGCGAAGCGCTGGAAATGCGTGATGGCGACAAATCCCGTTATTTGGGTAAAGGGGTGCTTAAAGCGGTGGCAATAGTCAAAGGTGAAATCCGTCAGGCGCTGTTGGGTATGGATTGCCTGGATCAACGTGCACTCGATAACAAAATGATTCAACTCGACGGCACCAGTAATAAATCCAAGCTGGGTGCGAATGCCATTCTGGCCGTGTCTTTAGCGGCTGCCAAGGCGGCTGCGGCTGCGCAAAAGATCGCGTTGTTCGAGCATATCGCCAAGCTCAATGGTTCTCAAAATAAATACAGCATGCCGGTACCGATGATGAATATTATCAACGGTGGCGAACATGCCGATAACAATGTTGATATACAGGAATTCATGATTCAGCCAGTGGGGGCCAAAAATTTTGCTGAGGCCTTACGCTGTGGCGCGGAAATTTTCCATGCCCTGAAAAAGGAATTGCGAGCGCAAGGTCTGAGTACGGCGGTAGGTGATGAAGGTGGATTCGCGCCTGATTTGCCGTCTAATGAAGCGGCGCTGAAGGTGATTATGAAGGCCATCGTTGATGCCGGTTATGTGCCGGGTAAAGATGTCACCCTGGCGCTGGATTGTGCCGCCTCCGAGTTTTACAAGAATGGTCAGTATGTGTTGGCAGGGGAAAATAAAACCCTCAGCTCGGCCGGTTTTGTCGATTTCCTGGCCGATCTTTGTGACCGTTACCCCATTGTATCTATCGAAGATGGTCTGGATGAAAGCGACTGGCAAGGCTGGGCCTTATTGACGGAGAAACTGGGTCACAGGGTGCAGCTGGTGGGTGATGATTTATTCGTCACCAATACCGCCATTCTGCAAGAAGGGATTGATAAAAAAATTGCCAATTCGATTCTGATCAAGTTCAATCAGATTGGTAGTCTGAGTGAAACCCTCGATGCTATAAACATGGCGCAAAAGGCGGGATATACCGCAGTGATTTCCCACCGTTCGGGTGAAACCGAAGACACCACTATTGCTGATCTGGCGGTGGCAACGGCCGCCGGTCAAATCAAAACGGGTTCTTTGTGCCGTTCTGATCGTGTTGCCAAATACAATCAATTGCTGCGTATTGAAGATGTATTGGGAGGACGGGCACCTTATCGTGGGCGGGCTGAGTTCAAACGTTTGGGCTAAGGGCTGCTGAATAGATCATGAGCAGGAAGGTCAAAGGTCACTAACGATTGTGTCGTGATGTTTTGTTTATTTGTTTTTCCAGATTAAATGCGCAGATTGCGCAGAGCTGATTTTGTGAGCGTTTCTTTAGAATAAAACGACGCACATTGTATGTGTGGAGTGGCATATCTATAGTCGCCGCGTCTACAGTTTAGTGGATGGATTGTCAGAGCCAGAAGGGAGCGCTTCAAGTGATACTGAAATTCAATTACCGGCGAACATTGATGGCATTGATGGCAATTATCATCCTTTATTTGCAGTACAGGCTGTGGATAGATGAAGGCAGCCTAGCCAACCTGGCATCGGTGAATGCGCAAATAAAACAACGTAGTAGCGAGAACGAATCCCTGGCTGAGCGTAATAAGGCATTGGCGGAGGAAGTGCTGGCACTCAAGTCAGGCATGGCAGTGATTGAGCAGCGAGCACGCACTGAGCTGGGCATGATCAAGCAAAATGAAACTTTTTATTTAGTCGTGGACGATAAAAAAAACAAAGAGGATGAGTAGTTCTTGAGTAAAACACCAAGTTATTGGGTTGTGATTCCAGCCGCCGGTTTTGGATCACGTATGGGAACAACGGTTCCGAAACAGTATCTGTCTTTATCCGGTAAAACGATCCTTGAGCACACGCTTGAACGGTGGGTGGCTATGGCGCGGGTTGAATCGGTCGTCGTTGTGGTCGCTGAAAACGATCCTTATTGGCCCACAATGGCGTTAAAACAACATCAGAAAATAAAAACAGTGATCGGTGGAATGGAGCGGGGGCATTCCGTGTTGAATGGTTTGCGTTTTTTGCAGCAATGCGCTGATGCGAATGACTGGGTACTGGTGCACGATGCCGCCCGACCTTGTGTCAGGCACAGTGATGTAACTCAGTTAATGGATGCGGTAAAAAATCATCCAGTGGGTGGGCTGCTGGCGCATCCAGTGCAAGATACGATGAAGCGTGGCCAGGTGACATCCAATGCAAGCGTGGAAGTTGTGGAAACCGTAAAACGGCAGAACCTATGGCATGCCTTAACGCCGCAAATGTTTCGATTCAGCACCTTATTGTCGGCACTGAGCTCTGTAATGGATCAGGGTTTGGTTATTACCGATGAGTCTGCCGCCATTGAGCATGTGGGCCTGTCACCCCTTCTGGTGTCTGGCGCGCGCGACAATATTAAAATTACCTATCCCGAAGATCTGGCATTAGCCCAGTACTATCTGGATCGACAATCCGATTGGTCGGCTTATTAAATTTGTAATTATTTCTACGTGAATGGAGCAATGATGCGTATCGGACAAGGCTATGATGTGCACTGTTTTATGGAGGGTGCTTGCCTGGTTCTGGGAGGGGTTTCCATTCCCTTTCATAAAACGTTTTTGGCGCACTCTGATGGCGATGTTCTGCTGCATGCCTTATGTGATGCTTTGTTAGGTGCGTGTGGCTTGGGTGATATTGGCCGTCATTTTCCTGATACTGATGCAAAATACCATAAAGTAGACAGTCGCAACCTGCTTCGGCATGTAATGACTTTGCTGCAACAGCAAGGGTATCGTGTAGAAAATGCCGATATGACCATCGTGGCGCAAGCACCTAAACTTGCGCCTTACATTGAACAAATGCAGCAAAATATTGCCCATGATTTGCAGGTGGATGTTTCGCAAATCAATGTAAAAGCGACCACAACGGAAGGCTTGGGTTTTGCCGGCCGACAGGAAGGTATTGCAGCCTATGCGGTCGTTTTAATTGATAAACGCGAAGAAGGCTAATTTGTTACTTGAGCGATATAAACAAGGTTTTGCGACGGCCATGGATGTGCCGAAGGTGTCGGGGACGATACGTGCCCATTTCTCTGACTTTCAGGTCGATGAGCAATTGGGTTTTATCCCTAGCGGCGAGGGCGAGCATTGTTTTTTATTAATTCGCAAACAAGGTGAAAATACAGAAACGGTGGCACGCCAAATAGCACGATTTGCCGGCGTGCCGGCACAAGCTGTTACCTATTCGGGTATGAAAGACCGTAATGCGGTCACTACCCAATGGTTCGGTGTGCACTTGCCCAAACGAACACACCTGCGTTGGTCGGATATCAATTCACCTTCCATCGAGGTGATTGAACAAACCTGGCACCAGAAAAAACTACGTCGGGGGGTGCATCAGTCTAACCATTTTCGTATTGTTGTGTCCGCGCTTCATGGCGACCTGAGTACGCTGGAGCAACGTTTACGGTGGATACAAAACCAGGGCGTGCCTAATTATTTCGGTGAACAGCGTTTTGGGCTGGCGGGACAAAACCTGCTTGAAGCTGAGCGTCTGTTACTAGAAGGTCAGCGCAAGAATAATCGTCATCAGCGTGGTTTATACTACTCGGCCGCGCGTTCGCTTCTATTTAACTGTATTTTGTCTGAACGCGTTGCGCAGGGAACGTGGAATCAGTCGCTTCCGGGCGATTTAATGCAGATTGACGGTTCTCAGAGCTTTTTCTGTTTTGATGGGCTGGACGAACGTGTTATCGAACGTGTCGCCGCACGAGGACTTCACCCGACGGGACCGCTGTGGGGTAAGGACGGCGTTCAACCACAGTTGGAGTCGCTTGCTATTGAGCGCAAAGTGTTAGAAGATTTTCGTCCATTCTGCGTTGCGTTGGAGAAAAATGATTTAGTGCTGCAAAGACGCAGCTTGCGCTTACTTGTTGATGATCTGGAATGGGCGTTTGCTGAAGAGGATCAGCTCGTGCTGACGTTCAAATTGACGCGTGGCGGTTTTGCCACCGTGGTACTGCAAGAACTACTGTCTGTTACGTCAGCATGAGCGCGCGAAAAACGCAACATGCTTGATGCCTTGTCATGAAACAAAATAATTTGCCAGGTGAACAGTGGAAATATTGTTAAGTAATGATGATGGAGTGAATTCACCAGGCCTGCATGCGCATGCCGAAATTTTAAGTGAGATTGGCAATATCCATGTAGTGGCACCGGAGGCAAATTGCAGTGGCTTTAGCCATGCATTAACGTTGGAAAAACCATTACGCCCTAAACGACTGAAAAATGGGTTTATTGCATTAAACGGCACGCCTGCCGATTGTGTTCACCTGGCCTTGAATGGTTTGCTGGGTTTCACACCGGATGTCGTTGTATCGGGTATTAATATTGGCGCCAATTTGGGAGATGACGTGCTCTATTCGGGCACAGTTGCTGCCGCAATGGAGGGACGTTTTTTAAAAGCGCCCTCATTTGCTGTGTCTATGGTAGATAAACAGGCAGAAAACTTTCATGAGGCAGCAATGATTACGCGTCGTTTAATCGAAGCCTTGGCGAGTTCCCGTTTGCCGTCGAATACGGTATTGAATATTAACATCCCTCCTGGACCTATAAATAAAATCAAAGGTCTGGCGGTGACACGCCTGGGTCATCGAGGCCCTGCCAAAGATGTTGTTGAAATACAGGATCCGCGTGGACAAACGCATTACTGGATTGGTGCGGCGGGTGAGGAACTGGATGCAGGGCCTGGTACGGATTTTTACGCGATTAAAGAAGGTTATGTGTCTATTACGCCTCTTCGAGCAGACATGTCCTATTACGAAGAATTTGGCGCACTGACAGAGTGGCTCAATGGTTTTCAATGTTAGTCCCATGAAATGGGGGGAGATGTTATGGGAGTGACGGTGGAGGATCTAGAAGGGATAGGCATGACGTCCAGTCGGGCGCGTGAGCGGCTGGTAACTCGACTCAAAGAGCGGGGTATTCAAAACAACGCCGTTCTTGATGCTATTCGACATACTCCCCGGCATCTCTTCGTTGATGAGGCGCTCTCTCATCGTGTTTATGAGGATGTGGCTTTGCCTATCGGTTTTAATCAAACCATTTCACAGCCTTACATCGTGGCAAAAATGACTGAAATCCTGTTGGGTGGGGGTCCTTTGCACAATGTTCTGGAAATCGGTACAGGATCAGGTTATCAAGCCAGTGTTTTGGCGCGTTTGGTTGACAAACTGTATACCGTGGAAAGAATCAGGCCTTTGCAGGCTCGTGCGCGTCAGCTTTTGCAGCAGCTGAAACAATACAATGTCTCGTTTAAACATGCTGATGGCGCCATGGGATGGGTAACTTATGCGCCTTATGATGGCATTATCGTTACCGCTGCCCCAGAGTCAATTCCTGAAGAGCTCCTGGTGCAGCTGAAGGTAGGGGGGCGTATGGTGATTCCAGTGGGTGATAAAAATGAACAGACTTTACATTTAATTGTGCGCTCTGAAGAAGGTTATGAGGATCGCGATATCGAAAGGGTACGTTTTGTACCGCTGGTGTCGGGGGACGCTTGACAGTATTCTGAACACAGCAGGTTTAATTTATCTTGTATTTTTTTAGACATTTCGCAATAGTCTGCTATAAGTAAAGTCTGCGTCTTGTGAAAGAGGTGGGTAGGTATAGAGGTTCTCTGGATGTAATGGGTATTTCGAGACAAATTAACGTCAGAGAAAAGTGTTACAAAGCTGCAGTAGTGATCTCTGTCGTTGTTGTTGCGGGATGCATTAATAACCATCATGCTTCCGTAAATAATGTTACTTATGTTAATGCACGCTCTTCGACTTATACGGTGAGGAGAGGAGATACGTTATATTCGGTGGCCTTGAGGTTTCAAAAGGATTATCAGGAACTGGCAAGGATAAACGGCATCACAGAACCTTTTATCATTTATCCTGGGCAGAGCCTGCGATTGCGTAGTGGCACAATAGAAAGAAGTTTTGCAACAAAAAATAACAATAACAACATAGCTAATAACAGGGAACGAGAATACGATAAATCGAAACAAATAATCAGAAAGTCCGCTGCCTCCCAGTCTAACAGTCGTAGTGAGCGTATTTTGACTCCGGTGAATCGGAATGATGCTCGTGTGTGGCTTTGGCCGTGTGAAGGAAGAATTGTTTCCAGGTACTCAGCTGGAAAAATAGAGCGTAACGGCGTGGATATTTTTGGCAAGTATGGGAGTCCAGTCAGAGCTGCCGCAAGTGGACGGGTTGTATACAGCGGAGGAGGGCTCGTCGGTTACGGTAACTTGATTATTATTGAGCATGATGGCGAATTTTTAAGCGCATATGCACATAATAGTAAGCTGATTTCCAAAGAAAATGATTACGTTAAAGCTGGCCAGAAAATTGCTGAGCTTGGTTCAAGTGGTACCAGTCAGCCTAAATTGCACTTGGAAATACGGCATAAAGGTATGCTGGTTGATCCCTTGCGTTATTTTCCGAAAGAAAAGATGTAGATATAACGGCTTACTTAAAGGTATCGGGTGAAATAAAACAAAAATATTTCGATGTTAATATGTATTCTTGTTCATTGTTTTAAAGCGCAAATTGCCAATAATAGGAAGGTCTGTCATGCAAAATGAAATGGAAACTCATAACAATATAGAAGAAATGGAAATTGCAATTACCGGATTTGAACTGGAGGCAGATGATAAGCATTTTGTTGCTGAATTTGAGAGCGGCGATAATGCAATCCTGTTTGATGCGGTAGGTCTTTTGACTGATGAGCAAGATTTAAGTATAGACAGTGTGGATACATCGTCTGAGATTGAGATTAAAAGAGGGCGTGGTCGAGGTCGAGGTCGAGCAGTTGGAGTTGACGAATTAGAAATACAAAAGTCTCTTGATGCTACGCAGCTTTATCTTAATGAAATCGGGTTTTCTCCTCTTCTGAGCCCGCAAGAGGAAGTTTACTTTGCCCGACGAGCACTTAAAGGTGACGAAAGTGCCCGAAAGCGAATGATAGAGAGTAATTTGCGTTTGGTTGTCAAAATTTCGCGTCGTTATGTCAATAGGGGTTTGTCTTTGCTTGATCTTATTGAAGAGGGCAATTTGGGACTGATCCGCGCGGTAGAAAAATTTGATCCGGAGCGTGGTTTTCGTTTTTCTACTTATGCCACATGGTGGATCAGACAAACAATTGAGCGCGCTATTATGAATCAAACGCGTACGATTCGTTTGCCAATTCATGTCGTCAAAGAACTTAATGTTTATCTTCGGGCCGCCAGAGAGTTAACTCAGAAGCTTGATCATGAGCCGTCTCCCGAGGAAATTGCTAATTTGCTTGATAAGCCGGTTGAAGACGTCAAAAAAATGCTGGGTCTGAATGAGCGGATTACGTCGATAGATACGCCTGTAGGCCCGGATTCTGATAAATCACTCCTTGATACACTGGCAGATCATAAAGCATCAGATCCTGAGGATGCCTTGCAAGAGGATGATTTAAAAAATAATCTCGATTATTGGGTCTCACAGTTGCCTACGAAACAGCGCGAAGTGTTGGCGAGACGTTTTGGTCTTTGGGGTTATGAAACCAGCACGCTGGAAGATGTAGGTCGTGAAATTGGTCTGACGCGGGAGCGTGTTCGCCAGATACAAGTTGAAGCACTTAAGCGTTTGCGCGATATTTTAGAAGAAAATGGTCTTTCGAGTGAAACGCTGTTCAGTCATTAAAAGAACAGTATCCAGTTGAAAACCAAATTTGCATGTGGCTCTGTAGTGTTGTTTTGACTGACCCTTTATATCGTTTATTGTAACGAATTTATGTTATATCGGGTCAATGTTGCAGCATTGGTTGGTAATAAACACGTTTTTTTCCCTTCTTAGGTTTTATCCCGCTTCTATTTTCTTTCGTTAATTCAGCACCCCGGTCCTAATGAGATTGCCGGTTTTTCTGATGGTTGCAACTTGCGTATGTGTTTGCCTCGTCAGCGCCTATCGTGCTGAAAAGACCTTTGGCAGAAATCGTACTTTTGGGTGTAGGAAATGTCTTACAACGATGTAGGAAGAGCGAGTTAGTTATTGTGGATAAATAGCTAAATAGGCCGGGATTGAATTTTAAGCAATTGAAATTGTTCGGTTAATTTTCTATGCGTTATTTTTGAAAAAATCTTGTGTGTTCTGATCTACTTGTTTGATCATAATATTTTGCTAAAGTCTCACAACGCGACAGGAAGTCGAATAGCTAGGATGCTTGCGCTACGGAGTACGTCAGTTGAATGTGACTCAATGCAGTGAAGGTAGGAAACCTGTTTTTAAGGAAAATAATAATAAAGATAGAAACGCTCCGCTCTTCAATGAAGTTAGAGCACAATAGAAAAATCGTAACTTTGTTGGTAACAAATTCTTGCAGAATTTTTTATATGTTCTACCTTTATTTATAGTCTCAGGTGATATTTGCCGGGATTAGGGAAGTCTTTCTTGGACAAGAGGTCCAAAGAAACGAAGCCAACAGGACGTTGTCTTTTAACGGAAATGATCGCAGGATGCGGTTAACATACACGGATATGTGTTGAGCAGGATGTTCAGACAGGAGTGTTAGTTAGCAGGATGCTATAGGGATAGATATCAGGGAGATAAGCTGAAGGATTAGCTATAAAGGATGATCACCAAGGATGATCACCAAGGATGATCACCAAGGATGACAGCTAGTCATGGATGTCTATAAGTCAGGCTTAGAAAGGGCTTCAGTCGCAAGATTGGAGCCCTTTTTATTTGTGCTTAAAGTGTGACGACAAGTACAAACTACGATCTTTTTAGATGTTTGATTTTCCCCTCAACGCCATCCCACGTTTCAGCGTCTGGAAGTGCGCCCGTGTTTTCGGTGATATTTGGCCATATTTCAGCGAGTTCTTTGTTGAGCGCCAGAAATTGCTGTTGATCATCAGGTAATTCATCTTCAGAAAAAATAGCGTTAGCCGGACATTCGGGCTCACATAGAGCGCAATCAATACATTCATCCGGGTGGATGACAAGAAAATTCGGGCCTGCATAAAAACAATCTACTGGGCAAACTTCAACGCAATCGAGATATTTACAATTAATACAATTTTCGGCTACCACGAATGTCATCGTTGTTCTCCATTTTGGTGAGTAATCTATCTGTAGCAACTCGGGCGAGTTGCTAGTTTAGCTGGCAGTTTAGTTGGTGGTATAGCAGGGTGCGATAGTCTAAAGAATTTGTGCCTATGTGGCAATTTTGCACAAGCGTTTTAGATTTGTGCCAGTTTTTTCAGTGTATACAAAGTCTCAAGGGCTTGCTTGGGACTTATGTCATCGGGATTTAAGGTGTGGAGTAGATCAAGCGCAGGATTCATTTCAGGCAGATTGAGAAACAGATCAGCTTGCAATGGAGCTGTATTGCGTTTTGTATGAATCAATTCTTGTTGTTCCAGTTGGGACAGTTTGTTTTTAGCTACTTCTATGACGCAGGTGGGAATGCCGGCCAGCCGGGCTACTTGCAGACCATAACTTTGACTGGCTGGACCTTCTTTGACTTTGTGTAGAAATATAATCTCTTCCCCATGCTCAGAGGCATTAAGATGGACATTTGCGGTATTTGAAATGGTTTCAGGCAGTAGCGTGAGTTCAAAATAGTGGGTGGCAAAAAGCACAAAAGAGTGCAGTTCTTCGGCCAGGTAAGATGCAGCCGCCCACGCAAGGGATAGGCCATCAAAGGTGCTGGTGCCTCTACCTATTTCGTCCATTAATACCAGGCTATTGTTTGTGGCGTTATTCAGGATGTTAGCGGTTTCTGTCATTTCCACCATGAAGGTTGAGCGTCCACCGGCGAGATCGTCCGATGAGCCAATGCGGGTAAAGATACGGTCCAAAGGGCCTATCTCCACAGCGTCGGCTGGCGTATAGCTGCCAATATAAGCGAGGAGTGCGATCAGGGCTGTTTGTCGCATATAGGTGGATTTTCCTCCCATGTTAGGGCCGGTAATCAGGAGCATCCGACGGTTATCATGAAGATGCAGATCATTGGGAACGAATTTATGGTCAAGCACGTGTTCGACAACAAGGTGTCGTCCGCCTGTGATTTGAATGCCGGGGGATTGACTGAGTTGTGGGCGGCATAAATTAAGTGTCTCGGCACGTTCTGCCAGCGTGCACAGCACATCGAGTTCACTGAGGGCACGGGCGCTTAATTGTAAGTTGTGCAACTGTGAGGCTAATTGATCCAGAATTTCTTCATAGAGTTGCTTCTCCCTGGCCAGAGCCTGACTGTTAGCGCTCAGTGCGCGCTCCTCAAATACTTTTAGTTCGGGACTGATATAGCGCTCAACCCCTTTTAGGGTTTGCCGGCGCACGTAATCAGCCGGCATGTTATGAGCCTGTGAGCGACTGACTTCAATAAAATAACCTTGAATACGGTTGTACCCCACTTTAAGAGTGCTGCAGCCGCAGCGTTCGCGTTCACGCGCTTCGAGTTGCACCAGGAAATCACCTGAGTGCTCTTTCAGTGTTAGCAGCTCATCCAGTTCGTTATCAAAACCCTGTTTGATAATGCCGCCTTCTCGGGTCGTGCTGGGTGGATTGTCGTGAATAGCCTGGTGTAATAATGTGTTCAGATCGGGAAACTCCTGGATATGGGTCTTTAACTCGCGCAGAAGTTGTGCTGTATATGGGGTGAGTTGTTCTTGTAATAAGGGCAATGCGGAAAAGGCTTCCCGCAGGCGAATAAGATCTCGCGGACGCGATGTTCGCAAGGCAATACGCGCCACGATACGTTCCATGTCGCCCACTTGTTTGAGCGGTGCTTGAAAGTTTTCATAGTGATAATCAGCAAGTAATTCACTGATGGCGTCTTGTCTGTTCTTGAGTTGATCATGATCCGTAATAGGCTGCCCTAACCATCGCCTTAACATACGGCTGCCCATGGACGTTTGAGCGCGGTCAAGCACCGATGCGAGGGTGTTCTCGCTCCCTCCTTTGAGATTATGTGTTATCTCAAGATTGCGACGCGTTGCTGCGTCGAGCATCACGTAAGCGTTAGAGTGAAGCACCAAGAGAGTTTGAATGTGAGGCAAGGTGGTTTTTTGCGTTTCACGCACGTACTGTAGCAAAGCGCCGCACGCCTCAATGCCGGCGCTGAGTATGTCAGCCCCGAATCCGGCTAGATTTTTGGTACCAAATTGTTGGTTCAGTAAGCGATTGGCTGATTCAAGATCAAACTCCCATTCTGCTCGTTTACGTAGTCCAGGATAATTTTTGAATTGCGCAAGCGGGCTGGAGTTTTCTGAAATAAGTAACTCGGAAGGTTTTAAGCGTTCAATCTCGGCTAGCACATGAGTCAATTCGGTTGTTTCAAGTACTGTAAATTGACCGCTACTGAGATCGATACAAGCAACACCATAAATGCCCTCGGTTGATGAACCTTGCTGTGAGTAGGTGATAGCGCAAAGGACATTATCGTTGCGCTCGTCTAACAAGGCTTCGTCAGTCACTGTGCCAGGCGTAATAATGCGAACCACTTTACGTTCGACAGGGCCTTTGCTGTTTACTGGATCGCCAATTTGCTCGCAGATAGCGACCGATAAACCCATTTTGACCAGTTTTGCCAGATAGTTTTCAGCCGCATGTGCTGGAACACCCGCCATGGGAATGGGTTCTCCTGCACTTTTGCCGCGTGAGGTCAGCGTGATATCGAGTAATTTTGCCGCTTTTTTGGCATCATCAAAAAATAATTCATAAAAATCACCCATACGATAAAACAGCAGCTCGTTTGGGTGTTCGCTTTTTGTCTGCAAATACTGCAGCATCATTGGGGTGTGGGTGAGCATCGTTTCGTCTGACATCTGAATTGCCCCAAACTTAAAAGGGCACATAATAGCACTCGGAGAAAAATTGAATAAACCCAAACAAAACAGGCGCACTTTGTTCGATTCTTTTGGGACAAATCTGGAGCAATGAAACCGTTATGTCGGACA
>Ga0073925_1000223_pt1 | contig 11921 bp, 9 predicted proteins | sample GWRWT4_21May14_FD_70952 | JGI IMG/M metagenome (GOLD analysis project Ga0073925, IMG submission 70952) | Sand microcosm microbial communities from a hyporheic zone in Columbia River, Washington, USA - GW-RW T4_21-May-14 | ecosystem: Engineered > Artificial ecosystem > Sand microcosm >...
AAAATTACTGAGAAACTATTCCCGTGTCGTTTTTTCAAGCACGATTCACGGCTATGAGGGGACAGGGCGTGGATTTGAACTGCGTTTTAAAGCTGTTCTTAACCGTCTTACGCCGCAATGGAAGAGTTTTCATTTAAAAACGCCTGTACGCTGGAGCAGCGGTGATCCACTGGAGCGGTTTATTTTTACGGCCTTACTGCTGAATGCGGAAACGTGTTCACATGATGACATTTGTCATGAGAGCACAGAGGACGTGTTATTTGAAGAACTTGATTCCATGCAATTGCTGGCAAATGAGAGGCAATTAAGCGAACTGTTTGGCTTGTTGGTGCAGGCGCATTATCGGACGACCCCTAGTGATTTAAGAATGCTGCTTGATGTACCAGCCTTGCGTATTTTTGTGCTGAGTCTGAAGGGACATATTGTTGCGGCCAGTCTGTGGATGATGGAAGGAGGTTTTTCTGAAGCAATATCGGTGGATATTGTTCAGGGTAAGCGCCGCTTAAGGGGACATTTACTGCCGCAATCACTGGCACAGCATTTGGGTTTTGAACAAGCGGCTCAGCTTAAAGCGGCCAGAATTGTACGTGTGGCGGTGCATCCAGGGTTGCAGCGACAGGGCTTGGGACGCCTGCTTATAAAAAAAGCCGGTGAATGTATGCAAACCGCTGTGGATTACATCGGTGCCAGTTTTGGTGGTACGCCCGAATTGCTGGAGTTTTGGAGAAGTTGCAACTTTGTACCGGTACGCGTGGGCTTTAAACGGGAAGCGGCCAGCGGTGAATATACCTTAATGGTTTGTCGTGGCGTGAGTCTTCAAGGGAAAAGTCTGATCAATGATATAACGTACACATTCCACGCGCAGTTTCCGCTTCAGCTTGGCGAGTTCTACCGTGATCTTGATGTGAATTTAATTCTTGCCTTGTTGCATAACCCCATTAGCCTTGCCTTGTTTCCTTTTACTGCGCATGAGCAGCAACACGTGCAGGCTTTTGGTGAAGGCTATCAAAGTTATGAAAACTGTTGTGGCGCCCTTTGGAAATGGCTGATAAATCTACTGGCAAGGCCCAATGGTTTTGCCGAATGTTCCGTGCTTGATCAAGGCCTTATTGTGAAAAAGATTTTACAAAAGAACAGCTGGGAAAGCGTGACAGATGAGCTTCAGCTTGGCAATTCAAAATCCGCCATGCGTTTGCTCAGGCAAACGATACAGCGATTGTGTAATAAACAGGCAGGCTGAGGGTTTGCTGTGAAAAAGCCATTTCACGGACAATTCTTAACCGGCGTCAAGGAGCCGGGCGTAAGTTTCTGGCTATCAGAAAATCGCTGAATTCTGTTATAGTGGGCGCTTGATCCCGCTGCTTCGCTCTGGGTTTGTTAGAGTTGGGCGCTTCTCCCCATTTTTCAGCGTACAGGTTTAAACTTGGTGTCTCGTACCCGTATTAAAATTTGCGGCATTACGTGCGAAAACGATGCACAGGTGGCGGTTCGGGCGGGTGCCGATGCCTTGGGTTTGGTGTTTTATCCACCCAGTCCGCGTTATGTGTCTTTGGATCAGGCGGCGGCTATTGCCCGGAATATTCCTCCCTTTGTGACAGTGGTAGCGCTCTTTGTTGATGCAGATGTCTCTTGGATTGAATCAGTGCTGTCGAATGTGCGTATTGATTTATTGCAGTTTCACGGGCAGGAAACCTGCTCGGACTGTGAGCGTTTTCAGCGTCCCTATATCAAGGCGCTGCGGGTCACCTCAGCAAGTGTACTGACGCACGATATGGCAGCTTACCCTTCGGCGAGGGGTTTTTTGCTAGATACCTACAGCCAGAGTCTACCCGGTGGCACTGGTCAAACCTTCGATTGGTCTCTTTTTCCACAACAAAGCGAAAAACCCTTGATTCTGGCGGGGGGGCTCACGCCCAATAATGTAGGCCAGGCTATTGCTGTGACCCGCCCTTTTGCCGTTGATGTGAGTGGAGGCGTGGAGCAGACTAAAGGCGTCAAAAGCCCTCAACTCATTGAACAATTTATTGCTGGAGTTAAACGTGTCGATACAGAAGGATATATTTCAGACAGTTCCCGATGAACGGGGACATTTTGGTGTGTACGGGGGGCGTTTTGTATCCGAAACACTGATCAGTGCGCTGGATGAATTGGCGCAGGTGTATAACAAGCTGCGTCACGATGCGGATTTTATCAAAGAGTTTGATCATGATTTGGCGCACTACGTGGGTCGTCCTTCGCCTTTGTATTTTGCCGAACGACTGACGCAGAAAGTTGGTGGCGCGCAAATTTATCTTAAACGTGAAGATCTGAATCACACCGGCGCGCATAAGGTGAATAACACCATTGGCCAGGCCTTGCTGGCCAAGTATATGAAAAAGACCCGTATCATTGCTGAAACCGGCGCGGGGCAGCATGGGGTGGCGTCTGCCACCGTGGCTGCTCGACTGGGATTGAGCTGTTGTGTGTATATGGGCGCTGAAGACGTGCAAAGGCAAAAGCTCAATGTATACCGTATGAAACTTCTGGGTGCTGAAGTGGTACCGGTGACCTCGGGATCGAAAACACTCAAGGATGCAATGAATGAAGCGATGCGTGACTGGGTGACTCAGGTTGACAGCACCTACTACATTATCGGCACCGTGGCTGGCCCTCATCCTTATCCCATGCTGGTGCGTGATTTTCAGTCCATTATCGGTCGGGAAGCCAAAGTACAATGCCAGGCACAGACCGGACGTTTGCCTGATGCGCTGGTTGCCTGTGTTGGCGGCGGATCCAATGCTATCGGTCTGTTCCACCCGTTTCTCGCGGATGAATCCGTAAAAATGTACGGTGTTGAAGCGGCAGGTTTTGGACTTCATACCCGTCAACATGCTGCGCCATTGAGCGCAGGTCGTCCGGGCGTGTTGCATGGCAATCGCACCTATCTTATGGAAGATGATAACGGCCAGATTCTGCATACTCATTCAGTATCGGCCGGTCTGGATTATCCGGGCGTGGGGCCTGAGCATGCATGGTTAAAGGATTTGGGACGGGTGAATTATGTTGGCATTGATGATCAGGAAGCCTTGGCGGCATTTCGCATGCTGACTCAGGTGGAGGGTATTATGCCGGCGCTGGAATCAAGTCATGCGGTTGCTTATGCGTGTAAATTGGCTAAACAAATGAGAAGCAACGAAACCATTATTATCAATCTTTCCGGACGCGGAGATAAAGATATCCACACAGTTGCGGCCATTGATGGCATTACCATTTAAATTCAGAGGGATTCCATGAGTCGTATTAAGAACTGTTTTGCCTCCTTGCAGGCGACAGGCCGAAAAGCCTTGATTCCCTATATCGTAGCTGGAGATCCGGTGAAAAGTGCCACGCTTGCCCAAATGCACGCGTTGGTTAAGGCCGGTGCCGATATCATCGAACTGGGTGTGCCTTTTTCTGATCCCATGGCCGAAGGACCGGTGATTCAACAGGCCCATGAACGAGCGCTTGTTCATAACACCTCCTTGCGTGATGTACTGGCGATGGTGGCTGAGTTTCGTTGTACAAATCAGTTAACACCTGTGGTATTGATGGGTTATCTCAATCCTGTCGAAGTGATGGGCTACAAGGAATTTGCTGATAAAGCCCAGCAGTCCGGTGTTGATGGGGTGTTAACGGTTGACTTGCCCCCTGAGGAAGCGGACGAGCTCAATGCCGCATTGTCAGCGCAAAAGCTTGACAGTATTTTTCTTATCGCACCTACAACATCGATAATACGTATTCAGCAAATTTGTGCCCGTGCGACGGGTTATCTTTATTATGTCTCGCTTAAAGGTGTCACCGGTGCCAGCCATATCGATGCTAATGAAGTGGCAAGCAAAGTGGCGCAGATTCGGGCGCACACGTCGTTGCCTGTGAGTGTTGGTTTTGGTATCAAGGATGCGGCCTCAGCCACGGCCATTGGTGTGAGTGCCGATGGTGTGGTTGTGGGCAGTGCCTTGGTGGCTGCATATGCGCACGCTGCACAACAAAGTGACTGGGATCCTTCCTTGCCACCGGTCTTGATCCAGTCCATTCGTGCCGCATTGGATGCCTGATTCTATTACAAGGGATACTCAAAACCTGGCGCAATGGCTGAGCTGGCTGGAATCGCTTCATCCCAAAGAAATTGATCTGGGTTTGGATCGCATCCGCACTGTCGCTGAGCGTTTGGGGCTGCTTCGTTTTAATTGCCCCGTAGTGACAGTGGCGGGAACCAACGGAAAAGGTTCCAGTATTGCGGCGCTTGAAGCGCTCTATCTTGATGCCTCCTATCGTGTGGGCGCGTATACTTCACCGCATCTGCTGCGCTATAACGAAAGGGTACGTGTCAATGGCAAACCTGTAAGTGATGATGCCTTAATTCAGGCCTTTCAGGCCGTAGATGCCGTTCGTCATGGGGTGTCGCTGACGTATTTTGAATTTGGCACCCTGGCGGCACTGTATATTTTTCATCACCCCGAACTTGTCGGACATGCAGGTGTGCCTCTTGACCTGGTTTTGCTGGAAGTGGGTTTGGGCGGACGCTTGGATGCGGTGAATATTATTGACGCCGACGTGGCGCTGATCACCGGGATTGATCTTGATCACCAGGTTTTGCTTGGTGACACGCGAGAACAAATTGGTCTGGAAAAAGCCGGCATCATGCGAGCAGGCAAGTCCGTGGTCATTGGCGACGCTGCGGTGCCAGAGACCGTGCTGCAACATGCCTATGATTTAGGGCTTGAACCCAAAGTGCAGGGCCAGCATTTTGGCTATGACGAACAGGATACGCACTGGCATTGGTGGGGTGAAAATAGACAGGGTCAGCGCGTCGATATTGAACCTCTGGCCTATGGACAACTGTTAAGGGCTAACATGGCTCACGTAATTCAAGTCAGCTACTTGTTGCCGCTGAAAGTGACAGAAGACAATATCAGGAAAAGTGTTTGTGCGACCTTGTCCGGGCGTCAGGAATACCGCTTGGGTCAGCCCTCTTACGTGTTTGATGTAGCGCATAATCCTCAGGCTGTCCTGGCGCTGGCGCAGTATCTTGCGGCCTTGCCTGTCAGCGCTAAAGTGTATGCCCTGATGGGCGCGCTGAATGATAAGCCCTTGGATGCGCTTCTTGCACCTCTGCTGCCATGGGTCGACGATTGGCGTTTGACAGTATTACCCGTGAGCCGTTCACATAGTCTGGCTGAGCTGGAATCGGCTTTGCAGACGATGGCTATCGAAAATGGACAGGTGTACGCGTCCCTGGAAGCCGCTTTTCACGATGTGATTTTGCTGGCACAAAAGGATGATCTTATTCTGGTCTATGGGTCGTTTTATACAGTGGCCGGAGTTAAACGATTATTGATGCAAAATGAGAATGGTGTTGACTGGACGTCTGATCCTGGCGCTCAGGGATAATGATCATGGGGTTGGACTATCTGAAGGACTACCAATGTGAATGAAGCGCTGAAACAAAAAATTGTAGGTATTGTTGTGGTGACGGCTGCGTTGGCCGTATTTCTGCCTTCTTTATTTGATGAACCCATACAGGAAGAGTTGTTGAGTCATACGAATGTGAGCAAACAGCCTGCTGATCTGACCATTGAGGACTTTGTTACCATTGAGCGCGAACGGGTCTTTGATGCGGCTCGGCAAAATATAGAGACTGTTCGTGGTGATGATGAAAAACAGGTGCAGCTACCTGCCGTGGCGTCTCAGGAAGCGGCGGGTGACAATACGCCGTTATCCGGTACGCAGTCCTCCTCCGTGCAGAAAATCGAGGGTGCGGGTGAGGGCGTACAAACGACGGAGCTCATCCCCTCGCCAGCAGATAAAACAACGACACAGCCCCCTGCTGCAGTGCTGCAGAAAAATCTTCCGTCAGCGGAAATTGCACAGTTGCGCGAAGCAGTTGATACCCTGATGGATAAGGTAACAGGGGCTGCGAGTCAAAAGACGGAAAATAAAATCCCCCCTCAGGCTGAGCCTGTCGTAGGCTCAGCGTGGGCTATTCAACTGGCCAGTTTTTCGGAACAAGGCAATGCTGTTAAGTTGCGCGATACCTTGCTGAGTCAGGGAGAGAAGTCGTATTTAAGACGCTCGGACGTGCCTGCAGGCAAAACCATTTACCGGGTGTATGTGGGTCCGATGTTAAAAGACAGTGATGCAAATGCCGCGCTTGAGCGGCTTAAAGTCAAACATGCACTCAAGGGAATTCTGGTGAAATATATGCCAGAATAAAACGCTTCGCTGGGTGCTATTGTTAAAAATCCTGCGAGAGCATTTTTAGTCTAATGATCCGACCCTTTCTTGGTCTGGGCTTTGGCTAAATTCATTCCTTTGTTAAAATGCGCGCCTTAGAAAATCAGTCTCTTAGATTATTCAATAAGTGAAACGACATAGATTGGATGACACAGTATGGTGATGACTTGGGTTGATTGGATTATCGTTGCCATATTAGTTATTTCGACCGCAATGAGCTGGCTTAAGGGCTTTGTCAGTGAGCTGATATCGCTGGTGACATGGTTTGCTTCTATTGTTGTGGTCTTTTATTTTGCGCCCACACTGGCGGATGTGTTGGCAAATTCTGTTGAATTGAATTATGTGATGCGCTTGTGGTTGGCTCGAATCGCCTTATTTGCCTCTACCTTAATCGTAGGCAGTATCATCAAACAGTTGGTCATGCAGCTTGTGAGGGCGACGGGCTTGTCACAGACCGATCGTGTGTTAGGCATGGTGTTTGGTTTGGGTCGAGGTGTATTGCTGCTGCTGTTGGCCACGACATTATTGCGATGGGCAGGCGGCAGTCCGGAAACAACACCGTGGTGGCAACATTCTGTTTTGATACCTTATGTGCAAATTATTGAAAAACATACACTCGCAAGTCTTGAAGGCGTGAGTTCACAGAGCATGACTCTGCCGATAAGAAAACCGTAACTAATCGATTTTAATAGAGCCTGAAGGGTAAAGCAGAATGTGTGGAATCGTTGGAATTGTTGCCAAATCTAATGTTAACTTTATGCTCTATGACGCACTAACTGTTTTGCAGCATCGCGGCCAGGATGCGGCGGGTATGGTGACCTGCAATGAGGGCCGCATGCATTTGCGCAAAGACAATGGCAGTGTGCGCGACGTGTTTCGTTCGCGCCATATGAATCGTCTGGCGGGCAACGTAGGTATTGGCCATGTTCGTTATCCTACGGCGGGCAGTTCGAGCTCGGCTGAAGCACAGCCTTTTTATGTCAACTCGCCCTATGGAATTACGCTGGCCCATAATGGCAATTTGACCAATACCGATGAGCTCAAAAACGATTTGTTTCAGGAAGATTTGCGCCATATTAATACCAACTCGGACTCCGAAGTGCTATTAAACGTTTTCGCTCATGAGCTGCAGAGCCTGAACAAATTATCTCCTGATCCGGTGGATATTTTTGCCGCCGTGTCGGCGGTGCATCGTCGCTGTCGTGGTGCCTATGCTGTGGTGTCCATGATTACGGGTTATGGTCTGGTGGGTTTTCGTGACCCCTACGGTATTCGGCCGGCGGTGTATGGCAAACGTGAAACGCCCGAAGGCACCGAGTATATGATCGCGTCCGAAAGCGTGGCGCTCTCGTCACTGGGCTTTAGCCTGATTCGGGATATCGAGCCGGGTGAAGCTGTTTATATTGATCAGAAAGGGCAGCTGCATACCAAACAGTGTGCGGAGGCTCCGGTCTTGTCGCCCTGTATTTTTGAATATGTGTATTTGGCCCGTCCTGATTCCATTATGGATAACGTCTCTGTTTACAGGGCGCGTTTACGTATGGGTGAAAAACTGGCGGATAAAATCAAACGTGTCTGGCCAGATCATGATATTGATGTCGTCATTCCTATTCCTGACACCAGTCGCACCTCCGCCTTGCAAATGGCCAACCATTTGGGTGTGAAATACCGCGAGGGTTTTATCAAAAACCGTTACATCGGTCGCACGTTTATTATGCCGGGTCAGAATCAGCGTCGTAAATCCGTGCGACAAAAGCTCAATCCCATTGATCTGGAATTCCAGGGCAAAAATGTTCTACTGGTGGATGATTCCATTGTGCGTGGTACCACGTGTAATCAAATCATCAAAATGGCCAGAGAATCCGGTGCTAAAAAGGTGTATTTTGCTTCGGCTGCACCACCGGTGCGTTTTCCGAATGTCTATGGTATCGACATGCCGGCCAGGCATGAGCTGATTGCGCACGGCAAAAGTGTTGAAGAGGTGCAAAAGGAAATCGGCGCCGACTGGCTGGTTTATCAGGATCTGGACGATCTGCTGGCGTCTGCGCAAGAGGGTAATCCCAAAATTAAGCAATTTGATTGTTCGGTGTTTACCGGTGAGTACATTACCAGGGATATCGACGAGCACTACCTCAGACTTATTGAAAAACGCCGTAATGACAGTAGCAAGTCGAAAAAAAACTACGAAATGATTGAAGGCGATGACGAGTTAATGGATTTGCACAATGACGACTGAGTCGGTGGTTTTAATTTGCACCTGTTCCAATACCTTGCATTGCAAATAGAGGTAGACCAAGCATGTCTGAAACAAGAGAAGATCGACTTAAAGCCGTGTTACGTGATGCCCATGTTGCAACAAAATCGGTTCGAGCCGGCCAGCAACGCACCAATGAGGGCGAGCACAGCGAGGCGATTTTTCCGACCTCAAGTTTTGTTTTCGAAACGGCTGCAGAAGCCGCCGCACGTTTTGCCGGCACTGAACCGGGAAATATCTATTCCCGTTTTACCAATCCGACGGTACGCACCTTTGAAGAGCGCTTGGCGGCACTGGAAGGCGGTGAGCGCTGTGTGGCCTTTGCATCCGGTATGGCGGCTATTTTGGCAACGATGCTGGCGCTGCTCAAAAGCGGCGACCATATTATTTCATCACGCAGTATTTTTGGTACGACGACCGTGGTGTTTGAGAAGTACCTGAAAAAATTCGGTATTGAAACCACGTTTGTTGATTTGACCCAACCCGCAGCGTGGGCGCAAGCGTTCAAGTCCAATACGCGTTTATTATTTCTGGAAACGCCTTCCAATCCATTATGCGAAGTGGCAGATATCAGGCAACTGGCGGAACTTGCCCATCAACACCATTGTTGGCTGGTTGTGGACAATTGTTATTGCACGCCGGCCTTGCAGTTGCCACTGAAATTGGGTGCGGACATCGTCGTGCACTCAGCCACCAAATATATCGATGGCCAAGGGCGCTGTGTCGGCGGGGCGGTGGTGGGGCGTGAAAGTGAAATGCAGGAGATTTTTGGGGTGCTGCGTTCCACCGGACCGACGATGAGTCCTTTTAACGCATGGGTATTTCTCAAAGGTCTGGAAACATTAAGTCTGCGCATGAAGGCGCACAGCGAGTCAGGTTTGGCCATTGCCCAATGGCTGGCACAACAAGCGGGCATCAAACGTGTGCACTATTGCGGTTTGCCCGAGCATCCCCAGTATGCACTGGCCCAGAGCCAGCAAAGTGCATTTGGTGGGGTGTTGTCCTTTGACGTGGCGGGCGATAAAGCCGCTGCCTGGCGCTTTATTGATGCCACCGTGATTCACTCCATTACCGCTAATCTGGGTGATGTTAAATCCACGATTACCCATCCGGCCACTACAACCCATGGACGCTTGACTGATCTGGAACGTAAAAATGCGGGCATTACCGAAAGTCTTGTTCGTATCTCTATAGGTCTGGAAAATACGGATGATTTAAAAGCAGATTTACAAAAGGGTTTGTTGGCACTTTAAGCGCGCTTTTTACGCTTGAAAACGAATTGCTGATGGGGACTGTGGCTGAGACAGGGCGGTTTTTATCAGTTAAAATGCAGCACTTTTTTAATGCCCAATTGGTCCTTGTTACTTGCGCGCAGTGACTTCGATTTATTTTCACCACTTAAAATTAATGTGGGTGTATGGAATACGCAGATCTACAGATTAATGCCACGCAAAACAAATTCAAAGATCTAAACGCCCGTATTCAGGCGCTGAGGGGGTATCTTTGACTACGATCTCAAACGCGAACGTTTGGATGAGGTGTTACGTGAGCTTGAGCAGCCCGACGTGTGGAGCAATCCACCGCGCGCCCAAGCCTTAGGTAAAGAACGTGTTGACCTTGAAGCCATTGTGAATGTGCTTGATACGGTATCGGTGGGTGTTAACGACACCGCTACCTTGTTTGACATGGCACTTGAAGACCGTGATGTCGAGACCATTCAAGCGCTCACCCACGATCTGGATAAAATTGAACACGATATTGCTCATCTTGAATTCAAACGCATGTTTTCCGGCGAAATGGATGCCTGTAATGCCTATCTTGACGTCCAGTCCGGTTCGGGCGGCACCGAAGCACAGGATTGGGCAAACATGCTGCTGCGCATGTATTTGCGCTGGGGTGAGCGTCGCGGATTCAAAACCCAGTTGATTGAAGTATCCGACGGTGATGTGGCCGGCATTAAAAGTGCGACCATCAGTTTTGAAGGCGAGTATGCCTACGGTTGGTTGCGAACCGAAACCGGAGTGCATCGTCTGGTGCGTAAATCGCCTTTTGATTCCGGCAATCGTCGCCACACCTCATTTGCTTCCGTATTTGTCTCGCCAGAAATTGATGACGAAATAGAAATCGAAATCAACCCGGCAGATTTACGCGTCGATACCTACCGTGCCAGCGGTGCCGGCGGACAGCACGTTAACCGAACCGATTCCGCCATACGTATTACACATGTGCCCACCAATACCGTGGTGCAGTGTCAGAGTGATCGTTCTCAGCACAAAAACAGGGCGCAAGCCATGAAACAGCTGAAGGCAAAACTCTATGAAATTGAATTACAAAAACAACGCGCCACTCAACAAGCCCTTGAAGATACCAAGGCCGATATCGGCTGGGGTAGCCAGATTCGTTCCTACGTACTCGATCAGTCGCGGATCAAGGATTTGCGTACCGGGGTCGAAACCGGTAATCCGGCTGCTGTGCTTGACGGTGATATTGATATGTTTATTGAGGCCAGTTTGAAATCTGGGCTCTGATCTTTGAATCCCTTGCTGGATACCTGATACGCCATGACAAATGATAAAAGCCCTGAAGAAACTACCGTTGACGAAAACGAACTGATAGCCCTGCGACGCAACAAACTCAGTGCACTCAGAGAACAAGGCAATGCCTTTCCCAATACCTTTCGCCGAGACAGTTATGCCGAGCACTTACACGGCCAATACGGCGAGTTAAGTCACGATGAACTGCTTGAAAAACTGTGCCGGGTCAAAGTCGCCGGGCGCATGATGTTGCGCCGTATTATGGGTAAGGCCAGTTTCGCTACGATTCAGGATATGACCGGTCGCATTCAGCTCTATGTTCGCCGTGATGACGTGAGTGAAGATCTGTACGGGCAATTCAAGAAATGGGATCTGGGTGATATCGTGGGCGCCGAAGGTACGCTGTTTAAAACCCAAACCGGTGAGCTGAGTATTCTGGTCGATAAAATAGAACTGCTGACCAAGTCTCTGCGCCCACTGCCGGATAAGCACTTTGGTTTGGCCGATCAGGAAACACGTTACCGTCAGCGTTATCTTGATTTAATTGTTAATGTAGATACCCGACGCACCTTTCTCTTACGTACCAAGATTATCGAAGCCGTGCGTAATTATTTACTGGAACGGGATTTTCTCGAAGTAGAAACGCCGATGATGCAGGCCATTCCCGGTGGTGCGACGGCCTTGCCTTTTATCACCCATCACAATGCACTGGATATGCAGCTGTATTTGCGTATCGCCCCTGAATTGTATTTGAAGCGTTTGGTTGTGGGTGGTTTTGAGCGCGTGTTTGAAATCAATCGTAATTTCCGCAATGAAGGTTTGTCCGCACGTCATAACCCGGAATTTACCATGGTGGAATTCTACCAGGCCTATGCCGATTA
>Ga0073925_1000224_pt1 | contig 11917 bp, 14 predicted proteins | sample GWRWT4_21May14_FD_70952 | JGI IMG/M metagenome (GOLD analysis project Ga0073925, IMG submission 70952) | Sand microcosm microbial communities from a hyporheic zone in Columbia River, Washington, USA - GW-RW T4_21-May-14 | ecosystem: Engineered > Artificial ecosystem > Sand microcosm >...
AAGGTTGCCTGCCAAGGCCGTCAAAGGTGCCGTGCAGCCGATTACCTGGAATATGTGGTGGGGAGAAAATGGCCAGCATTGGGCCATGTATGTGAACGGTGTCGAAGTGGGTTCGGGCGAGCTCTCGGCGGCCACGCCCAAGGCTCAGCAGGCCACCATCGCACTGCCGATGGACACGGCAGGCTCCTATGAAATCAAGGTGGCACTTTGCAATGATCATGGCTGCTCGGAGAGCGAGCCCGCTGTCATGGATGTGAGTGCCGGCTAGATCCGGCGTTGATGCTGGGTTACTCGCTCGGGGGACGTCTTTCGTAAGCCACAAAGCTGTAGTCCAGTTGTGCGGGCTCGTAGTGGTGCGCTTCACGACCGATTTCTCGCCATTCGCTTTTATTCCATGCCGGAAAGAAGGCGTCGCCCTCCACCAGCTTTTTCACTTCCGTCAGATACATGCGCTGCACGCGTGGCAGTGCTTCCGCATAAATCTGTGCGCCCCCAATAATCACCACCTCTTCATTGCCGGCGATATGGGCAACGCTTTCCGCAACCCGCAGGGCGTCATCAAGTGAGTGCACAATACGCACACCTTCTGCTGCCTGAAAATCGCGGTTACGCGTGATCACGATATTGGTGCGGTTGGGCAGCGGCCGTCCCAGCGATTCAAACGTGCTTCTTCCCATGATGACCGGTTTGCCTGAGGTCACAGCTTTGAAGTACTTGAGGTCTTCCGGCAAATACCAGGGCAGTTTGTTGTTGATGCCGATGCAGCCGTTTTCGGCAATGGCGGCAATCAGCGAGAGGCGGGGCTTGGCGTCTGCGTTATTCATGCATTCTTCCTGAGAGGGCCTGCATGGGTTACACGGCTACAGGAGCTTTTATGTGGGCATGGCTTTCATAGCCTTCCAGCGTGAAGTCGTCGAAGGTGAAGTCAAAAATGTTTTTCACGTCGGGATTCAGGTGCATGACACCAGGCTTGAGCGGTTCCCGGCTGAGTTGCAGGTCAGCCTGTTCCAGGTGATTGCTGTAGAGATGGCAGTCGCCGCCGGTCCAGACAAAGTCGCCGGGCTCAAGATTGCAGACTTGCGCCACCATCAGGGTGAGCAGTGCATAGCTTGCAATGTTGAAGGGCACGCCAAGAAAAATATCGGCACTGCGCTGATACAGCTGGCAGGAGAGTTTGCCGTCGGCGACATAGAACTGGAAAAATGCATGGCAGGGAGGCAGCGCCATGTTCTCGATTTCGCCAACATTCCAGGCCGACACAATGAGGCGGCGCGAATCCGGATTTTTCTTGATCTGTTCGATGACTTGCGTGATCTGGTCGATGTGGCGGCCATCTGCCGTAGGCCAGGAGCGCCACTGATAGCCGTAAACAGGGCCAAGTTTGCCGTTTTCATCCGCCCATTCGTCCCAGATGGAAACACCGTTTTCCTTGAGGTAGCGAATATTGGTATCGCCCTGCAGGAACCAGAGCAGTTCGTGAATGATGGATTTCAGGTGCAGTTTCTTGGTGGTGATGGCAGGAAAACCTTCGGCCAGATTGAAGCGCATCTGGTAGCCAAACACGGAATAGGTGCCAGTGCCGGTGCGATCGGTTTTGAACGTGCCGTGCTCACGCACATGACGCATGAAATCAAGATAGGCTTTCATCAGCTACGCACTCCCAGTCTGGCATTACGATACGCAAGCAACAGCAGAAACAGTCCGCCCAGAATCATGGGAGCCGTGAGTATCTGCCCCATGGTCATCCAGTCAAACAGGATGAAGCCCTTGTCAGCATCGGGCTGGCGGAAGAATTCCACGATAAAGCGGGAGAACCCGTAACCGATCAGGAACAGGCTGGCCACGGCCATGCGCGGACGGGGCTTGTTGGAAAACCACCAGAGCAGCACGAACAGCAGCAAACCTTCCAGTGCCGCTTCATACAGTTGTGACGGGTGACGCCCAAGCGTGTCGACATGAGGAAAAATCATCGCCAGCGGGTAATCCTGGTTGATGACAGGGCGGCCCCACAATTCGCCGCCGATGAAGTTGCCGATGCGGCCGAAGAAAATGCCGGGTGGCACCAGTGGCGCTACAAAATCCATTACATCAAACCAGTTCTTTTTGTACTGGCGCGCAAAAATGACCATCGCAACAATGACGCCGAGCAGACCGCCATGAAAGCTCATGCCGCCTTCCCAGACACGCAGCGCCCAGACAGGATCATTGAGGAAGCGTGGCATGCCGTAAAACAGCACATAACCAAGCCGGCCGCCGAGAATCACACCAAGGGCCACATAAAACACCATGTCCGAGACCATGTCAGGGGTCCAGGTACTGCCGGCACGCCGGCAGCGCCAGAGTGCAAGTGCATAGCCGGCGCCAAAGCCGCAAAGGTACATCAGGCCGTACCAGTGAATGCTGAGCGGTCCGAGGTGAAGGGCGACGGGATCTATTTGCGGATAAACTAGCACGGGACTTTTTCCTCTGGCCGCAGATGCGCCGGTGGTGCTGATGGCAAGGCGGGCATTCTCCCATGGCCGGCCTCCCGGATGAACCGCACTTTTCGTAAACCTTGACCTGTGAATCCAGACCCGTGAATCCCGATTCGTGACCACGGTTCCCTGAGGCAGAGACAACCCATGTGCCTGATTGCGCTGGCCTGGCAGGCCCACCCGGATTACCCCCTGATCGTTGCCGCCAACCGCGACGAGTTCTATCGCCGCCCGGCAACGCCCGCACGCTTCTGGGAGGACTCGCCGTCCGTGCTGGCCGGTCGCGACCGGCTGGCCGGCGGAACCTGGATGGGGGTGACCCGGAGCGGGCGTTTTGCCGCCCTCACCAATTTTCGCGAACCTGGTGCAGTAGCCGGCGAGCGCTCACGCGGCCTGTTGGTCAGTACCTATCTGGAGGGGGCCGAGGATCCCCTGGCCTATGCCGGGCGTGTGGCAGCAGAAGGGGCTGCCTACAGCGGCTTCAGTCTTTTGCTGGGAACCCCGGACGAACTAATCGTGGTGAGCAATCGTGGCGCTGCACCGCAGCACGTGACGGCCGGTGTGCATGCGCTCAGCAATCATCAACTGGATACGCCCTGGCCCAAGGTGGAAAAGGCCCGCCATGACCTGCAGCGGTCCTTGCCCGCGCCTTCTCCTGAAAAATTGCTGGCCCTGCTGACGAGCCAGGCAGTGGCTGCCGATGAGCTGCTTCCGGATACCGGTGTCGGCCTGCCACTGGAGCGCATGCTGTCGCCGCTGTTTATCCGTTCGCCGCACTACGGAACCCGTGTCTCCACAGCACTCATGCTGGGCCGCGAGCGGATTCATTTTGCCGAGCAGACCTTTGACGAAGGCGAGCCGGGTGAGTGCTCAGCGTTTGTGTTTGACCGGCTGCCCGCATGACTCGCATGAAAAAAAGCTCCGTGCTTCCTGCCGGTTTCTATCGCCGCGATACCACCACCGTCGCGCGCGAATTGCTGGGCATGCAGTTGTCGCGGCGTCTTGAGGATGGTCGGGTTTGTTCCGGCATCATTGTGGAAACAGAGGCCTATCTGGGTGCGGAGGACAGGGCTAGCCACTCCTTTGGCGGTCGGCGCACAGCACGGACCGAGATCATGCATGGGGCTGGCGGTACGGCTTATGTCTACCTGATTTACGGCATGTATTTTTGCCTGAATGCCGTGACAAAAAATGAGGGTGAGCCCGAAGCTGTCCTGATTCGAGCGGCGCAGGTTGATGCGGATGACGAGGCCGGATGGCGGGCACAATATCCTCGTTTGAAAACGCAGCAATGGCTGAGCGGTCCCGGGCGACTTTGCCGGGCACTGGCCATAGACAAAACCCACAATGGCCTGACATTGCAGTCGGATGTCTTGTGGATAGGGGCAGGTGAGGAAGTGGCTCCGGCGGACATTGTGGCAGCGCCCAGGGTGGGCGTTGATTATGCGGGTGAGGCAGCGCAGTGGCCGCTGCGTTTTTATGTGAGCGGGAGTGCAGCTGTCTCCAGGCGGTGACTTTCTTCCTGGCGAATGCAGTTGCGCCCTGCGGCCTTGGCGGCATACAGCGCATTATCGGCGGCACTCAGTAACTGCTGCATGCTCCGCGAGTCTCCTGCTGCCATGCCGGCAATGCCGATGCTGACAGAAAGTGGCACGCGCCGGCCCTCAATCATGATATCCACGGCTGCAAAATCACGGCGGATGCGTTCTGCGCTGTGGCCTGCTACATCCGGGCTGGTATCGGTCAGGACAATACAGAACTCCTCGCCACCGTATCTTCCGGCCAGATCCACATTGCGCACCGTGTTGTTGAGAACGGCACCGAAGCGGCGTAATGCTTCATCGCCAACCAGGTGTCCGAATTCGTCGTTTATCTTTTTGAAGTTATCCATATCCAGCATCATCACGCTGAGCGGGCGCCACATGCGTTGTGCAAGCGCCCAGTCACGGTCGGCCATTTCCATGAAATTGCGGCGATTGCGTACTCCCGTCAGCATGTCCTTGCTGGCGATAACAGAAAGGTCGTTGTAGGCCAGTCCGCTCTGCATCAGTAAGTAGGCAATGCCCGCCCCTATGAGCGCAAAGTAATAGCTGATGAAACTCACTATCTGAATGGCCGTTGGCTCAAAAATCAGGGCAGCGCCGTTGCTGAAGAACCCGGAATGCAGGCCGCGTATCAGTGCGTTAGCCAGGACAATGCCGTAAAAGAACTGCATCAACAGACGTGCATTTCTGGTGTGCGGATTTTGTGAGCTGCGCGCAACCCGGATCATGCCAATCGAGAGAACAATCAGCATGAGGGAGACAATGGCAATGCGGTGCCTGACGGCGACCTCGAAACTGACGAGAAAATGAAAAATGACCGGGTAGGCCAGTGCCGCCAGAAAATAGAAACGCTTCAATGGGGGCATTTTCATCAGCAGGCGGAATGAAAGATAGAGAAGAAAGAATCCCAAAAACAGGACACTGTTGCCGAGCACGGCAGAGGGCCACAGAGGGATGATGTCGCGCAGGCCCACCAGAAGCAGACCCGTGGCCACCATGAAGTTGCCGGTGGCCCAGTAGATGGCGCTGCGCCTTCTTTCCGGATCGGGCAGGCTCATGGCGAAAACGCAAATCCCCGCCACGACGGATGACAGCGTCAGCAGAAAATACATCGTGCGGATATCAAGCATCTGCCATTCCTTGCGCAAGGCGCCGGCGGTTATTTTTTACCGGGTCGCAGCAAATCAAGCAGGCCGAGGTCTTCCAGTTCAAATTCGACGAGGCTGCGAATAACGGCAGCGTTGTCTACCTGCATGACCTGCTCGAGCAGGCCGCGGGCCTGTATGTAGGGGACATTGCAAATGACTTTCCGGATCTTCAGCAAATTGCTGGCGCTCATGGAGAGCGAATCGAAGCCCATGGCCATGAGAAGCATGGCTGTGCCCGGGTCACCGGCCATTTCGCCACAGATGCCAACAGGCTTGCCGGCACGATGAACCTCATCCACCACCATTTGCAGGGCACGCAGTACTGAGGGGTGGTAGGGGGTATAAATGTCGGCAACGCGTGCGTTGTTGCGATCCACGGCCAGCATGTATTGCGTGAGGTCGTTGGAGCCGACTGACACAAAATCCACCAGTTGTACCATGTCGCCAATCTGGAAAACGGCGGCCGGCACTTCCACCATTACACCTATGCGCGGCATGGTGATGGGAACGCCTTCCTCCTCCTGTACTTCCATCATGGCACGATGAATAAGATGCAGCGCTTCTTCCACCTCAAACACGGAAGAAATCATGGGAAGAAGAATTTGCAGGTTGTCGAGGCCGATGGCAGCTTTCAGCATGGCGCGAATCTGCACCATGAAAATTTCCGGATGGTCCAGCGTGATGCGTATGCCACGCCAGCCCAGCGCCGGATTGTCTTCCTTGATGGGGAAGTAGGGCAGGTCCTTGTCGCCGCCAATGTCCAGCGTACGCATGGTGACAGGGCGCGGTGCAAAGGCTTCCAGCTGCTGGCGATAAATGCCGCGCTGCTCTTCCTCTCCGGGAAAGCGTTCGCGCAGCATGAAAGGAATTTCCGAGCGATACAGGCCAACGCCCTCGGCGCCGCGATCTTTTGCCCGTGCGACATCGGCCATCAGCCCGGTATTGACGTACAGTGCCACGCGGTGCCCGTCCGGGGTTTCGGCGGGTACGTCGCGATAGGCATCAAGGCCGGCGACCAGCTGCAGTTCTTCCTTGATGATGTCCTTGTAGCGGGTACGCAGTTGACGCGAGGGCTGCACGTAGACGCGGCCCTGATAGGCGTCAACAATCATTTCCGTGTCGTCGAGCTGCGTCACGGGCAGCTCGCTCACCCCCAGCACTGTTGGTATGCCAAGTGCGCGCGCCACAATCGCCATATGCGAATTGGCCGCTCCTTCCACGGTGACAATGCCGCCGATTTTATCCAGCGGTGTTTCCACCAGCATGGCCGTGGTGATTTCCTCGCCAATCAGTATCGAATGATCGGGGAACTCGCGCAGGCTGGCACTTTCCTGCTTTTGCAGATGTGCCAGGATACGCAGGCCGAGATCACGCACATCGGCACGGCGCTCGCGCAGATAGGGATCGTCCATGGCGGCGAATGCCTGCATGTGCTTTTCGATGACTTCGCGCAGGGCGCCTTGCGCCCAGTTGCCGGCATGAATGCGTTCTTCTATTTCGCCGCCGAGTGCGTTGTCGTCAAGCATGCGCAGATAGGCGTCGAAGAGCGCACGCTCTTCCGGCATCAGGGCCCCGGCCATTTTCTTGTCGAGTTCGCGGATGTCTTCGCGAACGGCTTCCAGCGCTATGCGCAGGGAGTGGATTTCATGGTCCGTGTCTTCTGCCACGCGATCCGGGACGGAGTCGATGTCGGCGGGCGGGTACATGACGACAGCACGGCCGATGGCAATGCCGGATGCACCGGCAATGCCGTTGAAGACGCGCGTGATGTTGGCCCGTGGTGTTGGCGTGCGGATGACATCAAAAGAGCCCACGGCCTTGGCGTGTGCGACTACGCCTGAAAGCTGTGCCGACAGCGTGACTAGAAAGGCTTCTTCGGATTCGTCGAACTTGCGTTTGTCGCGCTGCTGAACCACGAGCACACCGAGCACTTTGCGCCGGTGCATGATGGGCACGCCGAGAAAGGAGTTGTATTTTTCCTCACCGGTTTCGGGCAGGTAATGGTATTTCGGGTGTGCAGACGCATTATCGAGGTTGATGGGTTCTTCGCGGGCTCCGCAAAGACCGACCAGACCTTCGTTCCAGCCCAGGGAAACCGTGCCGATGGCGTCCGGGTTCAGGCCTTCCGTAGCCATCAGGATGTAGCGGTTGCTTTTCTCGTCGAGCAGATAGACCGAGCTGACTTCGGTACCCATGGTTTCGCGCACACTCGTGACCATGGTATCCAGCGCCGCCGTGAAATTGGGCGCGGAGTCCACGTCTTGTACGATTTTGCGCAGCTTCTCCAACATGAGCATCGGTGTTCCAGAGCGGCTTGTGCCGCGTAAAAAATTAGCGAAGGAGCAGTCTTGGGGCGAGCTCGGTCAGGGCCTTGCGATAGACCTCACGCTTGAAGGACACCACCTGGTTGAGAGGGTACCAGTAGCTGACCCAGCGCCAGCCATCAAACTCGGGCGGGTGAGTGCGGGTGAGCACCACGCGCTCATCATCACTCACCATCTGCAGCAGGAACCATTTCTGTTTTTGGCCGATGCAGACAGGATGGTTGTCCTGTCGTACAAAGCGGCTGGGCAGGCGGTAGCGCAGCCAGCCACGCGTGGAGGCAATGATTTTTACGTCGGGATGTTCCAGTCCCACTTCTTCCCAGAGTTCGCGGTACATGGCCTGCTCCGGCGACTCGCTCTCGATGATGCCACCTTGGGGGAACTGCCAGGCATCATGGCCGGTGCGCCGGGCCCAGAGAACTTGTCCGGCGGGGTTGCTAAGGATGATGCCCACATTGGGGCGGAAGCCATCGGCATCAATCACGGTGACATCTCAACGGTGGGTAAGGATGACGGTATCGGGCGGTCATGTGACCACCTGAAGAGAGTCATCCAAGTGCTTGTTTTATAAATACTCTAGGCGCCATGATCGGGGCAAGCGCCGGGGCTGTTTTTTTAGCGGAAATCCATGGTGGCACGGTATCATCGCGATTTTCGGGAGGCTGCCATGACATTGGCCATCTTTGATCTGGACAACACCCTGCTGGCTGGCGACTCCGATCATGCCTGGGGGGAGTTCCTGGTCGAGCGCGGGCTGGTGGAAGCCGGCTGGTACAAGGCCCAGAACGACCGTTTTTACGCGGACTACTGTCGTGGCGAGCTGGATGTCATTGCCTACAGCGAGTTCGTATTTGCCGTGCTGGCCCGTGAGGAGGTCAGTACGCTGAATGCCTGGCACCGTGATTTCATGGCTCAGAAGGTCAGGGCCATGATCCTGCCCAAGGGCCGCGAGCTGTTGGTCCGTCACCGAGAGGCCGGTCATCGCCTGCTCATCATTACGGCAACCAACCGTTTCATCACGGCGCCCATTGCGGCCGAGCTCGGTGTGAGCGATCTGCTGGCGACCGAGCCTGAAATGCGGGACGGCCGCTATACCGGCAAGGTGGCCGGTATTCCCTGTTTCCAGCATGGCAAGATTGAGCGCCTGCAGCAGTGGTTGCAGGAGAACAACGAATCGGCCGAGGGCTGCTGGTTCTACTCAGACTCACGCAATGACATTCCCCTGCTGGAGTTTGCCTCGCAGCCGGTTGCCGTGGATCCGGACGAGCCTTTGCGTGCCCATGCGGCCTCAAACAGCTGGCCCGTCATGTCCCTGCGCTAATCTGCGCCTACACTCAGCCTGCTCATAAAAGGAGACCGGAAGAGGTGACGTATTTGCCAGGTGTGATCGCTCTGCTGGCGCTGACGGGTGTGGCGCGCGCAGATCTGATTCTGGGGGCTCAAGTCGGGCAGCAGTCGCTGAAGATCAAGCAGACCGACAACCTCGGAAATGTTTATGAGGACACGGCGGATGGAGATACCAGTCTTGGCCTGATTATCGGTATAGGTCAGGCCGGAGCGGGCGGCAGTCGTATCACCGGCGAATGGAGCAGCTTCGGAATCGGCGGTGATGCTGATCTGAACCTGCTGAACGTTGGCTATACGGGGATGCTGCCTGCCTTGAACTCGTCCTCGGCACTGAAGTTGCGGCCCTTCGTGGGTGCCGAACTGGGCTATGGCTGGCTGGATGTTGATCAGCAGGCTTTCTTTAATGGCGGTGATGACAGCGGCTTGATTTATGGCGCTCGCGCCGGCCTGAATCTGGCCGTTACCGAAAGGGCTGAAATTGAAGTGGGCCTGCGTTACAGCAGGGTGGGTCTTGATGCGGAGTTGCCAGGCAGCAGTCCTGCGCACTTCGACGTTGAGAGCAATCAGGGGTGGTGGATAGGATTTAACGTTGGTTTGTGATTGCGCCCATAAAAAAGGCAGGCTTCTGGCCTGCCTTTTTTATGGGCGGCTTTTGCCGCGTATCTTGTGAAAAACATGTTTGTCAGTGACTGCCAGATCAAGTGGTACATCCCAGTGCTCCGGTGTCAGTGTGCTGACTTGCTGACAATGGTGGGCCACACCGATCAGTAGAGGCTTTCGGTGGCCGCCACGGGTTTTGAACGCCAGAGTCTTGTCGTAAAAGCCGCCGCCCATGCCGAGACGATTGCCCCTGGCATCAAAGCCGGTGAGCGGCATCAGTATCACGTCCATTTTTTGTGCCGGAACTTTTCTGCGCCCGAGAGGCTCCGGAATGGAAAACCGGTTGCGATGCAGTGCTTTTCCAGTATGCCAGCAAGCGAAGGTCAGCGTGCTGTCGGGAAGTTTTCGCAGGACCGGCAAATAGAAGGTGCGGCCTGTCATGCGGGGGTGGCGGCGCAAGGAGCGGCTGTCAATTTCTCCGTCAACGGGCCAGTAAAGGGCGATATGTCTGGCTTTTTTCAGAGCAGGGAGAAGTGCCAGGCGCTGTGCCAGTTCGTGTGCGGCTTTTTTTTGTGCAAATGCGGACAGTGCACGCCGGCACGCGCGCAACGTACGGCGCAAGCTTTGGCGATCAGAAGGAGGAATCAGGGAGGAGCGCATAAATAAGGGAGTGTGTTCTCCGAAGTGCCGCTGCCCGTCGTAACCCTTGAACCCAAAGGTTCAAGGGGGAAACCCGGTCGCTGTATAAGGCTTTCCGGCAGGCGGACATGCACACAACAACTACGCGAACTTCCCGGTGTAATGAAATCGGCTCAGGGGACTGGACGAGCTGGCCAACACTTCAGGGAACACGTGCCGAGTATACCAAACCCTTTGCGCTGTACATCATGAAAATGATGAAGGGTGTGTTACGCGGATATCACGTTCCTGGCATGGGGCCGGGGCTGCCTCAGGAGTCCAGTGACTGATAGTGGTCCAGCGTTTTTTCTATCTTGCTGATCAGCTTGGTCAGCTCGGCCTGCGAATCGGACTCTGCATCCACGCGTTTGGAGGCATTCAGCAGTTCGTGCGTGATATTGAGTGCGGCAATAACGGCAATGCGCTCAAGACCGAGCACTTTGCCGGAGGAGCGGATGTCGCGCATTTTACGATCAAGGTACTGACCGGATGAGCGCAGGCTCTCCTGCTCGTTCTCCGGGCAGTTGATGCGGTAGGACTTGTCCAGAATGAAAACTTCGAGCGTACTGGTGTCGGTGCTCATGAGCGATTCCGGGTGCGATTGGGTGGGTTATTCATCCCTGTGGACACTCCTGCGATGCGGCTCACTCCTGCGCCTCGAGTGCTTTCAGGCGAAGGATGATGGCTTCGACACGGGCTTTCGCCAGCTCGTTCTTGCGTTGCAGCTCGTCACGCTCGGTCAGCAGCGCTGATTCCTGCGTCCGCAGCTTCTTGTTTTCAGCCATCAGGCGCAGCGAAAGCTCGGTCAGGCTGTCGATGCGGGCGCTCAGGGTCTTGAGATTATTATCGAGCATGGGCGGGTCGCGAAGGATGGCCGGGATATGGCGTAGGGGGGTACTATAGTTTTTCCGTTGAACAAGGGTCAATGAGAAGGTCTGACATGATGCATCCTCCTTCAAGCGTGCCCAGTCTGGACGAGCTGGCCAATGCACTGGTCCGGCTCAATGCCGGCTGTACGGCCTCCGAGCTGCACGGTGTGGTGACCGGCCTTCTGGCGGGTGGCGCCCGGCTCAATCGCAGCACCCTGCAGAAAATACTGGAAACCCACAGCGATGCCGACCAGGCCTTTGGCGATGACATTACTGCCTCGTTGTGGCAGTTGCAGCTCAAGACACTGGAAGACCTGGGTGACAGTGAGCTGATTTTTGCCCCCTTGCTGCCGGACGACGACGATGACCTGGCGGCTCGGGTGACGGCGATCTCGGACTGGTGCCAGGGTTTTCTGGTCGGCTTTGGCACGGCTGCCCGTCCCAATGACACCCGGATTCACGGTGAGTCGGTGCGCGAGACGCTTCAGGACATCATGAATGTGGCCAATGTGGATGCCACGGCGCAGGACAATGACGAGAGTGACGAGTCTGCTTATGCCGAGCTGTACGAGTTTGTGCGCATTGCCGTGATTCACCTCTTTGAGGAAATGGCGCCGCCGGAAGAGCAGCACACCCACGATGCAGATGCCCAAAACCCCACACTGCACTGAACCGAACATCAAACGAACCGAACATTAAACCGTCATCGAAGATCGAGTGCCCATGTCCCTGCTGCCTTCCAGTGAGTTCGCCCGCCGCCGGCAGGCACTGATGAACATGATGGGGCCGGGCTCCATCGCCATCCTGCCTGCGGCTCCGCATTACCGGCGCAATCGCGATACCGAGTACCGCTACCGCCAGGACAGTGACTTTTTCTACCTCTCCGGGTTTGCCGAGCCGGAGTCGGTGATTTGCCTGATCCCGGGACGGCCG